>Ga0256830_1000050_pt1 | contig 103024 bp, 77 predicted proteins | sample 128326metaG_FD_190537 | JGI IMG/M metagenome (GOLD analysis project Ga0256830, IMG submission 190537) | Hydrothermal vent microbial communities from Lau Basin, Pacific Ocean - 128-326 | ecosystem: Environmental > Aquatic > Marine > Hydrothermal vents | place: Pacific Ocean: Lau Basin...
ATTTACTGCTTTCCTATTTTAAGTTCAAATCTTCTTTCGGTTGGTCATTATATATTTTATCTACAATTCTTCCTACAAACCTTTTTTCCAGAAGAGATATATGGGATTGGCTTAATGAACCTTTCCACGCTTCTTCTAATTCACCACCAAAGATCATTCAGCCTGAACTTGACTTTTTCTAATTTGGACAGCTATGAATGGGTAATTATTTTTATATCAAACTACACAGTCGAAAGAGCCGGGCTACAAGAATAAAAAGGTGACCTTTTATAAAAGCTACTAAAGATATCAAGCGAGCTCCGCTTTTGCAAGCTCCCTTACAGTTTCAAGGCCAAGCTTAACTGCCTTCTCTATCGCTTCACTTACCTTTCTGTCATCTGAAAAGGCAGAATCGTCTCCGATTATTGCAAGAACGGCTCCCGTTTTAAAGCTCATACCCGGGCCCAGGTTTCTGTAATCTTTATAGTTCGTAACCGTGGATTTAAGCTGTTTATCAAAAACCATCCCCAGTGTAAACAGAAGTGAGCATTCCATTTCCGACGCAAGGACTCCGGAAGCCTTTAAAAGCTCCATGTACCTCTTGTTCTCCTCTGCCATGGGTCCCTCTTTGAACTCTCTTGCATAAAGGGAATCCTTCGAATGGACAACTCCAAAAAATGCATCCTCTATTTTCAGATTGTTACATGCCCTCTTTGATGCTTCCACAAAGTCCAGTGATGCCACTGCCGGAACACCTTGGGGAATATAATTAGAAGTTGTACCTTCGTCCCGAACACTTGCAACAGGAATTACAACCGAACCCACACGTATGTATGAAGGCTGAAGCGAACCGGAGGTGCCAACTCTAATTATCCTTCTGGCACCGAGCCTGTAGAGTTCGTTGACGATTATATCTATACTGGGACTTCCCATTCCTGAAGCTACGGTTGCAACATCAATTCTCCTACCACCTGCATCGATTGTGCCCTTGAAGAAATTGTGACACCTCGGATGCTTTTTAACTTCGACATTATCAAAGAAGCCCGCTATCTTTTCTGCCCGTCCGTTTGAACCAGGAAGAATGATGTAACGCCCTATGCTGCCGTTCCCCATTAGGTCATCCTTATCGATGTTCATGTGATGTGGCACAAAATCTTTAAAACTCATTTTAATTTCTCCAATCTCATTCACTCTTGTTCACTTACACGAAATTTTTTGACTTCTGCGTTCAGTGAAGAAATGGTTTGAGTTAATTTATTACTGGCATCGGCAACACTTACTATTGCTTCTGTTATATTGGTAACGCCAAAGTCTATTCCTTTAAGCGATTTTAACATCGTACCTGATAATTCACGAACTTTCTTCATTGAGGCAACAATCTTATCAATTTCATTCTTTATTGTATTTGACCCTTCCTTTATACGAACCTGAGTTTCATCCAGTGAAGCCATTGCCTGAAGAATCTCTCTGCTTCCTTCTGAGAGTTCAAAAGCACTGTCTGATATTTCTTGCAACCCCTGAGCAACTTTTCTGATAGCTTCATTTATTTTCTGAAAAGCAGATTGAGTTGATTCACCAGATTTAGCAGTATCTTCAATCTTGCCAATAATCTTTTTAAGCACTGTAGATATATTCTTCGCATTCTCAGATGTGGATTCAGAGAGATTTCTAACCTCTTCGGCAATAACTGCAAAGCCCTGACCATAATTTCCCGCATGCGCTGCCTCAATAGCTGCATTCATGGCAAGAAAACTTGTCTGTGAAGATATACTTCCTATAAGCCTTGACATTTCAAGCAAGGCTCCGATATCTTCCACTATCGATCTTATCATTTCGTTTGTCTTTTCAAGTTCTGACCCTCCCTGTTCTGCAGTGCTGATAAGAATTTCAGAGGATTTTTTTTCTTTCGCAGCGAGATCAGAAACTGTTTGAAGAGATGAGATTGCCTGTTTTACTGCCGCTGTGGATTCCATGACAGAAGCCGTCTGGTTTTCTATTTCTGAATTCAATCGGCTGACACTTTCAAGAATCTGTTCGACAGAAGAGTTGCTAGTGTCTATATACTGATCAAAGTCGGCAAACTTTTCTATGACAGATTCTATATCAGCCGTACAACTGGTAAGCGTGTTGACTGTTGTATCAGAACTTAATGAAAGACTTGTGCGAATTTCCTCTATTCTTGCAGAACCAGCTCGAATACCTTTGATTATTCTGCATATCTTTTCCATGAACATATTAAAAAAATGGACAAAACGACCAATCATATCCTCCGAATCAACATTAATCCTTTTCGTAAGGTCAGCTTCTCCCTGTGCAATATTCTTCATTTCATCAGATAGAATACCGATGATCTTAAGGATAGTTATCCTTGTAATAATAAATGCCAGAATACCCACGATTAGTCCAGCAACAATTGAGCTGAGAGCAAAGAGATTTCTTAAGTTAACACTCTTGAAATTTACGAAAATTCTGGCATAGAAAGGGAATACAATACCAATGGCCAATCCGAAACCAAGTGAAACAATAAAATTTAGACGAATGATGCTTTTTTTAAAATGCCGCTTCATATACTGCATCCTTTCCTGGCTATTTTAAAAGAATATATCACAAAGAATCCAATTCAAGCAAAAATATTTTTTATTATCTTGTAAGCGTTGCATTATTATATTAAGCTGGTATTAAATTTTATAAATGGATGTATCATTGTTATTTAATAAAAACAGTTTTAAGAAATTATTCAATCAAGGCATCAATACCTTTACACGTAACATATACATATTTCTAACAATCTACCTTACTCTGATATTACTTCCAAATATCATTACAATTTTCATCAATCGAAATATGTTTTTGATCGAAAAAATGAGGTCCCTTCCGCTTGCTATCATTTATATCTTTTTCTCATTGATTTCCACCATTGCTCCGATTCTTGCTAGCATCTGTGTAATCATATTCACCCGCAGAAGGCTGAATAAACTTGACAGCTCTTTTTCCAATACTTTGAAGGAAGCATTCAGCTCGATTTGGAAGGCCATAACAACTTCTTTGAGTATCCTTCTTAAATTGATACCATATATGCTGGCTGCATTTATTCTGGTAATTCTAATAGCACTGATTCTTCCGGAGAGGTCAGTTTATTCTTCATATAAACTTTACAGAGTTCTGGTTGCGCTGATTGTTTTGCTCGTCCTACTAATTCCTTTGAGAAGATATTTTCTCGCATACTATCTGGCTCTTGTTACTCCCGTAAAGAACTTGAGGGCGGTAAATATCAGTTCAGAGATTTACAATGCTAACAGAAAAATTGTAAATCTACTTTTTGATACCTCTGTTTCGCTTCCCACTATTCTTGTAGTCCTGTTGCTAAGCTGGATATCATTGTACAGCTATGCAAGTCTGCTTTTCTTGGTTCCCCTTGGTATTTTTAACCAGGTACTCATGATTTCAATCACAATCTATACGGTTGAAAGAGGAATTGAATACAGACTGGGACAATACCCAAACTAATAAATACGAACACCCAATGTACTCAAACAACAAGGGGCTCTACTGCAATTTTTCCCTTTACCTTGTCGAGATAGAATCTGCAGTGTTTTAATTCCCGGTTTACAATGTATGAGATGTGGCATATCTCTATATATACCCCGGGATACACACTGGCTGAAACTTTTACATCGGCTTCTTCATTCTTGTCCAGCTCATTTACCATCGTGGCAGATGCGGCATTCAGTTTATGAATCGCCTGGCTCAACTTCTTTCTTACTTCCTTTAATTTTTCAATGTAGGACGGTGTAGATGCATCTTTGATTCTTCTGTCAATCTCATTCAATTTCATGGCAAGCTCTATATTCTTATCCCTTATCCATTCGAGCTTCTGTTGAATGGTAAAATCTATTCCGCAGTGGATCTCTGTCTTGGGCCCAACCCGTGTACCAAGCTGTGCAGCTTCTACCCCGTTCTGGGCAAACACCTTTCCCCCGACTATTATTCCCTTCTCCCCCAGATTTACCCTTTTCAAGGAATGGACAACAGAGTTAAGAATGCTTGTTTTTATGCTGATATTTCCCCCGGCTTCCAGGTAGCAGTTTTCTATGAATTTCGCCTCTACCGAACCCTTTACCTTAACAACTCCTTTCTTGCGTCCGATTATGCCAAGACGAACAAAGAGGTCACCACCACAGAGAACCTCGGAAGCATCCAGCGTTTTATGACAGTAGATAGAGCCGCCTGCACGTACCTTGAAACCGTCCTGAACGTTTCCGTAGATTACGACATCACCGGGAAAATCAATATTACCCGTGTGATAATCAACATCACTTTTTATCTCCAGAACCTCACTCACCCAGAAAGAGTCATCCGTGTAGATGAATCTTCCGTGACACCCTGCCTTTGCGATATCGGCTTCCACCACTACATTCTTTCCGGGTTTTAGTTGAGGTATGCTGGCCTTCTTAAAGGGAATCGCCTTTCCCAAAACGGTTTCACCAAATGCACCCGGCACTTTTGGTACGAGTCTTGCGAGAACCTGTCCCTTGTTTACCAGAGTGAATGGGCTTATCTCCTTGAAATCGATTCTCTGTGAATCGGTATCAATTGGTTTCCTGCTCTTTAAAAGTTCTTCGATTATTTCGAAATGAGGTGGAATCTCATCCACGGGTTTCTTACCCCGCGCTATCGTTACACCGGTAACGGGAGTTCGTTCCGTATTGCACCTGAATATTGCCTCGCTTATGGCATTCCAGTCTATGCCCGTTACTATACCCTTCTTTTCCAGTACCTTTTCAACATCCTCGGGTTCAATGGGTTTGCCCGGCTCTATTCCCGCATCGGAAATGCCCTCTGAGGGCGGATAAAAATCGGCTGTGGCTTTCATTTCATCTTCCGAGACATATACCTCTACATAGCCATTGGCCCTTATTGCAGTAGAAAAATCGAGGGATTGCATCTCCTCGCGCTTTACATCTTCCTTTATCGTCTCTTCGACTTTTTCGGGAAGAAGCCCGTTTTCTTCATCTATCTTTTCTATTTCACTGATAAGAGATTCCGAGTCTTTCAGTATATCTTCAAGGATATAGTCTTTATCCCTTCCCATTTCCTATCAATCTTATTTGCAGTAAATCACTGCCAATCCGCTGCCAAGAGCCAGGCCACGGCCAACCTTTTTCTGACTATTGATCAACCCTTGGCTAATCCTTTAAAAAATCAAGAATCTTTCCTATCTCAAAGGGTTTCTTCACCAGTGCCATAGCACCCGCATCCATTGCCCTTTTTGCAAGAGGATCCGTCGGATATGCCGTGATAATCAGGAGTCTTGCATCGGGCTTGGCTTTCATGATTTCTTCGGTCACCTCCGCTCCGTTTTTCCCGGGCATCCTCAAATCAACAAGTATCAGGTCGAAATCCTCATTCTTGGCCTTTTCCACTCCTTCTACCGGGTCGGAAAAACCCACGACCTCATATCCAAGATCCTTGAATATTATCTTTGCAGCATCAACGATCATTACTTCATCATCTATAATAAGTATCCTTTTCATTCCTATTCCTGTAAAATAAATTTGGCTCTTATCAATCTCTTATTTAAATTATAATGCCATTTATGCTTCTTGGCAAACCAAGGATTGTAAAAAAGGATTTTTCAGATTATTATTCAAGGATAATGTCTTTGGCGAATTTTGAAATGCCATGAGCCTCCCGGAAGATTTTTTCGACAAACTGACTCACCATGTATTTCGTTTACTTGCCGGGAGAGAACCAGAAACCGCACTTAGAGAAACCTTTCAATACCTGGGAAGAGAGCTTTCCGGACCACTCTCCCTGGTAGGAATGATACTCTGGGAGATTTCTTCCGGGAGTTTCAAAGTTCTGATAGAATGGAAAGAAGAAAATTTCATGGCAAAGTCGAAAATAATAGAAGAAGAATACAGCCGTGCAGGGAAACATTCAAAAAAGCTTGAATACAGTTTCAAAAAGATACTTGAAACAAGTGAGCCACTCTACATAAAAGATTACTCTGAACTGAACAATCCATTTGCCAGAATCAATACTCGTTTCGGAATAAGATCGGCATACCTTCTACCCTGCTCTGTAAAGGAGGAACGAAGTATACTCCTGGGAATACTGAGCTCCAGGCCCGATGCTTTCGATTCCCAAGCCATGAAATTTTTCGGTGAAATACTTCCGTCCTTAAGAGCAGTATCGAGGTCGTGGCATTTTCAGAAAGAAATCCTCTCACTGAACAACGAACTGGAAGAGCGCGTGGAGCAGAAAACAAGAGAGCTTCAGACGATTCTCGATTTCAGCAGGAAACTCAGTTTTGTAAAGGATTTCAGGCAATTGCTGCTTCTAACTGTCAGGTACCTGAAAAGAGTGGTACGCATCGATATAGTTTCGGCATTTCTTTCGACCGAAGATGAAAGACATCTATACATTTACTGCTCCCATCGCATTTCAGAAGCACTGATTGAAACATTGAAGAGAAGAATATTTGCAGAGTATGAAAAAAATTGTAACAAGACTGTGAATGAAGAAGTCAAAATAGTACTTCTTGAAGGCATTGCGCCGGCAAACGGGAATAAAGAGAGAGGAACCCTCGATTATTCGGGAAAGACTGAGAATAAATTGGATCAAATCGTAACCACATTGATTTTTCCCGTCAGAACGACCAACCTTTCAACCCCGGACGGCCTGGTATTACTCGGCTTCAAGAACAGAAAAAGGATAAATGCGGAAAAGGAAAAGCTGATTCACGCAATAATCGACCAAGCCTCCATATCGATCATGGCATTGAATGGCCTTATCAAAAACGAGAGGGAAAATCTGCAATGGATAATGGAAAAGATGCCCGGTGATATAGTTTTTCTAGACGATTCCTTTAGGATACTATACATGAATGCCAGGGCAAGAAAGGATATGTCACTCTGTTGCAAAATACAGAACAACACTCTCAAGAAAATAGGCGATATGGAAATATCCGATTTTAAAAACCCCCTACTGTTGAATAAGAAGTGGACGGTGATACGTATACATGAACCGGAAGAGAGATTTTACCATGCAATGCTTATAGACGGCGCTTTCGATATAAGATGGATTTTTGTTTTTCATGATGTAACGGAAGAAGTTAAGCTTCGAGAAAGGACGGAACAACTGAATATTCTTGCAACAATGGGACAGTTGTCTGCCGGTATTGCTCATGATTTCAACAACATACTTACCGGTATTATAACTTTCACACGTTACCTCATATCGAAACAGGACATTCCCCGATATGCAAAGAGCTATCTGGAAAAAATAGAGAAGGAGGGTAACAGGGCAGTAAAGCTGATAGACCAGCTTATGGATTTTGGCAGGCAGAAACCTTCTGAAATGGCAGAAATAAACCTGGAGAAATTCATCGAAGATTTTGCTTCTGAAATAGAAAAAACCCTGCCTGAAAATATCGACCTGGAACTGAAGATCGGCAAAATGAGGACAATTATCAGGGTGAATCCTGCACACATGAAGCAGATTCTAAGCAACATAGTGTCAAATTCAATAGAAGCCATGAAAAATGGAGGTAAAATTACCATTTTTGTCGATGATTTCATCCTTGAAGAAGATGAAACCCCTCCCTTCTACGAGATGAAACCGGGAAAATGGATAAAACTTGGTATCTCCGATACAGGTAAAGGAATACCCGGTGCTGTCCTACCGAGAATTTTCAACCCATTCTTCACCACCAAGGAGGTTGGAAAGGGTACCGGCCTTGGTCTTGCCCAGGTGTATGGCCTTGTCAGACAGAACGAAGGTTTCGTAGAGGTAAAGAGCAAGGAATCTGAAGGAACTACCATAATCCTCTATTTCCCGGCAATTCCAGGAGATGATTGAAAGGTATATAAAAAACTTCTTTGACTATTTCTGATTAATATAGTAATATAATATAGATAATATGATGAATCAGATAACTCTAAAAAAGGGATTAGACAAAGATTCCTGGCAAAAAGATGATCCGAACAGGGAAATCCTCCTATATGCGCTCAAGCAAATGCTTCTTGCAAGAACGATAGACCTGAAGGCATTGACACTCCTGAAACAGGGGAAGAGCTTTTTCCATATAGCCGGTGCCGGACATGAGGCCATTCAGGTGGCAATCGGCATTACCCTGGACAAGAGAAGAGACTGGTTTTTTCCATACTACAGGGATCTCGCCCTGATTCTTTCTCTTGGAGTAACACCGCTGGAATTCTTTCTCCAATTTTTCGCTAAGCGGGATGACCCTGCAAGCGGGGGGAGACAGCTGTCCTCTCATTGGGGCACCGTATTCAGAGACAAAGAGAGAGCCAAAAAGTTGAATAAACTCTTTGGTAAGAATCCCGATGATCTTGTAAGAATCGTTTCTCAGTCCAGCCCCACTGGCACTCAGTTTCTTCAAGCAGTCGGCGCTGCCCTTGCAACGAAGAGACTTGGAGAAAAGAGAATCACCTATGTAAGCAGTGGCGAAGGCACCACCAGCCAGGGCGAGTTTCACGAGGCAGTAAACTGGGCAAGCAGGGACAAACTCGGGGTACTCTTCGTAATTCAGAACAACCGTTACGCAATCTCCGTTCCCGTGACAGGGCAAAGTGCCGGAAAGAAGAGTTCCATAGCAGAAATGGTTTCCGGATACCACAATCTCAAACGGATTCACATCGATGGAACCGACTTCGTAGAATCATACAGGGCATCCAGGGAAGCGGCAGATTATATCCTGTCCGGAAATGGGCCTGCCCTTATCGAGGCCGACTGCGTAAGGTTGCTCTCACATTCCTCCTCCGATGATCAGCGAAAGTACAGGGAAAGCTTCGAACTGGAAGAGGAGGAGGAAAATTGCCCCATCAGAAAGCTCTTCTTAAGCTTGAAGGAAGCAAAACTCGTAGACGACACTACATTCAGATCGATAGAAGAAGAAGTGAAAAAAATCACCGATGATGCCTCCGAAAAGGCCATGACATTTCCTGAGCCCAACGAGGAGGAAGCCCTGGTTCACGTATTTGGCGGTGAAAAAGAGCTTTCCTATCTTTCTCCCGGAATATCACCTTCGGGAAATTCCCCTTCCAAAACACAAAACAGCTTCTCCAACAACGGCAGAAAAAAAACAGTGATGGTTGACGCGCTGAACCATGCTTTGAAAGAGGAATTGCGTTCAAATAAAAACATATACCTCTTTGGGGAAGACGTTGCAGACAGAAAGGGCGGGGTCTTTTCCGTGACAAAGGGACTTTCCACGGAATTCGGTGATGATAGGGTTTTCAATTCTCCCCTGGCCGAGGCAAGCATAATCGGAGTGGCAAACGGAATGGCCCTTGCCGGATTAAAACCGGTGGTGGAAATCCAGTTTGGCGACTACATATGGCCGGCTTTCATGCAGATAAGGAACGAAACGGCAACAATGCGTTACAGATCCAACAACGCCTGGACTACTCCCATTGTGATAAGAACCGCCGTGGGAGGCCACATCCACGGGGGGTTGTATCACAGCCAGAATATCGAAGCTTTTTTCGCTCACATTCCCGGTCTTCTGATAGCCTATCCCTCCAATGCAGCCGACGCAAAGGGTCTTCTAAAGACGGCCTGCCGTCTTGACGACCCGGTACTCTTCCTGGAACACAAAGGCCTCTACCGTCAGAGCTATGCCGCAACCGATGAACCGTCCGAGGACTACCTCCTCCCATTCGGGAAGGCAAGAGTGGTAAACGAAGGCAATGATATAACCATCATTTCTTACGGAATGTCTCTATGGGATTCTCTCTGGGCATGCAAGAGGCTCGAAGAGGAGGGTTACTCTGCAGAGATAATCGATCTCAGAACGATAATTCCCCTGGATGAGGAGAGTATATACGACTCCGTAAAGAAAACGGGAAAGGCCATCGTGATACATGAGGATATGCTTACTGGCGGTTTTGGAGCAGAAATAGCCTCGAGAATAGGGGAGACTTGCTTTGAATACCTGGATGGGCCTGTAAGGAGGGTTGCAGCGAAGGATGCGCATATTCCCTACTCACAGAAACTCGAAGAGACAGTTCTTCCTTCCCGGGATAGAATCTACAATGAAATAAAGAAACTACTGGATTATTGAGGTATTGATTTGGAAATTGTGATGCCCAAGATGGGCGAGAGTGTAAGTGAAGGTACCATAGTTAAATGGCACCGCAGAGAGGGTGAAAGAATAGAGATAGATGAAACCTTGCTCGAAATAGTGACCGACAAGGTGGATACCGAAATCCCGTCACCTGCAACGGGAATTGTAAAGAAATTGATGTTCGGGGAAGGTGAAACGGTACCGGTTGGTACAGTTATTGCGATCCTCGAGGAAGAAGGAGAAGAAAAGAAGGAAAGAAGATTCTACTCCCCGCTGGTCATGAATATAGCAAGGAGAGAGGGAATATCCACGGAGGAACTCAAAACGATTGAAGGAAGCGGTACGGGGGGAAGGGTCACGAAGAAGGATATCCTTGAGTACGTGGCAAAGAGAAAAAAAGGAGCCCTCCTCTCGGCAGACCGGGAGGAGGCAAAGGCTGAAGTTCCAAAGGAGGCTTTGCCAGGCAGAGGAGAAGTCGAGGGGCGGCAAGAATCAGTCTCGAGGATACCACTGGAACCGAAGAGGAAGCAGATAATCAAGAACCTGACTTCAAGCAGGGACACCTCGGTGCATGTCGCCTCGATGATAGAAGTTGACATGAGTGCCGTGTCTGTGGTACGGGAAATGCTGAAGGCCGATTTTCAACGGGAAGGAATCAAGCTGACCTATCTACCCTTCATAGTGGAGGCTTGTGCAAAGGCACTGCGCCGGTACCCGCTGCTCAACTCGTCGCTGAGCGGTGAGGAGATTCTTATAAAGAACTACGTGAACATCGGCATTGCTGTTGCCGTTGGTGAAACAGAGCTCATCGTTCCCAATATCAAGGGGGCAGACAGGATGAACTTACTTGGCATTGCAAGGGCAATAGATGATCTTGCAAAACGTGCAAGGGAAGGGAGCCTGAAACCGGAAGATGTTTCTGAGGGTACTTTCAGCATTACAAACTACGGAAGCCTTGGTACACTATTCGGCACGCCCATTATAAAGCAGCCGGAGGTTGCCATCCTCGGGGTCGGGGCAGTCACCAAGCGTGTTGTAGTAATCGAGGGCGGCAGGATGGCTTCGGGCGAGTCTGCCGGAGGTTCCGGGGGTGGTACTTCACTTGATTATACCGGAGATTCAATTGGCATAAGGCCAATCGTCATGCTCAGCCTCTCCTACGATCACAGGATCATCGACGGGATGCTTGGAGGTCTCTTCCTTAAAGATGTAAAGGATTACCTGGAAAATTACCCGATTCAGGAAATGCCGGTTTGACCCGGCTTGACCCGCAGTTTGACCCGACTTTACCCGGCTAATCCCGGTTGACCGTGCTAGTCCAGGCGTTACCCGGCTAACCCAGGTTTGAATCCGGCCCGGTAATGCTGCAGGGGCTAAAATACTTAAAAAAACTTGACAAAAGGAAAGGCAATTTGGTACTATTGAACTATCTAGATAAGAATAGTTCTCATTAGCATTATTTGCTGGTTTTGATTTTTTGCATTAGTCCGAATACTTGTAGTGGCATGCAGAAAGGTTTACAATGATAGTCCGGGACAAAAATGATTGACAGGAAATATCTGGAAAGTTTCTACGCAAAGTACAACAGAAAGGAATTCATTCATCCCGACCCCATCGAGTTTCTTTCTCTCTTTGAGAATTCTCTTGACATCGAAATCACGGCATTCCTTGCCTCTTCACTCGCTTACGGGAGGGTAACCCAGATATTCAACAGCATAGAGACAATCCTGAAAATGATGCAACCCACGCCATCGCTTTTCCTTGAAAATAACAGCGTAAAACATATAGAAGATGCCTTTTCCGATTTCAAGCACAGGTTCACAACGGGAAAAGAAATAGCTGCCTTTCTGAATACTGTCAAAATAATCATAGAAAAAAGTGGTTCCATGGAGGAGTTTTTCCTTGCCGGTTACAACCGGGAGGATGAGAACATCCTTAATGCACTGACCTCTTTTGTGAAGAGGTTCAAAGAACTGGGAAGGATAGGCAAGACCTCCCTTCTCCCCGACCCGGCGCTGGGAAGTGCATGCAAGCGGCTTAACCTCTTACTTCGCTGGATGGTAAGGAAGGATGAAATAGATTACGGTCTCTGGAGAAAAGTAGACCCGGCAAAGCTGATAGTTCCGCTTGATATCCACATGTATAGAATAGGCAGAAAGCTTCGTTTCACAAGCAGAAAGAGTGCCGATATGAAAACAGCAATCGAAATAACGAGGGGCTTCAGACAGATAAATCCTGAAGATCCCATAAAGTACGATTTTGCTTTGACAAGACCCGGAATATTGAATCTCGAGGAAACAAGGCAACTGCTCGAGCTGTCAGCCTGGGAAGTTGCTTGAAAAAAATATTATATATAGAAAGGAGATCTCAAAAATGGAACTAAAGGGATCCAGAACGGAAAAAAACCTGCTCACTGCTTTTGCAGGTGAATCACAGGCAAGAAACAGGTACACCTATTTCGCAAGTAAGGCGCGGAAAGAAGGGTACGTTCAGATTGCAGACATCTTTGAAGAGACTGCAAATCAGGAAAAGGAACACGCCAAGAGGCTCTTCAAGTTTCTAGAGGGCGGTGAGGTGGAAGTCCAGGCTTCTTTCCCAGCCGGTGTCATAGGAAGTACCGCTGACAACCTGAAAGCCGGAGCAGCGGGTGAGAATTACGAGTGGACGGATATGTATCCCGGTTTCGCTGAAATTGCAAGGGAAGAGGGTTTCAACGAAATCGCCGCTGTTTTCACCGCAATTGCCGTTGCAGAAAAGCAGCACGAGAAGAGGTACCTTGGATTACTCAAGAACGTGGAGGCGGGAACAGTTTTCAAGAAAAGCGAAAAGGTTGTCTGGCGCTGCAGGAATTGCGGATATATCTATGAGGGAGAGGAAGCTCCCAAGTCTTGTCCGGCATGCGCCCATCCTCAGGCATACTTCGAGCTACTGGCAGAAAACTGGTAAAGCGGCAAGTTTTGGTTGGCCATTACGATTGGTTGGCCATTACGATTGGTTGGCCATTACGATTGGTTGGCCATTACGAGTTGCTGCAGTTAGTGACAGGCTGCCCGGCCAATAGGTGAACCTGATATGGAACCACTGGCATCACTTTTAGTGGCACATCACGTGTAGTGCTACACTTGCGATGCTTTACTTACTATGCCACACTTGCGATGCCAGTGGTAACTTATTACCATGATGATACCATGATAAGAATAGGAACTTCCGGCTGGAGTTACAAACACTGGAAAGGGAAGTTCTATCCCGAGGGTCTTTCACAGAGAAGATGGCTCGAATACTTCGCAGAACACTTCGAAACGGTAGAGATAAACAGTTCCTTCTACCATATCCCCAGGGAAAATGTTACAGCAGGTTGGGCTGAAAAGACACCTGCGGATTTTCTCTTCTCTCTAAAGATGAGCAGGCTAGTTACTCATGTTCACAAACTGAAAGATCCCGCCGATACCCTTGAATGGTTCTTCAAAAGTATTAAACCTCTTTTCGGTAAGGTAGCAGCCATTCTTATTCAACTGCCACCATCCCTCTGTCCTGCCGAAGAAAGACTTGAAAACTTCTTTACGGTCCTTCACCGAACAGAAGAGAGGATAAACGGGGAAAAGGGAGGTTACAGGTATGTCCTTGAAATAAGAAATGTCCATTGTTATTCAGCCACACTCTTCAATATGCTTAAAAATTACAGGGTGGCCCTCTGCCTGCATGACTTCGGCAAGGCATCGACGGAGAAACTCCTTGAAGGTACAACCACGGCAAACGACAAGAGTGGTGTTAACCAGGACGTTAAACCCCCTGCAGGTTTTCCACAACCTTACATAACCTCCGATTTCATATACATACGCTTCCACGGTTACGGAAGAACCTATGGCGGATCGTACCCCAATGATCACTTAAAAAGATGGGCAGATCGAATATCGCTGTGGAACAGAGAGGGTTTAGATGTCTTTACATACTTCAACAACGATGCAGAGGGTTTTGCGGTACAGAATGCAGATACCCTGAAGGGATTTGTAGAGAGATTCAAGGATTAATCCAATGATTCACAGAAAAATAACCCTTCTTTAAATCCTGACAGGGCTTAAATTCTTGCAACGGATTCCCTGACCATCAGTCTTGTATCGAACTCTACCGAGGTTTCAACGGGTTTTTTCTTCAGGAGCTTAATTAGAAGCTCACCAGCTGCCCTCCCCTTCTCGAAGGCCGGTTGAGCCACAGTGGTGAGAGTGGGTGAGACCAGCGAAGCCTCCGGTATATCATCGAAGCCTGCTATCGATATATCGTCAGGAACCCTTATGCCATTATCCCTGCAGTAAGAGAGCACTCCCAGTGCCATGATATCACTCATAGCCACTATCGCCGTCGGTGGTTTCTTCCTCGAAAAGAACTTTGCCGCAGCCCTGATCCCACCCTCGATCGAACACTCGCATTCAAGGAGTTTGACATTCCGGTCACCAATCTCGCTCCTGTACTTCTTGAGGGCATCGGAATAACCCTTTATCCTCAAATCCCTTACGCGGGAGAAATTCTCCTGGTCTTTCTCTAAACTCTGTCCGGATTTCAGAGAGATTATTCCAATCCTCCTGTGCCCCGCCTTAAGCACATGCTCCATCACTTTTTTAGCCCCGTTCCTGTCATCCGTATTCACACTGGGAATCTCCGTTGAAGGTTTTCCGTCCACAACGACAAGGGGTATCTTTCTCTGCAATATAAGCTCCACAATTCTCAAGTGAGCCTCAAGCCCAAAGGTAACAAAGCCATCAACCGCGGCACTCCTGATCCCCTGGAAGATACACCCCTTTAAAGGCGGTACAATGGTAAGCGAAAATCCCTCTTTCTGACATACTTTACCTACACCCTGTAACACCAGAGACAGGAAGGGATTCTTGAATGCCACGGGGATCGATTGAGGTATGAGGAAACCTATGGAACCAACCTTCTTGGTAGCAAGTGTCCTGGCAACAGGGTCCGGAACATAACCAAGCTCATTGGCTATTTTCATAATTCTCTCATAGGTGCCTCTGGAAATGCGTTCGGGACTATTGAAAGCAAACGAGACAGCCGTTTTCGAAACTCCAGCTCTCTGTGCAATCTGATTGATTGTTACTCTTTTTCCCATCTCTCTGTCGCCACCAGGATATTTCTTTGGTACTCCATTCCACTATGAATTGCAACCTTCCACATGGGAAACAGGCAAAGCCCCTGGTATATCCGCTCAAAACCTTCTTCCGAATTCGATATCGTTTCGATGGGGTACCATACGAGCCTTGCATTTTCATCCCATGAAATCGTCAATTTCATATTCAAAAGCGAAAGGTAAATTTCCACGCCCTTCGCTCCTTCCATGTACCCCCTGGAATCGAGTCGCTCTCTCATTTCCCTGCCCGAATCTACCTTGATTTTCATGAATGAATTCTCGGCTGTGCCTCCCATCAGTGCCCAATTAGTCTCTACTCCGAATAGTGCCTCCATTCTTTCCGTTTTTGCTTTATGCGCTACGTTTCCAGACTGCACGCCATTTCCAAGCTCCCGTAGCCTGTAGGATACCGAGAATCTTGCCTTATCCCTGTAAATGGTATATTCCTTTTCTAGCTCAACCATTGCAGATACATCGTTTTCCATGTATCTGCCGGTTTTTACCAATTTGACTGCCAGCTTTTCTCCCTCTTCGCTAATATCATATTGATATTTTCCACCGGCGAAGTCTCCTCTTTCCTCGTAGAGCATCTTGTATAGGTCGTCCAACCTCGTCTTGATATCGAAAAAATGTTCGGTAAAGGCCATTCTCCTTGCACGATCATAGAACAGCCTCTTTTCCAGCCCCTTCTCCTTTACACGGACCTTTTCCGAATGGATGCTCTCCGGGGAAGTCGATGCATCGTCTTCCGACGATGCATCACCGGCTCTCCCTGTTTCCTTGGAAGCGCCGCCCGTGGCAAGTATCAGTCTGTCGTCCCTTACTGCTTCAAGAAAGTCACTGTGGTAGCTCTCCCTTCTGCGAGTCATCACATTGACAAGGTTGAAGCAGGCTTTCTTCCAGTCCCATTCGAAAATCGCCCCTCCCCTGTCCGGATCTATATAGATATTTTGAGCGGGGCTTTCCACCAGAATTTCGTTGCTTCCGTCCCTGTCGAAATCTTCTATACTGTATGAGACAATATTCCCTTTCGGAGAGAAAACCGTTTCTGCCAGTTTATCAGCAAGATTCTCGGCGTAAATAAGGTTCTCGTAGATAGCCGAGCGAAGATGAAAGAGATAGACACCCCCGAAAACACCGTGCCAGTAAGGACAGTTACACTGCCCTGCCCAGAGATGTGAGAGCATATTTTCTCTATCAACTTTATCAATTCTGTCAGCCGAAGGGAAAGATACCGTTAAGCCTTTCAGGACCTGATGAACCTTGGCACTCACCCGAAGCATCTTCTTGTGCATGCTGTTTATCTCATCGTACTTCACCATGTAATTACGCCAGAATCCCCCTTTTAGGAATCTCTCAACATCATCCATACCGGCATCTTCCAGCTTTCGTTTTATCTCTTTGAATTTATGCCCCAGTTCCGGGGGTAGCACCCACTCGGTCATCTCGTCGTAGGAGGCTGTTGGGAGGTAGATTCTTCCAAGCGGTTCAAAACTGCCGATATACTCGGAGGGTGTAATGGTTTTGAGCCAATCGGAATTGGCCTCCAGCTCCGTGAAAAAACGTTCCATCCAGCCATCTTTTGGGTTAACATGCCCGAAAATATCATCCCCGGAAACACCTTCGTCTGAGATTACATTTTCGGTAATTCCATCACCGAATTTTTCTCTTTCTCCCCAGCAATGACTGAAGGTTCCCGGCCACAGGCCGAACTTTTCTCCGTCATCACCCATAAGGGCAAGGATCGGTGAGGTGCTGTTTTCTGCCATTTCCTTGAACCATGAAATGACATCTTCCACCGGTGACCATGGTATTGAGTATCTGAGCTCTTTCAAAGTACTAAAGATCTTCAGCGGTTTCCCTTGTTCTTCCGTGATATAGTAACCGTACAGGTCTTTATCCTCGAGGCCCGCATATTTGAAGTGGGTATCATCGACAATGGTATACTCCACCCCCGAATCACAGAAGTTTTCTGCAAGGTGGGGTTCCCAGACCCTCTCTGCAAGCCAGGCACCCCTGGGATCGTATGTAAACCGCTCTCTCACCACATTGGAAAGTTTTGCAATCTGGCCCTTCTTGTCTTCCTCCGGGATCGCAACGAGAATCGGTTCGTAGTAACCGCCGGTCATTATCTCCACCTGTCCTCGCTCGACAAGTCTCCTTACCCTCGACTCGAAGTCCGGCCTGTTCTCAAATATCCAATCTAGGAGGCATCCCGAGTAGTGGAGCGTGCACTTAACAAGAGGATGTCTCTCCAGTAATGCCAGCATAGGCTCATATGCAAGCCTGTAAGCTTTTTCAAAGACAAAACCAAAATTGCCGACGGGCTGATGACTGTGTATTACGAGGGAGAAGTAGATCTTACCCATCAAAACATTACCCTCAATCGCCTTTTTTCTCTGTCTTTTCCGAATTTTCCGACTTTTCCGTCTCACCGGTCTTGAAGCTCTTTCCTGAGAGTGCAGGTATCATAAGTGGTATCTGTGCGAAATCGTCTGGGGTCAGGTTGTCCACGGTCTCCTTCGAGCTACTGTAACCGGAAAGAATCTCTTCCTGTGTCGGTTTTTCTCCTGCAGGCCAGAGAAGATCCATTATTCTGGTATGATTTGTATCGTCCGGCCCGCCACCGATTCTCCACTGCTTAGCCGTTTTTTCAACATCACGCACCCGTCTTACACCCGGGGAGGGAAAACCTTCCTGACTCAAGAGGGCACATGCATAACCCCATTTTGACAGGTCTGAAATGTTTTTAAATACTTCCTTCTTAATCTTGATATTGATAAGGTGCTTTTGTTCATTTACTATTACCTTAACGGGAGTACCTGAAAGTTCCACTGGCTTTCCATCCTTACCCGGAACAATGAGTTTCTGATGCCAACCTTCCGCCCAGACTGCATAGTCCCATCCGTTGCCCTTTTTCAGCGCCGCATTCCTTCCCTCCAAGAGCATCCTGCTGCCTGTCCCCTTCCTCGGGTCAGTATCGATATAGATATCAATTGTTTGAAGCGAGAGTCCTATTCCGGAACCCCAGACATTCTTGATATCACCCTTTATTCCAACCTTGAAAATCAGGTTTCTCTTATCCTCTGAAACAGAGAAGAATGTTGCATCAAAAACACCTTTTTCAAAAACCTTGTCCGTGGGATACACATAGCTTCCCGGCCCATGGTCGTCACCAAGGGGATCCTTAACCTGCATGATAATTTCCGACGTACCAAGCTCCGGAACGATCAGCTTTCCGGGACCCTTTTGAGGGAAAATCTTTATATCATCCGTTGAATCAGTTACAGCAATCTGCATAAGTATAGTATCCCCCGATTCTATTTCACCAAGTGCTTCAAGGGGAATTGCAAGCTCAATCGCATTTCCTGATACTGCATTTCTTATCTTTGTTTTCGTCGTTGGAACTTCCACCTGCCAGTTTCCATATCTCCCGATACTGTAGAGCAGAGAAACATAATTTCGTGAAGTAAGGCCTTCCGAAAAATCGAACTCGAACAGGTAACCAGCCCTCAAACCTAAGAGGTGCTTTTTTGCCCTTGCATCATTTTCACGGGGTTTTGTAAACGGTGAGGATTTTCCCTGTTCCGGAGTGGAAAAATAGAAACCGATTTTTCGTACCTTGGAAGCATTGGCAAGGGCAGGATCTATCCTTATATAGAAGTTATCCTCATCGAAGCCGTAATACAAGCCCCTAATATAGGCACCGGCGATTTTACTGAAATCGTAGTAACCTGCATTTTTCCATTCGTCATTGGAAACCCTGCCATCAATTATCGGTTTGATTAATCCTTCTATAGGCCTGTCAGATTTTACCGGTTTCTTCGGAATAATAGGTACCTTCACAAAGTCTGGAACCGGGTCACCAAGTGACCTGTAAACCTCGCTCAATAAAAACCTGAAATTTTCATCGAAGTACTCATCCACACCCGAATCTTGATCCTTGCCGTACCACCAGAACCAGTCTGAACCCTCGGCAAGGTACATGAAGTCGAAAGCCTTATTGAGTTTTTCAGGGGTTGTTGTCCTTTTCTTGTACATGTCGAACTGAGCAAGATGCTTCCTAACCTTTCCAAGGTATTCCCATGCAAGATTTTCCTCCGGCTCCCCTATCCATGTTCCGTAATCGGGACTGAACCATGCTCCGGGCCAGAGTTTGCCTATCTTCTTCTGCTCAGGATACATTTCGAGGAAATCGCTTACCGTTGTTGTCTTAATGAGTTTGCTTTCCGAGAGCTTCCTGTAAAGTGCATTCAAGAAGGCCTTTCCGTCATTGGGATAGTACTCCCATGCGTTTTCACCATCCAGAATAACACTTACAAGGTGAGGCTCCGTTTTCCCTGATTTTAAAAGTCGTTTCCTGATTTTTAGAATTCTTCCGATAAAATCGTCTGCTGCTTTCTCTCCTGGAGTGCCTGAATACTCGAAGCCAATTAGGTCTGAAAGCCTGTTGTCCCTGAATACAATTCCAACCTTAGGGCCATTCTTAAACTGTACATAGTATGGCCTGTAAAGGTCATCCGGTTTTGTAACAATACCGGAGGAATCACGTACAAAGTCACCTATGCCAATAGACTTTGCCAGCACCTGGTCACCGGAAGCCATCCACTTGAAGCCTGCATCTGCTACAAGTTTTACTATATCCTGAGCAACGGCACCCTCAGCAGGCCAGAGACCACTCGGTTTCTTCCGGAAATGTTTCTCGTAAATTTCTACACTTTTACGAAGCTGGGCAATAGCATCCTGAGGGTATGAAAAACGAGGGGGAAGCTCTACAGTGGGATCTCCCACTTTTGCCAGGTCGCTATTGTAAATGAGGGGCAGTATGGGATGGGCATATGGGGTTGTTATGACCTCTATCTGTCCCCTGTCTTGAAGCTTTCTATACTCAGGTATCACCTCTTTCAATATCTTTCTTATCTCCGAAAAAAGTACTTTTTTATCGGAATCATTAAAGTTTCTTCCCTTTTCAACAAGGGCCTTAAGGGGGTTTTTCATGAGGAGGTCTGGATCTATCCATGCGAGGTTGAACCATACCTGAAGATCTAGAAAGTCCTGATCGGTAAATCTTTTTAGCGCACTATCAATTTCTTCCTGGCTGCCTCCCCCACGTTTTTTCAAAAGCTCGTAGTAGCGCGGATACCTACCTATGATATTCTTGTAGTTTGCATCAAAGAACCTCTGAAGTATAAATCTCTTGTCATCTTCCGTAAGGCTACCAACAGGTTTTTCTGCCAGCACCCAGTACCTGTCCTTTGCACCGGCAACAAAATCATCCAGTTGTCTGATAAGAACGGGGGTGAGGTTGAATGTCACCTTGAGTTTTGGATACTTTTCAAGCATCGCCACCATGTCGTAATAGTCCTTGGTAGCATGTACCCTTACCCAGGGCCTTGAATAGACACCCGTTTTTATATCTTTGCCATAGAGAGGCTGATGGTTGTGCCAGATGAGATTGAGGTAAATGACCCCTTCCTCTGAAGGTTGTTCTACCCTGGCTACAGGTTTTACTGCCGTACAACCTGTAATTATGAAAGCTGTTACAGACACAATCAGCGTCAAAAGAAATAGAATCGTTATTCTTTTCTCAAGCAATTTAATCATACTGCTTACTCCCCATTTTTTCGAAATAACCCTTCACTCTGTCAGCCCTTAACCGAGCCCAGAGTTAGTCCCGATATCAGCCAACGGGATGAAAAGAGAAATAGTGTCATAACCGGAATTGCAATCAGTATTGAAGCCGCCGAATAGGCTCCCCACTCCGTCTGAAACTGGCCCTGCAGACTCTGAAGCCCTAGGGTCCAGGTGTACATGCTTTCCCTCTGAAGCATTATTCTTGCCAGGAGGAAATCATTCCAGGCTGTCATGAAGTTAAAGAGGAACACTATGGCCAGTGCCGGTGTTGAAAGTGGAAGAATTATCCTGTAAAAGGCAGAGAGTTTCGACACCCCGTCTATCATAGCAGCCTCTTCCAGTTCTCCCGGTATCGTGTCGTAGTATCCCTTTAGTATCCAGATGCTGAATGGTATAGAGCTCACGGAGTACGCAAATACCAGGCCCTTGTAGGTATTTATCAGATGAAGCCTTGCTGCAAGTATGTAAATCGGTATCATGAGCATTGCAGCGGGAATCATCTGTGTTGCCAAGAGGAAAACAAGGCCCGGTCCCCTTCCCGGGAAGTTCCACCTAGAAAAGGCATAGGCAGAACTCATTGCCAGTATTACACCGATAACAGAGGTAGTTATCGTGATGATAAGACTGTTCCACAACCAGAGAAAGAAATTTTTTTCGAAGATGACTTCCCTGTAATTGTCCAGGGTTGCATCCTTCGGTATTATTGCAAGCGATGTGGAAAGGAGCCTGTCACCCGGCCTCAGGGACACCGATATTATCCTAAGGGCAGGGTAGATTGCAATGATGCAGGCAAGTATCAGAACAAGGTGAATTATCAGTCTCTTGAAGGGACTGTCGCCACGCGATCTGAAAAAGAACCTTCTTATTGCATTATTCATTTTTCATAAACCCCCTTTATCCCACCCGTTGCCCGCATATAGACAATGGCAAAGACAAGCAGGATTAGGAATATCACAAGGGCAAATGCTGCAGCAAAACCATAACGGTTGTACTGGAATGCAGCCCTGAAAAGTGCGGTAACCAGAATATCTGAGGTTTCGAGCTCATTCTCATTGATAAAGAAGGGAACATTGAAATTGTTGAAAGTCCAGATAGTACCGAGTATTACCGCAGGTGTCATCACCGGCTTCAGAAGCGGAAGGGTTATCCTGCTAAACTTTGCCCATCCCGATGCCCCGTCTATGTCTGCAACCTCATAGTATTCCCTGGAGATACTCTGTAAGCCACCCAGGAGAATCACCATCATAAATGGCACACCGAGCCAGATATTCGTTATATTCATCGCAACGAAGTTCCAGAAGGGACTCGTTTTCCATTGAATTGGATTTAAGCCAATGTCACGAAGCATAATATTTATAAAACCATACTGGTAATGAAACTCGCCTCTCCATGTGAGAACAGCTATCACCTGGGGCAGTGCCCACGGAATTACCAGTATTGTTCTGTACAATCCTCGCAGTTTCATCGGCCTGTTTAAAAGCATTGCAAGTCCCAGACCGAGGGAAACGTGGAAACTGACCTGTATCGCAGTCCAGAGAATCGTCCTCAAAAGGAGGGGAAAGAACATTACCTGCTTCAGCACCGGCTCGGTAAATATCAATTTGAAATTATTCCATCCCTGGGCAATACCGAAGGTTGGATTCTTGAAGTGCCTTAAGCTCATGTTGCTGAATGCAAGTCTTACCTCGAAGGCAATCGGATAGATTATAAGAAGCAAAAGTCCCACTGCAGCAGGCGCCATAAGCATGACGGGCAGTGTGTATTTGTTCTTCAGTATCTTACTGAAAAGGACATAGACAAAAAGCTCGACAATGGCAGCAACGACAATGATAACGAGAATCGTAAAACCGACCTGATTGAAACTCTCTGCTATTACTTTACCTGTCAAGCCTCTCATGGCATTCTACCTCCATGGCATACCTCCTTTCTACTAAAAGTGAGATATGGAATAGAGAAACGGGGCGCTCTGTTCAATGCTGAACGCCCCATCCCTCATAAAACCTTATTTTTTTCACATTTCTCGCATAATATCTTACAACAGGCTCTCTACTGCTGGGCTTTTATACAAGCTTCTGCGGCCTTCTGCATTGCCTTTGCAGCATCCTCGGGGGATTTCTTGTCTGCAAGAACAGCCTGCATCTCCGGTTTCATTGCATCCCAGTTACAACGCATCTCGAGGACGGTTGGCATGGGCGTCCCAACAACCATCTGATCTGCAGAACCCTTAAGAATCGGGTCGCTCGAGATAATAGGATCGTTCAAAGCCGCTTTAAGGGCAGGAAGCCTTGTAAGCTTCTTTACCATGTCAATCTGGTTTTCCTTGTCTGTTGCAAAGTTTATAAATGCCTTTACAGCATCTAGCTTTGCCCCGCCTAAATCTTTCGGTATCATAAAGAAAACACCGCTTGTATAGGGCTTTGGCCACATGCCGGTTGCCTTTACCTTGGGAATTCTTGCAACTCCGAGCTTCGAACCGAGGGCATCTTTGTATGCACCCAGGGACCAGTCTCCGTTTATTATCATAGCAGCTTTTCCCTCCTTGAAAAGGGTATCGGCACCGTTGTAATCACTCTCCGCAGGTATAATTTTATACTTGTACTTGAGGTCATGAAGAAACTTCAGAGTATTAACCATAGCTGGGGTATTGAGTGTAGGAGTTACTCCGTCATCTGCAAACACCTTTCCGCCAAAACCACCGAGCCAGGGAACCAACCAGAATGGTTCTGTCTGGTTCCAGACGAGACCGTACTGATCACCATGTGTAAGTTTCTTTCCAAGGGCTATTAGCTCGTCCGTATCCTTTGGCGGGTTGGGAACAAGGTCCTTATTGTATAGAAGCATGAGATGGTTACCATTTGAAATTGGAACACCCCATGTCTTGCCATTAAGTTTTACAGCGGCAACGGCAGAATCCACATACTTTGACAGGTCGAAAAGGTTGTCTACAGGCTGAATAAGATCGGCTGCGGTAAAGGGACCAGCATGGTCGTTTACCGTCCACAACAGATCTGGCGGTGAACCTGCAAGGCTTGCTGTCTGGAAATCTTCCCTTAGTGCCTCAACATCCTTGTTGACAACTTCGAATGTCACATTCGGGTGTGCCTTTGTGAATGAATCGGCAAGAGCCTTTACATACTGGAGTGCATTGTCCGCTTCTCCCTCTTTTGTCCACAGAGTAATTGATACGGGTTGAGCTTCGGCCTTCTTTTCAGCTGCCTTCTTTTCAGGCTGGCCAGAAGCTTCCTTCGCTCCTCCTGCCATTGCCAATGCAGTGACAGAGAGAAGGACGACCAGTGCGATAAGGAATCTCTTCATTTTAAAATCCTCCTTAATGATTTTCTTCTGCACAAGCAGAATGTTTACAGGTAAACCGTTTTTCTAAACCGGTTTACTAATTCATTTTAGCATGATTTTTCGAGCTGTCAAGTGTTTTCAAGTTTTCAGGGGAGATTTTTTCTTGTTGTGTGCTGATAGGAGGAATAAATAAGTAAATCTCGCGGTATCAATTGTCATTTTCTTGCTTCTATTCATGCAATATCAGTTTTCACCTGTTTAAAGAAAATTAAATCTTTAGAGGGAAAATTTCCGGCTTTGTACCCATTGATAAACTCAAGTTATATATATTGTATTCTACAAGGAAGTATCAATTGAAAAAGATTTTAATGTTTAACTTTTCAAGAACTTTTTTACACCGCCTGTTTTCCCAGGTGACGAAAATAAGACCCAATTAGCCAGAATAGCATATATTCTTATTATAGCGGTTCTATTTGCGTTACTATTTGTTCTCATAGCGACTATATCTTTCTTCTTTACTGAAAAAAGAATCAACACAATGAAACACCTTTTTTTCGTTGGTTTGATTTTTCGTTTCTTCTTATTCTCAGTGACCTCTCCGATGCCTTAAAACGGGTCCAACAAGAGAATGAACAGCGCAAGAAATCAGAACGGACCATACGAGCCAGCGAAGAATATTTCCGTGCTCTGATTAAAAATGCACAAGATATCATTACCGTGTTAGAGGCTGACGGTTCTTGGCGGCCTCTCGAGTCTATTGCACAAAATCTTTTGAACAACTCTACGGTTCGGGGTGTGGTAGTGAAATCACGCGATATTACAGAAAGCAAACAACTTGAGAAACAGTTTTATCAGGCTCAAAAAATGGAAGCCATTGGCCGATTGGCAGGAGGTGATCAAGGAGGCAAAGTCCATGACTTTAATAACATTCTAGTGTCTATTATTGGATATGCTGAACTTGAGATATTGAATTTACCGCCAGAAAGTAAACTCTATGCTGATTTAAAACAAATACAAGAAACGGCAAAACGGGCAGCTGGCCTTACCCCGCCAAATCCTAGCTTTCAGCTGCAAGCAGATATTGGAAACGCAAGTTGTAGACCTTAATATGATAGTGAGATATTATAAAAAGATGCTTCATCGATTGATTGGGGTTGAAAAACCACCTTCTCTTTATGGAACAGAAACTATTTTTATCGTTGAAAATGATAAGATGGTCAATAAAATGGTTTGTGAAACTCTAACCTCACATGGTTATAATGTTATTAAAGCCTCTATCGCTAATGAAGCTGTACAACTTGCTTCCACATAAAGGGAAACCATTCACCTTTTGCCAACAGACATGATTATGCTTGAAATGAACGGGCAAAAAACTATATCAACTTTTGGCTGCTAATCATCCGAATATAAAAGTAATGTATATGTCAGGATATACGGATAATGTAATTGTCCATCTTGCCGTATTGGCTGATGATACAAATTTTCTTCGTAAGACTCTCTCTGTCAATAACCTCTTGCAAAAGGTCAGGATGGTTTTAGGCTAAGGCTGTCTTTTTATTACTCAAAACACAAGAAAGTTCTTTTACCTTCCAATTATATGGATTAATAAAAAAACCGAAAGAGTAAAATAATGATGTTTGACGTAATTCACGAAAAGCATTATCATTTTTACCAATGATTCGTTCTTTTAAAAATAAAAACACGAAGAATATCTGAAATTAAATACCTGTAAGAAATATACCTTATCATGTACAACGAATAGCACTTTGAAAACTATTTATGATACATCGTGCAAAATTCCTGAAAGACCTGGCTATCCCTCCAGCAAACAGATTGGTAAAATTAAAAGGAGATAGAAAAGGAGAATATGCTATACCGATAAATAAGCAACTACGATAATTCATATTCTTTCCCAGAATCTACTGCCTGACCTTCAAATGATTTATTGACAACTCAAATTGCTAAAGTTTACCATTAATAAAAATTAGACCCAAAACAGGAGCTCTCAAATGAAGAGAAGTGAAATAAACAGATTGATAGATGAGGCAATAGATTTCATGAACAAGATGAACTTTCATCTTCCCAAGTGGGCCTTTTGGCAACCGGAAGACTGGGAGGGAAAGAAGGCAGATGAAATTGCAGAAAATATGCTTGGTTGGGATTTAACCGACTTCGGAAGGGGAAACTTCGAAAAACATGGCTTACTTTTATTTACTTTGAGAAACGGCAACCTCAAGAAGCTTCAAAGGGCAAACCAAAAGGATAAAAGCTATGCTGAAAAGATAATGATAGTAAAGGTAAATCAGGAGACACCTTTTCATTTTCACTGGACAAAAATGGAGGATATTATAAACAGAGCCGGTGGAAAGCTTGTTATTGAACTCTACGGATCTACCGACAAAGAAGGTTTTTCGGATGAGCCTATAGTTGTCAAGATTGACAGTATACCAAGGGAAGTTGCTCCTGGGGGAAAGGTTATTCTCGAACCAGGGGAAAGCATCTGTCTCGAGCAAGGTGTCTATCATCGATTCTACGCTATAGACGGACAGACTCTAGTTGGTGAGGTAAGCTCTGTAAATGATGATAACACTGACAACCGATTCTACGAAAAGTTGGGAAGGTTTCCTGAAATAGAACCTGACGAGAAACCCAAATACCTCTTAGTAACGGACTATAAAGAATATTTATATTGATACTTTACACGAATAAGTCCTTTAAAATTCACAGAGCCTTTTTATCAATTCCTTAAAATAACCAATTCCTTAAAATAACGCACTATAAAATGCTACTAGTAATTTTCGTGGCAAATATCTATTGAAATTGTTTATTAAATAAAATAAAATAAAAATAAATGAAAGCATTTAAAAGCATTGAAATTCAAGAGCTTGTCAGGCTTTCCAGAAAATATGGAAGTGATCCGGATTTTATTCTTGAGGGGGGCGGCAATACCTCATTCAAGGACAACGATTACCTCTATGTTAAGGCATCCGGGGTTCCCCTTGGCTCAATAGATGAGAGCGGCTTTATCAAGATGAATCGAGCCCGGCTTAAAGAGATGCTTAGCAAAAAGTATCCGAAAGAACCTTCCGAAAGGGAAAAGGAATTCTTGATTGACCTTAAGAGGGCAATTTTCAATGAGGAAGAGCGCTGTATAAGAAGGCCGAGCGTGGAGACACTGCTTCATGAAGCCATAAGCTATTCCTTCGTAATTCATACCCACCCCTACCTTATCAATGCCCTTACATGCAGCAAGGAGGGGAAATCTGCTGTTTTAAAGCTTTTCCCGGAGGAATCACTTTGGATACCCACTATAAACCCCGGTTATTTGCTTGCAAAGAAAGTGCATGAGGAGTTATCAAGCTATCGCAAGAGGTATGGCAAGAATCCGCATATAATATTCCTGGAAAACCACGGGCTTTTTGTTGCGGCAGACACCGGTAGTGAAATAGAAGAAATCACCGCAGAGGTCGTATCAAAGATTAAATCAAAAATCGACTCTGCCGTGCTTAGGGAAGTAGCAGGAATAGCCGGAGGCAAAGTCACTTCTCCCGAAGTCAGAGAAAAGGCAGCCACTATTGCACCTGCTTTGAGAATGCTATTAATGGAAGATAAGAGTGATACGGCAATTTGCGTATTCCAGAAGAACAAAAGCATAGAGAGGATAGTATCCTCCAAAGAGGCATTTGATAGATTAGCACTTAATATTACACCGGATCATATAGTTTATGCAAGTGACAGAGCACTTTTCGTAGGGATAGAGTGGGAAGCAGGGAACCTAAAGCGGGCATACAAGTCCTTTGTTGAAAGCGAAGGCGTAAAACCAAAGATCGTTGCCATAGAAAAGCTTGGTATATTCTCATGCGGAAACAGCAAGAAGGATGCAGAGGCTGCCTTGAAGCTCTTTTTCGATGCCGTCAAGATAAACAGGCTTTCAGAATCTTTTGGCGGAATAAAACCGATGCCCGAGGAGCAGGTAGGTTTCATAAAGGGATGGGAGAGCGAATCATACAGAAGGAAGGTATTACTATCAGGAAGCAAAGGTAATGGGTTTTTTGCTAGGCGGCTGAATGAGAAGATAGCTGTTGTTACAGGAGGGGCCCAGGGTATCGGAGAGGGAATCGCAAGAGGCCTCATTAAAGAAGGATGTAATGTCGTAATAGCAGATATCAATGAAGGCAAGGCAGAGGAAACGGCTAAGGAGCTTAATGCAATTTTGGGTACCGGTTCGGATAGTGGTTCAGGTACTGTGCCGCCAACAGAATCTGCCGGGTCTTCTTCCAAAGGGTCTTCTTCAGGCAAAGTTATGGCTGTAAAGGTTGACGTTACAGATGAAGATTCCGTTAAAAACATGGTTATCGATACCGTGTTAGAGTACGGCGGGCTGGATATTCTTGTAAGCAATGCAGGGGTATTAAAGGCAGGCAGCCTCGACGATATTAGTATGAAAGACTTTGACTTTGTAACAAAGGTAAATTACTACGGGTACTTTCTTTGCACAAAACACGCTTCACAGATAATGAAGATACAACACAAATTCAATCCCGAATACTACATGGATATAGTTCAAATAAACTCCAAATCGGGACTTTCCGGAAGCAGAAAAAACTTTGCCTACGCAGGGGGGAAATTCGGAGGTATAGGACTTACCCAGAGCTTTGCACTTGAACTGGTGGATTTCAATATCAAGGTAAATGCAATATGCCCCGGTAATTACTTTGACGGGCCGCTCTGGTCCGACCCGGAGAGAGGCCTTTTTGTTCAATACTTAAAGGCAGGCAAAGTTGCCGGAGCCAGAAGCGTGGAGGATGTAAGGAAGTACTATGAAGAGAAGGTGCCAATGAGGAGGGGCTGTAAAATAGAGGATATAAACAGAGCACTCCTATATATAATAGAACAGAAATACGAAACAGGCCAGGCTCTCCCTGTTACGGGCGGGCAGACAATGCTTAAATAGCTTTAAGTGATTTTGGGTTTCAAATGCAAAATAACCGGGAAAGATCAGAGGCAAAACTGAACTCGAAGAAACGGGAAGAAAGGCTTAGCTCCTTGAACCGGCTGAAGGCCATGATTGCAAAGGGTTTATTACCACGACCTAAAGTTAAGGGCTTTATTAACAATCACATACACACATGGTACTCCTTCTCGCCATACTCTCCCACCATGGCTGTCTGGAAATCGTATCAGGCAGGGCTTGAAACTGCAGGCATAGTTGACCATGACAATGCTGCCGGTGCAGTGGAGTTTATAGAGGCAGGTAAAACAACAGGCCTTGCAACAACGGTTGGAATGGAGTGCAGGGTCGATTTCTCTGCCACGCCGCTTGCAGGAAGAAGGTTGAATCATCCGGACCAACTCTCTACTGCCTACATTGCACTTCACGGAATACCACACGACAAAATAGAAACCACAAACACCTTTTTCAGAGAAGGAATAGAAAAACGGGTTGAAAGAACAAAAAAAATGACGGAAAGGCTCAATCGATACTTTAAGCCCTGGGAAATTGAACTTTCCTTCAACAGGGATGTTCTTCCCCTTTCAATGTATGGTGAGGGCGGAACCGTAACGGAACGGCATCTTCTGTTTGCACTGGCAGAAAAAATTACAGGGAAATTTGGTAAAGGAGAAGACCTCCTAAAATTCCTGCTTGAAAAACTCAAAATCAATATAAGCACCAAACTGCTCACTCTATTGAAAGACACGGATAATCCCTACTACACGTATGATTTAATGGGAATACTTAAAAGCCAATTCCTGGAATTGATCTATATTCCAGCCACCGAGGAATGTTACGATGTATCATCCGTGGTGAATTTTGCAAACAGTATCAATTCCATACCCGCTTACGCTTACCTCGGTGATATTACTGAATCGGTTACAGGGGATAAAAAGGCCCAGGCCTTTGAAGATTCCTACCTGGAAGAGTTATTCAAAATAATAAAGGAGCTTGGCTTTAAAGCTGTTACCTATATGCCCTCAAGAAACACCTCGGAGCAGATAAACAGGGTAAGCAAGCTTTCGGTTCGGTATGGTTTGCTCCAGATATGCGGTGAGGACATAAACTCACCAAGACAATCATTTACGGGAAAGGCAATAACAAGAATAAAGTATCCCCTTCTTGTTGATACCACATGGGCGCTTATAGGCCATGAAACTCTTGCAACCGACAATCCCGAAGATGCATTCTTTTCTAAAAAGACTGTAAGAAAGTATCCAGATCTATATGAGAGGATAAAGGTCTATTCGGAAATAGGAAGAAAGAGGAGGCAAATATAATGTATCCGAAGATTTCAACAAATTTAATAGAAGAGAATTATGAAAGTGCAAAAGAAATTTATGGTAGCTACGGTATTGATACGGAGGGTGTGCTTGAAAAGATGAAACTTATTCCGATTTCTGTCCACTGCTGGCAGGGTGATGATGTTACTGGCTTTGAACCGGGCAAGGAAAGTCTCTCCGGCGGAGGCATCCTGGCTACGGGCAATTTTCCCGGCAAGGCAAGAAATGCCGATGAGTTGAGGATGGATCTGGAAAAGGTATTTAGCCTTGTACCTGGAAAGCATAGGCTAAACCTCCATGCAATCTATGCGGAAACAGGGGGTAAACAGGTAGATAGAGACGAGCTTCAGCCTGAGCATTTTTCCGGTTGGATAAAATGGGCAAAGAAAAATAAGATAGGCCTGGATTTCAACCCCACAGTCTTCTCACATCCTCTTGCAGACAGCGGTTTCACGCTTTCAAGCAAAGATTCAAAAGTGAGAAATTTCTGGATACGACATGTAAGGGCAAGCAGAAAAATTGCCATGGAGATGGGCAAGCAGCTGAAAAGCCCCTGTATAAATAATCTCTGGATACCTGACGGTTCAAAAGACCTGCCGGCAGACAGAATGACACCCCGAAAAATCCTGAAGGAGTCACTGGATACCATTTATGAAGAAAAACTCGACCCAAACTACATACTCGATTCGGTGGAGAGCAAACTATTCGGTATCGGTTCGGAGGCTTTCGTTGTCGGTTCACACGAGTTTTACATGGGTTATGCGGTTGAAAACAAACTGATGCTATGCCTCGATTCGGGACACTTTCATCCGACTGAAGATATCTCAGACAAGATCTCATCTGTCTTGAATTTTACAGACAGGTTACTCTTGCATCTTAGCAGGGGAGTCCGATGGGACAGTGATCATGTAGTAACGATGAACGATCAGATACTCTCGATAGCTCTCGAAGTAAAGAGAAGCAAAGTTTTGGACAGGGTACACTTTGCCCTTGACTTCTTTGATGCCAGCATAAACCGTATAATCGCCTGGATTATCGGAATAAGAGCTGCACTCAAGTCGATTTTGAGGGCAATTTTAGAGCCGACAGAGATTTTAATTGAGGTTGAAAACGAAGGCAAGTACGGAGAAAGGCTTGCATTGATGGAAGAGTTTAAGAGTCTTCCATTCGGAGCTGTCTGGGATATGTACTGCTTACAGAACAATGTACCGGCCGGTTCTGCCTGGCTTGATGATGTAGAAGAGTATTCCAAAAACATAATTCTAGTCAGAAAGTAGGAGACAACCCTATGGAGTATGCTATCGCAGTTTTTGATATCGGGAAAACCAACAAGAAGCTTGTTATTTTCGATAACAATTTAAATGAACTGGCCGTCACATATCAATCTTTTCCTTCAATCAATTATAAGGCAAGGGGCAAGAGGGAATGGCAACTCGAAGTTGAAGACAACAAAGGGATTGAAGAATGGATTGTAAAAAGTCTCGCCCTGTATTCAGATAAATTTCCAATAAGGGTAATAGCCTTCAGCACGCATGGTGCCACGTTTGCAGCGATAGACAACAGGGGTAAACTCGCCTTTCCAATACTCTCATACACGAACGAACCTGGTGATAGCTTACACGAAAACTTTTTTGAAATAGCAGGAGAGCCTGATAGCCTTCAGTTGGAAACAGGCACAGCCCGCTTTGGCGCACTCTTGAATGTCGCCCAGGGTATATACTTTTTAAAGGAAGAGTTTCCGGAAGTTTTTTCTAAGGTAAAAACATTTCTGCTTTATCCCCAATTTCTTGGCTATCTTCTTACGGGGAAAATCGCAAGTGATTTTACCTATGCCGGTTGCCATACCTATCTGTGGAATTTTAAAAAATCAACCTGGTCAAGTGTAACCAACAAACTGGGCATCACGGAAAGGCTGCCTTCAAAAGTTACCAACCCTCATTCTGTTTTGGGGAAAATAAAGCCTGACATAGCAGAAAGAACGGGACTGTCAACCGAAGTAATAGTTACCGTGGGAATTCATGATTCCAACGCATCCCTTCTTCCCTACCTTATTAAAGAAGAGAATCAGGATTTTATCCTGAACTCCACAGGCACATGGTGCGTTGTCATGCATCCGATGGAAAGGTTCTATTTTGAAAGGGATGAACTTGGGAAGGTAGTCTTTTACAACCTCTCGGCATTTGGGAAACCCGTAAAAACGGCTATCTTTACAGGTGGCCTTGAACATGATGAGTATATTAAAATTATTCAAAAGATAAACGGTATAAATAATCTACCTGAGTTTGATAACGGAGTTTACAGAGACGTGATTAGAAAAAGGGAAGCCTTTATTCTACCGACTATTCTAAAAGGCAGTGGTCAGTTTCCTAAATCTCCTCCCAGAGTTGTTGAAGGAGGAAATGTATTCAATTTGAGTGATATTAAAAACAGTATTAAAGCCGATAAAAAAGCCGGCAGGAAGATACCGGATTTTTTTAAGTACCCGGTAAAGGCACGGGCTGTGCTGAACCTATCCCTTGCAATTCAGACTATGGTAACATTTGAAAGAGTCGGAGTAGCAGAAAGGGCCGATTTACCAGCCGGCTCACCCAGTGACTCATCTACCCAAAAGAAACTTTCCATATACACTGAGGGAGGTTTTAGAAAAAACAAAGGTTACAATCTTCTGGTTTCCTCCCTCTTTCCAGACGCAAAATTGATGCTTTCCAACCTCAGGGAAGCAACTGCATTCGGTACGGCACTTACTGCCAAGGCAGCATTGGAGAATCTTGAACTCAAAGCCCTAAAGGATTATATAAAGATAGAAACCGAAACAATTGAAAAATATTCATTTCCGGGACTTTTAGAATATATTGATACTTTCCTCAAGATTCTAGAAGAAGAAAAGCATCAAGCCTGAGGCTTCAAAATAAGCCTTCTCGTTACACTTTCTGTCCAGAAGAACCCTGCAACTGCTGTTAAAAAGTTTCCCATCACCATACCAAGCCATATTCCATTCAAACCTATCAAGTAGGACATGATAAGGGCAAGAGGTATGGTAAGCAGTATCATCTGGGAGAGGTTCAGAACAAGGGATTCCATGCCCATACCCAGGCCCTGAAAGACGTTCACCTGGACCATTCTAAGCGCTATAAAGGGAAAACCGATACTGAAAATAATAAGAAGCTCCCTTCCCACTCTCATCACTTCGGGGTTACTTGAAAAAACTCTGATAAATAACCTGTTTCCGACAATAAAGGTAACCGCAAAAATCAACATCACAATGGCAGCAGCAATCGATGACCTGTGTAGAATCTTCCTTACACGTGCGTAGTTACCGGCTCCATAATTCTGACCTGCCATTGTAAGAACTCCAATCGAAATACCAAGCACCGGTAAGAAAGCTACCTGTTGATACGTGAAACCCATTGTAAATGCTGCCTTTACATAATCACCATAGGGTCGAAGCAGAATAAACAGAAGACTCAAACCAAGTGATTGGGCAAGCTGTGAAATTATAGAGGGGCCTCCAACCTGGAATATCCCATGTATGAATTTACCGTTATACTTAAAAACTCTTAAATTGAATTTAATAATATTCTTATCACTGAAAAGAGAAATTAAAAGCAGTAAAAAGCTCACAAACCTCCCTATCACCGTTGCAATGGCAGCCCCCCTTATTCCCAAAGCAGGAAACGGGCCGATACCAAATATCAATATGGGGTCTAAAATTATGTTGGCCAGTGTGCCGACAACCATTACCTGCATCGGTTTCACCATATTCCCCTCACCACGGAGGATGCCGTTTCCTATCATCACAAAGAAGGCAAAGAAAGAACCGTAAAGAACTATGTTTATATAGTTTAGAATATAGGGAAGCATCTCTTTCGAAGCACCAAGAAGGAGGAAGAGGGGTCTGGAAACAAGCGGCCCGCCGACAGAAAAGATAACAGTAACAACCAGCACGATTAAGAGGGAATGCTCAGCTGCATTGTTTGCATCGCTAAACTTTTTCGCACCGATGAGCCTGGATATAAGAGAGTTGGTGCCTGCCCCTACCCCGGCTGCAATGGCTATAATGATGCTTTGAACAGTAAAGGACATTCCTATGGCACCAAATTGAAGCTCACCAAGGCGGGATATAAAAAGCCTGTCTACAAAGTTGAAGGCCGTCTGAAAGGTAAATGCTATCATAGTAGGAAGAGCGAGCCTGATGAGCGTTTTTAATATGGGACCTTCGAGGATTTCCTTAGGAGTCGTTTTTATTTTTCTCTTTTCACTACTCACTGTGACATTTTTCATAATATTCCTTAATGTGATTCGTCTATAAATTAAATTACAATCTGTACAGCTCCGGTTTTCTGTCACCAAAGAGGTCATTCATCTCTGCGATTCTTTTCGACCTCGCATCTTCCGGACTGACATCGACAATCATCAGGCTGTCACCCTTTTCCGGCGCCTTTTTAAGAACCTTACCGCCCGGAGCAAGAATCTGGCTTACCCCGGTGTATGTCAGTGCCCGCCCTCCCCGATTTTCGGTTCCGTAACGGTTGGAAAGTATCCAGAAAACCTTGTTTTCTATGGAACGCACCCTTGTTGTGAGCTGGCCGTATTCCGGAAGCACTAGATTGGAGGGATGACAGATAATTTCTGCACCCTGAAGGGCAAGGGTTCGTGCAGCTTCGGGAAACATGTGGTCAAAACAAACTAAAAGCCCCAACTTTGCACCTCTATATTCAACTACTTCAAAACCCTCCTCACCGGGAGCAAAAAACAGCTTCTCCTTGTCGAAGAGATGAACCTTACGGTATACAGCCACGACTCTGCTGCCATCGACAAACACTGCACTGTTGTAGATTTTATCTCCCTTCCTCTCAGGCATTCCGAATACGATCCCACAATTACTTTTTGCTGCTGCTTCCTGCAACCTTTCAGTTGCATATCCCGGCACAGTATCGGCAACCTTCTCTACCTCGGACTTTTCAAGAAACAGGTAGCCACTGGTTGCAAGCTCGGGCGCTACTATAAGATCGGCCCCATTGGCTTTTCCCTGCGAATTGCCCTGCGAACCAGAAAGACCTTCCAGCATTTTCGCCATTCTTTCCACATTCTTACTCGTATCACCAAAAATCGGTGCAAACTGATAAAATCCTATTCTCATACCGCTACTTCTCCTTGAATTAATGGGTAATTATAGCCATTTGTATCCAAAGGGTCATCAGGAAAGATATAGACAACCCTCAAAATATAAATAATAATTCCTCCAGGAGGAGGTATATCATGAGCAAGGTCATTTCCCACAAGGGTATATCCTACAGGGAGGTAACTGAAAGGTTAAAAGAAAACAAAATTCACTTTGCTGAATTGAAGGTAGGAGACAATCTGAAATTGGTGATATCCGAAAGGGGAGGAAGAATCCTCGGACCCTTCCTGGAAGATACGGGTGAGGGAATTTTCTGGATAAATGGAGCATTTGGCGATTCCGACAATTTTAAACAATTTATTAGTAAAAACGAATGGAACCTTGGTGGCGAGAGATTCTGGCTTGCACCGGAAGTACAGTTTTACATCAAGGACAGGTATCACTTCTGGGATACTTACAAGTTACCGGAAAGCATAGATCCCGGGAAGCATATCCTGGACGATTCCAATACAAGCTCTGTAAGTCTAAGTCAAAATATAACTGTAGAGGCATACAATCTTGTATCCGGGAAAAAAGAAGTAAAGGTTGAAAGATTGATACGTTCCACGGAAAATCCCTTAAAATCCCTAAATGGTAGCGATTCTATTATGAAAGGTGTCTCCTATGCTGGGTATGAACATACAGTTAGATTATCAGAGGTTGTTCATAACGATGTAATGTGTGAAAACTGGATACTTATACAACTTAATCCAGGTGGTAAAATCTACATTCCGTGCTCCCCAGAAGTAGAAGAAGTCAATTACTTCGAACCCGTAGAACCCGGCTACAGAGATATCCTCAAGAATCATGTAAGGCTCAAAATCACTGGAGATAAGCGATACAAGGTGGGATACAAGTCAGCCCATGTGTTTGGGCGTTTAGGTTATCTAAACTCACTGAGCGATGGTAGAAACTACCTATTAATAAGAAATTTCTACAACAACCCCTCTGCTCCCTATACGGAGGAACCGCCTGATAGTCCGGGACACAGCGGCCAGTCGGTTCATATCTACAACGATGGTGGTAATTTCGGGGGCTTCGGCGAGCTTGAATGTAACGGGCAACCTGTCGGCGGAAAAACAAACAGGACAGATACAGTGGATTATTTTACATTGTGGATCTATATCGGTGATATCAGGGCTTTAAAGGAAATAGCTCTGCACCTTCTGGGAATAGAGATAGCATAAATAGCGGCGGACATTGTAGAAACTTTATTGACGAAACCTCATTGTGGAACCCCATTAGCGAAGCTGCATTGAATACATTATAAAAACCTCATTGGAGAAGCCGCAATAAATACCTACTTCTTCTTAAATCCTTCCACGTGCTTAAGCCATTCTCTCATTGCCTCTGCCTTTACATTTCTGCCGGCTCCACCATAACCTTTTTCATATGCCTTAATTAGAGCCTTTATCAAAACCTCATTATACTTGTTTATCTCGAAACGGTCGTTTAAAAAAGAAACAAGCTCGTCATACTTTGCCTTACTGCCATAATTACAGTAGAGCCGAATCAACAGATCATACGACTCTGCATTCTTATCATCCGTATCAATAGCCTTCTTGCATTCAAGTATCGCCCCGGAAGTATCTCCGAGCTTCTCGTACGACCTCGCCAATCCCAAATGAGCCTCCGTATTGTAAGGATGCTTCTCTGCAACATCCTGCCAGAGCGAAACCGCCTTCTCCCACTTGCCCTCACGCTCCAATAGCTTTCCGTATTCAACCTGAATATCAACACTGTGGGGGTACCACGAGGTAAGCTTTTGCATATCCCTCTCGAAAGTCTCCTTAGAGCCCCTCACCTTCTCCAGCAACTCCAAAGAATTCTCCAGTATGCTTTTGGGTTCCTCGACAAGCTGGGAGTATTTTTTTAAAGCTTTAATATCCTCCTTGCCAAGTTTGCCCTTTTTCGCCTGTATCCTTCTTGCGGCACCAACCTGAATCGCCCCAATCCTGTGAACAGCCTTCCCCACCGCAAGGTACAAGAGTGATGCGGCCTTCTCCCTCTCCCCCTTCCGGTACCTGTAACGGGCAAGCCAGTAGTACACATAGGGATCCTCGCTTCCCCTCTTGTATGCCTCTGAAAAAGCGCCAAGAGCTTTCTCCGCCTCACCCTTAAGCTCATAGATTCTCCCCATCACCTCATACGGGTACGGGTCATAGGGGTTTGCCTTTGAAAGCCTCTCCGCAACAAAGAGAAGCTCCTTTCCCTTATAGCCGTCCCTCTCCTTTAATGCCTCTGCAAGAAGCTTCAGAATCCTTGCATCACCCGGCTTGTACTTATGCGCCCTGTTAAAGTAATCAATAGCCTCATCCAATTTGCCCCTGTCCAGTTTTAGAATTCCAATATTGGTCAGCGCCTCTGCCGAATCCGGTTTTTCCGTAAGCGCCTTCTTAAAGTATTTTTCAGCCTCATCGGGCTTTCCCTTCGAGTATGCTGCTACTCCAAGGTTGATATATGACGCCACAATACCATTCTTTGCCTCGGGGAGAGCCGGTGCCAGCTCCTCTGCCTTTCTAAACAATCCGAGCGCACCCTTAAAATCCTTCTTTCCGAAGGCAATATAGCCGTACCCTACATAGACAAGAGGTTCCTCAGGGTACCTCTCCTTTGCCTCGTTCAGTAGGCCTTCGGCCTTCTCGGCATCTCCCATGCGGTAGTAGCTTATTCCAAGAAGCGCAAGGTCCTTCCCCGAAGCCTGGCCTCTCTCCCTTGCTACCTCAAAAAGCTTGGCAGCTTCCTCATACTTTCCCTCGGAAAATAGTTTCCTCCCCAGGAATATTTCAAATGGAACGCCTGACGAGCCAATGCCCGAAGAGCCGGTTTCACCCGATATAGGTACAATGTTACAGAGGATAAAAACTAAAACAGATAAAATGAGAATATATTGATACTTGCCGCCTCTCATATAATTTTTTAAGTTTCCGTTAAACCGATATTAAAACTGGTACGATGCATTGAGGCCGAAGAGGAATGGCAACTTCCATGCCCCGTCCTCCTCATAGTAGCTTAAGGAAAAACGGCTTTCAAGGGAAAGGCCTTTCCAGATTGGAACGGAAAGCGATGAAGTCACATCGTGCCTCAATCCCCTGTAGCCATGGCTCAACAGGTAGTCTGCCGTAAAGGTGAGTGGAATCGGTTTCCCGGAAACGGTAAGGCTAAATTGATGCTGAAAATTGTTGCCGCTAACCTTGGCTCCCGAAGCCGCAGAGGCACCGGTATCGTTTACCCACTCCCATTTAAGGCCGTACCTAGTTTTCAGAAAACTGAAAACGGGGATACCCATGTTGTAACTTAGGGTGGAAACTACGGCCTCAGCCGGGTTTGCAGAGGAACTCGATCCGGAGGAAGTAGAACCTGCCGGTAGGTTTCCGGAAAGGGCAACATCCTCGCCAAGTTCAAAGAGGTAAACCTTTAGATTCCACTGCGGCTTTAAAGAAAGCTTTCCACCGTACTGCTGCTTGAGCGCATTGGAGCTTTCTGTAATAGAATCTGTAAGAGCTGCATTCAACTGGTAGTCAAGCATCGGGTCGGGTGTGTGACTGTAGGAGAGTTTTCCCGTATGAACCCACTGAAGAGGTGTTGCAGAAAAGGGCCCCGATGCGGAGAGGCTTCCCTGATAGGAGAGGGAGATAAGCATCTTATCCAGGGGAGAAAGCTTTCCACCCGTGCCCCAGGAAAGCTTGTTCGATTCCAGGGCCATATTTGTACCGTAATTCTGGCTAAACTCACCCTTTGCAGAGAGGTCTTTAACCATGCTTTTATCTTTACCGGTAAAGCCGCCTGAAACCTTAAGGCTGTGGTCGAATAGGTTCTCCCCTGCCTTAAGCTCGTAACGTGAGAGAGCCTTTATCCCCGAATCATTCCTGTAGCTCGCGCCGGTACTGGCGGTCCATGCCGCACTGTGCGGTTGATAATCGACGCCGGAGGTCCCCGCATCGGGGCCCTCCCTGGTAAGCCAGGTGTCGAGCCTGCCGCCGTAAATATCAACAGAGAAATCCTTATTGAACGGGAAAATAAGCCCAAGCTTTGACTCGAGGCTTGTGGTGGATACCGTGTTGGTTGTGCTAAGATACTCCACCTTGCTGAAATCAGGAGAAATGGATGTGGTTACCTGAAAGAAACCCCATACGGGAGAGGTAACTGAGAGCTCGTTTGCAAAGCTCGTATTGTTTACGCTGTTAAGCTTATCACGCTGACTTGCAAAGGAATCTGTAAGGCTAACGCCGAACTGCCCGATACTCCCTGCAATATTCAATTTAGCCTCGTCACTCTCGATATTCTCATTTACAGTCTCGTCGTTCTCCACGGTGGTATCGGGGTCGTCACTCTTGGTACCGAGCCTGTGACTGTAACGGAGAGAGATTGGAAGTGTCGGCAGGAATCCTATATTCACGGAAGCATCAAGTAGAAATTTTGCCTCGTCTTTAAGAATATCCTCGACTGTGTTTGCCTTGTCATCATATATTCCCCGGAACTTAAAACTCAGCCCGCTTATCCTGAACAGAAAATCACCGCCGTATTTTTGGTTGAGTCCGCCAATTACATTCTTTCTGAAGGCAGTCCCGGAAATCTGAATTGCACCCGCAGAGCCAAGGGGCTGAAGAAGTGAGAACCGTGAGTCCGTAAAGAAGTCGTAGTTCGTAGTACCGGAGGAATCGTTACCGCCGCTTCCTCCCAGGGACAGTCGTCCTGAAAATTGGGTTTTTCCGAGGAAAACCTCTTCCTTCTCGATGTCCGGCTTAGGCGCAGACCATTGTGCCTCAACCTTGTTTACTCCCGTATCAGGAAGCTTCCTTACTATCCTTACCTCGCTCCAGAGGAAGCTGCTTCCAAAGCTGCCAAACAAAAGAACCGCCAGTGCCAGTGTAATCGATTTTTTCATTTCTAACTTTTTCATTGTCAACTTTTTCATTTTGCAGCCCCTCCCTTTGACTCTTTTTTCTCCTTCTCTGCCGTTACGGTAACCTTTCTGCTCTCATTGCCGGAGGTATCGATTGCCGTTACACCGTACCTGCTTCCCGGCTTTGCCCACCTGTCAAAGAACTCGAGCTCCTTTAACGGTTTTTTGGTGATCTGTTTCCATCTTTCTCCCTTCGGCGGAATCCTGTAGATAAGGTAACCCTTGACATCCTTATCGGGAGAAGCCTCCCAGGTAAGCCTTATACCCCATTTTTCAACCCTTGCCTTAAGGCCGGCAGGTGGTTTTGGCGGAACAATGTCGGTGGGAATTACCTTTACCTCCCTGGAGGGTTTGCTCTCGTTACCCGAGGTGTCAACCTCGGTGACAAAGTACCTGTACTCAACCCCTTTTGAAACCGTCTCGTCCACCCACTCGGTGACCTTTTTATCAAGCTCCTTGATCTTTACAAAGCCCTTCTTACCTTTGGCGGATGAGCCGCTGTTAGTTGAGCTATCACCTGCACCGGAAGAACTACCGGCACCCGAAGCGGTGGTCGCACTGCCGCCGGTTCCACTACTGCCGCCGGCACCTGCAGCACTGCCGCCGGTTCCTCCACCCGTGCCCCCCCTCCTGTAGACAAAGTGTTTGTCCAGATCCCTGGAAAGACAGGGCTGCCATGTAAGCAGTACATTCCCCTCATCCGTTGGTTTTGCAGTGAGATAAAAGGGAGGCGGAGGCGGAACATTATCAGGAATCATCACCTGAATGTAGACCCTGTCCCCCTCGTTTCCCGAGTTATCAACACCGGTTACGGCATACCACAGGGGTATACCGGGCCTTAATCCCCTCTTCTTGTATCCGGCATCGAGGTAGGCAGGGCTTCCAGACGGCTTTAACGGCTTTTCCGTTATCCTCATCATCCTGTCCTTACTCTCGCCCCTGTATATGAAGTAACCTGATAGGTCGGGATTCCCAAGCGCCTTCCAGGAGAGTGAAACGTAACGTTTCTCATTTTCCACATCACCGGACAGCCCCTCCACCGGTGGTGGCGGTTCCGTATCTTTGGGAATTATGGATGCGGGACCGGACATAGCACTTTCGTTACCGCTCTTATCGACTGCCGAAACCCTGTAATAGTGCACAACTCCCCTTACCGCTTCCTTATCCAGAAACCTGGGAGAGTCTGCAGGTATCGGTTTTTTATTTATCCTTTCAAACTTACCCTTTACACTATCCCCTCTGTAGACATTGTAATGGTCGGCATCGACCTCAGGTGATATCTTCCACAGAAGGAGCACCCCATCCTTCGAATCAACGGCCTTGATACCGGAAGGGACAAGCGGCGGTTTCTTATCAACCGGCTTTACCGCTTCCGAATACACCTTCTCACTCTTTGCCCCTATCATATTTATCGCTTCGATTGCATAGGTATAAAAAACACCGTTTTTAACCCTTTCATCCACATATGAAAGCCAGCCCTCTATCCTAAGGATAGGAGCCTCCGTAATCCTTCTGTATTTACCCTCTCCGTCCTTTCTGTAGAGGATAAAGCCGACTGCCAAATCCTTCTCCCCGCCCCTGTAAGGGGGATACTTCCAGGAAAGTTTTATATTACCGTCACCGGCAACAGCCTTAAGCTCGCTCGGCTTCGGTGGTTTCGGTGAATCCTCCACCCTTACGGTCTTCTCTACCCTCTTAATCTCCTTACCCAGGATATTCAAGAGAACAACCCTGTAGCTGTAGCTCTTACCCCGGCTGACATTGCTATCTATATAGGTTCTTCCCATTGCCATTCTTAGCCCGTGGCTTATAAGGCACAGTGCAAGCGTCGTGTTCCTGTCTACCTTAAGCCTGTTATAGAGATAACCGGGGTCTTCGGAACCTATCCTCTTTGCTATCCAGTGAAAATCGCTTCCCATCAGTTCAACTGCCTTGTAGGGATCCTTTACGGGAACAACAGGCTTTTCCGTAAGAAGCTTAAACTCCTTCTCCCCTGAGGCCTTTCTGTAAACATCGAAAGACATAACGCTTCGAGGCGTATCCCCAAGAACCACCACAACCTTGTCTCCTGCAGGAAGGATGTATGCAAGCGGCGCCTTCTGGGCAGACAAGCCCATTCCTGTAAGTGCTACAAAAACCAATGTAAGTAAAATTACCTTTTTCATATCATCCCTCCCTACAACCTGTTGCTCTTCTGCGGAACGTTGTTGCTGCTACCGCCTTTCTTTCCGGGAAGCTCCCTGACTATATTGATAGTTACCGTGCCAACCGCTTTTTCCAGACCTGCACCGTTTTTGACCCAGACTTTAACCCTGTATTTCTTTCCGTATCTCAAACTGTGGCCTCCCAGGAATGCTCCCAGTCCTTTGGGAAAACCCGTTATCCTGACGGTAAGGTTTATATCCTCGGGTAATGCTCCGGAAGATACCTCCTGCCAGTCAGACTCGAACCACGGCGGGCCCCAAACATCAACATCCTGTACCCACGGAGGCATCTCACCGGCTTTAGGAGTTTGAAACTTTCCTCCGCCGGGTGCCTGTCCACCCTGTTCCTTTGCCTGAGGAACTATTTCGGAGGGCACCTCCATTCCCTGTATCTCCTGGCTTCCTCCGAATACCCCGGGTGCCGTAAAACCGCCCGAAACCGGTATGGCGAAATTGTTGTCGCCTCCGGTATTTTCATTATAGGAAGTCTCCTCCACATCCCAAACGGCAAACCTGTAGGCTTTAATTCCCGATTCATTGTCGCGCGCCCTTATCGTTACCTCGAGGTAATCCCTGGAGGTCGAGTACTCCGGTGCCGTTAGTGAAGTATCAACCGGTGGTGTTGTATCAACAACAACCGGTGTCGATGCGCCAGTGCTTTCAAGGCCTGCGCCGTTCTTTGCCTTTACAAGTATATAGTATGTAGTGCCACCGGAGAGGTGCAGGGTGTCAAGATCAACCGAGTAATCGAGGCTTGCCACAGTGCCTGCAACCTTTTTCTTCGGAGTTGCCCCACTTCCAGCCAAATTTCCGGCTCCACCTACGAATCCACTTTCAGACCTGCTTCCAATAGGACCTGATCTCTGTTTACCAAGCTCTACCGTTCCCTCTGTCCCCTGTCCCAGTATATAGGGCTTTTCCTTAAGGACAACACTGCTCCATGGCAGGACATCAGGATAGTAGGGAGTCGTTCCTATACCATACGAGTACTCCACAATCCCGGATTCCGGATCTTCAACACGATTCCAACCCAGTGAAAGCTTGGAAGTATCAGAGGTGAAATTGCCGGAGATACTTACCGGAACAGGCTGTTGAGGCGGTGTTGAATCGCTGTAACTTAGGCTTATGCTCCTACTAACTCGAGTTTCCAGGCCTGCTCCGTTTTCAGCCTTTACAGTTACATATACATCGCTTCCCTGCGGGAGCGGAATATTAACAACCGTTGCTTTGTTCGCCGTTGTCTCCCTCCATTCAACAAGATCATCTGCACCCTCGCTCGTTCCGACTGCAAAGCTGTGTGAAGCAATTCCCGATTCCGGATCGGTAGCCGGAGTGAATCTAAAGCTTATCGAGTTTCCGTGGTTATCCGCCTTCACCTGCGTAAGGGAATTTATAGATAGCCCAACAGGGGCTGTTGTATCAACAAGAATCGGATCGGATGTTCCTATGCTTATCTTGCCCACTCCATTCGTTGCCTTAACACTCACGACGTAAGACTTTCCGTGTTCAAGGTTTAGTCCTATTATGTTTGCCTCTTTCCTTCCCCCTGCATTGTGCCAGCCAAGAACATCGGTCGGAACCTGGGGTGACTGTGCCGTTTCCGTGTAACCGCCAAGCGTTTCTAGCGTTCCAGGCTGCATTCCCGACCCAATAGTTCCCGCGATACCGGATACTGTCCCTGAGGCTGCAACATTGGCGCCTCCGGTAACTAACCCTTTCTTGGAAGCATAGGTTCCGACAGCATACTGGTAACTCTGAATGCCTGATTCCAGGTCCTCGGAACTCCAGCGGGCATAAATCTTGTCTGTCCTGTATGTAAAGGGACCTTCCAGTGTTACAACTGGCTTTGACGGAGGTGTCTTGTCACTCGTATCGAGGCTTGAGGATACGGGTGTATTGTCAGTTGCGGGATTAAAGTAACGCAGGTTCACGGTTGCCCTTCTTACTATACTCTTTCCGCCTGCACCCCTTACCTTTATATAGAGGTAGTAGTCTCCCGCCTTGTTTATATCCGGGAAAAAGGGTTCCGTAAGTGATGTCAAATCACCCAGTGTAAACCATGGAATAAAGATTGGGATGCTTACCAGGTTAAACTGCAGCATACCCGGAATTCCACCGCTTGAACCACTGTTACCTCCCGTATTTCCCGTAGTACCTGTGTTTTCCTGGGATGCGCCTTCACTTCCCGAAGTACTACCGCCACCTCCCGAAGCGCCTCCCGAAGTGCCTCCCGAACTGCCGGCAGGCTCTACCTTGTATTCATACTCCACAACACCAACGGGGTGACTCCCTGAAAAGCTTGCCGTGAGGAGCGCTGTAAATTCATTCCGGCTCGTTACGGTTCCGCTAAAGCTCTCCACCGAGGGAACCTCCAGATAGGGTTCTATCTCTGCCCTCTTACCGGCAAAGTAACTTGTTATGGGTATCCAGATAGTAGGCGTTTTTTTCTGTTTCAGCTTATAGGGATCCCTTATAATACGTGCATCCCCTATTAACCCTAAAAGTGAATCTTCCAGCTTTATCGTTGCACCGATACCTGCAACACCTGCAAAGTTTCCCTGTGTATTTCCAGAAGAGCTTCCGGAGACTCCCGGAGTGGTAATTCCGGGTGTTGAGGGAACCTGAATTGTACCGGTGGCACCTGTTCCGTTAAAGACAAGCCTGCTTGCCTCCGGTACTTTGCTACCCGTTTTATCACTTACCTTATCGCCCTCATCGCCATAGGGCTCTATATTCATCATAACCTTCCCGCCAAACTGCTTACCCTTTACAGCCGGCACTCCCGGGCCCGTTGGTCCTACGGGAGCCACAGGGCGGAGTGGCCCGATTGTGGGTGTATCAGGTATCTTTGTTCCCTGGGGAAGTGTCTGGCCATCGCGAAGTACCGTGCCGGCAACCTCTCCCGTTCTAAATGAAAGCCCCGTACCTGCAAGCCCTGCTATACCGGATACGTTACCCGTTGCATCAACGCCAATCATACCCGTTCCGTACTCTGCAAGCTCATCGTATATCTCGTAAATGATATCGTACAATGCTGATTTTCTTTCATATATACTGTCTATCAAGTTGGTTGTGCTTGCCCATTTCTGCCTGAAGGCCTGGGCACTCTCCTTGAAGGATGCAATTGCCTGTTGCCTCCTTTCAAGCGAGAGGCTCTTCGACTTTGTAAATCCTGCAATCGGGATATTCCACCAGAGTTCAACACCCGTCTCTATAAATAGTCCGGAAGGCGAAACATCAGTGGGCGGATTGTAGGTTTCAGGCTGTTCACCACCAGTGCTTCCCACACTTATAAGAGCCTGTATAAGTTGGATTCTATCGTTATTCCAGCTGTTAAGTGTATTCTCGGTAAGTCCCTGCGCCTTGGTTTGAAGCTCCTGCCTTACCTCATTTTCAGATACCTGGCTTTGAATTATATTCAGGCTTTCATCGGCAAACTTGTAGTTCTTACCCTGGAATGCTACAAAGTCATTTATATAGTTACCCATCTCCGTATAGACAGTGCCATACCTTCTTGCAAGTTCCGAAAGGCTCTTATCAGACTGAAATAGAAGTTCATCCAGTTGCTGAAGCTTTGCATCTATCTTACCGGCCTCCTCCATAAAGGCATCCTGATACTTTGCAAAGTCCTCCCTTACACTTGTAAATCTGTCCTGCTGACTTTCAGCTTCAGCTTCATCAATCCTGAAGCCACTCTGCACTGTCTTTGAAACTCCCCCGACATTGACAGTTTTTTCATCTATTCCCTTAAATGGATTTCTTAAATTCCCAATATCCTGTACCGAGGGAAGATCCTCCACAAGAAGGTCTTCATACTGATCTATCCTTGCCGCGATATCCTGCTGCAGTGATTCCAGATTTGAAATATCCCGGTTTATCCTGTTCATCAGTTGCTGAAGCCTTGTCCTTGCCTCGACAAGGTTTTGCTGGCCGGGTCCGTATATCCTTTCGTATATGACACGCAATCCCTGAGGCAGCCCCTCGGGCCCCCACCTGTTAAGCTCATTGTACTGAAAGGCAACGGTAATTAACCCTCCCAGTATTCCGGACCGCTCTACAAGGGCAAGTCCTGCAGCCTCCCTCTGCGCCTCGTTCAAACGGGCAAGCTCCAATTTTGCATCATTCATTGCCTCGGTAAGCTGATCCTTTGCCTCGTTCATGGCATCCGCCATGTTTCTCGCTTCCTCGATAATACCGTCGTACTTGGCATTTCTTCCCTTCCCACCATGAAATCCGTTCTCACCTACGGATATCCAGAGGCTTCCGTTAAATACCGTTACATAGCAGACTTTAACCCTAATGCTTCCCACTGCATAAATCACGAATACTGGTGAACCTATAAGAGCACCTTCCAGGCTTGCGGCTGCTGAAAACAAGCCTTCCAGGAAATCACCCTCTGCAGCAACCTTAACATAGGCCCCCCATGTATCGGGATCGGGAACCTTGTAGTACCAGAACATACCGCTGTATGTGAGTGTTCCTGAAATTATCTTGTAATCTATACCCATACTTACAGAGGCTTCCAGCATGAATCCCGGAGGCCCTACAAAGAGGCTTCCAGATGAAACATCCTGGCCAAGAAGCGAAATATTGAATTCCCCTGAAACACCCCAGAGGTCCTTCGAATAGACATAGAATTCCAGGTTTCCCTGGCCCTCTATAATGGATACATAGTCCATATTGACAACCACGTTACCCTCGCCATAGGCAGGGTTCCACCCGATTGCAAGGTATGCAGTTCCCTCTAAAAGCCCGTCCAGACACTCAACTTCTGCATCGAGGTTAAAGTAGTTTGCCGTAATTGTTACAAGCGCCCTTCCGCTTACAAAGTCCGGTGCCGATACATAGACACCTCCAAGTAGCATTATGGCAAAGGCACCCGGGTTCTCCGCACCGCCGGGCCGCTTGCTCGTAATCTCGTCGCTCAACTCGGGCCGTTCAAATCGTGCTATATGCCTTACAAGCTCTACATCCTCCTGTACCGGATTAATAAAGACACCGCCGCCAATCTCATTCAAGAATACACCTGGCCCAACTGCAACAGAGAGGCCTGAAGCCGCAATGAATATTCCCATAGTGGGGACACCGTTCTGGCTTCCTATCTTTCCGACGGCAACGGCAGAGATTTCATTGGGAAGGTCAACCTCTCCGGCAACCCTTAACAGCGCACTTTCATACTCTATATCTGCCCGTATATCCACGCCGGAGGTGGAGAGAGTTGCATTACGCAAGACCATTCCGTAGGAACCATTCTGCAACTGATAAAAGGTAAGCTCATCAAAGCCGCCGTTCATTACGGGGTCATCGGAAGAGCCGACACTGACAGATGCCCCCATAAAACGGAGATAACTCTTTACATCTACACTCTTCGTTGATTTCTGAGGTGCCCGGTTCTCACCCTCACCCGTGGTGGCATCGGCATTGAATGTGAGAGTTGTGGGGCTTCCGCTCCAATCGACATCATCCACCTCGACATGTACCGCATCCACAACATCCAGCATACCACCCTGTATGGCATCAGAAAGGTTTGAAACCGAACCATCGAGCCCTATTGCAAGGTTTTCAAAATTGACCTGGCCTGAAACGCCGGAAAGATCAACAAGTATTCCACCTGTAAAGATTATCCTGAAAGGATCAGGTGCAACGGCAAGCCCGTCTATCAGTATAGATAGCGCCGCAAGGTCGAGCCTCTTGTTGGAAATGAGTGTTGCATTCGTAGGCTGGTGCCATGTCACATCCCCATCCATCGAAATTGTAACACCACCCGTAAAGTCCTCATTGGCATTGAGCTCTCCAAAGGAAATCCTCTTTTCATCCTCAGATGGTTGTGAACCATCCTGGTTCTTGAGATCGAGGTAAAAGTCGACGCCTATCTGTATTTCACTGTGATCCTTATCGAAATCACCCTCGTTGAATACCAGATACAGTGCCAGGTAGGTAAGGTCAACCTGAGCTATTCCAAGGTCCCATTCAGTTTCGTCATTACCGCCAAGCCCGTGACCCTGGTTGTTCTTCTTAAGTTCATGAACCGGAACAACGTATCCCTCTGCATTGCCATCCTTGTCAAATTTAAACTCAAAATTTGTAGTACCAAGGGAATCAAGCGGATATGGCAGGTTCTTAAGTTCACCTGCCAGCTTCATCTTAAAGGAATCCCCCTCACTCTGAATCTTTATCTTATTAAGCGTGAGCGTATCGGGTATTATATCGAAACTCTTTTTGAATGTTATCGTGCCATCAACATCTCCGTCCGTGTAGAAGGTTAAACCCTTAAAGGTTGTTATCTCCTTCTTTGTCTTTGTGGTACCGCTCTTCTCGCTCATCTTTATACCGCCGGAAAGGGTAATGTAGTACCTGTCATTTTCCTTGTCCTTTCCGACAACAATGGCCTGTTCTGCATCTACATCATGTATCCTGAACTCCATTCCAAAGGCATTAAAGACCTTGGCATCACTGTCACTAATAGATACCGCCTTGGCCTCTATCCCTTCTGTTTTAAGAATGAGATTCCCGACCTTAAAGAGCTCCATACCCAACTTGGGAATGTACAACTTTGTATCTATGCGGAGGTAATCGGTGGGCGGGCTGACCTGACCTGTAAATGATACCTTCTTCACCCTTAGATAGCCGTTACCTATTGTTGCAATAACTTCATCGCCTGTAACTTCTTTTTCTACAGTTCCTCCCCTTATCTTTGCCTTTGTGGGCTTGTCATCATCGTACCTCACGACAAGCTCATTTACCGTTACATCACTCAAAACGGTAGGATTCCCGTTATCATCCTTTAGGGGGAATATTTTCATCTTTGCCGTACCGGTAAAGTGAAACTCCGTGTAATGTTCACCGCTTATTGCATTGGCAGTTCCATCCAAATCGGTAAGCTCGGCAACGTCCTTAACAAGAACGAGGGTCTGTGGAGGAAAGGGCGGGGTTGTAGATGAAACCGTATAGGTCTCCTCTGATGAAACCTGCACGGGATCTGTTATCTCCACTTTAACGGTATGGTCTCCCGGTGAATTCGTTGGCAGACTGCCGTTGATATCAAAACTCGTTGTCCCATCCACATTTACCGTAAAGCTTGGCTGAGTGCTCCATGAAGTATCATCATCAACCAGTACCTGCCCGCTCACCGTTCCCGAACCCGAGGCATTTATTGTAACCCTCGGATTTTCCACAACATCACCAACGTAGTACGGCGACGGAGGAAGCTCTATATTTACACTGTTTATGCTGAAACTTGATGGAAGCCCCCCGCTAACAGTGACAGGTATGCTTATACTTCCCGTTACAGGATTCCCGTTATTATCCTGTCCCTGAAACTTGTATGTAACAGTGAAGGTGCCCTCTGTGCCTGTTCCAAGCGCTCTTGTCCTTGCTATGCTCTCAAGCTGCACATTCCTCTGTAAATGATAACTACCGCCCCCTGCGATACTTACAGAGAGATTTTCCGGCATTCCGTTGTCGGTTCCCCAGGAGGGATAATTCCTGTTCTCGGTTACGGAGGTAATCGTTACGTTACCGCCTGTCGCCCTTATCACAATATCAAGATTCTTTTCAGTCTCATTGGCAGTAAAGGAAAGTGATGCCGGCGAGGTACTTAGAGAAACAGAGGGAGATAGTACATTGATAGTTGCCGAGGCTTGCGCCGCCGATTGAGTCCAATCGCTCTTGTTGCCCGCCGCGTCGTATGCCCTTACCCTGAAACCGTATGTGTATCCGTTGTTTCCCGTAAACTGATAGCTTGTATCGGTTGTAAAGGTAAGAAGGTCCTGCCAGCTTCCATTATTTACACTGTACTGAACATCGTAGCCTATTATACTCCCGCCGGGAGTCGGGTCGGAACCGCTCCACTGAACGGTGAAGGTGTTTTGGGTAACTGTCCCTATCGGATTCATCGTTGCGGTGGGTGGGTCTGTATCCGAATATGACCAGTCAGACACATTACCCAGAGTATCCCTTGCCCTGACCCGAAAGTTGTATGTCGAACTGTCGGGAGCCTGAAAGGTCCCTTGAGTATTTGTTGTTGCAGTCAGCCAGGAAGTCCATGTGCCAACATCGACGTTATAATACTGTACATCGTAGCTATCTACACCAATACCCGAATCTGTCCCTGACCATGATACCGTATAGCTGTTGGTTGAATGTGAATACTGTGATGTTATTGAAACTGAAGGAGGTGAAAAATCTGTTGTTGCTCCGTCGGAATTGCCTGCATCTATTAGAAGAAGACCACCATCTCCGTATGCCTCTACTCTAACCCTGTAATTTGCCGCATTATCAAGTGTGATACCCGTAAAAGTAATAGAATAAGGAGGTGTACTACCAGAATCTGGAACAGGTACATCTATAGTTTTTACATCCGAAAAATCACCGGGAGCTATTTCTTTTTGAAGTTTGCAACGAAAAAAGAAGGGTGATGACTTTTTTGCCCAATCAATATTATCCGTCCAGTGGGCGGAAAATGTATCCGACGACGACCACCAGTCCACATCATCAGTGCCCGTGCCGGAACCGTCATATACATATATTGTCTGGGAAAAGGCAAAAACTGAAAAAATCAGGAAAACAAAAACAAACAGGTATCTTGCAAGACTTTTTACAGCAGGCATGGCACTTCCTCTTTTTTATTGATATATGATACTATATCACAAATGAATTCCATTTAAAATAGTTTTTTATTTTTTTTACAAGGCACTCTTTGAATAAAAAATAGCGGGAGTGGCAAATGCTAATATGTCTATTAGCATTTCCCGGAAAACAAAAGACTTTCGAAAAAAATATATGAAAAATATAATCTCTTTAATCCATAAGAAATATTTATCAAAATTCATTCATTTTTAGTATTGAAAGCGGAACTCATTGCCCTTTCGTAAATATAAATAGCAAAATTAAACTACAAAAATCTTGGAAACTATTGACAAAATAAAATGTATACGTATACTTTTATTTATGGTAAATCAGCGTGATGTAGCAAAAAGAGCAGGTGTTTCAAGTGCTTCCGTTTCAAGATATATAAATAACCCGGCATCCATTAGTCTCAAAACTGCAAATAAAATAAAGAATGCCATTAAGGAGTTAGGATACAGGCCTAACTTTACAGCTAAAAGCTTGAAAACCGGAAAATTCCAGCGTGTGGGTATAATATCTGCAGCCAAAGGTCCGTTTTACTGGGAAGTACTTGATTCGATAGAAGAATCGCTTTTTGAATCAGGATATTTTATCAATGTTTCAATTACGAGAAAATCCGAATTTTCAAAGATGAAAACATTACAACTTGTCAAGAACAGACAAGTTGACGGGGTAATCATATTCCCTCTTTTAAATCAAAACGATGATGAAATTGTGAAATACTTAAAAGATATGGGAGATAAATTTGTTGTACTTGATAGGCCCTATGAGGACGAGTCTATTTGTCAGGTTTCCATAGACAATTATGAAGCGGGAAAAACAGCTGCACGAACATTTCTGGATCGTGGCCATAGGGATTTTCTTTTCATCTGGGGAGTGAAAGATGTTGTTTCTGCTCATGAGCGTTTCAGAGGATTTCAGGATGAACTCAAAACAGCAGGTATTATTTTAAACGAAGAAATGCAGATAGACGGGGAATTCAGCGCAAAAAAAACATATGAAATTACAAAAAAAATCTTACCTAAGCTTCCAAAGTTTACGGCTGTTTTCGCATCAAACGATCAATCAGCGATCGGTTTTATGAAAGCAGCATATGAAAATGGTTTAATAACCCCAAATGATTATTCAATAATCGGTTTTGATGACATGGAATTTGCCCCTTACGTCACTCCTTCTTTGACCACTTTCAGGCAACCGGTTCAAACAATGGGAAAGATTGCTGCAGAAATGTTGATTTCACAAATAGAGGGAAGGGAAATACGAGATACAAGAGTATTATTAAAAGCCCGGCTTTTAATAAGGGATTCAATAAAGGCAATTTTTTAATCTAATTGATGTATACGTATACATCAATTAGATTAAATCCGATGTTATCGGATATAAAAACTTTTATATTAAGGAGTTTTAAAATGAAAAAGATTGTGGGAGTAACTTTACTTTTTCTAACGGTTTTCTGTATGAATCTTTTTGCTGCCGGGAAACAAGAGGAAAAAACCTACAATCCAAATTCACCTGTAACTCTTACCTTGGGAGGTTACGGTGATTTGGAAACAGCTTATAAGGCTGTTGTTGAATCAGAGGATTTCAAGTCGAAATACCCCAATATAAAACTGAAATTTGTAATGAACGACTTTGCCGCCCACCACGACAGACTTACGACAGCCATCGCTGCCGGAAAAGGAGCCTTCGAGATAGAAGCCCTTGAAGTTGGTTATATTGCAAAATTCGTTGCTGAAGGCGGTCTTACAAATCTTGCAAAATCACCATTTAATGCAAAGAAATATATTAACGATATTGTTAAATTTGCCGTTTCAAATGCAACAACCAAAGACGGAAAGATAATAGCAATTCCTGTCGATATTGCTCCGGCCGTAATGTTTTATAGGAAGAGTCTTGCAGAGAAAGCAGGCATTGATCTTTCAGATGTCAAATCCTGGGATGAGTATATAGAAAAAGGGAGAAAATTAACTACTGATAAAGACGGAGACGGAAAGATTGATCAATTTGCATTGGCAAGTCCGGAAGCTGTGTGGGAGATTCCTCTTAATGGAGGTAAAGGGGGTTGGTTTGATAAGAATGGTAATGCGCTTGAACCCAAAGAAAGATTCATAGCCGTTTTGAAACTCGTGAAAAAGATAAGGGAAGCAGGTATTGATGCAGATTTGGAAGCATGGTCACAGTCGTGGCTTGCATCATTTAAGACTGGCTTAGTTGCAACACATTTTTCAGGTGCATGGTGGGGAGGTGCACTAAGAACATGGGTAGCCCCAAAATTAAAGGGAGACTGGAGAGTTGCATATCCACCAGGAAAGGCTTTAGCCTCTATAGGTGGTTCTTATTTATCTATCCCCGAACAGATTCCTTATGAAAAGAAGCTTCCTGCCTGGGAGGTTGTTAAGTACCTGACTACAAATCCCAAGGCTCAGTTAATAACCTTTAAAACCATCGATGCATTTCCGAGTTTAACAACAGTATTTAATGATCCTATAATGGACGAACCTGTACCTTACTTTGGAAATCAAAAAGTCAGAAAGTTGTATGGTGAAATTGCAATGAAAATCCCCGAAAACAAGGTCAGCAAGTACGATGTTATTGCCAGAGATATCTGGATTACTGCAGTAACTAATGTAATCATTGGAAAATCTTCTGTTGAAGACGCATATGATAAGGCAAAGCAACAGATTGAGAATAGAATACAGTAATTCATTTTTATTTATCAAATAAAAAGAAATGTAGGGCTTTTTTAAGCCCTACATTTCTAAGGGAAAAAATATGATTTCTGACAAAAAGATACAACATTTGAGCATAAAAATCTCTACTACATTTTTATTTCTTATCCTGTTAATAGTTAGCATCTTCTTTGTCTATCCTTTTTACTATGTTTTCGTACTTGCATCTAGGGAACGGGCAAATATGTTTACAGTACCCCCGCCTTTTTGGTTTGGTAACGGCATAAGACAGAATTACACTTCACTATTACAAAATCTTCCCTTTTGGAGAAATATGTTCAACAGTACGGGTATTGCTGTATTAGCCACGGTAACCACTATATTCTTCTGCACCATGGCGGGTTTTGCTTTCGCAAAATACAAATTCAAAGGGAAAGATTTTTTATTCAATTTTATTCTTGCAACCCTTGCTATTCCTCAGTTACTTGGAATAATTCCATTCTTTAAAATGATGGTTTGGTTAAATTGGATTAATACATGGTTACCTCTCTTTGTCCCTACAATGGCAAATGCTTTCGGCATTTTTTTAATGAGGCAATATTTAGAAGGTTCAATTCCCATTGACCTGCTTGATGCTGCAAGAATAGATGGAATGAAGGAGTTTAAAATACTTCTAAGGATTGTATTTCCGCTTGCAAGGCCAGCCATCGCCGTACTCGGAATTAGTACATTCATAGGATCATGGAATAACTTTTTTGGTGCACTTGTTATACTGCGTGATAAAAATTCATATACCGTACCTGTAGCTTTATCCAGCTTATTAGGTGTCCATAACGTGGATTTTGGAGCAATAATGCTTGGTACTGCACTTGCTCTAATACCACTTCTTTTAATTTTTATATTTTTCTCAAAGCAAATCATTGCAAGTTTACTCGCTGGTAGTCTAAAAGGGGCAATCTAATGCAATTGAAACAATCCAAACAAAACCCATTCCATCCTCGTATAAAAAAAGGCTTCTTTCGAATTAACCAACAAAAAATCACCCCTTACCTTTTTATAAGTCCTTTTTTTATTTTGTTTATTGCCTTCGGAGCCTTTCCAAATCTTTTTTCACTATTTCTATCTTTTCATAAATGGAATGGCATAAGTAAAATGGAATATGTTGGATTTAAGAATTTTATCTATCTTCTAAAACGAGATGATTTTTTCTGGAAATCACTTTACAACACTTTTTTTCTTTTAATAGCGGGGTCTTTGCTTCAACATATTATTGCCTTACCCTTGGCAGTAATACTTAATACGAAAATTAATAGAGGAAAAGAATTCTTTAAAACCGCTTATTTTCTTCCTTATATAACAAGCAGTGTTTCCGTGGCTTTTCTTTTTGGATATTTCTTTGATAGAAATTTTGGTTTATTTAACTATATATTTAGCCTTCTTAACTTACCAAAAATAATGTGGTTTAGCGATCCTGCAACTGTAAAACCTGCCATAGCAATACTTCTAAACTGGAGATGGATCGGCTGGAATACAATACTGTACTTTGCCGGACTACAGTCAATCCCGGAGGAACTAATAGAATCCGCAAAAGTGGAAGGGGCAAATCAATATTATATATTTTTCCATATCATCTTACCACTTCTCATTCCTGTCATCTTTTTTGCAGTTTCTTTAAGCATAATATTTGGAATGCAGCTTTTTGATGAACCTCTTATCCTTACCGGAGGTGTTCGGGGTAATCCCGGAGGAGTGGATAATGCAGGTCTAACAACTCTAATATATCTGTACACAGTAGGTTTTAGATGGGGAAAATTCGGCCTTGGTTGCACTATATCCTGGGTTTTATTTTTCATAATAATTTCTATTACTGTAGTTTTTAAAAAAATACTTGAAAGGATACAAAATTGAAAAATAACATGAACAAAAAAATTATATTTGGTGCTGCAACAAGCTCTTATCAGATTGAAGGAAGCATTTACGCTGATGATGCTTGTTCTTCAAACTGGCATGAATATGCATCCATACCGGGCAAAGTAAAAGACGAAAGTAATGGAGCTATAACATGTGATAGTTACCATCACTTCAGAGAGGATATAAAGCTTCTCAAAGATTTAGGTTTTAATGCTTATAGATTTTCAGTCTCATGGAGCAGGATTATTTCCTCAGCTAATGGAAAGGTAAATAAAAAGGGAATATCTTTTTATGACAAACTTGTGGATACTCTTCTAAAGAACAACATAACTCCTTATTTGACAATATTTCACTGGGATTTACCAATTTGGCTTTCTGCCCTTGGAGGATGGAGTAATAGAGATACAGCCTATATGTTCAGGGATTATGCAGCGGTTTTATTTAACACCCTAAGCGACAGGGTAAGAAACTGGATAACTTTAAATGAACCCTGGAGCATCTCCTTTTTAGGTTATTGGGATGGGCAACATGCTCCCGGAATAAAGGGGGATTTTGCCCAGGTTCTGTCCACATCTCATCATCAGCTATTAGGACACGGTCTTGCTCTCGAAGCTTTCCATTCGTTAACATCAAATGAGGAAGGAATGATAGGAATATCCCTGAATCCAATGATTGCCTATCCTCTGGATAGCAATAACAAAGCCGATATGGAAGCAGCAGTGAGAGCCTGGGATATCTATTCCGCTATTTATCTCGATCCTTTATACAAAGGAAGATACCCGACAACCGTAATGGATTTATTTGAACGCTTTCAACCTAAAATCATAAAAGCTGATGATTTGAAAACTATTAATATCAAGCAGGATTTTCTCGGTATTAATTATTATTCTCCTATAATTGTTAAAAAAGATTCATCCTTTTTGGGATTTGCTCATGTTAACTCTCATAGTATGATTAAGAAATACAACTGTCTTGGTTGGCCTGTTTATTCTGCTGGCTTGCATGACCTTGTTACAAGAATAATCAAAGAATTTTCTGTCAGTCAAATTTTCATAACAGAGAATGGTTATCCTTTGCATGAGAACTCTTTGAATGGCAGCATGATAGAAGATGACGAAAGAATTGAATACTTGAAAGAACATATTGGCGTTATCTTTCAGATGATAGAGGATGGATTTCCTGTCAAAGGTTATTTTGTTTGGACTCTCGTTGATAATTTTGAATGGGCAGAAGGATATAAAACGAAATTCGGTATTGTAAGTATTGACTTCAAAACTCAAAAAAGAACACCCAAAAAAAGCGCTATTTGGTTTAAAAATTTTCTTCAAAACTAACCTTATATATTTCGTTAGTTTTAATCTTTAACAAACGCTGAACAGAGAATATTAAAAAAAGTGTATATTATGATTCCGACAAACATATGAGTTCGTCAAAAGTTGGAAAATAACTCTTAAGAAGCTTTATACCAACCTAAAATTACAGTACTTTTAACTTCTAATAGGGACTAATACTTCTGCTTGCTTATCTATTTATTTCTGATATAATATTTTCAATACTTTTACAGGGAGTGATTTAATGACTATAAGAAGTTATTCTCGCGTTCTCTTAATTTGCACAACCATTCTACTCTCTTTCTCAACAGCAATTTTGTTTGCAGAAGAGCCAATAAATGCCTTTACAGCCTATCCCCATGCCCTGGGAGCTTTTGCAGGTGATTTAAGCGGATATGGATTAAGCTATCAACAATGGTTTGGCAGGTTTGGTTTTGAAACAGCTTTTGGAGGTTACTACACGCCATATAATCCCGAAGAATGCGGATACTATGAAAACGTTGATATACTCCAATATACGATCGGTATACAGGGTTTGTACATTGTCTATTCAGGAAACATGGTAAGAAGTTTTGCTGATTGGCTTGATGGTTCACTGTATATTTTTTCCGGAATAGTCCACAATGGCACTGTTGGTAGAAAATGCAAGGTTAATCCTGCCTATTCTGATGCTACGGCAGACACAGAAACTCCTTATATCGAAGATCCAAATGCAACCCCCACATATTCATCGCAATTGGGAACAGGCTTGGGAATAGGAATTGAAATCGTACTCTTTAAACATTTTTCATTTCCTATAGAATTCGGCATTGATTCAATATGGACATTAGGTTCAGTATGGCCTGACAGAGCTGGTTTGATTATACAGGGAGGATTCAGATACAGATACTAAAAAGATGATATGAAGCAAAGAGCTTCCGGGAACTACAAGAAAAGCTCTATTCTCATCTATGTAATTCTTTTTATACTTTCTTTTTCAAGTCTTTACTTTATAAGAAAAGAAATTGCCGTAGGCATTATTTACTGCACTATCCTCATCTATCTCATTTTGTCAAAGGACAAAATGAACCTTATCAATTTTGCTATCGCTACTTTTGTTTCAATCATCTGGATATTGATTGCAAATGATGAATATGGATATAACAGGAAAACAATACTGATCTTTGGATACAACTCGTTTCCTTTTTTTGCCTGGGCTGCAGGTTTATTTGCTTCTTATCTCTTCTACTCTGCTATTGAAAAAAGAATTAAATCTAACGATATCTTGAAAAAAACCCTTCTATACCTTGCCATTTTTTGGCCCTCCTTGATATTTTCCGAGGCTGTAGGGTATCACTATTTTGGAATACATAATATTCAAACGGCAGAGTATCGTGGCATACCGATATTGGACTGTATACATGCACCCTTGTGGATGCAGATATCATACTTTCTGTTAGGACCCATATACTATACACTATGCGAGTTAAAAGAATACCTGCGTAAAACTATACGCCTCTAAACTGCGTAAAATCAGATAACGCTTGATAACCGGCATCTCAAGAATGGAGGCAGTTACTTTACGAGGCGCTTCTTTAATCGAAAAATGGCAAGCGTGGCAAATATCAATATGAATATGACTGTATATAGGAGGCTCAAGAGGTTGGACCAAGTCAACCTGTTGAATGCCAGGGCCCTTACAAGAATTGCCGAGTGGGTAAGCGGAAAGATGTACGCCACTTTCTGTACGATGCCCGGAAGGTTGTCGAGCGGGAAAACGATACCCGAGAAGAAGAACATGGGGGTAAGGAGCCCTGTAAAGTAGAAGTTGAAATGATTAATGTTGTTCACGAAGGATGTTGTGAAGAGAGAAAGAGAACCGAACATAAGACCGGTAAGGAAACCAACGAGGGGTGACAGAATCGCCATGGGAGATGTAACAAGGCCGAAGAGGGAAATTACAAAGAGTACGGCAGAGGAGAAGAACAGGCTTTTGGTACCGGCAAACAGTATCTCGCCTATGAAGAGATCGCGAACATTTATCGAGGCGGAGATCATGCCATCGTAGACCTTGTCAAACTCGAGGCGAATGAAGGTGCCGAAGGAACACTCGAAGGCAGCGGTAAACATGGCAGGCGGTACAATGATTCCCGTGGCAAGAAACAGGACGTAGGGTGTTCCTTCTATGAAGCCAACGTAATGTCCAAGGCCAAGGCCGATTGCAGCAAGAAAGATAAGCGGTTCAAGGAAGGGAGGGAAGCCGTTGCTTATCAGGTTCTTGGTGTAAACCCTGTAGTGCCTGTACCATACGCTGAATATTCTGCTTGCAAGGCTCGGGACCCGGGTCTCCACCCTGCTGATTCTTAGCGGAAATTTGTGAAGTTCTTCCCTGTCGTGATTACTCATTGAGCTCTCTCCCCGTCGTCATCAGGAAAAGATCCTCCAGATTTGACTGCCGTATGAAAACATCTCCCGGATCGTACCTCGAGGCGATTTCCTTAAGGGCATCGAGACTCTTCGAATAGAGAAGGTAACGACTCTCTGTTCCTTCGACTCTCACGGTGTCATGAATATCACCCTTGTCTATCGGCTTTTCCTGATTGAAAATCTCTAAGACATATGGTTCTATATTTTCCTTTACGAGCAGGGTAGGACGGCCTTCCATTACTTTCTCACCAAGATTCATGATTATCAACCTGTCACATAGCTGAAAGGCTTCTTCCATATAGTGAGTTGTAAGTATGATGGTAACTCCCTCGCGCAGGAGCCTTCTTAACTTGTCCCATATGAGATTTCTAACCTGCGGGTCGAGGCCTGTGGTTGGTTCATCCAGTATCAGGAGCCTTGGCTGGTTGATCAAGGCTCTTGCAATTATCAGCCTCCTCTTCATTCCACCTGAAAGATCACGTATCCTGGATTTTTTCTTCTCAGTGAGTTCCATGAACTCGAGAAGCTCATCTATCCTTTTCGATATCTCCTTCTTCTTAAGGCCATAAAACCGTGCATAGATAAATAGATTCTGTTCGACACTGAGTTCGAGATCCAGGTTGTCCTCCTGGGGAACTATACCTGCAAGAGACTTTATTTCCAGTTCATTGTAAAGGGGATCGTAACCGAGAACCGATATGGTGCTTCGCTCCGGACTATCACGCAGGACATTGCCATACAGCATCTTGGACATCGTTGTCTTGCCGGCACCGTTCGGCCCCAGCATTCCGAAACAGGTTCCCCTTTCAACCGAAAATGAGAGGTTGCTCACAGCCTTCAGAGAACCGTAACTCTTGTTTACATTCTCCACATTTATTACTGTATTGCTCATACTTATTCACACCGAATAGAAAGGTGTCACTAATTGTGTTTAATGTCAATGCTGCCGGTACCCTTGGTGCCGCGAAAGCTGCTGATTGCGGCCCGAGCTCTTAGTGCAGTGAAGGCTGCTGAGGGCTGCTGCTTGCGCACGATGGCTGAACTCGGCTGCTGATAAAGGTTGGCGGTGTGTTCCGGCTTGCAGGGAAGGTTCCAACAAGTCGGAACCACATTTCGGGATAAATTATTGTTGAATCTCAATTATGTGTGGGTTAAATCATTGTGAAATCTCCATTGCTCAGATATAGATCTTCGTTATCATCCATACGGCGGCGATTATAAGTATCCAGACAAAAATTCTTTTAAGGTGCTCTACCTTTACCCTGGGGGATAAAAGAGAACCGACGGTTGCCCCTGCAGCAACGAAAAGCGCTATGGTAAGGGTAAAACGCCAGTCGATTCCTGTTTTGATTCCATGTCCGGCAAATCCCAATGCCGAAGAAAAAAGTACCATAATCGAATTCGTCGCAAAGGCGATTCGCATCGGCATTCCGCCAAGAATAATGAGCAGCGGAACTATCAACCCTCCTCCGGAAATTCCAACCATTCCCGCAAGAAAACCTATAACAAAAATAACAGGAAGAACCACAAAGACGGGAAAACTGTACTCTTCATTACAACATTTTCTCTTCCACATCAAACCCCATGTTATCGGGATACCCTCTTTCTTCTTCTTTGCCATGAAAAATGCCGAGACAAGAAGAAGGATTGCGAATAAGAACTTCAGATATGCGGGATCCACATCTACCGAGAGGTACCCGCCTATAAATGCCCCTGTCGCAGAGGATGCGATAACGGCAAGACCAAGTTTCCAATCGAGAAGTGCCTTCCTGTGGTATACCAGCATCATGGTTGAGCCTGAAACTATCAAGAGAAACAGCGAGGTTGTTGCAGCCTGGGCGAAGGGTATGCCGGCCGTGAGAAAGATAGGTACAAAGAACTCACCCCCGCCCTTACCGAACATCGACAGGATAGTTGTTATCAGAAAAAAAATGATTCCGAGTACATAGATGTTCATCTGTCAATTCTCCCGAAAATATTGGATAAGTGGAATGTATCGTATGTTTGCTATATAGTCAAAGAAATGATTTCTTTTCCTGCTACTATCATTCGTATTATTCAGCCTTTTATTTTTCCTCGAAAACGCGGAAGCATATGAATAAAATATGGGAGTAGAACACATTGTCCCATTATAACTATAATAACCATAACAGAAGGTAAAAAAATGCCTGATAATCTTAACACCCCCGACAATTCCACCGGCAACAAAACGGTAAGCTCAAAGCGCTGGGCATCGCTCGATCACTTTCGTGGCCTTGCCGTCTTTCTTATGATTCTTGTCAATTCGCTGGCCCCGTACAATGTGCCACCATGGCTCAAGCACGCCCCTTGGAACGGCTACACCTTTGCAGACCTTGTTGCCCCGATGTTTTTATTTGCCATGGGCATGGCTTACAGAATATCCCTCAAAAAACGCCTCACCCGCCACGGCACTCCAAAAACCATTCTCCACTTTGTAAAACGCTATTCCATCCTCTTTCTGTTCGGTTTTGGCGGCCTATTCCTCGTATCCAGAAGGTTCGACTGGGGAGTCCTCCAGATGCTCGGCGCTGTCGGCCTCTTTTCGCTCCCCCTGATATTTGCAAGATCCTCCATCAGCATTTCGGTATCTTTTCTCCTCCTCGCCTTCTACCAGGCAGCCCTCACCTTTTTGAATATGGAACCTCTTGCCTTCTCCCTCGACATGGGCGGCCCGCTTGCCACGCTCTCATGGAGCTTTATTCTCATTATGGCATCTGCTTTCGGAAGCCGAATGCAGAACAGCACACCCATCAGGATCAAATTGATTCTTGCCGCCGCCGGGACGGCCTTTACCCTGGCAGGGCTCTCCCTTTCCCTCGTTTTTCCCCTCAACAAACACCTGGTTACAAGTTCCTATATACTTTTCAGCCTTGGTCTGTCCTCTCTCCTTTTCCTGCTCTTCTATATCCTGATTGATACTTACCACGCCCGTATCGGCTTCCTCGAAGCCTTCGGAAAGAATCCACTTACTCTTTATATCACCGGAAGTGTTCTCACAGTAATAGAAGAGCTAATCATTCCCGAAACCTCGCAGATTCTCTTCCCCCTGTTTGGCACCATAGTGATACTATCAATATGCGTGGCTCTCGCAGAGATACTTGCAGTCAAGAAAATCTACATAAAGCTTTAGGGAATACCTGTTTAAAAAATTAAGCTACACCGTGGTAACTATCAATTATGCAATTTCTTGATAGCCTCGTTTACCTCAGAGAGAAGCTTGTCGTTACTTCCAGATTCTTCAAGTATCTTCTTGAAAAGAGTCAACCATGGAAGCCTCTTCTTCCACTGCTCTTTGTTTTCATCGATCATCTTAAGAATTACCCGGTAAGCCTCGTTGTTCTTTCCCGTTGCATTATAGAGAACCGCAAGATAGTAATCCGGTCTCTGAATCGATGTCTTTGAGTAAAACTTCACATTGTTCTTTACAAGGTATTCAAGATAATCCAGGCGCTCAGAATAAGGCATATCTAATTCAGGTGTCAGTATTCCACCTTTCAGTGAACCTAATTTGTAATAGATACGCTGCATGCTCTGGTTTGCAAACATTCGAATGCGTTTCGTCCAGAAGTCCTTGGAAACGGCAAGCTCTGAAGCCCACCTGTACTCACGGAGGGCCTCGGCATTCGGTCCTGGATTCAACCTTTCAAGAGAGCGTCCTAAGTATAGATGGTAAATAGGATTACCCGGCTGCATCTTGATTGCCTTTTTAATAAGCTCAATTCCGTTTGCTCCTTCTCCTTTCCCCTCGGAACCCGATGAATATGTAACAAGGACCCAGAGAAGACCAAGTTCTGCCAGCACATCCGGATTTTCAGGGGAGAGCTTGTAAGCTTTTTCCAGCACCCTGATTGCCTCTTTTACCCTTGCATCGGCTTTCAGTATATAAGCTTCATTGAGCAGAAGAGAAACATCACTTTCAAAGGAAGGTTCTACAGCTTTCAATGTATCTATTTTCTCAAGAGCGTCATCTATCATTTGCTTTGAGACGAAACGGACCTCATAGTAATTCCTCATTGCAACATCCAGCCCGTCCAGAACGGCATGGAAACGATACAGTGATCTGTAAAGGATATCCTCGCGCATCACCGTGATGATTCTTCGAAGCACATCCGTATTGAATTCCTCGATTTCAAGAGCCTTCTCATACTGTTTTACCGCTTTGTCATATTTCATCTGCGAAGCATAGCGGTCACCCATTACAGCATATATTCTTACCTTATCGTTGTACCTTGGGGCAGAAACATTCTCCTTTCCACCCTTCCCTGCAAATCTCTCTGCAAGTTCGTTTATCTTACCAAGAAAACTTTCGATGGAAGTCCCGTCTGCACTTTCAGCTCGTACCGCCTTCCCCCTTTCAACATCTATCAGTTGAATGTTTATGATATACCGCCTCCCCAGTTTGGAAATATTGCCGGTGAAAATCTGTTTGGCTGCAAGGAGCTTGCCAATCTGTACTGCACTCTTTGGATCGGTAAAATCCATGTTTGAATATTCCTGGGCTTCCAGAATCTTGTCCAGTTCTGATTGCTTCACAACAACGAATGCATTGCTTTTAATGAGTTCCGTTTCAAAGAGGTGGGTCAATGTTGCAGAGCTGCTCTTTTCAATTCCTTCCGAATACTCGAAGGGGATAACGGTAACAACGGGTTTCTCTTCCTCGGCAAAAAGCAGCCCCGTAGAGATGCAGAAAATATAGAAGAAAAAACGGATAAGAACTACAAATCTAATCACTTTTTTCATCTTTCCCGCTCCGTCGACAATCTATAACCTTATTTCTTTCTATTATATATGGCACTCGCAGTCAAGGATACAATTTCGCTTGAGATAATTTTCACTTATATAAAAAGAAAAGGCTTTCAAAACCGGTACAACATGTTACTAAACGAAAAAGACCGCAATGTTTCAGTATTAATGCTACTGGCTTTAGCTATCCTGTGCCATCTCTTCCTAAACCAGGCATGCCAATTTTGATATTCTACCTACTTCTAACAACTCTAAAGCCAGTAGCATAATTTAGAGTGTATGGATACATATTTGCATAGCAGCCAACTCTGCATGCATCAGAAGGTTCTTTCCAGGTGCCTCTATGAACTTTTCTGTAGATACCGCTGTTTGGCCCTCGGTAATCTGTTCTCGGCGATGTAGGCCAGGGGGCATACCAATCCCAGCACCACTCTTGTAAATTGCCTGACATATCATAGATATCTAAAAAATTTGGTTTTTTTGCTCCAACATCCTGCGATTTGCCACCACTATTACCCTGATACCAAACGTAATCTCCGAATACCGTTGAAAGCTGACCGCCATCCTCCAAATAACAGGGACCGGTTGTATCGCCTGATACATGGTCCATCGGAAGCCACGACGAACCATCTATATAACTAGCCGCATACATCCATTCTCCTTCTGTGGGAAGCCTGTAACCATCTGCATTCCAATTGACGTACGGGTTATCTTCTGAGCCGGGAGTTGTATCAATATCAGAATTAGTAGTAGAGCTTCTTAAAGGTGTTGTAAACAAAGGATCTGTATAATAAACAGGTGTTAGTTCGGAAATCTCACTATAAGCATTGCACCAGACTATGGCATCCCGCCATGTAATATTGGCAACAGGTTTGAGTGTTATACCTGAAGGTTTAGCTCCATCGGTTCCCTCGCTTCCCTCCCGTCCCGGATTTGCGATGTTATAACCATGTTCTACTGCCCAGTTATAAACTTCATACCACAGGTCGTATGTTACCTCATACTTACCCATACTGAAAGAAGAAACTGTATGTGTAAATTCTTCGGAAACTATGTTTTGCTGTAAGAAAGTACCACCCTTTACTTCTGCCATATCTCTGTTAGTTATCCCTGACAAATCGTACTTCCAATGTGCATAGAGGGTTACATTTTCAGACCCCATTTCAAAGGTATCACCTTCCACATACTCATCCCCGCTCCTGTCCGGTTTCGTATTCCATCCTGCATAGAGATACTTCAGCTTAATTAGGTTTCCTGTATTCCCCAGGACCGTTACGGTATCTCCTTCTTTGTACTCATTTGGATCCACAGGAACCTCCCCGGCATCTTCTCCGTTTCCGTTGTAAATAACCCTGTAGGTAGGTGCCTTCTCATCCTCTACCTTCTTTTTTATCTCATCGATAAAACTGTCTGTGCAGGAAAAAAGAAATGTAAGAAGCAGTAAAAAAATTATTAAATTGCCATTTTTCATTTTTCTACTCTCCATTTCCTATCAGTTTTACATAGGAAACACCCGCATTGAAGCCCTTGACATCATTCATGTCGGCTCCCCCTATAACATAGCTACCGCTAATACCAACAGACCAGCCAAAGCGGTCATCTTCACTTCCATCGGGAGCCAATATCTTTCGGCTGAAAGCCCATTCATTAGTGCCTGTTCGTTTAAAGATATATACTGCACCTGCATGGTTTCCCAATTCGCTATTATATCTGGAGCCAATAGCTATATAATTGCCGTCTATTGCTACAGAACTGCCAAAATTATCTATTCCTAGTGCGTCCGGAGCAATAAGCTTGAACCCGCTATCCCAGCTATTCTCCCCTGTCCTGTGAAAAACATATGCAGCTCCTTCCTCATTTGCCAAATGGGTTTCAAGAACTGCACCTACAACAGCATAGTCACCGTCAATTGCGACAGAACTCCCAAATCTATCATTAGCTTCTCCATCGGAAGCCACTAACCTGACTACACTGCTCCAGTCATTTCCTCCCGTTCTGTAAAAGATATACGCAGACCCGGTATCTGTTGCATTCACATCTGCCAATTCAGCTCCTACAATTACATAGTTTCCGCTTATATCGACAGAATTGCCGAAATGACTCTCTACAGCCGCATACTCTGCAGGTTCAACAAGCTTAACTTCCTCACCCCATGAGTTTATTCCATTCCTATGATGGACGTATGCAGCTCCAGGATGACTGGCTGACCCATCACCCTCTGCGCCAATCACTATGTAATCGCCGTTTATTCCCACAGAGCATCCAAAGTAATCACCAGCTCCAGCTCCACCGTTAGGATTATCTACTGCAACCCCGGTACCCCACCCGGAATCTGTTCTATGGAACACCTTGACCTTACCGGTATTCGAAGAATAAGATTTTGATCCTGAAACCACATAATCACCGTCAATTGCCACAACATTTTGGCCACCGGCAGCGTACAATCTTGTTCCATCGTCCCAGGTATTGTAGTCTGTCATACGAAAGACATATAAAAACTCCCTACCACAACCAATTGCAGCATAGTTTCCGCTAATTGCAACCGAATAGCCAAACCACCAGTTATCAGTTTCATCCTGGGCATAAAGTTTTGCAATCTCTACTACCCAGCGGGCATATAAGGTAATATCGCCGGCACCTATCCCAAAGGTTTCGCCTTCTCCGTACTCAGTACCGCTTCCATCAGCCTTGGTGTTCCAGCCCACAAAAACATAACCACTCTTTGTTAAACTTCCCGGATTCCCCAGGACCGTCACGGTATCTCCCTCTTTGTACTCATTTGGATCCACAGGAACCTCCCCGGCATCTTCTCCGTTTCCGTTGTAGACAACTTTATATCTGGGAGCGCTTTCATCTTCCACCTTCTTCTTTATCTCGTTAATAAAATTATCCGTGCACGCTGTAATAACTGATGTAATAACTGTAACAACTATAAAGGCAGTAAAGATTGAACTTGCCAACCTTCCTACTCTTCGTCCCATACTATCACCTCCTTGGCAGCGCTTACCTCAGCAGCCCTCGAGGCCTCCTCTCCCCTGAGAGCTAGATAGGAAAATTGCTCTGCCAGTGCAGGATCGACGGTTTTCAGTTTTTCATAGGCAACCTTCACTAGGCCGTAGTTTTCCAAATCGTGATTCACCCTTGCAATACATAGAAGCACTTTTGGATTGTTGGGAGCCTTGGCTTGTGCCCGCTTGTAATACTCCAGTGCACCTTTTACATCTTTGTTCAAGTACTTGATATTCCCCATGTTAATAAGGGCAGGAACATACTCTTCCTTCTTTAGTATCCTTTCAAACTGGAGGGTCGCCTTATCAATAAGGCCATACCTTGCATACAGAACTCCAAGCTTGTTTATATACTTAATATTGTTACCGCTTTTCCTTATAAGCCCCTGCAACTTTGAAACCTTTGGATATATCTCTCTGTCGATATAGGTAATAATCTCTCTTTGAAATGCATTCACAACCTTAAGCTTGTCAGGGAGGGTAAGTTCAGCCTCTGCACCGGGAAGCCCCACAGGTGCATACTCCTTCCAGCAGTCATGTATGGGGTAAAGTTTAGCCTGATTTCTTGCCCTGTTCTCCCGCCACTCCTTTGCACCCTCTTCCCAGGCCTTAAGGAAACTGTCATTAACCATGGTAACTTCCACTGGCAGCCAGGTCTTACCCTCGGTAAAAATCAACTCATCGGGCCTTAAGAAGCTTTTCCTTGCCTTATCGGGATTCATATTCAAGGAGAAAGCCATAAATATATGCCCCGGAATGGTAATGAAAGCGGTCTCTATGCCTACGGATTCCAACAGGGCACTGTACAGAATAGAGAGATCATCACAATCCCCCGCTGAATATTTGAGTGTTTGACGAGGAAATTGAAGAAAATCTACAGCCAGTTTCTTCTTGGAAAACTCTTTATACGGGGTTTTCGGATCGACAACATAACTCATCCCATAGAGCCTTAAAGCTTCATGAAGCCCGATTGCCGAACTCAAGTTGCTGTTTACCGCTCTGCTCTTTACTCCTCTGGTCCATCCGACAACTTTCTTTGAAAACTCCAAAACCGAAGGATCCTTGGCGGTAACAAAGGCAGCAGCTTTTCTGTTATCATCCCAGGTTGTTGCATTCCTGTCATAGATATCAAGAACTGCGGTACGTTCTACTGTAAAGCGCTTGTCACCCAATGAATAATTTAGGATTATTTTTGAAGACACCTTTGTTCCTTCAGTTATTTCCAAAACAGAATCCGAAAAAAGAGCATACAGATTTACAGTGGTATCTCCACCGGCCTTGAGGCTACCTATCTTTGCGCACTCCTTTGGATTATCCATGTACTTTTCAACATAAAAACTCACCGTGATATCTTTGGCATCAACCGGCTCGCCATTATGAATAACAACACTTCCAAGAGGAAAAGAGTTGTAATGCTTGAAGAGAACTGGAAAGACCGGATTCAATTTGATAGAAGAGATTTCAAATCTACCCTCCCCTTTTACCGTCGTTTCAACAGGCTCTGTTTTAAGCGGAGCTGGTTTTGGAGGGACAACCTCCTTCTTTTTCTCTTTAACCGGCTTCTTGCCTGCTGCCCCAATGGGAATATGATATGCAAAACTCAGTGAAGCTCCCGCTACACTGAAAAAAGAGCGGTCATAGAGATAGTAGCCATCAAGGCCAAGGCTTAAGTAAGGTGAGAAGTAAAAATCAATTGAAAGCCCTCCCTTCACTGACAGGTTGCCCCCTCCCCTTCCGCTACCATCCATTAGTAACCCGTAGTAATACCCTGCTGTCCCATAGGGAAAAATCTTCAACCATTTAAGGAGGCCTATATTAAGGCCAAAGCCACCCCTTGCAGAAAAAAGGGAAACAGCATCCTGTGTTACCAGCGGTGTATAGTTATAATCAGTTTCAACCTTTATTCCAACAAGAGGAATTCCAGACGGTACAAGGGTAAAGGAAAAGACCCCACCTGCGCCGTATGAAAAATACTGCGAACTTTCCCCCAAAGGCATATTGGCAGTAGGAATTAGTGCAAATGAAACTTCACCGGAATTATCGCCATGCACGGCAAAAACAACGGAACTAGCGACTATCAGGAATATGTAGAACTTTTTCATATCCTTAAGCCTCCGTTTCTTTATTTTTTGTTTATAATTTTAAACTCAAATGAATCACAAAACATCGGCCAAAAGTACTACATGAGGAATTTTTTTCTGTTTTTATGGCTGAATTTTCAAGGTTTCATAGGAGAAATGTAGATTTCAAGACAAATCCGCTATTAAAATTCAGACAATTATGCAATTAGATTGCAAAATTGTCTGAATGGGTATTAATAGAATTATAAAAAGATTATTCTTAACTATGCAAAACAATTTCCTGCAATTCACTCGCAAGATTTTATAGAACCCAAGTTCTGGTATTCTTCGTATGTTGCTACTTACCTGGAACGAAATGTAAGAAATATCCTACGAGTTTCTAGTTTGAGAGATTATAATAGATTCTTGCAGGCATTGGCTATTAGAACCGGAACCATACTTACATTATCAAATATCGCAAATGATGTCGGTGTCTCTCCAAATACGATAAAATCATGGCTCTACATACTGCAGGGCTCCGAATTAATTTTCTTACTGGAACCTTACTACAGAAATCTAAAAAAAAGACTGGTTAAGACCCCCAAGATATATTTCACCGATACCGGTTTAGTTACCAACCTCTTAGGTTTTGAATCATGGCAGGACATCATTCGTCCCCCGATTGCAGGGGCTATATGGGAAACCTATGTTTTTACCCAACTACTAAAATATTTTCTGAATAAAGGGATATTTCCACCTATCTGGTTTTGGCGTACCAAGGATGGTGAGGAAGTCGATTTTATTATCGACAATTTAAACGGCGAGAAGCACATTACCATTGACAATGGACTGAATTTTGAAAAGATTTTGACAGAAAACTCAAGTCAAAATCTTGAACTCCCTTAACACATTCATCAGTTGAATCTTACTCTTTATACCGATCTTTGCGTAAAGATGGGCAATATGAGTCTTTACCGTACGTGTACTCAATTTCATGTACCCTGCTATTTCCTTATTCGTCATTCCAAGAATCATGTATTGAATCGTCTCCCATTCTCTCTGTGTAACGTGAAAGTGCTTTATAAACCTGTTCACTCCAAAAAGTTCCTTGCCAACGAGTAACACACCTAGGGGATCATCGTTCTCGTCCTTTACAAGGGAAAAATGCATTTCCATTACAATGCTCGTTACGGGAATGTCTGTATAGTCCATTACATTACCTGTAAATTCAGAATGCATATTTACCGATTTATTTCCGCTCATTTTCTTTCCGTTCTTTTCAACGGGTAAACCCTTAATATTGTTCTGAATCATATTGACGGCAACCTTTAATGGAGTGGAATCTTTTTTCAAATAGGTCTTATCCAAAATTAAGGAAGATCCGTATGAAGGATATAGACTTACTACGCAAGTTGCAGATTCCTTTATTCCCTGTAGTATTTCATTACAGCAAAAATACATCATATTTTCTCTCTCAGATTCAAACAGTTTATCAATTTTCTTGCCAAGAAGTTTTTCCGTGTGATCTCCAAAAAGCTCCCTTGCTTTTCTATTTGCACTCAATAGCTCCATATGATCGTTGAAAAGCATTATCAGAAAATCCATATTTTCAACTATGTCTCTGGATACAGTGGCATGGGTGATTGCCAGGAACCTGTGCCTGTAAATTGAATACCAGATACCTCCCACTATGAAAATAATCAGGTAACTCGGACTCAAAGGAGGCAGGTGAAACATAGGCGAAAGAATATAATCCCCGACAACGGAAACTACTACATATACGATAAATGAATAGAATATTATTTGAGCCTGCTTCTTTTCCCTCTTAAACTCTGCATGTCTCATCCATTTAAAGAGCTGAATAAGAGAAATTATCAGAATTGTTTCAAAATAGATATTCCAATATTGCATCCAGAAAGAGTGAAATGCAGGTGTAAAAACCCAGGTGTTGTTTTCTCTCTCTATCTTGTCAAAGGCGAAAAAAGAACTCCAGTTACGATAATGGACGGGGAGAGACAAAGCATAGAACAGTGGAATTAGAAACTTCCCTTTATTTGCATTTGTGATATTCATGGTAAAGTGAAGCATCATCGAAACGAAAACAATCTCGAAGACAGCCCCCAACCTGAAAAAAAACCACACTTCCCCTATCGTTTCAGATGAAAAAGCAAAGGAGGCAAAGAGGTTCCAGAGAGCCATATTGATAGCAAGGGCAAAGAAAAGCCTGTGAGTCCTGTCTTTCGAATCAATAAGGAGAACATATGTTCCAAGAAGTGCCGAAATGATAAAATTGGAAATCATTATCGCAGAAATTGGACTCATTACATTTTTATAATATCACAATGTATTATAAATGTAAAATATTAGATTTCTGAGACGCAGATGCTGTTTCCCCTTTTGCTCACGTCTTTTAAAAAATTTAAAATCGAGTCACATGATCTAAGGAAACACTAAGGAAGCACCAAGGAAACAAAGCCTTATTCATTAGCCTTGGCCTACATACAATTGAGTGATGATACTTGTGAAAATATCACATCAATCCTATTTCCCTGTGCTTCATGGTAATTACATCTGCCAGTTTTTCAATTGCATTGAAATCCGTGTCGGTTGGCAATCCCTTGCAGAGAAAAGGCTCGATAACTTCAACTTTCAAATTGGGAATCATTCCACCCAGTATTTCTATGGTCTTGCTACCCCATCCGTAAGAGCCGATAATAGAAACAAATCTTGTCTTTGGACGTAATGCATTTGCAAGATATGCCGCATATACGATAAGGGGATGCGGCCCTGTAAGAACAGTTGGAGCTCCGATCACCAATGTTGCAGCATCGACCAGAGCCATTGCCAATTTTCCAATATCGGTAACAGCCAGATTGAACAATTCGACCTTAACTCCCCTCTGTTCAAGAGAGGTAACAAGATGTTTTACAAGGAGCTCTGTACTTCCATGCATCGATACATAGGGTATCACTACAGTATTCTCTAGTGGTCCCTCAATCCAATCCTTGTATGCATCCATGATAAAGCCGGGATCATTGTATACAGGTCCGTGGCTGGGAGCTATCATAGAGATATCATAATCCGATATCTTCTTGATATTATTGGCAATTGTACTTCGAAAGGGCATCATGATCTCTGCAAAGTAGCGTTTGGCAGCTTCATATACCTGACATCTGTCAGTAACATACAAGTCTGTAGTAGCAATATGTGAACCGAAAAAATCACAGCTAAAAAGTATCTTTTCCTCTTCCAGGTAAACAGTCATCGTTTCCGGCCAGTGAACCCAGGGAGTAAAGATAAATCGAAGGGTCTTCTCTCCCAGGGAAATCGTTTCCCTGTCTTTAACTATGATAAAGGCTTCTTCAGGTATGTGTAAATGATCCATAAGTATGCTTTTTGCTTTGGTATTCGTAATTACCTTTGCTCCGGGATACTTTGCAAGCACCTCCGGAATACTGCCTGAATGATCCTGTTCCGCATGAAGCGAAATAATATAATCCAACCTCGTCACATCCTCTAGTTTGCCTAAAAGTCTTTCCGAAAAAGAAGGATCAACCGTATCGATAAGTGCCATTTTCTCGCTTCCCTCGATAAGGTAGGCATTATAGCTGGTGCCATCGGGCAGAGGAATCAAAGAGTCGAAAAGGCGTCTGTCCCAATCAACAACACCTACCCAATATATTCCTTTGCCAAGTTCCTTGCGTTTCATAACATCTCTCCTTATAATATGAGCTTTGATAAACTTACTAAATCAAAATCCCTGTAAATTGATTCCGGTAGTTGTAATCCTACGGTATAAAGCTATTGATTTTACAAACCAAAGTAAATAAAAATGCATAAATTGATATTCGGCATCGACTATCCCTTGTGATTAGGCTCTATCTAAACTCCTTACCCCTCTCTCACTTGACAACGGGGAAGTACTTTACCTATCATTCGGTAATCACATGGCGGAAGTCAAATGGACAAAATGGGCAAAGTTTGCAAAACAGGTGATACGGGCAAAATTGGCAAAACAGGTAATATTTCGAGGATAGTATTCATCCACACTGTTAGGGGACTTACAAATCTATTCGATGAACTTGTTCATATGCATATCCCACGTGCCAAGACCTACCACATTCTCGATGATACTCTGATTCATACAGTCCTCGATGCCGGCAGGCCCACCTCCTACGTTTACAGGAGATTGACAGAGCATGCCGTGGCAGCAGAAGAGTTCGGCGCCGATGTGATTCAACTTACCTGTTCATCCGTTTCAGAGACGGTAGATCTTATTAAAAATGCCGTCTCGATCCCTCTCCTTAAAGTGGACGAACCGATGATTAGGCATGCTGTTATGAATTTCAGAAGAATCTCGGTAATTGCCACTGCAGACGCTACCCTGAACCCTACGATGAATCAGCTTAAATCTATTGCCAGTCAAACAGGCAAAGAGGTATCCTCCAGAGCAATTCTATGTAATGGTGCATATGATGCCTACCTGAAAGGGGATCTGGAAGAACATGACAGAATAGTAACGGGTTACCTGCTCGAGGCCACGGGAAGCTCCGATGTCATAGTTCTTGCACAGGCATCTATTGCCAGAGTGGCTTCACAAATAGAGGACAAGATTGATATTCCCGTACTCTCCAGCCCTGAGATGGCCGTGAAACGCCTTGCAGAGATACTAGAGAAGCAAGAATGAAAAAGCAAGAATGAAAAAAAGGAATCCACTCTTTGCAATAATTGCAGACGACAATACCGGTGCATCGGATGCCGGCGGGATGCTTACCGAAAGGGGCATAAGAACACTTCTCGTGCTGGATGAAGCCTGGCTTGAACAAAAATCCACTCACGATAAAATGTTAAAAAGCTACGACACTCTGATTCTTTCCACTGCAAGCAGGTCTTCTCCACGGGAGAAAGCATACGAAAAAACCGCCAGGGCCGCCTTATACCTCCGGCAACTCGGAGTGAAAAAGATCCAGGTTAAATACTCCTCGACCTTCGACTCGACGGAAAAGGGAAACATCGGTCCTTCACTGGATGCAGCAATGGATATCTTGAAGGATGACCTTAGACCATTCGCCACAACAGTCTCCCCCGCCCTTCCCGTGAATGGAAGAACCACCTACTTTGGTTACCACTTCGTAAAGGGCATTCTGATTTCCGAATCACCCCTCCGCCATCACCCCTTGAATCCCATAACGGACCCTTCACTGGTACGATGGCTCCGGAAACAGACAAAGAGGAAAGTTGGCCTTGCACCCCTCCCCGTAATCAGACAGGGAGCTGAAACCTTAAGGTCCTTTCTCCGTGAACTGGCAGCAAAGGGGACAACCTACATCGTTACCGACACGATAGAACAGAGCGATCTAAAGACGATTGCAATGGCAACGAAGGATTGGATGCTTATAAGCGGCGCCTCGGGAATAACGGCTGAAATACCAGACCTAATGTTCGGTAAAAGAGAGCATCTCGATTTTTCCGAAAGGCTTGAGAAAACAGGAGGCAGATTGATAGTTGCCGCTGGAAGCTGTACCCCAAAAACTATCAGTCAAAACGATTATGCACTGGCCGCTGGTTTCTCCGGCCTTGAACTGGATGCAAAGAAAATCCTAGAAGGAAGCCTCGATGTCAAAAGCGAGGTAAGAAGATTTATCGAGAGTACCCCCCGCTCGGCAAATATCATTATTTACTCATCCGCAGAACACAATGAAGTTGAAGAGGTGAAGAAACTTGGTCTCTCGATGGGTCTCTCTGTGGGAGAAATCGGAGAGAGAATCTCGGATGCACTCTCAGATGCAATTCTTGCGGCAACGGAATACGATGATTTCGGAAGGCTGTGTATCTCCGGAGGAGAAACATCCGGTGCGGTCTGCAGGAAACTCGGTATAAAAACCTTGGAGGTCGGACTTCCTATCGAGCCCGGAGTTCCATTCTGCTTCTCCACCGGGGAAAAAGATGAAGAAGGGGAATTGATGGTTGTGTTGAAATCGGGCAACTTTGGGAGCATCGACTTCTATGAAAAGGTATCTGGGCTCTGAGAGCGCTTCTGGCAAACCCTGCCTGGCTGCTCATTGATTCTTCGGTGTGGTTAGGAAAAACAGAATTCGAAACATCCAAACCTTGACACCCTGCGCAATTTTAATTAAATTGACCTATATTAGAGCAAAACCGACTGGTCAGTATTGCATTGATTTTGACGGTTCAATTGCGGTAATACATCCGGCGTAGCCATCTTGGACAATTTCACAGCATCGATACATACAAAACTGCCGGTCGGAGAAAATCTCACAACCAGAGGAGGTTGTAATGGTATTTGCATTGATGTTACCGAATTTCGTAGCTGCCGCAGGCATTACCGTAATCGCTTCGATACTGGGAATAGCCGGAGACATATTTGGAGTTTCCCAGGGGTCTGCAATGTGGTTGATGACAGGCTTCATGCTGACCTATACATCATTCATGCCGATCCTGGGAAGGCTCAGTGATCAACTGGGAAGAAAGAAAGTTTTCGTCACATCCATTGCGATTTTCACTCTGGGCCTTCTTGTAAGTGCCATAACGGACAATTTTTCCCTCGTTATCACGGGAAGGCTCATCCAGGGAATTGGTGCCGCTGGGATACTTCCCATTACTAATGCATTCGTCTCCGAGCAGTTTCCCGAAAAGAAGGGTAAATACCTTGCAATGGTAAATGCTACATACGGTCTCGGCGTTATTGTCGGTGTCAACATAGGAGGAATCACATACGACTTGCTGGGTTGGAAATGGATGTTCCTGATAATATTTATAGCAAGTGTAATTTCTGTCGTGCTTGCAGAAACCCTGATAAAAGTTCCTTCACAGGCAAACAGGGAAAGGGAACCTTTCAAGGTGGACATCACCGGAGGTCTTTTCTTCATGCTGGCCATCATTTCCTTTCTCCTTCTCGTACAAAACCTGTCAAAATACGATTTCTTCTCATTGCAGGTAACCGGATTTCTCTTAAGCCTTGTCGTTTTCGCCACTCTCTTTGCAGTAAGAGAATTGAAAATTCCAAATCCTGCCATACAACTGAGGGGCTTCAGAAAACCTGGATTCCTGATATACAACCTGCTCGCCCTCTTTTTTGGCATTGCAATGTTCATCTTTACCACCTTCTTTCCCTCATACACACAGGTTCTTTTTGGATACTCCGTGTCACAGTCTGTCTATGCAATCGATCCCTTTGCACTGGCAATGGTCGTCTTTATAATGCTCGGCGGCATGATTATCAAAACATTTGGTGCAAGGACCAGCATGATTGCAGGCGCCCTGCTCTTTGCAATCGGAAGCTTCGTCTTTGCCAGCTTTACGAACTCCGAGCTCTCCTACTTCCTGAACTCCCTTCTCCTTGCAGCGGGGCTCGGAATCTCCATGACACCCATGAACTACATAGTGATTGAAGAGGGCGGAATAGAAAACCAGGGCTCATCTGCGGGAATTGTGAGCATCATGCGAAGCCTTGGAGGAGTAATCGGTCCGGCTTTTGCAGGCCTTATGATGTCAAAGATAGATTTTTCGTCCCTTTTCGTCATGGACAGCATAATAGAGACCTACAACAGGATTTTCCTCATGTCATTCTACTCTGTTCTCGTGATGCTGTTCCTTGGAATAACCGGTTACATTGTAAACAGAAAAAATAGATTAGAACTGGAGGTGACAAAATGAAAGAGAAAAGGATACTTATCACTATTCTGTTTGGCTTGATACTGGGAGGCACCCTTTTTGCACAATCGATACAGCCTGTCGTTGATGCCTCTAGAAACATGAAGACCATATCCTGTTTCGTCACTGCTATCAATTATTCCGGAAAAAGAAAGAGCGAAATTCAGTACATCTTCTCCTTCAAGAGAGAGAGATCGATGATGCGAATTGAATACCTGAGTCCCAGAAACATGAAAGGCACAAAGATCTCGATAGACGGTACCTACTTCTACTCGTACCTTCCCAATCTTCACCGCACAACCAAAAGAAAAATCGACCCGAAATCTAGCAAGAACCCCGGAAAGGATATGGGGCTCTTCTACAATTACATAAAGGGTGATTTCGCGGTAAGAATCAACAATTTCAAGATTAATTATCTCGGCAAGGGAAGTGTCAAGATCAAGGCGAGAAAGGGCACCAGGGAGTTGGAGGCTTATCATTACTCCTTCGAGAATGGAAGAGCGAGGGAGGAGATATGGTTCGATTCGGAAACGAAAGTGGCGGTAAGGGTTTTAAGGTACAATGGCTCCAAGCTGCTTCTTCAAATCGATGTCAGTGAGGTCAGGCTGAATATCGAACTTCCGGATTCAACATTCAGGCTTTGAGGGATACCAGGAGGAAGAAACAGTGAAACGATTTCTATTGATATTCACGTTGGTATTCATATTGATATTTTTCGGCGCAGTTTTCACCTTCGCCTACGATTTTGAAGTGGCCGGTGTCTCGGTGGCAGGGGCTGCGCTCGGTGCCTATGGGGGTCAGCTCCTTTCGGTTCCCATTTTGATACTCATGTCAAATGCGGGTATCATAGAGGGGGATATATTTTCTCCCTTCTCTACAGCAATGTTCGATGCGATGGACATAGGAAGTGCAGTAGGAACAGTAGCGGGGGGAATCGCTGCAAAGTACGGTTTTCTCGCCCTGGCAAGGGGAACCTGGGACTTGCAAGATTTTCTGATAGATATCCTGTCATCCAGCCTCATCGTTACCGTTTCACACATCGCATTCAATATGCTCGGTGATTATGTTGACATACCGGTATTTCTGGAGAATATTGTTATAGTACCGGTTCTTACAGGAACGTATCTAGGCATTTTCATACCGGCAGGTTGATGACAGAGAATGACTTCTACAGGGCGGGTCAGGTTTGACAATCCTGACTGAATTTGATGGAGCAGATTAGTTCTGTGACGCAGAATAGAATAGATAACGCAAACCAGGCTTGATAATGCAGATAAAAAAGGAAGAAAAGAAAACAAGAATTTTAAGTGCCGCTACAAGGCTATTCTCTGAAAGGGATTTTCAGGAAGTCTCTGTTAATGACATAGCAAGGATTGCAGGAGTTGGCAAGGGCACCATCTACACCTACTTCAAGGAAAAGGAAGAGATCCTGGAAGCCTGCGTGGCAGAGATCTTTTCGGATTTCGTGGACAAGATAAGGTCGTCCTACGAGGAAGCGAAGAGTTTGAGCAGTTTCATAGAGAGAGTTGCCCCGAGATTACTGGAAAACGTCGTAGTGAACAGCAGGATTCTGTTTATGTTCAACAGGAAATGTCACAGCGACAGAAAACGGTACCGGAAGGTCTCGGGAGAGTACAGGAAGGCAATGGCAGAGGTATTCCAGCGTTACGGAAAGGAGATGTCATGCAATTTCGAAACGATGAATGCCTACTTTACCGCGTTCCTGATGACATCATACATGGTGTACGAGAGTGTGGATAAAGAAATAATAGAAGAGGTACTTACCAGAGGATTGTTGTGCTCGTTGAGGGGCTGCGGGCAAGATAAGGTATAACAAGCGGGTGTGACCCGTAAAAGGTGAGGATAAGGTATTGTCAGAGTGGCTCTACAGAGTTACCAAATGGTGGCTTGCCCTTGTGGCAAGTATCATTTTTGTTCTCTTTGTTGTTATTATATTTCCCGAGCATGCAGGAACAGGCGGAAGTGCTTCGGGGAAACAGGCAGCAATATTCTCTCCCGACCTTTCGCTGTGGTATTCCCCGGGCGATCTATACAAAATGGCCGGCGCACTGGGCAACGAGGGACGCCGGCTATATGTTTGGAAACACTTCACCTTCGATCTAGCATGGCCTGTCGTGTACCTGTTTTTTCTCGTAACCTCAACAACCTGGCTTCTAAAGACAGTTCTTAAACAAAAGGGTGACAATAGGGAGAGGAGATTGAGAAGGCTCAATCTCCTTCCCTTAGTGGCCGTATCCTTCGACCTCCTTGAAAACGTATCTACCTCACTCGTCGTTTCTCACTACCCGAGGAGGCTGCCCATCCTTGCCAGGATGGCTCCATTTGCCACACTGTCCAAATGGATCGTAGTCAGCCTCTCCGTCCTTGTTCTTGCAGCCTCCATGGTGATTGCAATTGTAAGGGTTTTCCACAGGAAAGAAGCCTGAAGAATATCAACAGGAAATATCAGCCTATTGCAATTCCTCCCCTGTCACCATTTCTTATTCGAATGGTCTCCTCGATATTCAATATGAATATCTTTCCGTCACCGATTTCCCCTGTTCTCGCTCCGCGTATAATAGCCTCCACCGTTCTTTCCACAAAATTATCATTCACCGCTATCTCAATTCTTACCTTCTTTAGGAGGTTCACCTCTATATCCACCCCCCTGTAGGACTTCTTGTACCCCTTCTGCTGTCCGCAGCCCAGGGCATTTGTTATGGACATCTTGTACACTTCCTCCCTGTACAACTCCTGTTTTACACTATTCAATTTCTGAGGTTGAATGTAGGCAATAATCAATTTCATTATTCTCTCCCCTATTGATTCTGAAATATCTGAAAACCGTAGTAGGATTCAGCATTGTGCTCGCTTATATCAAGCCCAAGGAGCTCGTCCTCCTCCGAAACCCTTAATCCTGTGACCCACTTTAGCCCCATGTAAAGAACGACCGTCGTCGCGACTACCCAGAAAAACACGACAGCCACCCCAATGAACTGAACGATAAGTTGATGCCAGCCACCCCCATAGAAGAGGCCCCTTATATCGGTTACACCTTCTCGCCTACCGGTTGCAAACAGGCCGACGGCCAGGGTACCCCAGACACCGCAGATCCCATGAACCGATACCGCCCCTACCGGATCATCTATGTGCAGAACATGGTCTATAAACCTCACTGAGAATACGACAATGATACCGGCTATAAATCCAATTATCACCGCGCCGGTTGTAGAGGCAACAAGGCATCCGGCCGTTATTCCTACCAGGCCAGCAAGAGCGCCGTTCAAAGACATGCTGGGATCCGGCTTCCCAAAGAGAAACCACGAGGTAATCATTGCCCCTATTGCACCTGCCGCACCGGCAAGAGTCGTGTTCACGGCAACAAGTGCAATATACGAACTTGTACCATCCAGAGTACTTCCAGCATTGAAACCGTACCAGCCAAACCACAGTATGAATACCCCTAATGCTGCAAGTGGCATGTTGTGACCGGGTATGGCCTTTACAGCTACCTCTTGTCCAACCTTGACATACTTACCCTTTCTTGCACCGAGTATCATTGCCCCGGTCAGCGCAGCCCAGCCGCCTACCGAGTGAACCACAGTTGAGCCTGCAAAGTCGTGAAAACCAAGGCGGGATAGCCAGCCATCACCCCATATCCAGTGCCCCGATACAGGGTAGATGAGCCCCGATATAAAGAGGCTGTAGACAAGGTAGGCGGTAAACTTTGTTCGCTCTGCCATTGCCCCGGATACTATCGTGGCGGCAGTTGCTGCAAAGACTACCTGAAACATCCAGCTCTGAAAGAGAGCACCCTTTCCCGGAATGTCCGGCATAAGGAAAAACTCTTTCAATCCCCCGTACATTATTGCCCAGCCAACTGCCCAGTAAATTATTGCGCCGACAGCGAAATCCATGAGGTTCTTCATTATTATGTTACTTGCGCTCTTTGCCCTGGTAAGGCCTATCTCTACCATTGCAAAGCCTGCTTGCATAAAGAATACCAGTGCCGCTGTCAAAACCAACCATATCATTGTTATGGAATTGGTTAAGAGGGTGATTTCAGGGTTCATTTTTAACCTCCACTTTTATAATTATTTATAGATTTAATGCATATCAATGCATTACTGCGTGTATTAAAGCAAAAACCTTGCCAAAACTGGTCTATGGAGGAATTGTTCTTTAACTTTATATACTGCTATAAAATATATTGTCTCTCATAGATTTGAAAATTACCTGTGCTACGGTTGTTTTTAAATATCTTTAAGGTTGGCTACATAAATGTAATGTTATTGATCCGGAAACTACATTTTTGTATCGCATTTTAGGTAGGAGTTTATGCTGAAATTTGTACTGAATTCTGTGCCGGAAACTACTCTTCCCTGAAAAGCCTTACAACTGCCGCCGAGTCCGGTGCATCAAGCAGTTCCCTTATAAAAGACTCTGACTGCATCAGCCTTGCAATTTCAGAGAGTGCCTCGATATGGGGGCCCGACTGATCGGGAGGTGCAAGGAGAAGGAAAAAGAGCCTTGCCGGCCGGCCGTCGATGGAGTCGAAATCTATTCCGTTCCGCGCTATTCCTATGGCCATCGTAAGAGTTTTAACGGTACTCGTCTTTGCATGGGGAATTGCCACACCGAACTCCAGGCCCGTACTCCCCTTTGCCTCTCTCTCCATGACATCCATGAATGCCAGCTCGGCTTCCGTGATATCACCCGAAGCAAGGAGAATGTCGATCAATTCCTTTATCACCTCTCTCTTGGTTGTAGATTCAAGGGGAACCTTTACCCTCTCCTCGCTTATCAAACTAACAATAGACATATCGCCCCTTCCTTCCATGAAATACTCTAAATCAAATTGTCATAAATATCCATAACCTTCTCTTCATCTTTCACAATAAGCACGGAACAGGGAGCAATCCGCATGGCCCTCTCCGATTCATCAAGCATCGCCTCCCTCCTGCTCCTTATAGGTGAAAGCTCACCCAGTATTAAGAGGTCTATATCGTATTCCCTTATGCTCTTCTTGATTTCAACTGACACGGTACCACTTGTCTTGATAGTTTCCACCGCTACCCCCTTCTGCTCAGCAAGCTTGGTTACGTGTCGTAAGTAACGGTTTGCGTCTTCCTCCAGGTCTCTCTCGTACTCTTCCTCTTCCTCCCTTATGAAGATGTGGGATTTAAGAAGGTCGTTCAAGGCCCTTGTATTTATTACATAGATGGCATACATTTCGGCATCCAGAGCCCTGGCAAGTGTTACAGCGTAATGTGCCGCAGTTATCGACTGGAGTGTGCCATCGATATAAACCATCAATCTCTTAATAGGACTACTCATTCCCTTTCTCCTTTTTTTTCTCCAGCCTGTTCTTAACCATTTTCATTAGTACAAACATATCCCGTTCATTTTCTTCCAGACGATTCTGTATGTATTCCAGTGTCTCATCCAGTTCCGGTATTGCTATCTTTTCCAGTGCATTGACCTTGCGTATGGTCTTTTTGACCTCTCTTGCAAGTCTCATGATTGATATTTTGAGCTCTGCAAGCCGCCCCATATCCTGAAGGGCCTTCTTAAACTCCATTATTGCCCTGTCTAGCCAGAGGCTCGTTTCCATGGGGCTAAAATACGGGGGGTTGTCGTGAAAGGATGTTTCCACGAGCGGAAGCCTTACACCCATAACACGCCTCTGTCTCACATTCGCCTCGGCTTCCACGTTTATTCCGTTTTTTACATGCTGAATGCGGAGTTTACCCATATCCATGGAGGCTTTCTCCAGAGCCTTGAAACCATTGGCAAGAGTTTTTTCTATCCTGCTCTGATACTCATCCGCCTCGTCGACAATGTTCAAGAGCTCTATAACGAGGATATTCCGCTTTTGATCCAGGAGTTCATGCCCAAGGCGCGCAAAACTTAGTTCGTCCTTTATCTTTAAGAGGCTCGTTTTTGTAGGAGCAACGTTTCTCACTTCAGTCTCCTCTTGGCTGATCTCATGCCCGTTAACCCGTGGCTGTTAACTCGTGCCTGAGCCCTCATCATCAGACTCTCATCCCCGCTTCCTCACAGCGAATCACCCGAATAGTAGTACTTGTCAAGCTCTTCTTCGGTAATCCTGTGAAGCTCCTCTGCCGGTAGCTTCTTTAAAACCTTCCAGCCGAGGTCCAGTGTCTCCGTAATCGTCCTCTCCTCATCGATCCTTTGAGAAACAAACTTCCTCTCGAAGGCCTCTCCGAACTCGAGGTACTGGTGATCCAGTGGGGTAAGCTCCTCCTCCCCTATTACGGAGGCAAGGTTTCTTACATCCTTTACGTAACTGTATGCTGCAAACAGCTGGCTTGCAAGGTGCGGGTGGTCCTCGCGCGTCATTCCCTTTCCGATACCATCCTTCATAAGCCTCGAGAGGGAGGGAAGACCAGCGATTGGTGGGTATATGTTTCTGTTGAACATCTCCCTTTCGAAAACAATCTGTCCCTCCGTTATGTAACCTGTTAAATCCGGAATCGGGTGTGATATGTCGTCATTTGGCATGGTAAGGATTGGAAGCTGAGTAATAGAGCCCTTCTTCCCCTTGATCATGCCGGAACGCTCGTAAATCTCTGCAAGGTCGGAGTATAGGTATCCCGGATACCCCTTTCTAGAGGGAATCTCTCCCCTTATCGTTGATATTTCACGCAGGGACTCGCAGTAGTTAGACATGTCTGTCATTATCACAAGTACATGCATGTCCTTATCGAATGCAAGGTGCTCAGCAAGTGTTAGAGCTGTTCTCGGGGTTATTATTCTCTCTATGGAAGGGTCGTCTGCAAGCGATAGAAACAATGCAACCTTGTCTATTACTCCCGAGTCCTCGAACGATTTTATGAAGTAGCGTGCAACATCGTGCTTAACACCCATGGCAACAAAGACGACTGCAAAATTTGTTTCACCCCCCAGTATCTTCGCCTGCCTTGCAATCTGGGCTGCAAGTTCATTGTGCGGAAGTCCGTTTCCGGAAAAGATGGGAAGCTTCTGCCCCCTTATAAGGGTATTCATTCCATCGATTGCAGAGATACCCGTTTGAATAAAATCACGGGGGTACTCCCGCGCAGTCGGGTTTATAGGCCTTCCGTTTACATCCTCCTCCGTATCACTTACAGGCGGTGGCCCCCCGTCTATCGGCTGACCTAATCCATTGAACATCCTTCCAAGCATCTTCTCCGTAACGCCAAGCATAAGGGGTTCACCCCGAAAGCGGGCACTCGTTCCGGGCAGGTTGAGCCCAGAGGCTCCCTCGAACACCTGAACAACAACTACATCCCGTGATGTATCAAGAACCATACCAAGCCTTGCCTTCCCATCGGGATCCACTATCTCCACAAGCTCCCTGTATCCTATCGGGTGGGTATTCTTTATGAATACAAGGGCACCATCTATCTTTTCCACACCAATATACTCACGCCCCGAAAGGAGCTTTTTCTCTATATCGGGTATATTCTCACGCATAAATCGACTCCAGTTGAGCAAAGGACCTCTCCAGACGGGCAAGCAGTTTATCCAGTGCAGCAGCATCCTCGTTTGAAACACTGAACTTCATCTTCATGATATCCTGAAGCACCTTCATTTTCTTTAAATCAATAAGGGTCATCCCCCTCTTTATTGCGGCAGAACCCTTTCTCCAGTACGTTACGATTATTTCCAGCATCTTCATCTGCTTTTCCACTGTGGAATACCTGTCTACCTCGTCGAAGGCATTCTGCTGAAGGAAGGCATTCTTTACCATTGTACAGACTTCTATTATGAACCTCTGGCTGTCCGGCAGGGCATCTGGTCCCACAAGCTTTACAACCTGTTGAAGCCTCACCTCTCGTTGCAAAAGCTCCATAATCTCTCCCCTGTACTCCTGCCATCTCTCGCTCACGTGCTCGTCCCACCAGGGAGTCACATCATCCAAATACTCACTGTAGCTGTCCAGCCAGGAGATAGCCGGGTAGTGCCTCGAGTTTGCAAGCTGCCTATCCAGCGCCCAGAAACATCTTACAAAACGTTTCGTGTGCTGTGTAACGGGCTCTGAAAAATCCCCGCCCGGCGGTGAAACGGCACCTATTATAGAAACAGAACCCGTCTCCCCGAAGAGGGTCTCCATGTAGCCACCCCTCTCATAGAACTCGGCAATCCTCGTGGGAAGGTATGCAGGGAACCCCTCCTCTGCAGGCATCTCCTCCATTCTTCCGGAAAGCTCACGAAGTGCCTCCGCCCACCTGGAGGTTGAATCAGCCATCACCGCCACATGCAAGCCCTGATCCCTGTAGTACTCGGCAAGAGTTACACCGGTATAGATACTTGCCTCTCGTGCTGAAACGGGCATGTTTGAAGTGTTGGCTATGAGAACCGTTCTTTCCATAAGGCTTAAACCTGTTCTAGGATCTACAAGTTTGGGAAACTCCGTTAAAACATCCGTCATCTCGTTTCCGCGTTCGCCACAGCCTATATAGGTTATTATGTCAGCATCGCACCACTTTGCTATTGCATGTTGTGTCATTGTCTTTCCCGTTCCGAATCCACCGGGAATTGCCACTGTTCCTCCCTTTGCCACGGGAAAGAAGGTATCGATTACTCTTTGACCTGTTATAAGCGGAATATTCAAGGGAAGCCTCTGTCGGACCGGCCTTGCAACCCGAATAGGCCATTCATGTTTTAGGTAGATGCTCTTCTCACCTTCCTCTGTTTCCACGATTCCGATTTCATCCTCTACCGTATAGTCACCCTCACCTGCAAGTTTTTTAAGCCTCCCATGCATTAGAGGGGGAATAAGAATCTTATGAAGCACATGGCTTGTTTCCTGAACCGTGCCTATAACCATTCCGCCTGTTACCTCTATACCAGCGTCTTTTTTATTCCTTTTACCAGTACTCTTCCCACCTGCCACAACCCCCTCAACCGAAACGGCAGGAACAAAATGCCACTTCTTCTTTCTGTCCAGAGCCTTTATCGTTTCGCCCCTCTTTATAAAAGGCCCTGTTGCATTACGTATCAATTCCAGTGGCCGCTGGATACCATCGTAGATCGTGCCGATTAAACCAGGCCCCAGTTCGACGGAGAGAGGCATTCCTGAACCGTAGATGTTCTCTCCCGGCTTAAGCCCTGTCGTATCCTCGTAAACCTGGATTATTGCCCTTGCCCCCTCCAGCTTTATCAATTCACCGATAAGCCTTGCCTCGCCCACCTGGACAAGTTCCAGCATTATTGCATCGGTAATGCCAAATGCCTCGACAACGGGGCCATTTACCCTGTGTATCTTTCCTATTACCCTTTCAGCCATTTAATTCACCATATACAAGTTTTCTTATTCTGTCTTGATCACGGTAGATTCGTGTTTCAACCTGGTTGTTGTAGGATAGTTTTCCTCCTCCGTCTTTCAGAACAACCCCCTGGCCTTTAAGCCTCGGCTCTTTGGATATTTTTAATTTTATCTCCCTCTTCATTATTCTTTTAAACTCTCTCTCACATTCCCTTAATAGCTTTTCATCTACCGCATCAACAGGGGAAAAGTTTACAAAGGCTTCCTCAGTATCCAGCCCTATTGCAGCCTCTGTTATCCACCCCTTAAGGATACCTCTGTAATTCGCAGAAGAGGTAAGCTCATTAATTTTCTTTCGAACCATGTCTATAACAAGCCCGAATAGCTCATCCTCGGCCTTGAGCTCCAATCTCCGCACCTCCACTGTTGTTCTTGCCCTGAAATTATTTTCTATTCCTCTTGCAAGTTCATCCGCCCTTTTTGAAGCCTTCTTTAGTATTTCCTTTGCCTGTGCCTCTGAATCCTTAAGGCGCCTTTCAACCTGCTCCTTGGCCTCCCTGATAATTTTTTCAGCTTCAGCCTCCGCCTGTTTCATTATTCCTTCTATTAATGAGAGGCTGTTTTCATTAAGGCCGGAATTAGAGCCGGATTCTTTCTCATTGCTCGTCTTGCCGATTATTTTATCTTTCATCGCTTCTTATGCCCTTTTCTATGCCCTTTTCTAACCTTAAGTCCATCCTGCCATCCTACTGAAGCTTTATACCGATTGCATTGTTTACAAGTTCCCTTATACCGGGTTTGCCTTGCATCTTCCCCAGCCTGTCCGGTATTTCAACGATAAGGGGAAAGCCAATTGTAAATATGTAATGCTCTACTAAAGGGCGAATCATGTCTGCAATTCTCTCCGTAATTATAATAATTCCATTTTCCCTGTCAGAGAGGGCCTCCTTGAAGGCTGCATCAGCCTCGCTCTCATTTGATACCTGCCTTCCCTTAACCCCTACCATGCCAAAACCGAGAATTGTATCTTCATCACCAATTACAAAATATTTCATTGCGCAAACTTACCTCTGACAGGCAAAACCCTGTGTAGGGGAATGCCCCATTTAGTGCAAAACCCTATTATGAGAATGCCTCATGCAGGGCACCCCCCACTTAGAGTAACACCCCATGCAGATTAAACCCCATTTACGGCCCCCACACGTAGAGTAAAACCCCGTTAAAACTTACCAAGTATCATAAGTGCCGTAATAAAGCCGAATACAACAAGCCCCTCTCCAAGTGCTATGAAAATGAGTGCCTGTGTACCAAGCTCCGGTTTTTCCCCCATTGCTCCCATTGCTGCAGAACCCACATTGGAAATTGCAAGACCCGCACTAACGGCTCCAAAACCAAAGGCTACCGCTGCCGCTATCAGCCCCCACTTTGCAATATCAGCCTGAGCCTGGGTAACTTCCCTTGCGCCAGTACCTGTCTCTGCCTGTGCAAAAACATGTCCCACTGCAAAAAAGGTAAAAAGTGCAACAAATACGATTATAAAGATTAAACTGAATCGTATCCTCTTTTTTAGACGTTTCTGCTGCTTGTTCATCTGTCTCTCCCTCCGCTTTTATTTTATATTAAAATTATGTTACTCTATGTTACTCCAAGCTTCTCACCTTTCGGGTTACCCTGGTTCCTATCCCTTCCAAGACTTCTAAGAGAGATTGGCTCGTATGCTTTTCCGTTACCAATAAAATACTTTGAAAAGAACTCATAGTAGTTAAGCCTTAATGCCTGCACCCCGGCAGAGAGGCCCTCTAAAAGAATTATCAAGATGTTACCTGTGATAAGTATCAAATAGCTTGATACCGTAAAATGCCCGTTACTGGCTGTCATTTTTGCAATGGAGAAGAAGGCAATCAAAAGGCTTACATGCGCTATACCCAGCCCGGCAACTCGCATAAAGGAAAGGGTGTTAGCAAGGTAGCCTGTAAATATTTCAAGCATCTCTACCATCCAGTCCATGAAAAAGTTTACAAGTAAGAATGGTGAAAAGTGTTTGCGGGCCTCAGCTCTGTTCTCTTTCCGTTCTTCCCTGCTCTTTCTAAAATACTCTATAGGCGACTTAAAAAACAGGAGAATAAGCGGGAGTCCCACCATGGGTAGTAAGATAGAAGCAGGAAGAAGTTCCCTGTATCCGTGATTTACAAGGTAGTATGCGACATAAACACCGGTACCATATAACCAGCCACCTACAAGACCTCCCTTGGAAAGTATCAACTCTAACCATTCTCTCCTTAATATCAGATTCACCCAGTTTAAGAGCAAGCCTATTGCAATTATCGTGATACCAAAGTAAATGGTGATTGTAAGAATATCATAGACACTCCTAACGGGACTCCCAAGGGTTGTTTCACCTGCAATAACACCGTGGTAGTTAAACCAAAGGGGCGGAAACAACTGGAAGCCAAAGTAGGAGCCAAAGAGAACCCCCGTTACAATGGCCGCAACTCCGCACCAGGCAAGTAGCCCGAAAAGTGAGCTTCTATCCTTTTTAGCACTTTTCTTTCCAAGCAAGAGTCCCCAAACCCCGGCCAGCAGAATAACGAAGCCCTGCCCCACATCGGCAAACATCAACCCAAACATCGAAAGGTATGAAAGTGCCACCAGCGGGGTGGGATCAATTGTACCGTACTTCGGAATATCGTAACTCTTAACCAGCATCTGAAAGGGTTTAAATAGTGCCGGGTTTTTCATCTCCACCGGAGCCTCGAGCTGCCTTCCAAGCTCCCTCTTCACCCGCTCCGGTGAGTACCACTCGATATAGATGTTTCCCCCTGTCACCTTTTTAAGGGCAGACTCCACAGCCTTCCTGTATTCCTCGGGAAGCCAGCCAGAGAACTCCACCGTTCTCTTCGTTGTTCCGAAGTTGGATTGAATCCGCAAGTATAGTTCATCGATACTTAGCCTCTGCCAGATATCTACCAGGTTGTCCCTTCTCTCCTCCACCACTGCCCTGTACCTCGAATCGAGCTTGTCCAATTCCTTTTTTCGTTTTTCAATCTTTTCGGCAAGGTCAAAAAGAAGGTTGGGCCTGTTTAGATTGATATTTTTCACCGCCGTAACCGGCTTCCAATCATATCTCTCCAGTATTCTGTTAAGTTCATCCTGGTACTTCTTTAAGGCTATAACCATGGAAATGCCGTAGTCAGAACCCAGAGCCTTTTCCCCAGGAGGGCTTGAAGAAATGAGTACACCTGTGATTTTTTCAAGCTCTGCCTCCAGCTCCCTTTTCTTTGAAAGGTTAAACTTTCCAATCTTCATTACAATGAATGAGTAAGGCTTGTTGGTCTCGGGAATTACAGAGATATTTTTAAAGTATTCAGCCTCATCGTGCATCTTCCTTAATTTCACAAGTTCCTTTTTTATAGCATCACGTTTTAAATCCACCTCTTCCAGTGAAGCAGAAATCTTTTCTAAGAGCCTCTCGGTTTCCTCTACCCTTATATGGGTAAAATTCTTTAAATCGGGAAGGAAGTTTTCCTGCGGGTTTAAATCAATAATCTCTAAGAGCGAGGCTATTCCTTTCTTTATTTCACTAATCCTCTCCGGTGGAACGGGAGAACCCACCACATTCAGGTGCTGCTCCCACTTTTCTGAAATTTCCTTTGTATCTATAAACTCGAGAACGCCGAGATCCAGCAGTTTCAGGGTTACCGCCTCTGAATATTTAGGAAAGGTTACTGCAAACATGTAGGCCATCTTTACCGGTGTTATCATAGCATCGCCCTAATTTCCTCTTGCCCCTTACGATAGTACTTGGCGTTAAGAATCGTTATTATTTTTCTAATTTCGTTCCTCTTCAGGATAAAATAGGCAAGCATTATTCCAACTGTAAACGGATAACCACAGAGAATATGAAAGACTTCTCTTTTTTCAATCTCCTTTAACATACTCTCTAACAGTTCGAGGCGAGCATAACTGTCCTGTGTACCGGTAAAGAGTAACGAGGCAAACCTTTCATAACTTCCCTTCATAAGGGTAGTAATAATTTCCATTGGTTGAAGACTATAAACAGATGCAAAGGATTTTGCTTTAAGGCTGTAACCGTTTGGAATTAAGAACGAAACAGCCTTCTCTGCCGGAAAATTGTACATGCTCTTTAATCGAACAATCCATTCGACGTTCTGAATATCAATTTCCACTCCTATGAAACGCTTTGCAATTCTTGAATCGGTCTTGCTCAGGCTGCCTATTGCATCCGTAAGGTTTATATAGAAATATTTATCCAGTGCTATCTCTATGGGAAAGAGGCTGTTGATTTCCTTAAAATCGGAGATACCCTCGTCAATTACATCCAGATAGGGAGTCTCCTTAAGAAGAAGGGCGACCTTTTCGATATTTTCCGCATTCAGGATACCTTCGATTGGTAAGTGGTGGATTATCGGATTCGGATAGAGATACTGCTTTTCCTCTTCTATGGTATCCTCTGTCATGTGCGGGTCCAGTTTTTTCCTGAACCATAACCTTAATATATTTTTAAGATTGTCTATCTCATACCTGTTTACAAGAGCCTTTACAAAATCAAGAAGATCTTTTTCTACGTATTTAAAAATTTCCAGGTAAAGATTGATCTCCCTTTGGGTGAGCATTAGCTCTGCCTGTCTTAAATCCCTTGAAGATTCCCAGGTATCCTTAAGCCCTTTGAACGGGGATGATTCAAGAAGCTGAAAGGCATCATCCAAGTTTCTGCTTTCTATCAACCTTGTAAAAAACTCGTCATCAAGCAGCTTCCCGATACGGGTTCTGAGTTTTGCATTGATATAACCATACTTTTTTAATCTGCTCTTCATTATTTGCATTTTAAAAACTCTGTTTTAAAAACTAAAAATCAGGCTTTATCACAATCTCCACAATTTTTTCCACCAGTTTTTCAAGCTGCTCCCTGTGATTCTCCAGGTACTCCTTCTTTTTAGCCTTTGCCCTCTCTAATTCTTTTTTATAGTTACTCTTCGCCTTTTTCTTTGCCTCTGCCACCCTCTTCTGTATAAGGCTTTGGGCCTTTGCCTTCGCCTTTTCTATGATTGCAGCGCTCTCTCTTTCTGCCCTGTTCTTAATGGAAGAAGCCTCCTGTCTTGCCTTTCTTACGATTGCTTCCGCCTCTTCCTCTGCCTTTGCTATCTCCTGCATTATCCTCTGCATGGTGAAAGTATATTATAGGTTTTGAAAATGCACAATTATTAAACACAAAGATACCCATATTATACAAAAAGATTTTCATTAGCTAATTTTTTTGGTAATATTAAATAAGATGGAAGAGGTTGAGAAAAGAGTAAACCATTTAGGAAATATTGAAAATCTCCCAGGTAATAATTCAATAAGACCAAAGATTCTTATTGCGGATGATGATGAAGTATCAAGAAAGTTAATGAAAAGCTATCTTGATGGTGAAGATTATATCTTCATGGAAGCTGAAAATGGCATTGAGACAATTAGAATCTCAACGGAACATTATCCTGATATAGTATTATTGGATATTATGATGCCCAAGCTAAACGGATTCGAAGTGTGTAAGATTCTTAAGAGCAAGAACGAAACTGTTGACATTCCTGTGATAATGATTACTTCTCTCAAAGCTTACGAGGATCAGATAAAAGGAATAAAAGCCGGAGCCAATGATTTTTTGTATAAACCGATAAGGAGAGAGAACCTTAAATTTCGTGTTCGAAACAATCTCCTTTTAAAGAAATTACATGATAACACAAAGGAATCATATAAAAAATTGAAAGAAACAGAAGCGATGCGCGATAACCTTTTTCATATGGTAGTTCACGATTTAAAACAACCAATAACTGCAATCAAGGGTTACCTCCAACTTATGGAAATGGAATCAAGTATATCCCTTCAAAATAAGATAACAAACTATATCAGAGATATAAATGAGCAGACAGATTCTCTGTTGAGGATTATTAGTTCGGTACTTGATATTAATCGACTCGAGAATGAAAAATTACCTTTGAAACAAGAGGAAGTCGATGTTCAGGAGATTATCAATGAAGTCATTAAAAGTCATAGATCAAGAATAGAAAACAGAAATATTGATTTTGTCACTGAAAGCTCTGATGTTACTGCATACTGTGACAAAGAACTCATTTACAGAGTTATCCTCAATCTGTTTGGTAATGCCCTGAAATGGACATCACAGTATGGAAAAATAAGCATAAGGTTAAAAAAGGACGGCAACTATTTGAGAATCGAAATCGAAGATGACGGTCCCGGCATTCCTCTTGAGTATCAAGAAAAAATATTTGAAAAATACTGGTCCAAAGGAAACTTCCAGGGTAACAGTATACACTCTGCCGGCCTCGGGCTTGCTTTCTGTAAATTGGCCGTCGAAGCTAACGGAGGACGGATTGGTGTACGCAGCGAGACCTCAAAAGGAAGTATCTTCTGGTTTACCATACCCATGAGTTTGCAATGATTATGATTATCAACTCTCTTCGTTACTCTCCGTTTTAAACCCCTTCATTTCTTCAATTAGAATCTCAAGATTCTTTCTGTTTTCATCACTAAGTACGGTGACCTTGTTTACCACATCTCGTATATTATCTATTCCGTCGACAATTTCATTTATGCTGGACATCGACCTGGAGGATATCTCTTTCACGGATATCTGAGACTTCGACACCTCTCTTGCACCGATTTCCATTTCCGCAGAACCATTCTTTATTTCTTCTGTTATATGGAGAAGTGTAGTGCTTGCCTGTAATATTTCAGCACTTCCGTTGGATAGCTCTGTCATATTATTTGAGATTTCATGAAAAGCATTCTCCACTTCATTTACCTCTTTGTTTATGTCCGAGAATGCAACTCCGCTTTCCACACTCGCCCTTATGGCAGCATTGATTTTTTCCACAACGCCATTCAATAATTCTGCGATTTCCTTTGAGTTTTGCCCGGTTGATTCGGCTAATTTTCTTATCTCATCTGCGACCACTGCGAATCCTTTGCCATAATCTCCGGCATGAGCCGCCTCGATTGCGGCATTCATCGACAAGAGATTTGTCTGAGAAGATATATTGTTTATAACTTCTATTATCTCAAGTATATCACCTACACTTTTTGATACCTGATTAATGATCTCGTTTGTTCTTGCAACCTTGTTTCCTCCTTCCTGGGTTATATCAACCAATTTCTTTGTAGATTCATACCTCTCCGATGCAATCCTGGTTACATTTCTTATCGAAGCTGCCATCTCTTCTATCGAAGAAGAAGTCTCTTCGATGGCAGAAGCCTGATTATTTATCGCATCAGCCAAGCTGGAGATATTTGCAAGTATTTCTTCCACCGCAGACGATGAATCTGAGATGCTTCTATCGAGATTAGAAAATTCGTTTTTCAGAACACTGATCTGAGAAACTATCAGGGCAACGGATTCAGAAGTTTTTCTGGCAATCTCAATAAGTGAATTGCTGATAGTATCTCCCTTTAATGAAGCAGCCTTTGTCCTGTCTATAATCGTCCTTAAATTTGAAATAGCTGTGTTGAAATGCCCGGCCAGGACTCCTATTTCATCCTTTGATTTCATAGCAAGGCTTACCGTGAGATCTCGATTCCCAATGCGTTCCGTTATTAGAACTATTTTATCCAGTTTCCTCAAGAATGGCATTATGAACAATAGGAAGAATATCAAGACAATGGCCAAGATCAACGCCAGTACTATGAATGTAGAATAAACCGATGTCACAAGGGATCGATTCATATTTATAGAAGCCCTATCTATCATTTTATTCTGAGTTTTGAGAAACCATCCAAAAGCTTCAATGGCAGGTTTATCGTTTATTTTCACAACCTTGTCTACTTCTCGTATACTCATACCCTTATCAAAGAGACTCTTTGCTTCGTTTATAGCCTTATGATATCTGGACATTGTATTGCTAATTATCGCAAGATTCTTTTTTTCCTCTTCCGACAGATCAGGGAATTTCCTGTACTCCGCAACAAGTTTCATAAAATGGGTAAAAGATTCATCTGCCAATTTCAAATATTTTGGATCCTGCCGCAGAATGTAATTCTTGAAATGATGTATTGCACCTCCGTAACCAAGATCAGATTTCATCTCCGAAATCAATCTGCTTCGCCTGAAGATGTTATCGCTAAAGTTGTTCCAGGCTATTCTCATTGTTATAAGATCACGGTACTGAGATATTCCGGAAACAACAAGAAGGATACCAACGATTACTGTAAAAACAATCAATTTGATTCTAATTCTCATAGTGTATAGAACCTCCTGCAACTGGTAATTATAATAATATGTAAATTAATTGAAATCAATAAACATATTTATTATTATTTTAATAATGAATTATAAGCCGAAAAAGATTCTACAGTTCATAATATGGAAGCTAGCTATAACCATTCTTCCCATTATAATCGTTATAGCTGCGCTTACGGTATTCCTGATTAAGCACAGTTCAGATTCCCGACTTAAAACCATAAAAGAAACAGAGAGGAATAATATCACTCTGCAGGCAGAATTGTTAGAACACGATTTTTCTGTACCGATTGAGGATATAAAATATCTTATCGAGCAACCCGCTGTAAGGGAGGTCATAGATTCAAATTTCAACAATAAGGCTATTACAAAGGCTGAAAGAATGCTTCTGGCATTTTCAAAATGGCGAAGCAGATATGACCAAATCAGAATAATTGATTCTTCCGGCAAAGAAATCTTAAGGATCAACTTTACAGAGGGTTTTCCTACCGTTGTGGCAAAATCAAAACTTCAGAATAAGGGAAACCGGGAGTACGTACGGAGGACTTTAAAGCTTCGCAAAGGAAATATCTACATATCTGCCATAGATTACAACATTGAATATGGGCAGATAGAAAAACCGGAAAAAGAGGTAGTGCGATTTGCTTCGCCTATTTTCAACTCCAAAGGTGACGTCAAATCAATCTTTATAATAAATTACTACGCAGACAGAATATTGGAATATATAAGAGACATATCATTGCACTCTAACGGTGTGATATATCTGGTTGATTCCCAATTGAAACCTTTTTTGACCATTAAAACAAATAAAACAAACAATAACCATCTGAAAACAGTCATACTGAACAACAATCAGAATTCAATTAATGTCTCCGAAAGCATCAGAAAAGCAATATTAGCAAATGAGGAAGGCCAATTTCTGATAGAGGGAAACCTGGTAACTTTCAAGAAAATAGGAATATTCAATAATGTAACCAGGAATAAGGCTTTAGTTTTTTCAGGAAATAGCTGGAAACTTATATCTTACGTCAAAAGAGAAACAATTGAATCTTCCCTGTATGATTTTAAGATTAGGATACTTGTAACTTTTTTCATTCTCTCTCTTATCATAATAATTGGTGGGGTGGTTATAATTTTACTACAGCACAGGAGCAAGCAAGCAAGTGATCTGCTGATAGAAAATAGAATCCGTTTCAAGCAATTAATACAAACAATGGATGAGGGGGTTATACTATTTGATAGGCAGGGCTTTGTAATATTCACCAATAAGAAATTTTCAGAAATAACCGGTTATGATTATGCTGAATTGATCGGAAAACACCTTGTTAACCTACCCATTAAGGAAAACAGATACAGGTTGTTCTTAAAGTGGAAAAAAGAGTTCCAAGCCGGAGAGATACAACCCAGAGAAATGACCGTAGAAAGATCAAACGGTTCGATGACTCTTATAGCCATAAAGCCTTCCATTATAACGGATGAAGCAGGTAAAATCCTGGGTTTCATGGGGATTGTAAAGGATATAACCAAACAAAAGGCAATGGAAGAGAAACTGCACGAAGAATCACAGTTCTTTCAATTGAATCCTGCAGTATTGTTAAGAGCAAATTCAGATGGAAAGATAACTTTTTGCAATCCCAAGGCTCGCTCCTTTTTCGGAGAAAATCCTGTGGGCAAAAAAATTAATGCCCTTACACAGTCGAAAATTGCAGATGATATAAAAAAATTGCCCCCCGGAAAATCCTTTCAGTTCGAAATTCAGAAAGGTAACGCAACAAACCTATTTACGGTTACCAAGAATCAGAAAGGTGATTCAACATATTTTTATGGTTCTGATATAACCAGGCTGAAGGAGGCAAATAGAGAAAAACTCAGATTGTTACAAGCTGTTGAGCAGAGTGAAAGTACTATTATTATTACAGATCAGGACCAAAAAATTATTTTTGCCAATAAATCGCTGGAAAAAATATCCGGTTATAAACTGGTAGAGGTTATGGGTAAGACTCCATCAATATTTCGTTCAGGCCTTACTCCTAAAAAAACCTATGAATCACTGGATGCGGCAATTAGAGCGGGAAAAACCTGGAAGGGTGAGTTTATCAACAGAAAAAAAGACGGCAGTCTTTACTGGGAACACGCCGTTATAACACCTGTAACTAATGATAGAGGTGAAATAATAAATTTTGTAGCAGTCAAAGATGATGTAACAAATCAGAAAGAGATGGAAATAAAACTCAAAGAGGCAAAAGAAGAAGCAGAGAAAGCCAACAGGTTGAAAAGTGCGTTTCTTGCAAACATGTCACACGAAATCAGAACCCCTATGAATGCAATAATCGGCTATACGGATTTACTTCTTGAAAAAGAGAGGAATACTGAAAAGAGAGATTTTCTGAATATCATAAAAGAATCCGGCAATACATTACTCAACCTTATAAACGATATACTTGATCTGTCAAAGATAGAAGCAGATAGAATGGAAATCAATTCAAAACCCTTCTCAGTTATTCATGTTTTAGACCATATAGTAAGTATGTTCAAATACAGAATAGAGGAGAAGGGTTTAAAGCTAATCGTGGATATTGACAAATCGATACCGAAAAACATATACGGGGACGAATTGCGCTTTTCCCAGATAATAATAAATTTCATGAGTAATGCTCTCAAATTCACCGAAAAGGGAAGCATTACTTTATCTGCCAAATACAAGAAAAAAAAGCTCCTTGTTTCTGTCTCCGACACAGGAATAGGAATAAAAAAGGAGGATCAGAAAATAATATTTGATCCCTTTTCACAGTTGAATACAACGATGAACAAGACCGTTAACGGGACCGGGTTGGGACTGGCCATTTCTAAAAAACTTGCAAAACTCATGCATGGAAACATTACCCTTAAGAGCACCTTTGGGGAAGGTTCTACTTTTACATTAAATCTTCCCATTCATATTGCTAATGTAGAAAGCGAAGAAACAATCACCGAAGGGAATAAAACCGGATTACTAAACATGAAAGAAAACTCACATACATCCGCAGAATCCGAAATTGAAAAATACGTGGGCTTGGCAGATAAATGGATGAGGAAATTTGAAGACCAGGAAGAGATAATCGACGTTCTGAAAATGGGTATAAAAAAATTACCCAGGATATACAAAAGGTTGGAAGATGCTGTTCTTAAACAAGATAAGGAGGGAATTCGGTTCATAGCTCATGAGCTTAAAGGCATGTCAGGCAATCTGAAAATGGATGAGGTATATGAAATAAGTAAAAGAATAGAGGAGGAAAGCAACAAAAATGAGTGTAACATTTCAACGGTCAGAAACCTTCTTGTTGATCTTAAAAGTATCATATTTAGTATTCCCGCAGATTTTTTGAATAACAAAGGTGGAAACAAGGGACACAATTTACCTAACGTGGATTTCAAGATTCTTCTTGCAGAGGATAACCATATAAACCAGGAATTGATGAAAAAGATTCTTGAGATGATGCATCTCTCCTGTGATGTGGCCGAAAACGGAGAGCAAGTACTACAGATGTTAGATAAGGAGAAATACGACCTCCTCTTAATGGATATTCAAATGCCTAAACTCGACGGGACACAAGCCTTAAAAAAAATAAGGAAAGATCATAGATTGAAAGGGCTTCATATAATCGCACTTACTGCAAACGCTTTGAAAGGAGATGCAGAAAAATATCGTAAAATGGGTTTTGACGACTACGTTTCCAAGCCAATTAACATACCTGATTTCAAGGAAAAATTGTGCAGGCTCATTATTGCAAAATCAGAATCGGAATTAAAACCGAAGAAGAGACCAAAACTTAAAAAGCATGAAATCGAAAAACTAAGAAAAATGGCAGAAATCATTAAAGAAAATCTTTCAATATTCAATTATGATGCTCTAATAAATCTCTCAAATGAAATGGAATCTTTATCCCACGAAACAGTTTTTCGAGAGCTGAGCAACGAAGTTCGTGTAGCGGCAAATTCTTTCAATGATAGAATGCTTCTCGACATTCTTAATAAGATATTGGACCTGGTTTAAATATTTAGCATTTAGTAATGGTATTTAGACTGGAAATTAATCCGAAAAAAAATGTTTTACTTCCAATATCCGCTGTTTGTGTTTGAAATACAACTCTACTAATCTCGGATCTAATTGCTTACCGGATTCATTCTTTATTATATCATCTATCTTCTCCTCGGGAAAAGCATCTTTATAAACACGCTTAGTTCCCAATGCATCGTAAATGTCCGAAATAGTTACAATTCTTGCTTCGATAGGAATTTCCTCTTCTTTAAGTCCATTTACGTATCCCGTACCATCCCATTTTTCATGATGATAAAGAGCAATGTTTCTTGCAATAGCGTCTATTTCCTCACCTTCCAGCATTCTTGCACCTATAACTACATGTTCCTGCATCTTTTTAAACTCTTCAGGTGTATATCTCCCGGATTTTTTAAGAAGAGCATCCGGCAATCCCACTTTCCCGACATCATGGAGCGAAGAATACAGTTTTATTTTCTTGACAATTTCTTTATCCAATCCATACAGCTCGGCAAATAGTGTCGAATACTCTGAAACTCGCTTTATATGGTTTCCCGTATCTGTATCATTGTAATAATTTACAGTTTCCAAGGCCGAAACGAGTCTGTATGTCAACTTCTCAAGTTTTTGGGTTTTTTCATCCACTAACTTGCTTAGATGAGCTTCCCGATCCGACAGAAGCAAATTTTTCTCCTGTAAATCGTCACGCATTCTTTTTAAATTAAGATGGGTGTTTACACGCGAAATTAGCTCTTCTCTTTTGAATGGCTTTGTTATATAGTCTACTCCACCGGCATTGAACGCCTTTACAATACTTTTAGTATCTGTCACTGCCGTTATAAAAATAATGGGTATATCTTTTGTTGCAGAATGTGCCTTTAACTTTTCTGCGACTTCAAAGCCATCCATTACAGGCATCATTATATCAAGCAATATCAGATCCGGAGGATCGCTTTTTATCTTTTCAATTAGATTTTCACTGTCTGAAACCAAAAGTACATTGTAATTTGTATCCCGAGTTATAATACCTGCCAGAATCCTTCTATTTTCAGCAACATCATCAACGATAAGTATTTTATATTTTCTTTCAGATAAACTCATTCATTATACCTCGGAATATATCAAAACCAATATGTCTAAATATAAATATTGTATAATTTCACAGTCAAGGATAAGAAATAATTCAGATCTAAAAATCGTACAATTTCCGCTATTGATCATGCTATTAAAAACTGGATGGGCATCAAAGATATTTCATATCGAAATCGAATCTTTCTTTGAAAAATTCAGCAATTTGGTTATGAGAAATGTGAAAGTATTTAGCAGCTATCTTTAGACTTTTGAAAAAAAGTCTCCTTCGCAATCTATTTGTGATAAAAGCAATAATGGTTACCACAAAGCTAACAATCAATATCAAAAGTAACAAAATCAAAGGAATAACCAGTTGTTCTATATCGTATTTATAGGAACCAAGCGACCTTTCAGCGCCATACGATATTAATACTAGAGCACACCCAATGATTAAAATCAGTTGCAATATTTCTGACACCATAAATCTTAAGACAGAAGATTTTTTGAATAGCTTAGAAATTGATCTGTGGTTACGAATGGAAAAAGAATCGGAGATTTCATTAAGTAAATTATTTACTCCAAGGTTCGGGTTAAGAAGATCAGGATTTGAGGAATCTGAAGGTATTTTTCCTTTCCGTTTCCATTCTCTTCTCTCTAGGATCCATATAGCTTCCTTGAAAAGCTCCAATACTTCGCCAGGTTGCTTATCTCTAAAGGGTTCCTTTTTATGTGAAAGAATTTTATAGTAATTCCTAACAAGATCGCTTGCCTTAATACCCTTTCTCACGCATATATTTTGCATTACACCTGCAAATAATATTCTCCTATGTTCTTCAGATAGTAACTCCCTAATATCCTCCGGAGGAATCAGCAGATGTAGTAATAACGGTAACAATTCTTCATCGCTATAGGAATAAAGTTTTCTTTCAAGAAAATACTTATCGAAGTTAACCAGATAATCTTCTATGTTGAACTTTACAATCACTTCATTATCAGAAGTGAGTTTGTTAGCGATATCCTGTTCATATTCCACATGCTCTTTTATCCACCCTGCCTGTTGCCTTATGAAGCCAATAAAAGCACCTTCTTCATCTATACTATCCCTTTCATCGGCGAATCTGTCAAATCTGCTGAAAAAGAACTCCTTGACTGAATTAAGAAAACTTGACATATAGCAAACTCCCTTTTACCAATTATACGGGTAAGCCTTTACCTGTCAAATTAATCTGTTTGAATATATTTAATCTTTGCATTCTGAGGACATATGCGAGGCGTACCGAAGAAAAATCATAGAGAGCAAAGATGCTTTTCTGCAGCAAACTCAATAATAAAACCAGCTTTTTTAAAAGGCTTGGGTTTAAAAATACTATTGAAATCATCAGAATTATAACATAAAATGAAGCTTGATTATTTGAATAATATATCATAGCTGTTATTATGTATTTATTAAAATGTTTTTATGATATATTATTGTCAAAAGCATTGACAGCCTGTTTCGGCGGCGTCTTTGTACTTTAAGGGAAGGGTCTCTTTTGAGGTTGCCTCTCTTTGCCTCCCGATAGCGGATACATTTAAAACCGCTGTTCTGTTCGGAGAATTGCGTTAAATAGTTTTCCATATAACTGAGTTTTTTCCAAAAAAATATACCCTATTAAAAGCGGTTCATCGACATATCGGTCAAATATCAATATTATCCATAGGGCTTATTACTCCCAGCTTGTTGAAGCGAGCGATGTGAGTATAGATCATTGTGGTTGAAACATTGGAATGTCCGAGCAATTCCTGAACTGTTCTGATGTCATATCCGTTTTCAATAAGGTGAGTTGCAAAACTGTGGCGAAGGGTATGAATACTCGCAGTTTTATTTACCCCTGTCTTGCCAAGTGCTGTTTTGAATGCTTTTTGCAGTGAACTTGGAAAGAGATGGTATCTCCTAACAATTCCCGTTCTTGGATCCACCGAAATTTTATATGAGGGGAAAACCCAAAACCAGGGCCATTCTTTGCCCGCATTGGGATATTTCCTTTCCAGTGCTTTAGGAAGCGGAACACCTGGCCTATTTTCCATTAGATCCTCCTCGTACAATTTTCTGATTTTCATAATGTGTTGTTTAAGCGGTTCTTTAACTTTCTTTGAAAGTATCGTCTGTCTGTCTTTATCACCCTTGCCAGAACGAATCGTTAGAATATCACTTCTAAAATTGATATCCTTTATTCGCAGATTCAAACATTCCGAAAGTCTTAAACCACCACCGTATATTATTTCTGCTAAAAGTTTGTACGGGTAATACATGTGGCTTAGTATTTCTGAAATTTCCCTTCCTGATAACACAACTGGCAATCGTCTCTTTGTGGTTGCCTTGACAACCGAATCGAGGTTCGTTATCTCTTTATCCAGGATATGCCGGTAAAGAAATAGAGTCGCATTAAATGCCTGTTTCTGAGTCGATGTTGATACTTGCCGTTCGATGGCAAGATATGTAAGAAAGGATTTGACATCATCTTGATTTAAAACCCCAGGTTGTTTCTTACCGGCAAAATTACGAAACTGTTTTACCCAGTAGAGATAAGATTTTTCCGTTTTAAAGGATTTATTTTGCAACCTGAGTTCATTTTTCATATTGAATATTGTCGTATCCCAACTATGATTATCCGATAGATTTTTATCAATTGTATTCGGATTGGCACTACTTTTTAGAAATGACTGATAGATGCTAACAGCTCTGTCTGCCTGTTCTACTTGCCAATCCTCAAACCTTTTATTTAGGTATCTTAAATAGCTAAGTTTGCTATCTGCATGAGAAGGCAAGTTCTTGGAAAATGAAATATACCAATCTATCCAATTTAAATAGTAAGGAATCTTGTGTGGGCTTACCTTAAATCTTGTTGAAATGAATTTGGCCAAGTCTTGTTTTGTTAATTCATCCATTTTTATGATTTCCTCCTTTTATTGGTTCGTTTTGCTGTTTCATTAGCTGGTAGTAACACAATGCATTCGAATATCACCTGATACATGGTTTTCTAGATATCTAAAGGAAGAAATGGTTAAATTGCTTGAAACATATCAATAAAATTAGAAATATTTTGTCTTTAATGGAGATATTTGCTAAAATCAGGTGCTATCAAGTGATATAATATGTTATATTCCATCGAGATATTTATCGATAATCCGAAATATAAAGAGAAACTTTTAGGGTTAGGAGGTTTCTTACAATCATTTTATTTCCTAATCTCCCTGCGCACAAGTAAAAGGCCACC
>Ga0256830_1000051_pt1 | contig 101992 bp, 84 predicted proteins | sample 128326metaG_FD_190537 | JGI IMG/M metagenome (GOLD analysis project Ga0256830, IMG submission 190537) | Hydrothermal vent microbial communities from Lau Basin, Pacific Ocean - 128-326 | ecosystem: Environmental > Aquatic > Marine > Hydrothermal vents | place: Pacific Ocean: Lau Basin...
GCGGGGCTGGGAGGATTGGGGATTCCCCAGCACCGGCTCTTCCAGGCCGGTGCGATGGGCCGGGGGATTGCCCCGCCGTGAACCGGCGGGGCTGGGAGGATTGGGGATTCCCCAGCACCGGCTCTTCCAGGCCGGTGCGATGGGCCGGGGGATTGCCCCGCCGTGAACCGGCGGGGCTGGGAGGATTGGGGATTCCCCAGCACCGGCTCTTCAGGCCGGTGCGATGGGCCGGGGGATTGCCCCGCCGTAGAACCGGCGGGGCTGGGAGGATTGGGGATTCCCCAGCACCGGCTCTTCCAGGCCGATGCGATGGGCCGGGGGATTGCCCCGCCGTGCCCCGGCGGGGCTGGGCTCATGATGGGCCGGGGGATTGCCCCGCCGTGCCCCGGCGGGGCTGGGCGCATCCCCCAGCACCGGCTCTTCCAGGCCGGTGCGATGGGCCGGGGGATTGCCCCGCCGTGCCCCGCCGTGAACCGGCGGGGCAGGGAGGATTGGGGATTCCCCAGCACCGGCTCTTCCAGGCCGGTGCGATGGGCCGGGGGATGCCCCGCCGTGAACCGGCGGGGCTGGGCGCATCCCCCAGCACCGGCTCTTCCAGGCCGGTGCGATGGGCCGGGGGATTGCCCCGCCGTAGAACAGGCGGGGCTGGGAGGATTGGGGATTCCCCAGCACCGGCTCTTCCAGGCCGGTGCGATGGGCCGGGGGATTGCCCCGCCGTAGAACAGGCGGGGCTGGGCTCATGATGGGCCGGGGGATGCCCCGCCGTGAACCGGCGGGGCTGGGCTCATGATGGGCCGGGGGGTGCCCCGCCGTGAACCGGCGGGGCTGGGCTCATCCCCCAGCACCGGCTCTTCCAGGCCGGTGCGATGCCGTCCATCCCCCAGCACCGGCTCTTCAGGCCGGTGCTGGACCGCCCCGCCCCCAGCACCGGCTCTTCAGGCCGGTGCTGGACCGCCCGCGCTTCCAGACCGGTGCGATCTGAAAACACCGAGGGCGCTGATGAGTTCATCAGCGCCCTCACTACCTTCAGGGATTCAGCGACTCAAGGGATTCGCGCGTCAATAGGCCCCCCGCTTTTTCAGGACCGCCGGCACCGTCTGGAAGAGGATCTGGAGGTCGAGCCAGATGGAGTAGTTGCGGATGTAGTGCATGTCCATTCGGACCCGCTCCTCGTAGCTCACGTCGGAGCGCCCGCTGACCTGCCAGAGGCCGGTGATGCCGGGCTTGACCGTGAGCAGGTTCATCCGCCACTTGCCGTACTTGGCCGTCTCCTCGGCAGTGATCATCCGGGGGCCGACCAGGCTCATCTCGCCCCGCAGGACGTTGATCAGCTGGGGCAACTCGTCCAGGCTGGTCCGGCGGAGGAAGCGGCCCACTCGGGTGACACGGGGATCGTCCTTGAGCTTGAAGTTCCTCCGGTACTCTTCCAGCAGTTCGGGGTGCTGAGCCAGGATCTCGTCGCCGTTGACGTACATCGTGCGGAACTTGAGAGCATCGAAGGGGCGGCCTCCTACGCCGATGACCCGCCGGCGGTAGAAGATCGGGCCGGGCGAGTCTCGCTTGATGGCGATGGCGATGATCAGGAAGAGGGGCCAGAGGGCCAGCAGGGCCAGCGTCGCCAGGGTGTAGTCCAGAACGGTCTTGAGCACCACGTCCAGGCCCGTCAGCCGCACCTTGTTGACGCTCAACAGGGGGATGTTGCCGATCTCCTTCACCCGCAGGCCGGTGGTCATAATCTCGAAGAGGCCAGAAGAGAGCCGGACGTTCACATCCTCGGAGGTGCCGAAGGTCTGGAAGAGGGCCAGGAGCCTCTCGCGGGGCAGGGCTGTCGAGGCCACCACCACCTCCTGGACGCCGAAGCGGTGGACCATCGTGCGGGCGGCGGCGGTGGGGCCCAGGACCCGCAGACCGGGCAGCACTTCGGTCCCCTCGGGATGGTGATCGTCCAGGAAGCCGGCCAGCCAGACGCCGGCCTTGGGATTGTTCATCAACTGCTCGGCGATGGCGATCCCTTCCTCGTTGGCTCCGACGATGAGCATCGCCGTCAGGAAGCGCCCCTTGGTCCGCATCCGGTAGACGACTCGGCGCAGCGTGAACCGCCCCACCGCGACGCTCCCTGTCACCAACACCCAGGAGAGAAGCAGCCAGCCCCGGGCGATCTGGAGGTCAGGGTAGAGGAAGCTGGCGACGATGACCGCCATCATCCCCGTGGTGCAGGCGTTGAAGATGTGAGCGTACTCCCGGGTCCCCCCGAAGAGGATGTGGAAGTCGTACAGTTGAAAGGCGGCGAAGATCAGGAGCCAGAGGGGGATCAGCCAGAAGACCAGCCGGGAGTAGAAGTCCACCACCGATTGCTCGTGGACGTAGAAGAGGGGAAAACCGCTCTCAAAGCGGATCAGATAGGCCAGGAGGAATCCCAACGCCACCGCCACCACGTCGGTGGCGAAGAGGGCGATCAGCAACAGCTTCTCTTCAGCCCAACGCGCATTGGTGACGACGGGAAGGGGATGGATGCGTGCTTCCGTGGAACCGATCATAGACCACACCTCATCAATGGAGCTTCCTTGCTCAGCGATTTCGAGTCCTATTCTAGGGCAAAGAGGTTAAACGGGTGTATCAGGCAAGTTAAAACCTGGTAAAAAAGGGGGATGGGCTCCCAGAGCCGGGTGACCGGCGCAGCGGGGATGGAGCATTGACAACGGAGGAACGATGGGCTATACTGAGGGAGCGAGCAACCAGGGCGGCTTCCATACCGGCGGATCGAGAGCGTGGCGGGACCTCCTCCCCCCTGGTGTCCCGGCCCACGAGCCGGTAAATGTCCCAACCCTATCGAATATCAGGAGAAGGAGGAAGCACGATGTCCATCAAAGTCACCTGGTACGGTCACGCGGCCTTTGGCGTCGAGATCAACGGCACAAAGCTGCTCATTGACCCCTTCCTGACGGGCAATCCGGCGGCCTCGGTGGGCCCCGACGACGTGGAAGCGGACTACATCTTGGTCTCCCACGGCCATGGGGACCACGTGGGCGATGCGGTGGCCATCGCCAAGCGGACCGGGGCGACGATTATCAGCAACTTCGAGATCAGCACCTGGTTCCAGGCCCAGGGCATCCCGGCTGAGAAGGTCCACCCCCAGCACATCGGCGGCGGGTTCCAGTACCCCTTCGGCTACGTGAAGCTGACCATCGCCCACCATGGCTCCGGTCTTCCCGACGGCAGCTACGGCGGGAACCCAGCCGGCTTCCTCATCACCGCTGAGGAGAAGAAGCTCTACTTCGCCTGCGACACCGGCCTCTTCTACGACATGAAGCTGATCGGCGAGGAGGGGATTGACCTGGCGCTACTGCCCATCGGCGACAACTTCACGATGGGGCCGGAGGATGCGCTGCGGGCGGTGAAGCTGATCCAGCCCAAGGTGGTCATTCCCATCCACTATAACACCTGGGACCTGATCGCTCAAGACCCTAACTCCTGGGCCAGCCGGGTGGAGGCGGAGACGGAGACGAAGGTTGTGGTCCTCCAGCCCGGCGACTCCTACGAACTGTAGTCCGGGCGTAACTGTTCACCCTCCCGCAGGTCAGGCGCGTTTCCGACTCGAAACCGTGTTTCAAATAGCCCATCGGGGCTGAAAGCGCCCTCGACCGGTGACCTGCGGGAGGGTAGGCTGAACAGGGGACAACAGGCAGCCCTGGAACCCCGTTCCAGGGCTGCTCCAGCTTGAGTCTCACCGGGCTGTAGCTGTTCACCCTCCCGCAGGTTAGGCGCGTTTCCGACGCGAAACCGTGGGTCAAATAGCCCATCGGGGCTGAAAGCGCCCTCGACCGGTAACCTGCGGGAGGGTAGGCTGAATAGGTACACCGGGCTATCCAAAAGGGAAAGGAAGCAGGTATGGCGGTACAAGTGACCCAGGCGCAGGTCGTCTTTCGACGATGGGATACATCCAGCGGTTTGACCGAGACGGTGATCTCCATTCGCTCCCTAGAAGAGTTGTTCGCCCGCTGTCTGGAGCTGGGCGAGGGGCGGCTGGTGGACCGGGTGATCATTGATGGCGTGGATGAGGAGGGCAGCCGGCGGCGGTTGACGTTGGCCTTCCACGCCGTCACGGTCTCCTCTCCACCCGCGTCCCCCTGATTGCTGCGAGAGGGAGGGAAGGACACGATGAGCATACGATTTGGCACCGACGGCTGGCGGGCGGTGATCTCGGACACCTTCACCTTTGCCAACCTGCGGCTGGTGGCCCAGGCCATCGCCGACTACGTGTGGGAAGAAGCGAAGACCGATCGGCCAGAGGTTGTCGTGGGGTTCGACACCCGCTTCCTCTCCGACCGCTACGCGGCCGAGGTGGCCCGCGTGCTGGCGGGGAACGGCATCGTTGCCTGGCTGACCCGGGCCGATGCGCCCACACCGGCAGTCTCCTACGCCGTCGTCCACAAGGAGGCGGTCGCCGGGGTGATGATCACGGCCAGTCACAACGCGCCACGCTATAACGGCGTCAAGCTCAAGGCGGCCTATGGCGGCTCCGTCGGCCCGGAGGAGGCGCGTCGGGTCGAAGCCCACTTGGAAGCGATGGAGGAGGCAGCCCGGGGCCCCAACATTATGGACTACCAGGCGGCCCTGGACCAGGGGCTGATCCGCCGCTTTGACCCCGCCTGGCCCTACTACGAGCACCTGAGCCGGCTGGTGGACCTGGACGTGATCTCGGCGGGGGAGCTGCGGGTGGTCGCCGACCCGATGTACGGTTCGGGCCGGGGGTGCATCAAGGAAATCCTGGCCCGCACCCGCTGCCACGTCTACGAGATCCGGGGGGAGATGAACCCCGGCTTTGGCGGCATCCACCCAGAGCCCATCGCCCGCTACCTCCGGGCCCTGGCCTCGGCGATCCAGGCCGGCCACGGACAGATCGGCATCGCCACCGACGGCGACGGTGACCGGGTCGGGGCGATGGACGGGCGCGGCAACTTCGTGGACCCTCATCACATCTTCGCCCTGGCCCTTCGCTATTTGGTGGAGGAGCGAGGCTGGCGAGGGGCGGTCGTCAAGACCGTCTCCACGACGATGATGGTGGACCGGCTGGCCCGGCAGTATGACCTCCCCCTCTACGAGACCCCCGTCGGCTTCAACCACATCGCCGACATCATGCTGGAGAACGAGGTGCTCATCGGCGGGGAGGAGTCGGGCGGGATGAGCATCAAGGGCCACATCCCCGAGGGAGACGGCATCCTGATGGGGCTGCTGCTGTTGGAGATCGTCGCCAAGGCGGGTGTCTCCCTTCACGAGCTGGTTGCCGACTTGCAGGCCACGGTGGGGCCGGCCCACTACGCCCGGAGGGACCTCCGGCTGCGTCATCCCGTCACCAAACGGGAGATGGTCGCCCGCCTCACCGAAGAGGCCCCCGACCGCCTGGGGGGCGTCGAGGTGACCCAGGTGGAGACGACGGACGGGGTGAAGTACCGGCTGGCCGACGAGAGCTGGCTGCTGATCCGTCCCTCGGGCACCGAGCCGGTCCTGCGGGTCTATGCGGAAGCGCCGGAACCGGGAATGGTGAAGACGCTGCTGGCCTACGGCGAGGAGGTGGCTGCGATGGAGCGCTAGGAGGCGCCGGTGCCGTCCTGCCTTGACGTTCCGGCGGGAGCGTGGTACATTTCTGTTCCATCCGGTCCCGCTAGCGGCAGAGCCTTCTCTGCCGGGAGTGCTGATGAAGCTGATCATTCAGATCCCGTGCTACAACGAGGAGGCCACGCTCCCCCTCACGGTACAAGACCTCCCCCGTTCCTTGCCCGGCGTAGACGAGATCGAGTTGCTGGTGATTGATGACGGCAGCACGGACCGCACCATAGAAGTGGCCCGGGAGTTGGGCGTGGACCACATCGTGCGGCTGGGCCAGCATCGGGGGCTGGCGACCGCTTTCCTGAAGGGGCTTGAGGCGGCCCTGGTGGCCGGGGCCGACATCATCGTGAACACTGACGCGGACAACCAGTATCGGGGGGAGGACATCGCCCGGCTGGTCGAGCCCATCCTGGCCGGCCAAGCGGACGTCGTCGTCGGCGACCGGGGTGTGGCCAGCGTGCCTACTTTCTCCCCGCTGAAGCGGTACCTGCAGCAGTTGGGAAGCTGGGTGGTGCAACAGGCGGCGGGCGTCTCCATCCCCGATGCGACCAGCGGCTTCCGAGCCTTGAGCCGGGAGGCGGCCCTGCGCACCATCGTCCTCAGCGAGTACTCCTACACGCTGGAGACCCTGATCCAGGCGGGGGCGCGGCGGATGGCGGTGAAGTACGTGCCGGTGCGGGTGAATCCCCAGACCCGGCGCTCCCGGCTGATGCGGAACATCCCTCACTACCTGGTCAATTCAACGGCGACGATCTTGCGCACCTACACGATGTACCGACCGCTACGGGTCTTCCTCACGGTGGGCACCCTGATGAGCCTGGGGGGGATCGCCCTGGGCGTTCGCTTCCTGTACTACTTCTTCACCAGCGGCGGGCAGGGGCACGTCCAGTCCTTGATCCTGGCGGCGATCCTCATCATCGTCGGCTTCCAGGTCTGTCTGATCGGCCTGGTGGCCGACCTGATCGGGTTCAACCGCAAGATCCTGGAGGAGACCCTCTACCGGCTGCGACGGATGGAGTTGGAGCAACAGGAGAAGCAGGGCTAGAGGGAGCGAGAGAGGCGGCGTGGACGGGGCTGCAGTTTCTTCGGAGGGCGTAGACGAGCGACGGGCACGGGCTCTGGCGGCAGCGGAGGCGTGCATCGCCCTGCTCAAGGAGCGCTTCGGAGCCCGCCGGGTTATCCTGTTTGGGTCCCTGGCGGGGGAGGGGCCTTGGCACAGCCGGTCGGACATTGATCTGGCCGTCGAGGGGCTGGCCGACGAGGAGTTCTTCGCGGCCTATGCGGCCTGCCGGGACCTGTTGCCCCCGGACCTGGAACTGGACCTGATCCCCCTGGAGGACGCCTATCCGGAGATGCAGGCCCGCATTTTTGGGGAGGTGCCGATGCCTGATGACCCCGTGCAGGCGTTGAGGGCGGTGGTCGAGGATGAGCTGGTCGCCCTGGATCGGGTGACCCAGAGGATGGAAGAGCTTCTGAGCGAGCGCAGCCAACCGCCGACGTGGGTCGAGCTCTACGCCATCGCCGGGATGCTGCACGAGTTCTACAACGGCGTGGAGCGCATCTTCGAGCGCATCGCGGTCAGCCTGGGGGAGAGCCTGCCCCGGGGTGCCCATGGGCACGCCGACCTGCTGGTCCAGATGGCGACGCCTGTGGAGGGCGGGCGACCTGCCGTCATTGACGACGCCCTGCGGGCCAGGCTGGAGGAGTACCTCCGCTTTCGCCATTTCTTCCGTCACGCCTACGGCTACACGCTGGAGTGGAACCGACTGCGCTGGCAGGCCGAGCATCTGAGGGAAACCTTTGCCACTTTGCGCGAGCGGCTACGGGCCTTCTTCGACCGTTTGGAGCAGGGCTGAGGGAGGGCTATGCAGTTTGTCCTTATAGGGCCGGTCCACCCCTATCGAGGGGGTATTGCCCATTACACTACTATGCTCTATCGGGCGTTGCAGGAAGGCGGGCATGAGGTGCTCCTCATTTCGTTTAAACGGCAGTACCCTCAATGGCTCTTCCCTGGCCGCAGTGACAAAGATCCTAGCAGGGAACCGTTGAAAGCAGAGGGGGCGCAGTATTGGATTGACTCCTTGAACCCGATCACGTGGTTGGTGACTTTTTTGCGAATCCGCCGTTATCGTCCCGACGCGATCATTCTTCAATGGTGGACGACATTTTGGGTACCGGCGTGGTTTGTACTAGGGGTGCTTAATCGGCTCTTTTTGCGGCGACCGCTCGTTTACATCTGCCACAACGTGCTGCCCCATGAGGCGAAATGGCAAGACCCGTGGTTGGCGCGGTTGGTGCTGCGTTGGGGGACACAGTTCATCGTCCAGTCTGAAGAAGAGAGAGCACGCCTCATTTCACTAGTGCCTAGTGCCCAGGCTGCCGTTGTTCCTCATCCTGTATACGATATGTTCGCCGATGGGCGAATTGCCAAGAAGGAAGCTCGAGAACGGCTTGGACTACCTCAGAACGTGCCGGTATTGCTGTTCTTCGGGATTGTCAGGGAGTACAAGGGCCTACGAGACCTCCTTAAAGCAATGCCAGAGGTTAGAGCCCAGCTAGGGGATGTGAAGCTAGTCATCGCTGGCGAATTCTGGGAGAACAAGGAATCCTACCTGGGCTTGATTGAGGAGTTGGGGATCCGCAATTCGGTGGTAATCGAGGACCGCTACATCCCGAACGAGGAGATCGCGCTCTACTTCTCGGCGGCAGACGTACTGGTTGCTCCTCATCGGCGGATGACGGGGAGCGGGGTGGTACAGATGGCGAGGGGCTTTGGGGTGCCGGTGATAGGCTTGTCTTCTTCTTACGGGGAGAAGCAAGGGCCTTCCAATAGAGCGAAAATCCTCGCGGAGGCTGTGGTAAGGTGGTTCTTGGAAGGACAAGATGGCGACCTGGAAGGTCCAGTCGAGAATGCGTGGGATAGCATGACTTGGCTGGAGGTGGTGACCACTTTTGAAAGGACGTTGGGTCCTGTTTGATAGCCAACTTGGGGGGCTGTATGCCGGTTAGGTATTTGTCCATCATAATCCCCAACCTGAACTCCCCCATCATCAACCGCACATTGGCCGCGTTACGGTCCCAACGCCTCCACTCGGAAAGCCTGGAGGTCATCGTTGTAGGCCGAGACGAGATGGGGCTGGTCAGAGAAGACTCGGTGGTCCGCTTTATGGACACCGGGGAACCCGTATCTCCGGCGGTTGCTCGAAACTGGGGGATTGAGCAAGCAAAGGGCGATCTCATCTGCCTGTTGGATGCCGATTGCATTCCTTCTGAAGATTGGCTCTTCTATCTGCTGGCTCCTTACGCAGATCCGACAGTCACCATTGTGGGAGGCGGTGTCACTTTTCCTCCGTCGCCTTACTGGCGGCTCGCCGATAATCTGGCGACCTTCTATCCATATCTATCCAGCACTCCACCTGGCGAGCGAGACCTGTTGCCGACGATCAACCTGAGCTTTCGCCGGCAAGTATGGGAGGAAGTGGGACCTTTTGATGAACGCTATCCTGTTGGCGAAGATTCCGACTGGAGCACGAGGGCTAGGCTGGCCGGCCATCGTTTGCTTTTCGAGCCGCGTGCTGTGGTTACGCACCTTCCGACTCGCACGACGTTTAAGGACCTATGGCGGCACGCGGCCACCTTTGGGCAGTACTCCATCAAAGTAGATGAGCGATATTGGTCCGTGTTGGGGCAGCCTCTCGTCTTCAAGCATTGGGGACTGACCTTGCTGATGGCACCCGTGATGGCAGCATGGGTGACCGCTCGGGTCTTCTGGAATCCCCGTTCCTGGAAATACGTCCATACTTTGCCTGCCGTTCTCCTGGCGAAGATCGGCTGGTGTTGGGGAGCATCCAAGCGCCTACGTGGAGAGGTCATCTGGAATGATCCATCCGCTGCCTAGCCAAAAGGAAAGGGAGCACAGTGGATTTTTCGGTTCCTCTCCCCCGCCTGTAGCGGTGGTTGTGTTAGCGTGGAACCATTGGGACTTGACAAAACATTGCCTGGAATCTCTGCGCCGTGTCTCATATCCCAATTACGAGATCATTCTGGTGGACAACGGTTCTACAGACGGTACGGCCCGCTTGGCCCATCGAGATTTCCCCGAGGTGACCGTCCTGGCCTCGGAGCGTAACCGCGGCTTTGCAGCGGGGATCAACTTAGGACTTGGGTATGCACTGGACAAAGACTACAAATACGTGCTTGTGCTGAACAATGATACAACGATTGAAGCGAATTTGCTGCAAACATTGGTAACCGTCGCGGAAGCTGATCATTCAATCGGAATGATCACCCCAAAGATTTGCGATGCCAATGATCCCAGTCGCCTGTGGTCTATCGGCAGCCGGCGCAGACCTCTGACACTGGCTGCGGTAGATTTTGGCGTTAACTCCATTGATCCGACACTGGCCGAAAAACCCCGCGAGGTGGATTATGTCATAGCCTGTGCCGCGCTCATCCGCGTTGAGGCCTTGAGGCAGGTTGGGCTGTTCGATGAAAAATTTTTTATGTACTATGAAGACTTGGACCTGAGCATCCGATTTCAACAAGCGGGCTACCGCCTTTACTATGTCCCTTGGACAACCGTCCTGCATTGGGGGTCTGCCAGCACCTCAGATGTTCCGGCACGGCGTTACTATCATCTAGCACGCAGTAGCGTCTATTTCTTCGCAAAGCACGGGCAGGGAAAGTACTGGTTGCTGGTGCCATACCGTTTGGGCAGTGCAGTGAAGACCGTAGGGAAGCTGTTGATACGGGGTCGGTGGGAGGCAGCACGAGCTTACATCAAGGGGCTAGGAGAGGGCCTCCGGGACCTGCGGTGAGGGGAGGTGGCAATCCGTGCTTCAGCGTTGGATACACACAAGAGCATCGGTCCGGCAGGCCGAATTGGAAAGGATAAAGACCTTCTTGAAACAAGTTCGGATCATCGCGGTGACTGTTCCACAACTGGTGAAAATCCCAAGTGGTGGGGCACAGACCTGATGTTCTCCCCCTCCACAGCCCGTATGTGGGGCGGGCACCGCCTTCCGACCCCGTTTTCGCTACCCCAGTGGGGTGATCTAGGGAATGTCACCGAACTTGGAACAGTCACTCATCGCGGACGATATAGATGGGGACATACTGAAGGACATGCAGGCCCAAGGATCACCGGCGATGATCCGTTATATTGAGAACCATGCCCTCGTGTATTGGCACACGATGCGTTTGATCAACAGGTTCTTTCCGCCCGACCAGTCCATCAAAGTATTGGAACTGGGGGCTGCTCCTTATTTCTTCACCGCTTTGGTGCAAACATGGCGCCAGGCCACAGTAACCCCGGTGAATGTACCGGCGGGTTTATGGCCGGGAGAGCCCTTGCCCCTGGATGAGGGGGCTGTGCGGCTATCCAGGGGACCGGATCACCCGGCTCTCGATTTGACGGTTCGGGTCTTCAACATCGAGAAGGACCCCTTCCCTTTCCCTCCTGGGTCGTTCGACTTGGTCCTCTTTATGGAGGTGCTGGAACATCTCATCTATTCCCCAACCCATGTGCTTTATGAGGCCCATCGTGTGCTGAAACCCACAGGGTATCTGCTGATCACTGTACCCAATTGCCTAAGCATTAAGCGCCTGGCATTGTCTTTCTTCAACCAAACTTTCGAGTACCCTTATTCTGGTTATGGGGTGTATGGGCGTCATCAACGCGAGTTTGCCCCCCACGAACTACGGGCTCTGTTGACAGCCTGTAACTATGAGCCGGCGATTCTCTACACGGATAATGTCTGGCGCTACAATCCTCGTGCCTCAAAGTCCCGTTGGTTCTTTAATCGCTTGCTAGATTGGATAACCTCGCTTCCCATCCCTTTCCTCGCGGCCAAGCGAGACTACATTTTCGCGGTGAGTCGCCCTATAGGCTAACCCAAGGGCGGGTTTCCCGAATTTTTGTATCGGTTTCGACATCTCTATCCAGAGTATGTGCCCGAGGAACCCGGGTCTCTGCTTTAGCGGAAGTTCTGTAGTGACTGATGGAACACGTGTCCTGTGATCTATGTGGGTCTACCCGTCGAGAAGTGCTCTACGTCCTCCGGGATTTAAGCTTTGACCTTCCTGGTGAGTTCCCCGTGGTACGGTGTCAGCAGTGTGGGTTGATTTATGTATCTCCACGCCCTTCGCCAGAGGAGATCGGCCGCTACTATCCTTCCACTTATACCCCCTATAAGCGTGCCATTGAGGATGAATCAGGACGTCTCCTCCGATGGCTACGACGCCATAAATTGGTAGCCCGCCTCCGCCAGGTGCAGGAAATCACCGGGTTGCAACGGGGGCGGCTGTTGGACGTAGGATGCGCGACGGGGCTGTTCGTCCACGAAGCCAGCAGACACGGGTGGCAAGCGGAGGGGGTTGAGATCCAGGCGGAGGCTGTCGCCTATGCACGACGCCGTTTAGGCCTGTTGGTGCATCACGGGACTTTAGAAACCCTGTCATTGCCGGGGGCTGCTTTTGATGCCATCACCTTCTGGGACGTCATTGAGCACACCTTTAGCCCTCTCACTACACTGCGAGAAGTTCATCGCTTGCTCCGCCCCGGCGGCTGGGTGATATTGCTCATCCCGAACTGGCGGAGTTGGGATGCCGCCTTGTTCGGCCCATATTGGAATGGCTTCGACGTGCCCCGTCACCTGTTCGTGTTCACGCACTCGGTCATGCAGCGCTTGTTGGAGCAGGCCGGCTTCGCCGCCATCGGCCATCGCTGCTACTTCTCAGGATTCTTCACCTTTCGGCCCAGCTTATTACGTTGGTTGCGAGGGCGACATCCCCAAGCGCGATGGCGTCCTTGGCTGGAGCGATTGCTCAACATACCAGGCATTCGCTTTCCTGTAGAGCCGTTCTTCTGGCTATCAGATCGGCTGGGGCGCGGACCGGCCGTCACCTTTTGGGCCCAGAAACCGATCATCTGACATCACTATGATAGACAAACGCCTCCCTAGATGGATTCCCGACTTCGTTCGAGAGCGCGTTACCGTCAACGTCTACCACCTGAAGCGGCTGATGGTCCGGGCTCAGCAAGAAATCCCCCCAGGCTCCTGGGTTCTAGATGCTGGAGCGGGAGAGGGACGTTTTCGGTCTTTCTTCGAGCATACCCGTTACATTGCCGTTGACCTCGCCGTAGGAGACGCTAATTGGGATTACAGCCATCTCGACATCATCGCGGACTTGAGCGCTCTACCCCTCGTAGATCAGAGCTTTGACGCCGTGCTGTGCACCCAGGTGCTTGAGCATGTGCGGGAGCCCCGGCAGGTGATTCAGGAGATCGCTCGGGTGTTAAAGCCGGGGGGACGTCTCTACCTGGCAGCTCCCCAAAGCTGGCATCAACATCAAAAGCCTTATGACTTCTTTCGCTACACATCTTTTGGCTTGAGTTACCTTTTAGAGACAAGCGGGTTGCAGGTCATCAGTTTAGTGCCTATGGGAGGATATTTTTGGTTCCTCTCCTTCCAGCTACAGATTTTGAACTATTGGTTATTCTCACAACGGCGTAAGCACCACTACGTCTGGTGGCCTCTAAAGTTGATCACCGCAGCCGTGACCCAGATTATGCTCCCCTTGCTCCTGTTCTACTTAGACCGGCTAGACTCTGCGAAGGATGCTACCCTAGGATATGTATGCGTAGCCACAAAGCCGGTTCCATAGCTCCCCTCCAGATGCCACGGCGATTGGGACGGAATTTTCTGTTGGTCTTGTTGATCAACGTAAGCGCTCGTCTGGCGAATGTCCTCCTTTTCGTAGCCATTGCACGGCGTCTAGGGGCTGAGTCAGCGGGATCCTTCAACCTCGCCTTAACCTACACCGCTATCTTCTTCACCCTCAGCTTGTGGGGACTTGATGAGCTGCTTATCCGGGATGTTGCCCAAAACCGTCAGATGGCAAGCCGGTTCCTCCTCCATTTCGGCGTGGTCCGGTTTGCCCTCGCTTCAGGGGCATACGTTGCCCTCCTGCTGTTGCTTCGATGGGCTGTGCCTTACGCCCTACACACTCGCTGGGTCATCGCTCTCATCGGAACGACCGTGGTGGCCGATGGGATGAATACCCTAGGGCGATCGGTCTACATTGCCTACGAGGCGTTTCTGCTGCCCACACTTGTCGCCCTTCTTGAAGGCTGCGTGAGGGTCATAGGAGGCATCGTCGCACTGCAACTCACTTCTGACACGCTTATAGTGGGCCTAGCGTTCGTTGCAGGGAGTTGGATCAGCGTCGGTATTTACTACCTTGGTTTAATTCGTCTGTTGCATACACATCTCCTAGATGTCGGATGGAGTCCGCGTTTTCTAGTCCATCGGCTCCACCAAATGCTTTACTTCGCTTGGATTGGTATCGTCTATGTCCTGATGTTCCAAGCCGATACCATCCTGTTGTCCTTTCTTCGCGGAGAGCGTGCTGTGGGGTGGTATGGGGTGAGCCAAACGATTTTCACGATGGCCCTCGTGCTCACCCGGTCTTATCAGACTGCTTTGTATCCCGTTATGTCCCGGTTATACGCGGAAGAGGGGATGCAAGGAAGGCGCTTGCAAGCTTTGTATACAGCCTCCTTGCTCCTCTCCTTGCTTGTGGGCTTCCCCGTTGCCCTAATCATTATGGGCCTATCCGCCGAGATCACGACGGCGTTTTTAGGGCAACCCGTGGTACCGGCAGTCGGGGCGTTAAAGTGGACCGCCTGGGCCGTGTTGGCCCAGCTTCTCATAGTACCCAATGTTCGGATCCTGCTGGCCAGCGGGCACCAACGACTGGTTGCCTGGCTCCTGACCGCCAGCATGAGCGTAAACCTCCTGCTCAACTTCGCCCTCATACCCCTCTGGGGGATACCGGGTGCCGGCTCAGCGCGTTTTCTCTCCCTGTTCTTTTTCTTTTTGCTAACTTCTTTGGGAATCCACCACTACGCCAGCCACCGGGTATCCCGGCAGGCTGCTGTGGCTACCTCCCGTATTGCTCTGAATGGTCAGCGTTCTTGGAGCAGTCAGTCATCCCGATTCCTCCAAGGATTGCTATCCGTTTTACGGAATGCTAGGAGAGAGAAGTGATGACTCGTGAACACAAACCTCGGCGGGTTCTGATCATCGGCCTAGATGGAGCGACCTGGACCCTGCTTAGACCTTGGGCGATCTCCTCCGCCTTACTACCCAACATCGCTTCCCTTTTGAAAGAGGGAACGTATGGCATCCTGAATTCCGTCTATCCAGTCCTCTCCCCCCCGGCTTGGGCCTCCTTTATGACAGGCAGCAATCCGGGGCAGCATGGGGTGTACGACTTTGTGCAGAGGGAGCCCAGGAGTTACCAGCTCCGGGTCGTGCGGGCGGACCAGATAAGACGACCAACATTGTGGAAGCTGTTGAGTGATAGTGGTCGGAAGGTCGGCGTGGTCAATGTCCCGCTGACTTACCCCCCCGAAGCCGTGAGAGGATTTGTGGTCAGCGGATTAGGGACTCCTGACTCCAGGCCCTTTGCCTATCCGCAGTCGCTCTTCGAGAGGCTGCGAAAGCAAGGGTATCGCGTGAACAAACGAGTGAGTTACCGTCCAGGACAAGAGGCTGCCTTTTGGGCAGAGGTAGAGGCGACAACCCGCCTGCAAGCCCAGACAGCCTTGCAACTTATGGAATCAGAACCGTGGGATTTCTTTATGTTTGTCTTCCGGGATACGGATGAGATCGCTCACTTCTTTTGGCGTTTCTTTGACGAGTCTCATCCTGCTCATGATCCCGTCCTGGCTCAGCAGTGGGGGGATACTGTCCTGAAGTACTACCGTATGGTGGACGATTGGGTCGGACGAATGGTGGCGCAGGCCGGGCCGGAGACAGCGGTCTTCCTGATCTCAGATCACGGTTCTGGGCCTTTGTACAAAGACGTCTTTCTGAACACGTGGCTGGAGACCATAGGGTTCTTGGCGAGGCGTGTCCCGTCGGTTCCTTACCGCTGGATGCAGCGATGGGGGATCACCCGCAAGCAGGTCTCAGGGTTGCTCCGACGCTGGAACCTGACCTCGTGGGAGATCAGGATCAAAGACCTCCTCGGAGAGAAAATCTCCTGGTTCCCTAAACATACTGGAGCGGATCTACAGAATGCCGTGGATTGGTCTCGCACACGGGCCTACAGCTTTGGCTATCACGGCCAGATCTATCTAAACGTGCGAGGGAGAGAACCTCAAGGAATCATCCAACCCGGCAGGGAGTATGAACAGGTACGCGATGAGCTCATTGAAGCTCTCAAGGCTTGGAAAGACCCCGATGATCATCAGCCTGTGGTATCACAAGTGTTCAAGCGGGAGGAGATCTTCCAAGGGCCATACTTGGAAAAGGCTCCTGACCTGATCCTGGTTATGCGCGACTTCGCTTATATCACACGACAGGGATACGAGTTCGGTCGCAACAGCCAGGAAATCTTTGCCCCGCCTGCTACCTTCGAATCGGGAAGCCACCGCTTGGAAGGTATAGTGATTGCTCGGGGAGCGGGCATAAGAAGGCTGGGAGAGGTTTCACCTATCTCGATTATGGACATAGCCCCTACGGTGCTCTACCTGCTAGATGTGGCCATCCCTTCTTGGATGGATGGGCAGCTACTGCGTGAGTGGATTGTTCCCAGCCTGCTCACCCAGGCCCCCCCGGAATGGCGTGATGAACAGCCTGAGGAGAGCGGTGTCCGGGGCAACATATCCTGGACGGAGGAGGACGAAGAGAGCGTCTTGGAACGCCTGCGTGGCTTGGGTTATCTGGGGTGATCCGTTCTGGCTTCCAAATCACCCATAGGGAGTATTGTAGTTTGACGGGGTTTTGCGTATAATCTAGTCAAGTTATGAAGCTCATCTTGCGTCAAGCCTTTGCGTCAAGCTTTAAGGAGGTGGTTAACGATGAGAAAAGCGGTTGTAGTCTTTAGTTTTGTGACGATTGTGGCACTCATCGCGACGGGTATTGCGATGGCCGATCCGCCTGGCAGCGGTTGGTGGTCTGGTGAGCAGATCCAGAATGTAGGTTCTTCTCAGGCGACTGTTCAGATCATTGCCTATGGTAGCGGCTCCACCTATTCCGGCGATAGCCGGACCTTGAATCCTGGGGCTTCCACCACGTATCTGCCCGCTGATTTCAGCGGCATGCCCGATGGGTTCCAAGGCGCGGCTGTTGTCAGCTCTGATCAGCCCATCAAGGCCATTGTGAACGTGACCAATCGTCAGGTGGGGAGCTATGGGGTGGCTGGCGGCCTGGCGGCTGCTCAGTACCAGGGCATTGACAGCTCTCAGGCAGCAACCACGGTCAGCTTCCCGTTGGTGAAGAACGACTTCTACGGTAAAACGACGACCTTCTACATCCAAAATGCCGGCTCTAGCTCGGCGACGATCACGGCCACTTACAAGGTCGCGGCTGGTGATTATACCAAGACCTATACCAACATCAGCGCCAACGAGATGGTCGTGCTCAACCCCGCGGACGCCAATGTTCCCTCTGGTACCGGCAGCCTAGGTGCTCTGACGGTAACCTCCGACCAGCCGATCGCCGGCGTCGTTCTGGAGCATCAGACGTCGGCATCTCCTGCCACAGTGCTCCAGGCTACGCGGGGGTTCGTGCCCGGCGACTTCGACACGAAGATATATGCCCCCATCGTCAAGCGTGGATTCTACAATCGCCATACCGGCATCCAGATCCAGAATGTGAGCTCAAGCAACGTGGACATCACGGTGACCTACTACCCCGTGGCCGGCTGCAGCGGTGGCCCCTATACAAGCACGTACAGTGGTCTCACGCCGGGTGCCTCTCATACCTTCTTCGACGATCCGAACCTGCCCTCGGGGTGCCTGGCATCGGCGGTGATCACCGCGACCGGCAACATCGTGGGAGTGGTTAACGAGACCTTCTACCCGAGCGTTCCGGCAGGGCAGCAGCAGGCTCAGACCACGTATTCCTGCATCCCCGACAAGGTCGCGACGACCAAGGTCTCGGTGCCGCTGTACAAGAACAAGTTCTACAACAAGACCACCGGGTTGCAGATCCAGAATGTTGGAACCGCCAATGCCACAGTCCAGCTGGTCTTCACCGATCAGAACGGCACCTCCTACACCTTGAGCAATGAGACCATTGCACCAGGGGCGGCGAAGACCTACCTCGAGCTGGACAACCTGTCTGGAACCTGGAGCACTCAGCCGGGCACCGGGTTGCTGATGGGGGTGATCGTCACGGCTGACCAGCCCATCGTGGCCATCGCCAACGAGTCCGTGTACCCCTATGACGGCAGTGTCCTGGTTCAGGACAAGAACAACTACGAAGGGTTCAACCTCACTCCGTAAACCGGAGAGCAGGGATCAGGAGCAAAGGAGGGGCTACCTGATTAGGTAGCCCCTCTTCTCAATCCACCTGAGGGTGGTATGTGGCATTGCTTCTTATACCAACATCTGTTTCCCCAGTAAGGAGAATTAGCCGTGCGGAAGTACAGCCTCGTACTCGTGCTTGTCTTGGTTGGGGTATTCTTCCTCCCCGCTTGTGGTCGGTCTGCTCCACCAGAAAGCCCTCTGGTCTTATCGCCGCTAACTTCACCCGTTGAGCCCGCTACAGCTCCCACACCAACACTCCCTTTTGGCCCCCGCTTTACCTTTGATCGTCCCCTCTTGCCGAATAGCACCGTTGTAACAGGGCAAGGCCCTGCTGGAGTGCCCATCCGGATTGTCAACGTTACCAGGGTTGGGCAAGAGTTAGGAGCAGGAGTTATCGGCCCTGACGGTCGCTTCTCCATCAAAGTGAGCCCCTTACCCCCCGGCGAGCGTATAGGGATTATGTTAGGAGATGTCGCGGGAACACCTTTTCGGGAGGAAGATTTCCTCAGAGGTGAGGGGTACGTGGACATTCCTATGGTGGGGATCCTTTTCGACACGGCTATGGTAGAAGAGTCCACGCCGTAGTCCCGGACCTTTAGGCGGCTGAATGAAACTCCACACCCAAACCTGCGGATACCGTTTGCAGCGCCTCCAGGAGCAACTGGCCCGGCAGCAGGAGCGCGGAGATGTCGCCGGCCAGATCGAGACGTTGAACGCTCAGGGGGCGCTTCTGGCGATGCTGGGCCAGTATGAGCAGGCCCGACAACGCTGCCAGCAGGCGTTGAGGCTCAGCCAGGAGCAGGGAGATCGTCGGGGGGAGGCCGCTTCCCTGGGCAACCTGGGGGTGATCCTCCGTGAGCAGGGAGACCCCCGCCAGGCCCTGGCCCTCCATCAGAAGGCCCTGACGCTGGCCCGAGAAGGGGGAGATCGCCAGCAGGAAGCCGTTGCTCAGGTTCAGATCGGGCTGGACCACCTGGCCCTGGGAGCGCTGAGCGAGGCCCGCCACTGGCTGCTGGAGGGGTATGAGGCCAGCCGGAAGCTGGGACTGGTGGAGCCGGCCATCCGCGCCTGCGAGGGGATGGGGCTGGCCTGGCTCCAGACGGGCAAGCTCCAGCCGGCGAAGGTCTGGGCAGGGCGGGCTGTGGAGATGCTGGGAGTGCCGCAGGGAGAGGTGCGCCCGACCACCTTGGTGGAGCGCCCCCGGGCCTCCTCCTTGGAGGAGGTGCACCACGCGCCCCACGCCTACTACGTCTACTACCGGGTGTTGCGGGCCGCCGGACAGACCGCCGAGGCGTCCATCTACCTGGCGATGGCCCACCGCAGCCTGATGGAGCGGGCGCAGTGGCTGCAGGACCCAGCTTGGAGGGAGACCTTTCTGCGCCGGGTGCCCTCGCACCGGGCCGTCTTAGAAGCGTGGGAGGCTTGCGAGCAGCGGGAGCGGGGCCTGCTGCCGGGACAGCAGCGGGTGCGCCTGGCCCGGTCCGACGCCCCACTGGGGCGTCCGCTGACGGAGCGGGAGACGGTCTCCGTCATCTGGACCATAGATGCGCCGGACGACCGCCGTTTCCGCAACAAGGCAGAACGCCGGCGCTACCGGTTGCTGCGGTTGCTTCAGGAGGCAGCCGATCAGGGGGCCGCGCCTACCGATGAGGACCTGGCCGCAGCCCTGGATGTCTCCCGGCGGACCATCCTGCGGGACATCGCGGCACTGGAGGCTGCCGGCTTTCGCATCCCCACTCGGCGGCGCGGGCACTTTCGGTCCGCGTCCCCATCGGCCAGGGATGCTGGGCAGCCTTCCTCCGGCTGACGGGGGCGGATCAGAAGCGGTCCATCGTGTAGGCGGGGATGGTGACCCGGATAGGCTTTCGGGCCACCGGTGCAAGAGGCCATAGCTCACCCAAAGCCACGGCTTCTCCGCAGTTCCCACACGTCCACCACTTATCCTGGTCGTCCTCGCGAGGGCCGTGGAAGGTGAAGAGGGTCGGAAGCCCACAGGCCGGGCAGATGCCGTGACGGCTCTGACGGTGCTGCTGCTGTGAGAACAAAGCGCGGTGTAACAGGTTCATCTCGCTCTCCCTCTACAAAAGGAAAGGGCCGTAAGGGCTGGGCCAGATAGGTTCTCCCCCCCTGGTCACCCTGTTTAACGGGGAAGGCGGCAAATCGTTACAATCCGTTTCCTGGAACGGGGGGAGGACTTTGGCATTATCGCTGGAATGTGCCCCATTCTATCACACCCCTCGGACCGATCCCATAAAGCTCACGTAAATCTGCCATTAAATCTTCGTAAGAACCGGCCGGTGATGACCCACAAGTGAGCGAGAGGGTGGTCCGTAGCAGGCCGTCCACGAATTTCTCACCAATGCACGAATGAGGCGGTCCTTCATTCGTGTATTCGTGCCCCATTCGTGGACGGCTGGTCTCCCTATCTCCAAAGATATGGGTAATCACCGCAAGAACCGGCCCTTGACAAAAGGACTGGGACGGCTATAATACCCTCCACAACCCCATCACGGAAAAGCGTTGATCGGGACGAGTAGCCGGGCTGAAGGTGTCAGGGAGAGGGGGTCGTGGACTGGGAGCCCCCTTCACCGGACCCCGGTGAAAACCCCCCGGGAGTGGGCCTGGGAACGGAAGGGGAACCCCTTCTCAGTAACAGGCCACGGCTCAGCCCCGTTATCGGCTCAGAGGCCAGCGGGCCCGCCAGGGCGCGGCCCGCTGGTGAAGTTGGGTGGAACCGCGTGGGTGCCCCCCTCGCCCCAAGGGTGAGGGGGCGCTTTCGTTAGGGGGATCGGACCAGGACGCATCCGGCGGTGGGTTGCTTTCCATCCGTCGTGATCAAACCCTTTTGAGAGGAGGCGTGGAACGATGGCAGAGAGACAGGAGGATGATCGGCTTTACCGGATCCGCCACTCGGCGGCCCACGTGATGGCTCAGGCGGTGTTGGAGAAGTTCCCTGAGGGGAAGATCGCCATCGGGCCGCCCATCGAGGACGGCTTCTACTACGACTTCGACCTGCCCCGGCCGCTGACGCCGGAGGACCTGGAGGAGATCGAGGCCCGGATGCGGGAGATCATCACCGAGGGCCACGACTTCGAGTACCAGGTCATCAGCCCCGACGAGGCGCGGGAACTCTTCGCCGACCAGCCCTACAAGCTGGAGCTAATTGACGACATCCTCTCGCGCGGGACGGATGAGTACGGGGAGAAGACCGACGAACCCGTCCTTTCCATCTACCGGCACGGCCCCTTCGTGGACCTCTGTCGGGGACCCCACGTGAGGAACACGCAGGAGATCAACCCCGACGCGGTCAAGCTGCTCAGCGTGGCCGGCGCCTACTGGCGGGGCGACGAGAACCGCCCTATGCTCCAGCGCATCTACGGCACGGCCTGGCAGACGGCCCAGGAGCTGGAAGAGTACCTCTGGCGGCTGGAGGAGGCGAAGAAGCGGGACCACCGGCGGTTGGGCCGAGAACTGGACCTCTTCAGCGTCAGCGACGAGGTGGGACCGGGCCTGATCCTCTGGCACCCCAAAGGGGGGCTGGTCCGCCACCTCATCGAGTCCTTCTGCAAAGAGGAGCACCTGAAGCACGGCTACGACCTGGTCTACTCCCCCCACATCGGGCGGGCCGGCCTGTGGGAGCGCTCCGGCCACCTGGACTTCTACCGGGAGAGCATGTACGCTCCGATGGACGTGGAGGGTCAGGAGTACTTCATCAAGCCGATGAACTGCCCCTTCCACATCCAGATCTACCGGAGCCGTACCCGCAGCTACCGGGACCTGCCCATCCGGCTGGCCGAGTGGGGGACGGTCTATCGTTACGAGCGGTCAGGGGTGCTCCACGGGCTGACGCGGGTGCGGGGCTTCACCCAGGACGACGCCCACATCTTCTGTCGGCCCGACCAGGTGGAGGACGAGATCGGCCGGGTCCTGGACTTCACGCTGCACATCCTCCGCTCCTTCGGCCTGACCGACTTCAGAGCCTACCTGGCCACCCGCCCGGAGAAGGCGGTGGGGGAGCCGGCCCGCTGGGAGCAGGCGACGGAGGCGCTGCGCCGGGCCATTGAGGCCCACGGGCTGGCCTACGAGGTGGATGAGGGGGGTGGCGCCTTCTACGGCCCCAAGATTGACCTGAAGATCGCCGACGCCTTGGGCCGGGAGTGGCAGTGCACGACCATCCAGTTCGACTTCAACCTGCCGGAACGGTGGGACCTGGCCTACGTGGGGGAGGACGGGAAGGAGCACCGTCCCTACATGGTGCATCGGGCGCTGCTGGGTTCGATGGAACGCTTCTTCGGCGTCCTCATCGAGCACTACGGCGGGGCCTTCCCCGTCTGGCTGGCGCCGGTACAGGCAGTGCTCATCCCCATCGCCGACCGACACTTGGACTACTGCTACCAAGTGGCGGAGAGGCTGCGGGAGGCCGGCCTGCGGGTGGAGGTCAACGCCTCCAAGGAGCGGATGGGGGCCAAGATTCGGGACGCCCAGCTCCAGAAGATCCCCTACATGCTCGTCGTGGGAGATCGGGAGGTGAAGGGGGGTAACGTCGCCGTCCGGCTGCGCACCGAGGAGAACCTGGGGGCGATCTCCGTGGATGCCTTCATCGCTATGGCCCAGGAGGCCATCGCCGAGAAGCGGTCGCTCTGAACGACCGCAGACGACCGACGGCGGACCGCAGACCCGGGCGACCGCCGGCCATCCGTAGGGTGGGTTTCTCACCCGCCTAAGGGTAGCTATGAAGGCTGCCCTACTCCCCGCCGCCGACCCAGCGAGGCATCTGGGCCTGTCCGTCCAGGGTCAGTTGCCACACCTGCTGCTTCGTCAGGTCCACGAGAAAGAGGTCTCCCCGGTCGGGGATGACCAACTGGCTCCCGTCGGGGCTCCAGGCCACGTCGGGCAGGTGGGGGCCGAGCAGCGGGACCTCATCGGTCGTCCCCACCTCCAGCGGGTAGACGCGCCGGCGGTTGCTCCCATCCCGGTCCATCACGTAGACGGCATAAAGGCTGTTCTCGCTGGCATAGGGGTTGAGGGCCCGGCCAAAGGCGATGAGGCTCTCCGGCTCCCCGCCGGGGCCGGTCCGCTCGGGCGACCAGCGGGGCAGTGCCCACATCCCCGCCTCCTCGACCAGGCGGGCGGCCACCTCCCCATCGGTGCTGAGCACCCAGATGCCGAAGCGGGGGCTGTCTTCGGGGTTGACCGGCGCGCCGCCGGGGAGGCCGCCGGTGGGCGGATCGTGCAGGACGGCGACCAGGTAGCGGCCGTCCGGCGACCAGGAGGGCTCCGGCACCCAGACCCACTCCTGGTAGGTGCGGTAGGGAGGGAAGCGATAGAGGGTCTCCCGCCGCGCCCTCCGCAGGGGGATGATGCCGATCTCGTCGGCCCAGGCGTAGGCGATGGTGGTGCCGTCGGGGGACCAGGCGTAGTTCGTCCCCCACCATCCGTAAGCGCCACCGAAGATGGGGCCGAGTACCTGCCGCTTCCCCACCAGTTCCCCCGAGGCCGTCACCCGGGCGATCCAGAGGTCGTTGTTGGCCTGCCAGCCGGGGGGGCCCGGCGAGGACCGACCGGTCGTGTAGGCGATCCGATCCCCTCGAGGGGACCAGAAGGCTCCCAGCACGTTCTCCACCCCTAAGGGCTGGGGGCGTGCGTTGGAGACCGTCAGGTCCAGCAGCCAGAGGCTGTTGAAAGGGGGTTCCCTCGGGGGCTCCGCCGTCGAGCGGCCTGAGGGCAGGGCCGGCGTGGCGGCAGGGAGGGTTGCCGTCGGGGTGAGCCCTGGCGTTGCCGTGGGCACGCGGGTGAAGAGCAGCCACCGCCCGTCGGGGGATGGGGCGAAGACCCGCCGGTCCAGCCGCCCGTCGTCGGTCAGCCGGCGGCGGGCGGTGTTCGTCCCCCGCATCAGCCAGGCGTTGTAGCCTACCTCCTCGCTGCCGGAGATGTAGACCAACGTCCCGCTGATGGGCACCCGCTGGAGTTGCTCCTGAGCACCGGCCAGGACGATCTGAGGCTTGGGGGCCTCGATGATCCGTCGCTGGACTACCTGACGCTCCACCTCCACGCCATCTTCATAGACGACGCGGGTAATGATCTCCTCGATGCCGTTCTCCCCCGGGGCCAGCACGCGGCTCTCCCCCACCGGGATGCTGGCGTCCCGCAGCACTTGGGTCTCGTAGGGGATGGGCCGCCGGGTGACCTCCTGGCGCTCCTCGACCCGGACGACGGTGACCGTCATCCCCTCCTCCAGCGGCATGTACTCCGGGGGCTGCACCCGATCCCGAGGCCCCAGCGTGATGCCCGCCTCGGCCAGTAAGTCCCGCACCGTCGTGGCCTGGGTGGTGATCTGGCGGGTCTGGCCGTCGGCGATGAGCGTGATCTGGTGGCGTCCGGCTGGTCGGGAGACGCAGCCCAGGAGGCCGCTCCCCAGCAGCAGGAGGACCAGCAGGGACCAGGGGGGAGCCGGAAACCGGCTGGGGGTAGGCTGGCGATGGGGTGAAGAGCAGAATCGTTTCATCTCCGGTACATCCGTGAGCGTCCGCGTAGCCGCACCAATCGAATCCCTCCGCCCCTTGAGTTTACCACAAAGGGGAAAGTTCTCCAAGGTAACTCAAACCGGTGATTGCCCATATCTTTGGAGATAGGGAGACCAGCCGTCCACGAATGGGGCACGAATACACGAATTAAGGACCGCCTCATTCGTGCATTTGTGAGAAATTCGTGGACGGCCTGCTACGGACCACTCTCTCGCTCACTTGTGGGTAATCACCGCTAACTCAAAGGGTTGCCGGGAACGGCGCGTTGTGTTACACTGAAGCCCCAGGTGAGGAGGGAGACTATGGTAGACATACAGGCAAACATCGCTGAGGTGTTGGAGCGGATCGGAGCGGCGGCGGCCCGGGTGGGGCGGGACGGGCGTGAGATCACCCTCGTCGCCGTCACCAAGACCCACCCGCCGGAGGCGATCGTCGCGGCCTACGAGGCCGGGCTGCGCCACTTTGGCGAGAATCGGCCTGAGGAGGGACGGGACAAGATCCCCCAGGTGTTGGCTCGCCTCTCGGGACCGGCCCCGACCTGGCATATGGTGGGCCACATCCAAAGCCGCAAGGCCCGTGACGTGGTTGCCTTCTTCGACGTGGTCCACTCGGTGGACCGGCTCAAGATCGCCCGTCGGCTGAGCCGCTTCGCCCAGCAGAGCGGGCGTACCATCCCCATCCTGTTGGAGTGCAACATCAGCGGTGAGGTCACCAAGTATGGCTTCGCCGTGGATCGTTGGGAAGAGGATCCCCTCCAGCGGACCCAGTTCCTGGATGACGTGACCCAGGTCCTGGCGCTACCGGCGCTGCGCGTCGAAGGGCTGATGACAATGGCCCCCATCGTCCCGGACCCTGAGATGGTCCGACCCCTCTTCCGGCGGCTACGGGCCCTGCGCGACTTCCTGGCCGACCAGTTCCCCGACGCCTCCTGGCACCACCTCTCTATGGGGATGACGGACGACTTTGAGGTGGCAGTAGAGGAAGGGGCGACGATGGTCCGCATCGGTCGGGCGATCTTCGGCCCCCGCTATCCCCTGTAACACCCTCCTGACGCTCGCCGATCCTGCAACTTTCTCGCCCCTTGTGCGTAGAGAAAGGCAGATGGGGGGCAGATTGCGAATTGCAGATTGCGAATTGCAAATTGCAGATTGCAAGTGGCAGAGCGTAAGGAGGGTGGAACGCTATGGACAAACGATTGGTGCGCAGCCGGAAGGATCGGATGATTGCCGGCGTCTGCGGGGGGCTGGGGGACTACCTGGAGATTGACCCCCTCTGGATACGCCTCTTCTTCGTCCTGCTCCTCTTCGCCACCGGCTCCGGCCTGCTCCTCTACCTCATCCTCTGGATCCTCATCCCTGAAGAGGGGAAGGTCTACACAAGCCCCAAGGAGGTGATCGAGGAAGGAGTGCAGGAGGTGGCGGAGACGGCCCGCCAGGCCGGGGAGGCGATAGGGACCCAACTGCGTCTGGCGGGTGCCAAGGAGGAGCCCTCGGACCGCAACGTCCTGCTGGTGGGGATGGTGCTCATCGTCCTGGGCATCATCTTCCTGATGGAGAACCTGGGATTCCACTGGTTGAGCTTCCGCATCTGGTGGCCGGTCATCCTGATCGCGGGCGGGCTGGCCCTGCTGCTGCGACGAATGGGGTAGAAGACGATGACATTGCGAAGACGTTCGGGACTGGTCGGGCCGCTGATCCTCATCGCTGTTGGGGTGATCCTCCTCCTCAACAACCTGGGGGTGATCTCCTGGGAGATATGGGACCTGCTCTGGCGGCTGTGGCCGCTGATCCTCATCGGCATCGGACTGGAGATCCTGCTGGGCCGGCGGGCCTCTTGGGGAGCCCTTCTGGCCGTCGTCCTGGTCTTCCTCATCGCGGCCGGCGTCTTCTTTGTCCGCTGGCTGACCACGGGGGCCGATTGGCTGACGGGCGAGAGCACCCTCCGCGAGCAGAACGTCGTCTGGGAGATGGACGGGGCCGAGCGGGCCGAGATCCGGCTGGAGGCGGGTGTGGGACGGCTGGACGTGGACGCCCTGGAGGACTCGCCCGACCTGCTCCACGCCCAGATCGAGGTCCCAGACCGGGCCGGGCTGGAGGAGGAGTTCAGCATCCGAGACGGGCTGGCCCGGGGAACCCTTCGGGTCCGCCATACCTTCCGCTTCTTCGGCTTCGGCTTCCGGGGCGGGGACTGGAAAGTGTACCTGAGCCCCCGCATCCCCCTGCAACTGCGCCTGGACGCGGGAGTCGGGGAGTCCTACCTGGACCTCTCGGAGCTTCAGGTGGAGCGGCTGGACCTCAACATGGGGGTCGGCGACGTGACGGTGGTGATGCCCGCCGAAGGGCAGGTCAGGGCCACGGTGGACGGCGGCGTCGGAGACCTGCGGATCATCATCCCCCGAGGAATGGCCGCCCGCATCCGGGTGAATCGGGGGGTGGGCAACCTGTCGGTGGACGACCGCTTCTCCCGCGACGGCGACGTGTACATCAGCGAGGGGTACGGAACTTCGGACAACTGGGTGGACCTGGACCTGGACATCGGCATCGGTGATGTGACGGTCGAGGGATCGTGAGGATGATGATGCGCGAACCGCTCTACTACGACTGCTTTCCCTCGCCGCTGGGGGAGATCCTGGCGGCGGTGAGCCCCGAGGGGGTCTACGCCCTCACCTGGAAGCAGGACGAAGAGCGCTTCGTGCGCCGGCTGGAGGAGGAGTGGGGCGGGCCGGTCCTGCGAGACCCGGAACGGCTGCGCCCCCTCTTCCGCCAATTGGAGGACTACTTCGCCGGCCGCGCCTTCGCCTTCGACGTGCCCCTGGACCTGCGGCGGCTCACCCCCTTCCAGCGGGAAGTCCTGGAGGCGGCCTGCCGGATCCCTCCCGGTCAGACCGCCTCCTACGGGGAGCTGGCCCGCTGGGTGGGGCGTCCTCGGGCCGCCCGCGCGGTGGGCCAGGCGATGGCCCGCAACCCGATCCCCCTCGTCATCCCCTGCCACCGGGTGATCGCTTCCGATGGCTCCCTGGGGGGCTACGGCGGCGAGGAGGGGCTGGTCGTCAAGGCCTGGCTCCTCCGGTGGGAACGGGGGGAGCGGCTCCCCCCGCCCCGCCCCCTCCCCCGCTAGCTCACTCCTCCAGACCCTCTCCCACCAGAAGCTGCATATAGGCCGCTGCGGTGTACTGCTCCAGGTTCCACGTGGCCTCGATCACCTGCTCCTGGCGTTCCGGCGACAGGACGCCCTCGGCGTTGGCCCGGAACTTGGCGATCAGCTCTTCATCGGTCATCGGGTTGCCCGGTCGTCCCTTGGCCACGTCGGTCTGGTGGGTGTAGCGCCGCCCGTCGGTGGTGGTGACGGTGACGATGGCCCGCTTGACGCGGGGGAAGAGGGCGTCAATCTTAGGATCGGCGACGACCTTGATCTTGGGCAGCAAAGCCCAAATGCGCGGATCCTGGAGCTTCTCCTCGGTGAAGGAGGAGGGAAGCACGGCCCGATCGGCGATGGCGACGGCGATGCAGTAGGGAAGGGAGTGGTCGGCCGTCTCCTTCGTCGTCGGTTGGTACTTGCTGGGGTCGGAGAGGATGTCGGCCCCCCGGGTCGTCGTCTGCACCAGCACCTCGGCCACCTCCTCGGCGGCGATGTCGTGGGTCTGGACGATGTGGAGGGTGGCGGTGATGGGCTCGTGGGTGAGGGCTTCGGTGGGGAAGGCCTTGTAGCCGCACTGGGTGATGAGGAACTCCCGGCCCAGCCCCCGGGTGAGGACGTCGGTATCCCAGCGGACGTTGTGGATGACCTCGATCAGCCCCTCTTTGCCCTCGATCACCTCGACGGGGCCGGTGTAGCCCTGGCGGGCCAGGAGGGCGGCCCGCACGCCGGCCTCGACCGCCATCGGGTCGGCGGTGTTCTTCATGTTGGTCAGGTGGCCGGCGACGACGCCACCCAGGGTGAAGTGGCTGCTGCCGCTGATGCCGACGGCGGCGACCATCTGGTCCACGGTCAGGTCGAGCATCCGGCCGGCGACCAGCGGGCTGACGAACTGGGTGAGGGAGGCGTGGTGCCAGCCGACCTCGCGGATGCCGGGATGGGCGGCCAGGCACCAGCGCATCTCCAGTTCATAGGCGATGATGATGGCGACGAGGAGGTCCCGCCCCGTCTTGCCCGTCTTCTCCCCCGCCGCCAGGCCGGCGGGGATGATGTCTGAGGGGTGGCTGGGGTCCTGCTCCCAGTAGATGTCGTTGTAGTCCAGGGCACGGACGAGCAGGCTGTTCATCAGGGCGGCGTTGGCGGCGTTGGTGCGGTGGCCGGTTCCGATGACCGTGGCCTCGGGCGTTCCGCCCAGCTCCACGATGTAGCGGTGGGCCGCCCGCATATCCTCGTTGGGGAGGGCGGCCAGGGCGCAGCCCACGCTGTCCAGCAGGAAGCGCTTCGCCTCGCGGATCGCCTCGGGGGGAATCTGGTCGTAGGTGAGCTGGTGCGCAAAGAGCGCCATCCGATGGCTGATGCTGGTCACGGTTCCCTCCTCTGGTTTATGAGTTGGTGTTTTTCCTTGCTATCCCTCACGTTCTGTGGCTCGGCAAGACGGGAGCCTTTCCCTGGAGTTCGTGGTCAGGGCCTGGAGGACTCTCCAAGCCCGACTCCCCGCCCCCGAGAAGGTCGGCCTTGCAAAGGCCTCCTACCCGGTGGGGGGCTTCTACGCGCCTGCCTCTGTAGGAGGGCCTTCCAAGCCCGACTCCCCGCCCCCGAGGTCGGCCTTGCAAAGGCCTCCTACACGGTGGGGGGCTTCGTACCTGCCTCTGTAGAGGGCTTTCCAAGCCCGATTCCCCGCCCCCGAGAAGGTCGGCCTTGCAAAGGCCTCCTACACGGTGGGGGGCTTCTACGCGCCTGCCTCTGTAGGAGGGCCTTCCAAGCCCGACTCCCCGCCCCCGAGGTCGGCCTTGCAAAGGCCTCCTACACGGTGGGGGGCTTCTACGTACCTGCCTCTGTAGGAGGGCCTTCCAAGCCCGACTCCCCGCCCCCGAGGTCGGCCTTGCAAGGGCCTCCTACCCGGTGGGGGGCTTCTACGTACCTGCCTCTGTAGGAGGGCTCTCCAAGCCCGACTGCCCCAGGTCCGGCCCGGCAGCCTCTAGCCGCTCCAGGAAGTCACGGACCGTGAGGATCGGAACGCCCCGATACACCCCCAGGTCCAGCAGGTGGCGGTCACCACTGACGATCAGATCAGCCTGCGCATCCAAGGCACAGGCCAGCACCGCCTCGTCATCCGGATCCTCGGGAATGGCCCCAGCGACCTCGGCGCGCCCCGGAACCAGGAGGGCGTCTTGCTCCAGGAGAGCCGTAAGCTGCTCGACATCGGCATCGGTGAGGGCATACTTGCGCCGGATGCGGGGGTAGTTTAGCACAGCCCGGATTTCAGCGATGAGGGCGGGAGAGGTGATCAAGAGGTACTCGCGTCTGCGCCAGGCATCAAGGACTTGAGCAGCGAGCCCCTTTCGGACCAACAGGCTGCTGACGAAGACGTTGGTGTCAAGAACCACCCGCAACATCGGCCTTTCTCACGGCAGCGATAGCTTCCGCGACATCCTGTTCCACCTCCTCCGGCGGCAGGTCGGGCAGCCGGCTGCGAACGCGGTCCAGCACTTGGAAACGTATCTCCCGTTCGGCGACAAGCCGCTGGTACATCTCTAGGGGGATGACGGCTACCATTGGACGGCCCGACCGTTCGACGATGACCACCTGACCCCCGTAGTGCACGCGACCGATCAGGTGGGCGAAGTTGTTGCGGGCCTCTCGAGCGCCCATGCGCACAACCATCCAGCACCTCCTTTACCGAGCCCCCTTGCAGGTTCGGCAGTGGGGGAAGCTCTGAACTTCACCTGTAGGTGGAGGGTGAGCCCAACGGTCCAGAAGCCTGTGGGTGGGCCGGAAGCGACACCCGGTATCTATTCAGCCTACCCTCCCTCAGGTCACCGGTCGAGGGCGCTTTCAGCCCCGATGGGCTAATTGAAACACGGCCTCGCGTCGGAAACGCGCCTAACCTGCGGGAGGGTGAACAGTTGCGACACCCGTAAGACAACGCTGAGTATAGCACAGAGATGACACAGTGTCAAGGATGTACACTGTGTACCTCCTTAAGAGCGCTTTTCCTCCCCTCTTCCAGCGGCCTCACCGCTCGGCAAGGGTAGGAGAACCCCCGGCGGGATCGGTTGGGGAACGGAACCGTTGCCAAAGATTGACAACTCAGGGGGTTTTGTGGTACACTTGTAGCCACCGTTATGCTTGTAGAGCATAAAGCCTTCGTTCTGCTGTGCGCTCTACCCGCTGTCTCCCTCGTTCCTACCCACACACCGACCAGGAGGGTGAGCCGTGGCCTGGGATAAGCATGGGCGCTGGATCCGCTACCTGCGCATCTCCCTGACCGATCGCTGCAATCTGCGTTGTGTCTACTGTATGCCCGAGGATATGGTCTTCCGCCCCCGGGCAGAACTCCTTCAGGATGACGAAATCCTCCTCATCGTCCGGGCAGCCACCGAGATCGGCTTCAACAAGTTCCGCCTCACCGGCGGGGAACCGACGATCCGCCACAACGTGGTGAACCTGGTACGGGCCATCGCGGCGATCCCCGGCGTCGAGGAGCTGACGATGACGACCAACGGGGTGCTGCTGCGCCGGCTGGCCCATCCTCTGGCCGAGGCGGGGCTGCAGCGGGTGAACGTCAGCCTGGACACGCTGGACGCCGGCAAGTTCCAGCGCATCACCCGCTGGGGCCGGCTGGAGGACGTGCTGGACGGCATCAAGGCCGCCGAGGAGGCCGGCCTGACCCCCATCAAGCTCAACGCCGTCGTCGTGCGGGGCTACAACGAGGACGACGTGGTCGAGATGGCCCGCCTCTCCTACGAGTGGCCCTGGCAGATCCGCTTCATCGAGATGATGCCCTTCGGCGACGTGGCCACCTTTGCCCGCAACGCCGTCGTCACCACCCAGGAGATGATCGCCCAGATCGAGGCGGCCCTGGGACCGCTACGGCTGGTCAACGGGGGCAAGCTCGACGGAGAGGCCCGCCTCTACCAACTGGAGGGGGCTCGCGGCGTCCTGGGCTTCATCAGCACCGTCAGCCAGCCCTTCTGCGCCAGTTGCTCCCGCGCCCGCCTCACCGCCGACGGCAAGCTCCGCCTCTGCCTGCTGCGGGACAAGGAGGTAGACCTGCTGACCCCCATCCGGTCGGGCATCTCTTTGGAAGAGCTCAAGGCGCTGATGACCGCCGCCATCTGGGAGAAGCCCTGGGGGCACCGGCTGGAAGAGGACGTGATCCCGGTCGCCCGGGTGATGTCCCAGATCGGCGGCTGAGGCCCCTGAGGACGTGGGAGCGTGAGGCAGGCAGGACGCAGGCTCTGGGTGGCGGGGCTGGGGGCGCTGGTGGTGCTGGTGTGGGCCAACCTGCCCTACCTGGTCGGCTACGCCCGCTCCACCCCCGACCTCGCCTTCGGCGGCTTCTTCATCTTCGAGCAGGACGGCTTCTCCTACCTGGCCAAGATGCGCCAGGGGGCGACCGACGGCTGGGAGTACCGCCTGGCCTACACCTCGGAGGCGTTCGCCCAACAGGGGGAGGTGATCTTCACCCTCTACTTCGCCCTGGGAAAGCTGGAGCGTCTGTTGAGGGTGCCGGCCATCGCCCTCTACCACGCGGCCCGGCTGGGGGCCGGCCTCCTGCTCCTGGTCCTGCTCTACCGCTTCGTCGCCCATCCCCGTCTCCGGGATGCCGAAGGCCCCTCGGCGGATGAGACGGCGTGGGCCTACGGGCTAATCCTCGTCTCCGGCGGCCTGGGCTGGCTCCTCACGCTGCTGAACCCCCGCTACGTCTCCTTGGAGCTGGTCGCGCCCGACGCCTACATCTTCTCGATGCTCTACGGCCCGCCCCACGTCCCTCTGGCGATGGCCCTCCTGCTGGCCTTCTGGCTGGTGCTGCTGACCGGCGTCGAAGGGGAGCTCACCTGGAGGCGGCTCCTGACCCTCAACCTGCTGGCCCTGGGCGCGGTCCTGGCCCGGCCCGCCTACGCCCTGGTCCTCTACCCGCTGCTGGGTCTCTGGTGGCTGGGGGGATGGCTCCTCCCGGCGCAGGCCCCGGCGGGCGGCCTCGTCTCCGGGAAGGTCCGGGGGGAGGCCCGGCGACCCGACCTGCGCCCGCTCCTGGCCGCCGTCGCGCCGCTGCCCTACCTGGTCTACTTCTACCGGGCCTTTCAGACCAACCGGGCCTACCGGCTCTGGGCCGCTCAGAACCCCTTCGTCACGCCGGGGGTGGGGGACCTGCTGGTCGGGTTCGGGCTCCTGCTCTTCCCGGCTTTGCTGACGCTGGCCCGCGAGCGGGGGCGCTGGCACCGTCCCCGCCGGCGGCTCTTCTTCACCTGGGCGGTGGCCGGGCTGCTCCTGGCCTACGCGCCGGTGCCCGTCAGCCGGCGGCTCCTGGCCGGATGGCAGGTCCCGCTGGCCCTGCTGGCCGTCCGCACCTTCACCCGCTGGCTCCGGCAGCGCCGGATGCGCCCGCTGCCCTACCTGTTGACCGGGCTGCTCCTCCCCTCGACCCTCCTGGTCATCCTGGGGGGAACGGCCTTGGTGCTCCAGCGGCCGGCGGAGCTCTTCCAGAGCGCCGACGAGCGGGCGATGCTGGCCTGGCTGGCCGACCACGGGAGCGAGCAGGACGTGGTCCTGAGCGCTTGGCGAACGGGGAACCGCCTCCCGGCCTGGACGCCGGTTCGGGTCTACGTGGGGCACCCCATCGAGACCCTGGCCTTCGACGAGAAGGAGGAGGCCGTGCGCCGCTTCTTCGACCCGACGACGCCGGACCGGTGGCGGCAGAGCTTTCTGCGCCGCTGGCGGATCACCTACGTCGTCCACGGCCCCTTCGAGCGGGCGCTGGGGGGGTGGTCACCGGAGGATGCGCCCTACCTGGAGCCGGTCTTCGGTCAGGGGGAGTACATCGTCTACCGGGTGCGGGAGTAGGGGGGTGCTCTCGTCAACGAATGTTCAACGAATAAACGAATGGGGCGGTTTGTAGGTCGCTTTGGCGTCCTCCTAGCCGGTTGGTTGGCAGACTGCCGCTTGGGGGGCTGCTCTCGCCAACGAATGTTCAACAAAGCAGAGAAAGGAGCGTATGCGATGGACAAGCTGGAGGTCCGCGTGCAGCAAGGCGCGATTCAAGAAGTGGACGCCGACCTCATCGTCGTCAACCTCTTCGAGGGGGTGGAGACGCCCGGCGGGGCGACGGGCGCGGTGGACCGGGCGCTGGAGGGAGCGATCCGGGAGCGGATCGCGGCGGGCGACCTGAAGGGCAAGCTGAACGAAACGGCCCTCTTCTACCCCCGAGGGGCCATCCCCGCCCGCCGGGTGCTCGTCGTCGGCCTGGGCAAGCCGGACGCCTTCAACCTGGAGAAGGTGCTCCAGGTCTCGGCGACGGCGGCGCGGACGGCGCGGGAGCTGGGGGTGAAGCACCTGGCGACCATCGTCCACGGAGGCGGCGCGGCCGGCCTGGACCTGGAGGCGGCGGCCCAGGCCGTCGTGGAAGGGACGCTCTTGGGCCTCTACCGCTTCCTCGACCACAAGTCGGAGCCGCCGGAGGAGGCGGACCCGGAACGGCTGACACTGGTGGAGTTCAGCGCCGAGAAGCTGCCCGCCGTCCAGGCCGGCGCCCGGACCGGCGAGACGGTGGCGCGGGCCGTCGCCCTGACCCGCGACCTGGTCAACCAGCCGGCCAACGTCGCCACCCCCGACTACCTGGCGACCAAGGCGGCCGAGCTGGCCCAGGCCCTGGGGATGGGGCTGACGGTGCTGGACGAGGCGGCGATGGCCCAACTGGGGATGGGCGCGTTGCTGGCCGTCACCCGGGCCTCGGACCTGCCGGCCCGCTTCATCATCCTGGAACACCGCCCCGAAGGGGTGGACGCCCCGCCGGTGGTGCTGGTGGGCAAGGGGATCACCTTCGACACGGGCGGGGTGAACCTGAAGACGGCCGAGGGGATGCAGGCGATGAAGGGGGATATGGCCGGCGCGGCGGCGGTGATGGGTACGATGGCCGCCGTGGCCTCGCTGAACCTGCCCCGGCCCGTCGTGGGGCTGATGCCGGCTTGCGAGAACAAGCCGGGAGGGCGGGCCTACCGCCCCGGCGACGTGTTGAAGGCGATGAACGGCAAGACCATCGAGGTGATCAACACCGATGCCGAGGGGCGGCTGATCCTGGCCGATGCCCTGGCCTACGCGGCCCGCTACCACCCGGCGGCCGTGGTGGACCTGGCGACGCTGACGGGGGCCTGCGTCATCGCCCTGGGGGCGGGGATGGCGGCCGGCCTCTTCGCCAGTGACGACGACCTGGCCCGGCGGATCGAGGAGGCAGCCCAGGCCACCGGCGAGCGGGTCTGGCGGCTGCCCCTTTGGGAGGACTACCTGGAGAAGATGCGCTCCGACGTGGCCGACCTGAAGAACAGCGCCGGGCGCTTCGGCGGGGTGGGCACGTCGGCCATCTTCCTCAAGCAGTTCGTCGGCGACCTCCCCTGGGCGCACTTGGACATCGCGCCGGTGGCCGGCATCACCCGGGAGACGAACACCCTGCCCCCCTACCTGACCAAAGGGGGGACGGGCTACGGTGTCCGGCTGATGACGGCCCTGCTGCGCCGGTGGGCGGCGTAGCGATTGCCCTTGCCCCGAACGCCAAAGCGTGGTATAAATGGGCTGTCGTGGAGCGTCGCTGAGTTGTCCGCCCTTGAGGTCCGATCCGAGGAGGTGATGAGATGACCCGCCCGGTTCCCCCGGCCCCCACCGGGGTGATGGCCCCCGGCCTGTACCCGGCCGACGTGGACGAAATCCAGGCGATGCTCGCCGAGCTGGAGGCCCTCACGGCCCAACTGCCGGAAGAGGACGGCCGCCTGATGGAGACGCGACGTCATCACTGCCAGATGGACCTGCTCATCCACTCCCTGCACCACGCTTGGCGGGATCGGCAGGACTTCTGGGTGGGGGGCAATCAGTTCGTCTACTACAGCGAAGAACAGGCGCGGGCGGTGATCCGGGAGGTGAAGGCCGAGCGGGGGGAAGCTCCCCCGCCCCCCAAAGGGTTCCGAGCCTACCGAGGACCCGACTTCTTCGTCGTGCGGGGAGTGGACGGCAGCTACTCCCGTCAGAAGTGGGTGGTCTGGCAGGAGGGAGGCCGATACCCCGACCTGATCGTCGAACTGCTCTCCCCCTCCACCCGGTCCAAGGACCTGGGGGAGAAGAAGCGGCTGTACGAACAGGTCTTCCGCACCTCGGAGTACTTCGTCTGGGACCCCTTCGATCCCGGCCAGTTCCAGGGATGGCGGCTGCACGATGGGCACTACGAGCCCATCGAGCCTAACGGACGGGGGTGGCGGTGGAGCGCCGTCCTGGAGATGTGGCTGGGGCCGTGGGAGGGGGTGTACGACCGGGAGCGGGCGGTCTGGCTGCGGTTCTACGATGCCGAGGGGAACCTGGTCCTCACCGGAGAGGAGGCCGCCGAGCAGCGGGCGGAGGCTGCCGAGCAGCGGGCGGAGGCGGAGCGCCGGCGGGCCGAGGCCGCCGAGGCCGAACTGGAGAGGGCTGCCGGCCAGGATGACCTGGGCGAGCCAGGATAGGGGGCGAGGCGTTTCCCCCCATCCTTGTCGAGGACCAAAACGAGATGAGTCACTGCCGCAGACCTCCGGAGTCTGTTAGACCTCGGAGGTCTTGACCCAGAGGTTATTTGCACAACAACTTAGGGAGGAAATCGGAATATGAGCAGTTGGATTGACAAGCTGATGGGCAAACAGGAACCTGAAGAGTCGGCAAGCGAGTCGGCGGGTCGAGAGGGAGCCGCTCCCATCCACGTGACCGATGACGAGTTCGAGGAAAAGGTGCTGCGCTCCCCGGTGCCCGTCATCGTGGACTTCTGGGCTCCCTGGTGCATGCCCTGCCGGATGATCGCGCCGGCCCTGGAGCAGTTGGCCGCCGAGTACGCGGGCCGGATGATCGTGGCCAAGGTGAACACCGACGAGAACCCCCGTTGGGCCATCCAGTTCGGCGTCCAGGGTATCCCCACCCTGCTCTTCGTCAAGGACGGCCAGGTGGTGGACCGGATCGTCGGCGCAGTGCCCCTCGGCCACATCAAGCAGCGGCTGGAGGCGATGCTGAACTGAGCCCTGAGCCTTGAGGGACGCAGAGGCCGCCCCGAAGGGCGGCTTTTTGTTCTCTGCCGGGTGGTCAAGTAGTCGGGTAGTCCTCAGTCCTCAGTCCTGAGTCCACCCGTTCAATCCGCTCCCGAATCCGCCGACAGCCCCTCGTCCGCCGGATCGGCTTGCAAAGGGGTAGGGATCGCCTTCAGCCGGGCGAAGAGGCGATCCAGGTGGCGCAGGGCGGCCCGCACGTCCAGCAACGCCTCGATCTCCCGGCGGGTGAGGTGGCGGGCGACCACCGGATCGGCAGCCAGCAGGTCGGCGAAGCGGTCCTTGCCCTCCCAGGCGGCCATCGCCGCTGCCTGGACGCGCTCGTAGGCCGTCGTCCGGTCCAGCCCCCGCTCCACCAGGGCCAGGAGCACCCGCTGGGAGTGGACCAACCCCTCGGTGCGGGCCAGGTTGCGGGCCATCCGCTTCGGGTGGACGACCAGCCCCTCGATGAGGCCAGCCAGCCGGTCCAGCATGTAGTCCAGGGTGATGGTCGCGTCCGGCAGGATCACCCGCTCCACCGAGGAGTGGGTCAGGTCCCGCTGGTCCCACAGGGCCACGTTCTCCAGCCCCGCCACCAGCCAGCCCCGGAAGAGGCGGGCCAGCCCCGTCAGCCGCTCGCTGAGAATGGGGTTGCGCTTGTGAGGCATCGCCGAGGAGCCCTTCTGGCCGGCCCGGAAGGGCTCCTCCACCTCCCCCTGGTCGGTGCGGGACCAGAGACGGACCTGGGTGGCCATCTTCTCCACCGAGGCGGCGGTGATGGCGCAGGCCCACAGGAGCTCGGCGTGGCGGTCCCGCTGAATGATCTGGCTGCTGAGGGGAGCCGGCCGTAGCCCCAGCTTGCGGCAGACGTAGGTCTCGACGAAGGGGTCCACACTGGCGTAGGTGCCCACCGGCCCCGACAGCTTCCCCACGGCGACGGTCTGGCGGGCCCGGTGGAGCCGCTGGCGGTTGCGGTCCATCTCGAAGGCCCAGAGGGCCAGCGTCAGCCCCAGCGTCACCGGCTCGGCGTGGATGCCGTGGGTCCGTCCCACCATCACCGTCTCCCGCTCGGCCAGGGCCCGCGCCTTGAGGGCGGCCAGGCAGCGGTCGGCGTCGGCGATGAGCAGGTCCAGGGCCTGGACCATCTGGAGGGCCAGGGCGGTGTCCTTGACGTCGGAGGAGGTCAGGCCCAGGTGGAGGTAGCGGCCGGCCTCGCCCACGTGGGCCTGGACCTCTTCGAGGAAGGCGATGAGGTCGTGGCGGGTCACCGCCTCCCGCCGAGCGATCCCCTCCAGGGTGAAGTCGGCCCGGGCCTTGATCTGGGCCAGGGCCTCGGCCGGCACCAGCCCCAGTTCGGCCATCGCCTCGGCGGCCAGCACCTCGATCCGCAGCCAGAGCCGGTACTGGTTCTCCAGGGACCAGATGGCTCCCATCTGGGGGCGGGTGTAGCGGGCAAGGATGGTGCACCTCCTTCGGGTTGTTGGGGTCATGCAGGCCGGTGACGAGGGCATTGTAACACGATCCGGGGCACAGCACAAATTACGCTTTCCGATCGCTCCCACGGCCTGAAAACGCGCCCCCGCGCAACCCATGACGCGGGGGCTGTAGTTCTCGGTGCCTTCGCACCGCTCCAGGAACTTTTCCTGCTGTCCTCTCTCTGGGACTACGGTGTCCATCGTTCAGAGGAGGTTTGATCGTTCATCACTCCCATAGTCGCACAGCTGCCACCGCAGTCAAGCACTGCTCCCGTCCAATTCGTATGTTCGTAGTGATAGTAGTGATTGCACCCCGCGTAGGAGCGGGCCGAGGAGACCTCGTCATTCCACCCTGGGGGCATTCCCGGGGACCCGTAAGTCGAACCATCGCTACAGCCGGCGGTGTGGGGCGTTTCCCACACCAGGGATTGTCCCCTGAAGTTTGAGTCCCAGTAGTCAATCCCAATAACGATGTTGCTCTGAGCTGGTGCGAGCATTTCAGGGGTCACCTCGTCGGGGCCGATGTCGGGGGGCAACCGTACCGCCCCTCGAGTCGCTGCTGAAATGGCCTCGGAGAATGTGGCGAAGCACCCCACCGGCCGCACTTGTGAAGCGGACTCACCCGGTCTGATGGGATCGATCTCGAGCACACAGTGCCGATCTGCCGGGCTTTCCTCAAGATCAGCGTCAAGGCCGGGCAGAGGCTGTGGCGTGGGAAGGGCATTAGCAGGGGAAGGTTGGAACGTACCAGGATCGAGGCCAATTGATCGGATTGCCTGCTCGAAGCTGCCAAAGCAGATGGGTTCAGACACCTCGGACGCCTCCTGGCCAGGCTGAATGGGAGCAATCTGCACGACACAGGAGGGCTGTTCTTCGGGCAGGCTTGCGTTGGCCGGCACTCCGTTCAAGCCGATCCCCAGAACCCCTCCGGCCAAGAGCAAAGCTGCTAAGGCGAACCAGACCATCTTCCACATCTTACACCTCCTGAAGCCAAGGTTATCGGGCTGCCCAACTATCCCTAGTGTACCATAGTCGGTGTTAAATCCTTGTTAAGTCGTGGGGGATCCGCTTGTGGATTAGCATCTCGCCGGCCTTCAGTCGGGTTGAACTACCCGGCAGAGGCTTGAGATGCTTGGAGCGATCGGTCGTTCACCTTGGCCTGAACTGCGGAATGAGGGGGGGAACTACAGGGGCAAATACACGCTGAAGGTGCTGCCTACTCCGGGGGTGCTTTCGACCTGGATACGGCCACCGTGCAATTGGACAATGTGCGCCGTGATGGACAAGCCCAGCCCGGCACCACCTCGGTGCCGGGCGCGTGATTGGTCAACCCGGTAGAAGCGGTCAAAGATGCGAGACTGCTCTTCCGGGGGGATCCCGATGCCGGTGTCTCTGACGCTTATGACCGCCCAATCTGCCTCACGGGAAACCGTAATCGTCACGGAACCATCCGGACGGTTGTATCGAATCCCGTTCTCGACCAAATTGCTGATTGCTCGAACCAGCAGCGGAACATCCGCCGACAGCACTACGTCGTCAGCGACCTCGAGGGCCAGGGACACCCGGTGGTCCCGGGCCAGAGGTTCGAGCTCGTGCACTACCTCGGTTAGGAGGACCTCCAGGTTGATGGCCTCCGTTTGAATTTCCTGCTCCCCTTTTGCTAGGAGCAGGAGAGCGTCCACCAATGCCTCTAGCCTGTCCAATGCCCGTTCGAATGCGATGACCATCTCCCGATAGTCGGCCAACGTCGCATTGGGATCTTGCCGGATCACTTCCAGGTTTGTGCGAAGGACGGCCAAGGGGGTGCGTAACTCGTGAGATGCATCGGCCACAAATCGGCTCTGTTGCTCGAAGGCCCGCTCCAGGCGCTCCAACATGTCGTCGAAGGCATCGGCCAGTGCCTTGACCTCATCTTGAGGCCCATCTATGGACAATCGGCGGTGCAGAGAGTCTACCTGGATCTCTTGGACCAAGCTGGTAAGGCGGCGCACCGGTTGTAGTGCCCGTTGGGCGATCCAGTAAGCCCCCCAAGCTCCTAGCAGTGTGAAAATTCCCACGCTAATCAATGAGATGATGCGCACTTCGTGGATAGCGATCTCTTGAACCTGTCCTAGAACTAAGGGGGGTGCCGCGCCGGGGGAGGAGGCCCCTGGCTGGGATGATAATGGGGTTGGTGAAGCCATCAAGGGCAATGGTTCAGAGGAAGGGTATTGGGTCGGCAGGAGGACCTCTCTAATGGCCTGCGGCACCCTGATGCTCGCTAGGCCGCTGAGGAGCACGATTAGGCCAAAACCGAGGGCCAGGAACAGGCCGGCCGTCCAGAGCGTCAATCGCCAACGCAGGGTGAGGGATCGGGTGAAGCGGAGATGCCAGGCCCGCAGGAATCGCTTCATCCGCCTTCTTCCTCCGGCGGGAGCAGTCGGTACCCCTGGCCTGCGACGGTCTCGATGTACCGAGGGTGTTCCGCCCTGTCATCCAGCTTGCGACGCAAGGAGTGGATGTGGACCCGAACGCTGCCGGTGAACAGGTCAACATCCTCTCCCCAGACGTGCTCGATCAGTTCCTCCTGGCTGATGACCTCGCCAGGGTGACGCATAAGGTAGTGCAAGATCCCGAATTCCTTGCGGGTGAGCTTCAGCCGCCGCGTCCCCTGCCAGGCCGTTCGACTGGCCGGATCGAGTTTCAGATCACCGACGCACAAAATCGGCTCCCGCACTCTGAGATCACGCCTCAACAGTGCCCGGATGCGTGCCGCCAGTTCCTCGAAGTGGAAAGGCTTGACCAGGTAATCGTCGGCACCCAGATCGAGTCCGGTGACTTTGTCTTCGAGCCGGCTACGGGCCGTCAGCATCAGGATGAGCAGTTTGGGTTTGCTGGCCCGCAGACGCCTGCACACTTCCAAGCCGTCCATTCCTGGCAAGTTGAGGTCCAGGATCACCAAGTCGTAGTCGTTGATCTCGCCCATCGCCCAGCCTTGCTCACCGTCTACAGCGATGTCCACCACGTAGCCCTGCTGGGACAGTCCACGAGCCAGGGCGTTGGCCAAGTCGAGTTCGTCTTCTACGAGCAGAATTCTCATTCCACCCTTTCAAGGGCTGAGGGGAAGACCTGAGCCACGGGAACCCGGAAGCCGGTCACGACTTGGGAGCGGACGATCTCCCCCAGACCGTACCGGCCGGCCAGCCGGTAGGCCTCTCCCTCCAACACGTAGACCTCAATGGTCCGAGCATCGGGGTCCACGATCCAGTACTCGGCCACCCTACCTTCCTGGTAAGCCCGCATCTTCTCCCGGCGGTCATAGAGCCAATTGCCGGGGGGAAGGATCTCGATGATCAGGTCAGGTGCGCCCTCCACATACTGCTCCCCGAGGATCTTCAGCCGCTCAGCCCGGATGAAGAGGATGTCCGGCTGGAAGGGAACCGGCTGGGAGGGCAGACGGACGCCCGTCGGCGCGAAGAGCACCTCTCCCTTCAGAGGGGGCGGATCGTCCCGCAGGAAGGCGGTGAGCGCCTCTACGAGGCGGGCAGCGATGCGTTGGTGCAGGGTGCTGGGCGGCGGGGCCATATAGAGCACTCCGTCAATCACCTCATAGCGATAGCCGTCGTCAGGAAGCCGCAACCAGTCCTCATAGGTCCATTGACCTTGAGGCGGGGGCCAGGCCCGTTCGGAAATCCTTGCCTCCTCCTGAGCCGTTGAAGCCTTTCCCATAGCACTCGCCTCTCGTCAGGCACGGGGACGAGTACAGAGGTCCAGCGGTAAGTCCCTGCCTCAATTGTACTTGCCCCTTTCAAGGGCGTCAAGGCCCCGTCGCCCTGTGATTACCCATATCTTTGGAGATAGGGAGACGAGCCGTCCACGAATGGGACACGAATACACGAATTAAGGACCGCCTCATTCGTGCATTGGTGAGAAATTCGTGGACGGCCTGCTACGGACCACTCTCTCGCTCACTTGTGGGTAATCACCGCCCCGTCGCCCTGTCCTACTGCCTACCGGACAATGGTCTGCTCCCGGCCCGGGCCGACGCCGATGAGCCGGACGGGGACGCCGGTGAGGGCTTCGACCCGCTCGACGTAGCGGCGGGCGGCAGGGGGCAACGCCTCCCAACGCCGGGCCGTCGTCAGGTCCTCCGACCAGCCGGGTAGCTCCTCGTAGATGGGGCGACAGCGAGCCAGCACGTCGGCCTCGGTGGGGAAATGCTCCAGCCGCTCGCCCCGGTAGTCGTAGGCCACGGCGATCTTGACCGTCTCGAAGCCGCTCAAGATGTCCAGCTTGGTCAGCGCCAGGCCGGTCAGTCCGTTGACCCGGGCCGCGTAGCGCAGGATCACCGCGTCCAGCCACCCGCAGCGGCGGGGCCGGCCCGTCGTCGTGCCGTACTCGTCCCAGGGATTCGCCCCCGTCCCCCGCAGCCGGTCCCCCAACTCGTCCGTCAGTTCGGTGGGGAAGGGGCCGGCCCCCACCCGGGTGGTGTAGGCTTTGGCGACGCCGATCACCTCTTCGACGTAGCGGGGGCCGAAGCCCAGGCTGGTCAGCGCCCCGCCGACGGTGGCCGAGGAGCTGGTGACATAAGGATAGGTGCCGTGATCCAGGTCCAGGAGCGTGCCCTGAGCCCCCTCGCACAGGAGGCGTTGCCCGCCGGCCAGCCGCTCGTTGATGAGCAGGGAGACGTCGGCCAGGTAGGGGGCCAGACGGCGGGCGTAGTCGTGGAACTGGGCGGCGATGGCTTCGGCATCCAGGGCCGGCTGGCCGTAGACGCCGGTGAGGATGGCGTTCTTGGCCTTCACCGCCTCGTAGACGCGGTCGGCAAACCGCTCCGGGTCCTGCATCATCCCGGCCCGGAGGCCGGCCCGGGCCGCCTTGTCGGCGTAGGCCGGTCCGATCCCCCGCCGGGTGGTGCCGAGGGCCTTCTTGCCCCGCTGCAACTCCATCGCGCCGTCCAGGGCGATGTGGTAGGGCAGGATGAGGTGAGCGCCGACGCTGAGCTTCAGCCGGCTGGGGCTGGCGTCCACGCCGCGCTCGGTCAGCCCGTCAATCTCGGCGATCAGGCGGGCCGGGTTCACGACCATCCCCGCCCCCAGGACGCAAAGGGTGTCAGGGTAGAGGATGCCGGAGGGGATCAAGTGGAGGGCGAAGCGCTCCCCGCCGACGGTGACGGTGTGGCCGGCGTTGTCGCCGCCGGCGTAGCGGGCCACAATGTCCGCCTGGGCGGCCAGCCAGTCCACCACCCGTCCCTTCCCCTCATCTCCCCACTGAGTTCCCACCACAATCGTCGCGGTCATTCTCCTCCCTCCTTCCTCCTCACGTATCACGCATCACGCATCACGCATCACGCATCACGCCTCACGCCTCACGCACCACGCACCACCCCAGCACCGCATAGCAGACTGCGGACTCTGGACCGAGCTTCACGCCAACATCTCCACCGCCAGCGCTGCGTAGACCGACGCCGCCTTGAAGAGGTCTTCCAGCCGGAGCTGTTCGTCGGCGGTGTGAGCGTAGCGCTCCTCTCCCGGCCCAAACCCAACGGTGGGGATGCCGGCCACGCCCATCGTGTAGGCTCCGTCGGTGGAGAAGGCCCATTGGCCGATGGTGGGACGGTAGCCCAGCGTGTTGCGGATTGTCCGCGCTAACGTTTTGATCAGCGGGTGGCCCTCCTCCAGCGCCCAGGCCGGATAGTAGGCCCGCTGCCGGGCTTCGTAGCCGGTGTAGCTGGTGGCCCGGTACTCGGTGACCTCGACCTCGGCCCGCACCCCCTCCCGCAGGATGATCCCCTGGACCTCGGAGAGGGCCTTGGCCTCCGTCTCGCCCAGGGTCAGCCGGCGGTCAATGATGAAGCTGGCCCGGTCCGGGATGGCGTTGCGGCTGCTGGCGCTGCTCTCTACGTGGGTCACCGCCAGCGTCCCCCGGCCCAGGAAGGGGTCGTAGCCCAGCTTATCCGCCAGCAACTCCAGGCCGAAGATGAGACGGGCGGCAGCGTAGATGGCGTTCTCCCCCAGGTCGGGGTTCGAGGCGTGGCAGGAGCGCCCGTGGGTCGTCACCTGCATCTCCAGCCGGCCCCGGTGGCCCCGGCTGATCTGCAGGTTGGTGGCCTCGCCCAGCACCACCCAGTCGGGCCGCAGCCCTTCCTCCTCGATCAGGACCTGCATCGCCAGCCCCTCGCAGGGCTCCTCCTGGACCACGCAGGCGACGACCAGGTCGCCCTTCAGCCGGACGCGGGCCTCGGCCAGCATCTTCACGCCGTAGATCATCGCCGCGATCGCGCCCTTCATGTCGGCCACGCCTCGCCCGTAGATGATCCCGTCTTCGACCTCGCCGCCGTAGGGGTCCCGTTGCCAGGCCTCGGGGTCCGAGATGCCCACCGTGTCCATATGGCCGTTGTAGAGCAAGATGGGGCCGCGGCCGCTGCCGTAGCGCCCGATGACGTTGCCGATCCGGTCGGTGAAGACCTCTCGAAAGCCGACCCGCCGCATCGCCGCCGCAATGCGGATGGCGACGGCCTCCTCCTGGGTGGACGGGCTGGGCGTGCGGATCAGGTCCTGCAGGAACTCGACCAACTCCTCGCGATCTGAGCGCGATAGGGTGAACATAGCGTGGCCTCCGATGTACGCTAGTAGGCTCCGTCCCCGGTCAGGATCTTGGGAATGGTGCGCAGCAGGATCTTGAAATCCAGGACCGGGGACCAGTGTTCGATGTAGTAGATGTCCAGCAAGCACATCTCGTCGAAGGTCAGCTCGCTGCGGCCACTGACCTGCCAGAGGCCGGTGATGCCGGGACGGACCTCCAGACGGCGTTTGTGCCATTCCTGATACTGGCGGACCTCTTCGGGCAGCGGGGGGCGCGGTCCGACCAGGCTCATCTCCCCCCGCAGGACGTTGAAGAGCTGGGGGAGTTCGTCCAGGCTGGTGCGCCGCAGCCACCGCCCCACCCGCGTCCGCCGGGGATCGTCTCGGATCTTGAAGAGGGGGCCATCGGCCTCGTTCAGGGCGGCCAACCGTCGGCGCTCCGCTTCGGCACCGATGTGCATTGAGCGGAACTTGTAGATGACGAAGTGCCGACCGTTTTTGCCCACCCGCACCTGGCGGAAGAGGGCCGGCCCCGGGGAGTCCAGGCGGATCAACAGGGCGATGAGCCCCATCAGGGGGGAGAGCACCAGGAGGGCCAGGGCAGCCAGGGCGATGTCCATCGCCCGCTTGAAGCGCTCCTGCCAACGACCGATGAGCGGCTCTCGCACCCCGATGAGGGGGATCCCGCCCAGGTCGTCCACGTCCACCTGGCTGAGGCTCATCTGGAAGAGGTCGGGGACGATGCGGGCCCGCACCTGCTTCCGCTCGCACTCCCGGACGATGTTCATGATCTTGCGGTGATACATCCAGGGCAGGGTGATGATCACCACGTCCACCTTTTCGCCTTCGATCACCCGCGCCAGGTTCTCCAGGTCGCCCAACCCCCGGAAGCGGCCGATGTTCTTCCGGCCCCGCTCGGGGTTGTCGTCCACGAAGCCCACGACCTGGTAGCCCAGCTCCGGGCGGGCGACCAGGGTGCGCATCACGGCCCGGCCCACCTCGCCGGCCCCGACGATGACCACCCGCTCGGTGCCGATCCCCCGTTTGCGCAGCCGGGCCTCGATCTCCCCCCGAACGAAGCGGCTGGCCCCCAGCAGAAGGATGATGAGGGCGCCGGCCTCCAGGAACATCAGCCCGGAGTAGTAGAGGGGGCGGGTGGCGAAGACGACGGCGAAGAGGATGATGATCGCCTTGGCCGTGCTGTTGACAATGGCGTACATCTGGTCGAACCAGGAGACGCCTCGGGGGCCGTTGTAGACCCCATCCAGCTTGAAGGTGATCAGCAGCAGGAGCGTCAGGCCGGCGGCGAAAGGGATGTAGACGGAGAAGGGCGCGTCGTAGCTGACCTCGCGGAAGAGGCGCAGCCGGTAGCGCATCCAGTAGGCCAGGACGAAGGCCCCGTTGATCAGGATGACGTCCGTGATCACCGTGAGCCAGAGGATCCGGCGACGAAACCGCTGGGCCATCTTACCCATCCTGCAACGCTCGCCGATAGGCCACGACGGTCTGGGAGGCCGTCTGGGCCCAGGTGAAGCGGGCGGCCTGCGCCTGACCCCGCTCTCGCAGGTGGAGGCGCAGGGCCTCGTCCTTCAGCAGCCGCGCCATCGCCCCCGCCAGCCCCTCCACGTCATCGGGGGGCACGAGGAGGCCGGCCTCGCCCACCACCTCCGGCAGGGCGCTGCTGCGGGCAGCGATCACCGGGGTGCCACAGGCCATCGCCTCCAGCAGGGGCATGCCGAACCCCTCGTAGAGGGAAGGGTAGACGAAGAAAGTGGCGGCGCTGTACCAGAGGGGCAACTCCTCGTCGGGCACGAAGCCGGGAAAGCGCACCCGGTCGGAGAGCCCCAGGGCCCGCGCCTGGGCGAAGAGGGGGTCGTAGTACCAACCCTTCCCACCGGCGATGACCAGCGTGACCTCCTCCTCTGGGTGCTGCTCTCGGAGCCGGGCGAAGGCCCGGAGCAGGGTGGGCAGGTTCTTGCGGGGCTCCAGCGTGCCCACGAAGAGGATGAAGCGGTCGGGAAGCCCTCTGGCCTGGCGGAAGGCGGCCACCTGGGCCGGCGGGTAGGGGTGGAAGCGGGTGTGGTCCACGCCGTGGACCACGACATCCACCCGTTCTTCAGGAAAGCCGAGCAGGCGCACCACCTCCGTTCGGGTGTAGTGGGATACGGCGATGATCCGGCGGGCGCGACGGGCCGAGAGCCGAGTCATCCAGGTCAGGTAGAGCCGGTTGGCCGGGCGGAATCGCTCCGGGAAGCGCAAGAAGCTCAGGTCGTGCACCGTCACCACCGTGGGACAGGGACTCCAGAGGGGCGCGACGAAGGCCAGGGCGTGCAACAGATCCACCCTGGCCTGGCGTAGCGCCCACGGTTGCGCCACCTGCTCCCATAGGATGCGGACCAGAGGGCGCTCGGTGGGCCAGCGGGTCGCGCGAACGGTCAGGGTGGCCTGCCGACCTGGTCCGCCAGACGGGACAGGCCGCCCGCGACCGGTGAAGACGGTGTAACGGAAGGTCGGGTCGGCCTGGGGAAGGTGATGCAGCAGATGGTAGATGTAACCGTGAATCCCTGCGCTGCGGTAGCCGGCCTGGCCGGACAGCAGTTGAGCATTGAGACCCACGTGGCCGCGCATACCCGGCATTATACCACCTTTTGCCCGATTCTGCGAGATGAGCAGGCCCTGTCGGACAACACGAAGCGAGGCCGGGGGCAGACTCCCCCGGCCTCGTCTTCCCGCTTCCTCGCCCAGGTTGGCGAAGCAGCGTCCTCAGGGCTCGACGGGCGATACCGGTAGGTCGGACGTGGACGATTCGGCTTCTGGAGCGTTCGTCGAGTTCATCGTCGGACAGCCCTCGTCCACGATGTCCTGGCCGTTGTTGCGGAACCGGTTGCCCACCTCTTGGAAGTTGGTGGCGCAGTAGAGGTAGATGCCAACGTCGTTGTTCTTGATGAGGTTCCGCTTGGCCAGGGTGTTGTCGGAGGTGTCCACCACGATGCCGTAGCCGTTGCCCAGCACCTTGTTGAAGGCCAGTCGGGCGTTGTTCGACTCCCAGAGGTAGATGCCGTAGTCGTTCCCCTTCACCGTGCTGCGCTCGAAGTTGAGATTGTGGGACTGGTAGGCGATGGCCCCGTACTCGCTGGCTTCGAGCCTCATCCCTCGGACGGAGACATCGTCGGCGAAGACAAGGTAAAGGGCGACCTGGCTATCGGTTCCACGGCTGCTCATCACCCGAGCCCCCGGCGCGTCGAGGAGCAAGTAGCCGCTGGCTGCCCAGTAGGGGCCGGTGTAGGCGATGCCGGTGACGAAGTTACCGTTGTAGATGGAACCGGTCGCGCCAAAGCCGATCTGGATGCCGTTCTGGGCGATCTTGTCCGTCGGCCCCCAACCGTAGACCCGGTTCTTCTTGATGTAGGCGATGGTGGTGCCGGTGCCGTAGTAGGAGTTGGCGGTGATGCCGTTCTTCTGGAAGTCTCTGACCGTGTTGCGCTCGATCCAGACCTTGCTGGTGCCGCCGTCCCGGCTCAACACGTAGATGCCTCCACCGCTCTGGCAGCCCTCGTAGCCGGGTGGGTGCTTGATGCCCTTGATCTTGTTCCACTGGATTTTGCCGCTGGCGTTGAAGTAGTAGATGCCGTGGAAGCGCTCATCTCCACCCACACAGCCGGGGTAGCCACGCCCATCGCCGTCAATGGTGAAGTTGCGCACGATGACGCGGTCGGCGTTCTTGACCCAGACGATGGGGCCTTTCTGGTCAGGCACGGCCAGGATGGTCGCCTTGTAGCGGGGGCGTCCTTCCAGCGTCAGGTTCTTGCCGTCAACGACCACCTGTTCCTCATAGGTTCCCTCGTGGACGATCACCTTGCCCCCGTCGGCCACGGCATTCACCCCGTCTTGGATGGTGGCGAAGGCGTTGTAGCCGAAGATCCAGCCGGGGAGGACCTCTTCCTTGGGCGGCGTGCCGGCCCAGTCATCGTCCACCTTGACCACGGGAGGCGCCGGCAGGGCCATGCAGCCCGTGATGGTGATGTCGGAGAGGACGACATCGCCATAGGTGTCGTCGGGAGCCCAGAGCCCGGCGAAGAGCTGCATCCAGGCCATATCGCCCTTGAAGCTCAGGCCGGCGGGGTAGATGTCGGGCTCGTCGTCCTTCCAGCCGGCGGTGTAGAAGCCGGTGGGGATCCCGTTGACGGTGGCGAACATCGTGCCCAGATTGGCGTTGACGGCGTGATAGGAGATCTCGATGTGGTAGATGCCACCGGTGTTGTAGGTCCCGCCGTCCACCATCCCCCACATCACCGCCTGCCACGGGTCAACGCCGTCGCGGTCGAACCAGATGCCGTAGTTGTCGTAGGTACCAAAGGGGGCGACGACGGTATCGGGGTCGGTGGCATCGTAGTCGCGCTCGTCCCGTCCGCCGGAAGCGGCGAGGTTGTGCTTGTCGTCCAGGTCCTGGCTCTCAGGATCGGTGTCCAGGTCCCCGACGAGGGAGACCATCCAGCCGCCCTTGCCCCCCTGATAGGTGTCCCAGGGGCCTGGATTGAAGTTGCTGGCTCCCAGTTCGCGGAGCCCTACCTCAGTGTATGAGGTCTGCCAGGGTCCGGGCTGGGTGATCCCCGTCATGTCAATGGTGTAGGAGAGGGTGAGATCGCATTGGGTCAGGTCCCAGACCTCGCTCCAGTTGGTTGCCGTGTAGGCGGGGCTTAGGGTCAGGGTACCGTAATGGACGGTCGTGGGGGAGGGACCACTCGCTGTGATCGGTGCCGCGAAGACTGACGTGGTTGCCAGTACCGCAATCAGTACGAGGATCCGTAGGGTTCGACTTCGCGTTGTCATTGGTGTACCTCCTGAGTCGGATAAGCGGGGGAGGCCCGCCCAGTACGCCCTCGGTTGTTCCCGATTCTCATCCTATGGTCATCACCCCAAGTGATCCTCCCGGCCGGTACGTGGGGCTTTTGTCAATGTGCCCAGAGTCAAACCTCTCCGGTCGTTCGATCACCTCCTTTCCGACAAAAAATAAGCCCCACCATCCACGCCGTGCGTGGCCTTGGTGTGGCTCGATCTTCCCCGGCCGACCATGACCTGCCTCCCGTCAGGGTAGGGGAGCGGTGAGGGCAGCGATGCCGGAAACCGTGATCTTATGGAAGGCGATTTGCGCGATGATTTGGAAGAGAGTTGTCCTCGGAGGATAGTGTGGCGCAGAAGTGTTGGAAAACGGTAAGGAGAGTGTTGGAAATTGGTTAGAATCCCCATTGGTTACGGAGGGCCTGTGGCCGTGGCAGAAACGCTACCGGCCCCGGAATCCTCGATGCCGGGGCCGGCCCCAGACAGCACTCAACCAATCCACCAATGATGCCGCACCGCCTTACGGCCACCAGCGGCCTACATCTTGGATGGCCTGGAAGGTCCCGACAATGGCCTCTGGTCCGCCCAGGGCGTAGATAAGGGGGGCGAGGGCGCTCAGGTCGGAGAGGAGGTCCCGGCGGGTGCGCCGGGCGAGTGTGTGGAGCGTCTCCCGCCAGAGATCGTGGACGGCGTTTCGGTTCCGCTTTGCCCAGTTGGCCAAAGGGGAGGCCAGTGCCGAGAGCATCTTTCCCCGGGCACGGGTGTTCTCAACGTCCCGGGCGATCCTCAAAGTCTCCTTCAGGTCTTCTCTCGGGAGCATCTGCGGCAGGGAGGAGGCCAACTCTTCCAGTGCTTCGGCCTGTCTCTCAGCGTCCTTCTCCTCTCGCAGCGCGTCCAGAGCGTTCCGCAGAGCGTGTTCCTGCTCCGGCTCCGGCAGGTGGGGGATCAGACGGGCCAGAACCTGAACCCGCCGGGTCGGCCGGACGATCTCCTCCGTGGCCATCATAGCCTCTAGGAGTGCCTGCCTCCGTAGCGCTTCCGGCGGATGGAACAAGGCCAGTTCCCGAAGTTCCTCGGCTCGCGTGGCCGCATCGGAGATCCCTCGGATCGTGGAGAGGGCCTCCAGCCAGCGGCCTTGTCCTGCCATAAGGCGTGCAATGGCCCTCAACACGCGATCGAACTGCCTCCTGGACCCATTGCCCCGAAGCGTTGGGGCAGCCCTCGCGACTTCCCATAGCATGGTCTCCCACGGGGAAAAGGCCGGTTCCTCTCCCATTTCCCAGAGTATTTGCTGCCGTAGGGCCGCAGGAAGGTAGGAGAGGTGAAGCAGTTCCCACACCACAGAGGCTTGGATCCAAGGGTCCTCAATCCCTCGTGCCGCTTCCCACGCTTCCCATAGGGCCTCTTCCCGTTGCGGAGGGGGCAGGTGGGCGGCCAACACCCGCAGAGTCTGGGCTCGCAGACTCTTGTCCTCGATCTCCCCCGCCGCCGACAGAGCTTTCTGCTGGACACCTTCTCGCAGCGTCGCCTCCGGGAAGTTGTGAGAGAGCAATCTTAGCAGGGCGTCAGCTTGCTGCCATGGGTCCTCGATCTGCGAGGCCGTTTCCACAGCTTCCTGCAGGGCCTCCTGTTGTCGTGGCTTCGACTCCTGCTGTTGTGACTCCGACTCCTGTTGTCGTGGCTCTGAGAGGTGGAGAGCCAGTTGCGCCAGCAGGTTGACCCGTAGGTAGGGGTCCTGGACGTTCCGGGTGGCTTGCCAGGCGTTCTGAAGGGCCTTTTCGCGATCCTGGGCTGAGAGATGGGGGGCAATGTCGGCCAGAGTCTGTGCCCGCCGGTACTCGTTGGTGATTTCGCGGGCTGCGGCCAGGGCCTCCTGGAGGGCCGCCCCCCGCTCCCCCCCCGCCAAGTGACGGGCCAGCTCGATCAACGTCCTGGCTTGTGCACCCCTATCCCCGATGCCCTGGACGGTTGCCAGAGCCTCTTGGAGAGCCCGCTTGCGGGGGGATGGCGGCAAGCGAGGAGCCAGTTCCAGGAGCACCTCCACCCGTGTCCGGGGGTCTCGGACCTCCCGGGCCGCCGTCAACGCCTCCCGGAGGACTTGTTGCCGTGCCGATTTCGACAAGTAGTAGGAGGTAGCCAGGTGCAAGAGCGTGCGGGCCCGAACCGGCGCGTCCCGAATCTGCCGCGCTGCGACCAGCGCTTCCGTGATGTAACCCTGTCTCGCCAGGCGCCGGACTTGGGTCTGGGGTAGCTCGACAGGCATCGTCCTTCTCCGAAGCACCGAGGCGGCTTTCTGGATCGCTTGCAAAGCTTGCTCTTCCCACTTCGGTGGGAGGTGATGGCTCAGCGCCAGGAGGGTCTCTATCCGAAGATGGGCATCTTGAATGCGCTGCGCTGCTGCCAAGGCCTCTAGACTCCGGCCCTGCTGCGCCAGACCCAATGCCCGGTCCCTGAACTCCTCATCCTGCGGGTTGCCCTCGCGGAGATCCCGGGCGGCTGCCAGCGCTTCCTCCAGGACAGGGGCGTACTGGGATGCCGGCAGATACTCGATCAGGCTGAGCAGGGCTCCGGCGCGGATCCGAGCATCCCGGATCGTTCGCGCCACGTCCAACGCCTCGCGCAGCAGCGTCTCCGGGAGGTAGGGGGCCAGGGAGGCCAGGGCCTGAGCCCGTTGCTCCTCCCGCTCGATTCCCCGGGCGGCTGTCAGCGCTTCCCGGACGGCCCGTTCTCGCTGCTCGTCCGATACGTAAGAGCAGGAAGCAAGAGCCAGAAAAGCCTCGACCTGCTCTTTGGCATCGCGGGTATTCCGAGCTACGGCCCAGGCTCGTGCTAATAAGCGCTGCTTCCACGTTTCGTTCGGCAGGTGGGGAACCAGATCCAACAGGGCTGCTACCTGATCTGGGCCTTTTCGGATACTCCTCACAGCCCTGCTCGCTTCGTGCCAGTCTCCCTGCTCGGCCCAGTGTCGGGCCAGCATCTTCAACACGTTATCCTCTAAGCTCTCTGTCTCCTGTACGGCCGCCTGTGCAACTTGTACCGCCTTGGCTCGCAACGCTTCCGACAGGTGAGGAAACAGGTCTGCAAGCGTCCGGATCCGTATCTCCACTCTCTCGATGTTGCTGGCTATGCTCAGGGCCTCTTCCTGCAGTGCTTCCGGCGAATGGGGAGCCAGGGTTCTGAGGATTGCGGCCTTCCATTCCTCCTCCTCAATCGCCCTCACCGTGGATAGGGCCTCCTGCCAGAGGGATTCCCGTTCCGACTCGGTTAGAGCGGGACAGGTTGCGATCTCCCGAAGTGCCTGGATCCGATCCTCGGGCCATAGAATCCCTTGGGTGGCTTTCCGGGCTTTCTTCACGGCTTCTCCCTGTTGCCTATCTGGCAGGTGGGGAATCAGCTTTACGAGCGCTGACACGCGCTCTCGTTCGTCGGCAATCCGCGATGTTGCTTCCAACACCTCCTGCAGAGTTTGCTCCCGCTCCGGTTCGGGCATATAAGGAGCTAGGCCGGCGAGGGCCTTGATCCGGTCATCCCTGTCCTCAATCTGCCTGGCTATGGTCCATGCCCCTTGGAGTAAGGTCTCGTCCCTCTCGAGAGAAGGAGCCAGCCCGGCGAGGGCTTCTGCCCGGACCTCGGTCCATTCGATCTGCTGAACGACCGCTAGTGCCTTTGAGAAGAGGTCTTGGGACAGATGGGGGGCCAGCTTCACCAGTGCCTCCGCCCGTTGCCCCGCGTCCGGCGCCTGCCGGGCGTAGGCCAGCCCTTGGGCCGGAGGCCACTCCTTTTTCTCCACCAGTGCCGCCAGCAGTTGTGGGGGGATGTTCTTGGCCAGGCTGTTGAGGGAGGCAGTGATGAGGGCGTAGCGGCATTGGAGGGCGATGTCCTCACCCCTCTCCCCGGCCCCCTCCCCTCTCCCACCCGGTGAGAGAGGGGAGGGGGTGGCGGCGGCCGCTGTCGGGGGTTCTTCCACCAGCCCCCAGGCTCGCGCCACGTCGGTCAGGAAGCCGTCGGTGTCTCCCACGGCCTCCTTAGTCGCGTACCAGGCGTTCTCGTGCCGGCGGCGCTGGTGGGTCCGCTTCTGGCCCGGAAGTTGGCCAGGCCGCTCCTTCGGCCCAGGGCAGGTGTAGGGCACCTCCTCTTCATGCACCCATTCCACCCGCAACAGGCGATGCAGGTCCTCCCCCCGGCCCGCCCCTTCCAAGTGGGCCGCCAGGTGGCGCAGGCCGTAGCCGCCGTCCAGGTCCCGCCTCCCCGGCTCCCGCAGCCCCGGCAGCCCCGCCTCTAGCCCGCTCCAGGCCGCCAGGTACCGGTCGGCGATGCGGGCGTGGGCCTGCTGCGTGGCCGCCGCCAGCTCCTCCGTCAGGCTCCGCTCCACCTCCGTCAGCCGCTCTAGGTCGGCCCGCCCGTCCAGGAACTCCCGCAGGCTGGCGTGGTAGAGGCGGTAGCGGCGGTCCCCTGCGGTGCCCTCCACGGCCAGGAAGGGCCGCCAGGCCTCCCGCAGTAACCGCTCCAGATCAGGCCGCACCTCCACCCCGGCCAGGGTGCAGAGCCGAGGGAAGGGGAGGGCCTCTTGGGCGGCGGCCAGGGTGCTCAGCAGAGGGAGGTAGTCGGTGTACCATCGGGGATCATCCCGCCACCGACTCCAGTACTGGGCGTAGTACTGCCACACGCCCTCCGGCAGGGTCGCCAGGTCCAGGGGGGAGCGCTCCCCGCGCTCGATCTCGCCCACCACGTAGTGCAGGTAGATCCACACCCCCCGGCATTTCTCCAGCAGCGCGGCCACGAACTGCTCCCGCGCATACCCCTGCTCGGCCAGGGCCCGGGCCACCCCCGACCAGGTGGCGGCCGCCTCCAGGTAGGCCCGCATATCGGCCCGGTTCTTCTCGCTCTGGGCTTCCAGGCGAAAGACCCGGCGCGGCCCCTCCACCCGCAGCGTCACCGCCACCGGCCGCTGGGAGATGATGAGGTAGACGCCTTGGGGGAGCACGCGCGGCAAGCCCAGGACGTTCTGGCCCGGCGGGGTTCCGGCCTCGTCCAGGCCGTCCACCACCAGGACGATTTGCTCTCCGGGCCGCACCTCGTCCCGCTTGCGGGCCGCCTCGAAGAGCAGGTTCAGGAGGAAGTGGGGGCGGGCTGCCGAGCCGGGCAGCACCCCCTCGGCCTGATGGGGGTCGAGCAGCCAGGCCCGCACCAATTGGGCGGCCAGGTTGCGTAGGCCGGTGGCGTCGTCACCGGGGGCCAGTTCCACGAAGTGGTGGATGTACCCCTGGGTCTTCACCAGGTGGGCCAGGAAGGTGGTCTTGCCCAACCCGGCGGCGGCTTCCAGGACGAACAGACCCCGGTCGTTATCCCGCAGGAAGGCGTCCACCTCGGCGGTCAGCCACTCCCGGCCCACGAAGCGGTCCAGCTTCACCCGCTCGAAGACGGACCAAGGGGGGATGTAGGCGTCCCGCAGCCGCTCGTAATCACCGACGAAGACCCGGTTGTGGTCGCCGGTGATGAGGATGCTATGGATGGCCTGGCCGCCGATGGAGATGCTGCACTCACCGGAGGGTTCCTCGGGCTTCTCCGGCGGGTGCAGTTCCAGAGGCTCCGGGCACAGGGCCTGCACCGTCTCGGCGGGGATGGCGTAGGCGTAGCGTACTCTGGGAGCATCCTCTTCCTCAGGACGCCTCATATCGCGGTAACGGGTGATCATCCCGACCACGCGCCCGGTGACGATGTCCAGCACCGGCGCGCCGCTGAGGCCCCTGTCCACTTCAGGTCCCTGGACCTGGAGTAGGCGGATGGGCCAGCCTTGCACCGGCACCAGCCCACCGATCTTCGCCTGGGGCCAGCGGGCGAGCGCAGGGCCGTCCGCCGGGTAGCCCAGGGCCTGGTAGGGATGGCCGTTGCTCCCGTGGGCCGGGCCCAAGGTGGCGGGGTGTGTTCCTTCGGGCAACACCCCAACCACCCGCAGGAAGGCCACATCCTTCTCCGGTTGCCAGCCCTTGGGGAGGACCTCGGCCTCCGCCGGTTCACCTCCAACGTGGAAGGCAAGCCGCACCCGCTTGCCCGGGCAGGCTCCGGCGGCCTCGACCACGTGCACGCAGGTCACCACCAGGTCCGGGCGCACGAGAAAGCCGGTGCCTATCGTCCGGCCCCTGGCGTTTTCGACGCGGACAACGCAAGCCTCCAGATCCGTTGCTTCCACCGCTCAACCCTATCCCTTGTTTTGTCCGTGCTGTCTCAAAAGCATTGATGAGCTTATGCCGCATTTGCGCAATGATCGGCTCCTCATCTGCTCCAGATCATCGGAGAACACCGCGCCTTTTGGGGGAGGGAGGAGGATGTGGGCAACTAAGCTGACGGACAAGGGGCTCTTTCCAGGAATGCCTTCCCGCGCATCCTGGATGGCGCCATCACTCCTGTCATCGGCCATTGTATGACAACTGGTCAGAAAAGTCAAGGAATTTACGCAACAACACAGTACAAATCCCCCAAGATACGCGATGCGCAATACGTGTCACACAATGCGACGCGACACGATTTCCCCGGTGATTACCCATATCTTTGGAGATAGGGAAACGAGCCGTCCACGAATGGGGCACGAATACACGAATCAAGGACCGCCTCATTCGTGCATTTGTGAGAAATTCGTGGACGGCCTGCTACGGACCACTCTCTCGCTCCCTTGTGGGTAATCACCGCGATTTCCCTCTTGACACAGAACAAATGTTCTGGTATCATGTAGCCAGCCCCTTCCACCGCGTGACAGGCAACCCGCCATACGCATCGCCCGAGGTGTTCCGATGGCCCGCAAGACCAACCGTCAGCTCCTAGAGCTCCAGGCCGATCGCATCGAGATGGTCCTGGCCCGGCACAGGGCTCCCGCTCGCGTCGCCGGCGGTGTCGTCACCCCCCGCTGGGTCCGCTTCCACCTGCTCCCCGCCCTGGGGACCTCCCTGGCCCGCATCAAGCGCCTCTCCGAGGAGCTGGCTCTCGCCCTGGGTGCCCCCGCCTGCCGCATCAGTCGCCGGGGAGAGCAGTTGGCCCTGGAGGTTCCCCGTCCCGACCCCCAGCCGGTGCGGCTGCTCCCTTTGCTCCGCTCCCTGGCCCCCCTCCCCTTTGGCACGGCCCTGCTGGGGCTGGCCGAGGATGGCGCTCCCCTGCTGCTCCGCTTCCCCTCCCCCGACGTGACCCACGTCCTGGTGGCCGGCACCACGGGGTCGGGCAAGACGGCCCTCCTGCGGACCATCATCCTCTCCCTGGCCCTGAGCCACCGGCCCCGCGAGTGGGGCTTCGTCTTGGTAGATCCGAAGGGCCGGGCCTTCGAGGGGCTGGCGGGGCTGCCCCACCTGGTGAGGCCCATCATTCGGGAGGTGGACGACGCCCAGAGCGTGCTGGAGGAGGTGGTCGAGCTGATGGAGCGGCGAGATCGGGAAGGGGTGGCGGAGCCCCGGCTGCTGGTCGTGGTGGACGAACTGGCGGACCTGCTGCTGGTGGGGAGACGGGGAGGGAGGGGACAGCCATCGGTGTTGCCCCTCCTGGTGCGGCTGGCCCAGCGAGGACGGGAGGCCGGGGTACACCTGCTGGTGGCGACCCAGAAACCGTCGGCGGCGGTGGTGGGGACGCTGTTGCGGGCCAACTTCCCGGTGCGGCTGGTAGGACGGGTGGCAAGCTCGGAGGATGCGCGGGTGGCGGCGGGGCGCGGGGGCACCGGGGCGGAGCGGTTGCTGGGACGGGGGGACTTCCTGGCGGTGGCAGGCGGGCAGGTGGTGCGCTTCCAGGCAGCCTACGTAGGGCAGGACGAGATTCGCCGGTTCGGAGGTGCGTGATGAGCATCCTGGGCACGCCACGCAATGCGCCTGGCGCGACTGGAATAGGAGGCGTAACTGTTCACCCTCCCGCAGGCTGGGCGCGTTTCCGACGCGAAACCGTGCTTCAAATAGCCCATCGGGGCTGCAAGCGCCCTCGACCGGTGACCTGCGGGAGGGTAGGCTGAATAGATACGAGGAGGCGGTGCGATGAAGGTGAGCCACTGGCTGGCATTGATGGGCCTGGCCTTCGCCCTGGCCCTGGGGGTAGTGGCGGGGATGCGGATGGAGCAGGAGGCACTGACGGTGATGATGGGGGTGGGGTGCGGGGTGGGGGCGGGGATCCCCACAGGATTGCTGGTGTGGATGGTCGCGCGAGGGCGGGAACGGCGGGGGGAGCGGGCTACCTTTCCGGCGGCTCCGGCGTCGCCGCCGGTGGTGGTGATCGCGCCGCCGGGGGGACAGCCACGGCAGTCCCGGACAAACTGGTCCGATGGCTATCCGGCGGCCTACCCGGAGACGCCGTCCTCAGCCCCTCGCCAATTCCTGGTCATCGGTGAGGACGAGGAGGTGGAGCCATGGGTGCGTTGATCCGTGTCGGATGGATGTGGGTGGACAACCGCCGGGATCAGAACTTGCAGGAGAAGGTGCTGGCTGGCGCCCAGCGCTACCGGAGCAAGTTCGGACGGTCTCCCAATATTTGTTATGTCAATGCCTCGCTCCTCAACCAACCGGAGGTTGAGTGTCAGGGCGTGCGGATCATTGGAGCTTCCAACATCCCTCGCCATCACTTCTGGATGGGCGTAGTGGAAGAAGAGTCTGTGGCTCATTGATGCTGCTGGGAACCCAGGGAGGAGGGTGAGACGTGCCCAAAACCGACTTTAAGAGGGAGATGAAGCACCTTTACAGGGCCTCGGCAAGGCGGGTCTCCGTTGTCGAGGTGCCCCCCTTGAACTTCCTAATGATAGATGGCCGTGGTGATCCCAACACCTCGCCCGAATATGCCGAGGCCATCGAAGCCCTATACGCCGTCGCCTATGCGCTCAAGTTCAGGGTCAAGCGGGGCCGAGGCGTTGATTACGTCGTGATGCCCCTGGAGGGGCTCTGGTGGACCGATGATCCGGCCCACTTCGATATGGACAACCGAGAGATGTGGAACTGGACGGCGATGATTATGCAGCCGGAGTACGTGACCGAGGAGATGTATGAGGAGGTGGTGGCGGAAGTGAGGAAGAAGAAGGCCCTCGGAGCCTTGGACAGGATGCGGCTGGAGACCTACCACGAGGGGTTGTCCGTGCAGGTCCTGCACGTAGGCCCCTACGCGGCTGAGGGTCCGACCATCGCCCGGCTGCACGCCTACATCCGAGAGCAGGGCTATCGGCCCAGCGGGAAGCACCACGAAATCTACCTGAGCGATCCCCGGAGGACGGCACCGGAGAGGCTGAAGACGATCCTCCGGCAGCCCGTCCAGGTGGGGTGAGGGAGTCCACCTGCTTTCGCGATCGGGTCCTCACCCTAGCAGGTTCAGGACGAGGACGGAGAGGGCCGGCACTGTCAGGTTGTCCACCCCCCAGGGGGACAGGGCTTCGGTGATGGTGGCGACCAGGGCGGTCACCGCCGCTGCCCCTAGCGCCGCGCCCGCGGAGAGGGTCGAGGCGGGAAGCCCCCAGAGGGGCAGGAAGGTGGCTACCAAGCTGGCCAGGAACATCGTCAGGGAGCCCTCCAGCGTGCGCCGGCGGCCCAGGACGGTGTAGACCCGCTGCCCCCTCCGCTGACCGACGACGGCGGCCAGGGCATCTCCCCAGGTCATCGGCATCAGCGAGGCCACCAGCAGGTGGGGCTGCTCCCACAGCAGCCAGATCACCGCAGCAAAGGAGAGGGGGAAGTAGATCGTCCCCAGTTGCCCCCGCTCCCCCGTCTCCATCGCCTTGAAGGTTTGCTGACGGTAGGAGATGGCGTTGATGACGACGAAGGAGAGGGGCGGGATGATGGCCCAGGCCCGGTCGGCGAAGAGCCAGACGGTGCCGTAGGCCCACATCCCCACACCGATGTGGATGAACTTGCGGGTGAAGTCGGTGGAGTAACCCCGGGCGCGCCGCAGTAACTCACCCAGGCCGATGATCCCGAAGACGTAGACGTAGGAGAGGATCAGCGCCAGCAGGTTTTGGTTCATTGGGCCTCCCCTTAGATGACCAGCTGGTCATAAAGTTTCTCTAGGCTCAGTTCCGGGTAGACCGTCTCGCGGCACTGGAGGGTGAGGGCGGCGGCCGAGACACCCAGGCGGACGGCCTCGCCCACGGGGAACCCCTCCATCAGCCCGAAGATGACAGCCGCGGTCAACGCATCCCCGGCTCCTGTGAAATCCACGACCTCGATGTCCAGGGCAGGGATGTGGCCGCTCTCGTCGGAGGTGGCATAGCAGAGCCCCCGTTCCGCCATCGTGATGATGGCTAGGTCCACGCCCATAGCGACCAGCCGTTGGGCGGCAGCGATGGCGTCGTCCCGGCCCTGGATGGGACGGTCCTGGAGCAGGGCTTCGGCTTCGGTGACGTTGGGGGTGAGGATGAAGAGTCGGTCCAAGTAAGGGTGCAGGCGGGGGGCCAGCCCCACGGCCGTTGGGTCGGCGCAGACGGGCCGTTGGTACTGCTCCGCCAGGCGGAAGAGGGTCTTCAGCGCGGCGGGTGTCAGGTTGGCATCCACCACCACCAGGCTGGCGTCCCGGAAGAGACGGCGGTGGTCGTACAGGTAGCGGGGGGTCAGTTGCTGGAGGATGGCCATATCGTCAATGGAGAGGACGGGCAGCCCCCGCTCGTCCAGGACGGCCAGGTAAGCCCCGGTGCGGGCATCGGGGGCGATGAGGACGTGGGAGGTGTCCACACCGCTCTGAGCAGCCTGGTTGATCAGTCGGCGGCCGGCCTCGTCATCGCCCACTGCTGAGAGGAGCACCGTGGAGACGCCCAGCCGGGCCAGGTTCTCGGCGATGTTGCGCCCCACCCCACCGACGCTGGTGCGGATGCGCCCCTGGTTGGAGGTACCGGACTGGAGGGGGCCGGCGGCGTAGCCCTTGATGTCCAGAGCGGCCGCGCCGACCACCAGGACGTGTCCATCCCGATCCAGCATCTCTGCGCTCTGCATCCTCTTCTCCTTGCGGATGAGCCAATGATCCTTGGCTTGGTTGGCGGTGCCATTGAGCCGGCACAATATCAAGGACTTCGGCGATCTAGTTCCGTTTAGAACGGAAAAGCCCCAGGTGCTTTCGTGCTAGCATACTTCTTGAGAAGGTGTTGAGAACAGGGTAAGACAGCATCTGTTGTCGGATCGGGAGGTAAAAGGTGAACGTTCCCGTTATTGAGAAAGAAGAGGTTAGGAACCTACTTCTAGCCATTGAAGGGGCTGCCCGGCGTCTAAGCGAGATCGCCCCTACCTCACCAGAAGTTGCGTTCTATCTGGAGGGGTTCCGCGCCGCATTGATGCTGGTCGCTGTAGGTTTGGGGATTCCCCTGGACTTTCCCCAGCCTGCTCCTATGTCAGAGCGTCTCTGGCAGGAGGTGGTCACCGTCCTTACTCCACCGGATGGGGGGAAGACAGTCCGGTTTAAGGAGGGCACATCTCCTTCTCGAGCCGAGGAGCTCCATAGCAAGGGCGGGGAATGATGCAGCTCTGTGCGCTGGGTGCAATTTGTCAAGCCGTCTGTCGGGTCAGCCTTGTCCCTCTAAGGCAAGATGGATGTGCTTTAAAGTCTCCACAGGGAGGTAAATCTTCGTGGCCGGGTCCTTGGCAATCGCCTCCAGGATCTCCAGAGCCCGGATGCGCACGATATTGTCCATAGCCTCTTCTCCGGCTCGCCCTTGCGCCTGCAGCAATCGGGCTATGGCGAGAGTGTTCTCCTGCCATGCCCTAGCCTGCCATTGAGCAGCCCAGGCTTCAACGTAGCGCCGCACCGCTGCATCCGGTATCTCCAGCGTTCCGAAAGAGACAAAGAGCACTTCCACTCCTAGTGGGCGGACAGTCCTGTAGACCTGTGCTCTCAGTTCCTTCATAAAACGTGGGCGCGGGGGGGTTCCCTGGCGAGATGGATCGTAAAGCTCGTCAAGGGTGTGTTGGGCGATCAATTCTCGTACAGTTCCCTGGACAATCTTGATCACTCGTTCATGCCAAGGGGAGGGGCCAGCGTCGGTCACGCTCTTGCTGTAGACTGCCTGCAAGACAGCCCGCCTAGAAAAGGGGTAAAGTCCTTCGTCCGTTGGGTTCCTGCCCCCCCGGGCGATGCGGAATCCCACGGCACAATCTACTTTCACTGGGATGCCGTCCCGTGTCGTCGCTTTTACCTTGTCGGTGCGAACCTGCTGCCGCAGGTCCACCGCCTCGATGATCTGCTCCCCAGGAGCCAGGAAGTGAGAGCCCGGCCCTCGGACGTTGGGCTTCCCCCCCTTCTCCGTGACCACGGCGGTGTCGGCGGCGACTTTCATTATGCCTGGTCCTCCCATCTTGAGCATCGGCTTGTCCTTGGCCGGCTGGGGAAGCTTTCCCTCCTTTATGGATAAGGTGGCGAACTGGATGTTGTAAAGGAAGGAGAGCAGGGCTCGAAACGCATAGGTCCGCTTGGGCAGATCAAAGGCGTGGTAGATGAACTGGGAGCACCAGAAGACCGTGCCCAGCCAGACGACCGGCACCAGGATACCTCCTATCAATCCGTCCGTCTTCGCCCCAAGCAACGTTAGGCCCACCAGCGTTGAAACAAGGAAGAGATACCCAGGTCCTTCCAGGAGAGTGCGTATGATCTTGAACATTACCTCACCCCCTCTCGTGCGTCCCGAATAGGCCCTCTGGTTGAAAGAAGCTGGCTATATATTACCACTGAATGCGTCAAAAGAAAAGCCGCCCCTCCCGGAAGGGGCGGCCCATCTGGCGGCGACGTGAAGGGATCGTTGTCCTGTTGGCAATCCCGACTGACCATCCCCGCTCTGGTGACCTCCGTGGTTTGCCCTTCTGGCTTGTCTAGAGGACCAGCACGAGGGTCAGGGCGACGACCAGAACGGTCAGTGCCAGGATACCCAGAACCCCTGGTTCTCCACCCGCTTCGGCCATCCTCTCATCGGCATCGGCGACGAAGGCGTCAAAGCACGCTGACGGGATGAATCGAGGCAGGGTGACTGACAGGATCGTTAGAATCCCCGCGAGAATCCACACGGACCCAGCCATTCTTGACCTCCTTAGCCTACACGACCTACACGCGATTCTACCTGTTCAGTCAACCTATGGAAGCCTCATCTCCTCTAGGGATGATTCTAACTCAATCGCTGTCCACAAGATATGAGCCGAATCATCCCAATCTCTTGATCTCCTTCACTATTTTAACAGAAGCTTTGAAGACAGTCCTGGCATTTCGTAGGCATCTGTCTGCCAGAAGCCTGGCATCCCTGGCATCCCAGGTCATCGGACCGACGCCGGATAGGACCGGGGCTGGGCAGAGAGGTGCTTTCTGGGTATAATGGTCGGGTCAATGGGGGAGAGGAGATGGAGTCCTGGCTGACCTATCATCGGATCTTCTTCGATTGTGATAGTACGCTGACGGCGATCGAAGGCATTGATGAACTGGCCCGGATGCAGGGCAAAGAGGCCGAGATCGCAGCCCTCACCCAGCAGGCGATGGAGGGGAAGATCGCCCTGGAGACGGTCTACGCCCGCCGGCTGCGGCTCCTCCGCCCCACCCGAGGCCAGCTCCGGGAGGTGGCTGCCCTCTACAAGCGCCATCTGGTGGCCGATGCAGAAGCCACTGTCGCAGCGCTCCGGTTCCTGGGATTGCAGCCCTGCATCGTCAGTGGTGGGTTGATCGAGGCGGTGGTTGCCCTGGGCCGACACCTGGGCATCCCATCGGCCTGTGTCCGGGCGGTGGAGATCGAGTACGACCAATTGGCCGGCCGCTGGTGGGCCCCCTACCTCCATCCGGGTGGGGTGAACCTCGATGAACGGTATCTGGACCACCGAGAGGGCCCGCTGACGAAGACGGAGGGCAAGTCAGAGGTGGTTCGCCGGATGGCTCGACCTTGGGAACGGACGATGTTGATAGGCGATGGAGTGTCGGACCTGGCCGCCCGCTCCGCCGTGGACCTCTTCGTGGGATTCGGCGGGGTTGTCCGACGAGAACGGGTTGCTGCCGAAGCGGCAATCTACATCACCGCTCCCAGCCTGGCCCCTGTGCTGCCCCTGGCTGCCGGCCCTCGGGGCTACCTCCGCTGTCGGAATACGCCACACCAGGAGGTCTTCGAGCGGGGGCTGGCGATCATCCGGGACGGAGGGGTGATCTTCAACGAGACCCGGTACCGCCGTCGGTTCGCGAGGGCCTACGCGGACGTGCTGGGGGAGAGAACACTGCGGGAGCGGCCGTGAGCCGCCCAAGGAATTCGGCAGGAGGATGCGATGGCGGATGGGGTGTTGCGGGTGCGTCCGGGCCGACCGCTGGTAGGGCAACTCACCCCACCGGGGGACAAGTCCATCTCCCACCGGGCGGTGATGCTGGCCTCTCTGGCCTCCGGCGAGAGTCGGATCCGAGGATGGCTGGACGCCGGCGACACCCGGGCGACGCTGGAGGCGCTGGAAGCGATGGGCGTTCCCATCGCCGTGATCCGGCGTGCGGCCGGCGCGGCCGACCTGACGGTGCAGGGGGTGGGGTTGCGGGGATTGCACCCCCCTGCACGGCCCCTTCACTGCCGTCGCTCGGGCACGACGATGCGGTTGCTGGCCGGCCTCCTGGCCGGTCAGCCTTTCCCCAGCCTGCTCGACGGCGATCCCCAACTGCGCCGCCGGCCGATGCGTCGGGTCACTTTGCCCTTGCGCCAGATGGGAGCCGAGGTCCAGGACGAGGAGGGGCACGCCCCGCTGCGCATCCGAGGAGGACGTTTGCAGGGTATCACCTACGCGATGCCGGTGGCCAGTGCCCAGGTGAAGAGCGCCCTGCTCCTGGCCGGCCTCTACGCCGACGGCCCCACCACCGTCCACCAGCCCGGCCCCAGCCGGGATCACACGGAACGGATGCTGGCCGCGATGGGCGTAGAGGTCCAAGTCGCCGGCCTGACGGTGACCCTCTACCCGCCGACGGCTCCCCTGGCCCCTCTGGACCTGACCGTGCCCGGCGACTTCTCCTCGGCCGCCTTCCCCCTGGTGGCAGCCCTCCTGGTGCCCGGTTCCCGGCTGCTCCTGCAGGGGGTGAACCTCAACCCCACCCGGACGGGGCTGCTGGAGGTCCTGCGGGAGATGGGGGCCGAGATCGTCGAGAGGGCGGTGCGCCAGGAGGGCGGGGAGCCTGTCGCCGACCTGGAGGTCCGGCCCTCGCCGCTGCGGGCGACCACGGTGGCCGGTGAGCGGGTCGTGCGCATGATTGACGAGTTCCCCATCTTCGCCGTGGCCGCCACCCAGGCCCTCGGGGAGACGGTGGTCCGGGATGCGGCCGAGCTCCGGGTCAAGGAGGTGGACCGGATCGCCGTCCTCGTCCGGGAGCTGCGCAAGATGGGAGCGGCCATCACCGAGCGGCCCGACGGCTTCATCGTGCGGGGACCTGCGCCGCTGCGGGGCGCTGAGGTGGACAGCCACGGCGACCATCGGCTGGCGATGGCCTTAGGGGTGGCCGGCCTCCTAGCCGAAGGGGAGACAATCGTCCGGAGGGCCGAGGCCATCGGCGATAGCTACCCCGGCTTCGTCGAGGCGATGCAAGCCTTGGGGGCTGGGATGGAGAGACTGGGATGGAGAGACCCTGAAGGAGGCGGTTGATGCGGGACTACATCGAGGTCCACGACCTGCTGGTGCGGATGGTCATCGGCGTGAGCGAGTGGGAGCGCCGGGACCGCCAGGATGTGCTCATCAACCTGCGCCTCTACACCGACACCCGGCCGGCCGGCGAGAGCGACGAGATCGAGAAGGCGCTGAACTACCGCACGGTGACCAAGCGGGTTATCGCCCTGGCCGAATCCTCCCGCTTCTTCCTGGTGGAGGCGCTGGCCGAGGCCATCGCCCGCCTCTGCATCCAGGAGTTCGGCGTGCCTAAGGTCCGGGTCCGGGTGGAGAAGCCGGGGGCCCTGCGCTTCGCCCGCTCGGTGAGCGTGACCATTGAGCGAAAGCGGGAGGATTACCGGTAAGAAGTCGGGGGGTCAGGATGTCTAAAGCGGTGGTGGCCTTCGGGTCGAACATCGAACCCGAGCGGTTCCTTCCGGCGGCGGTGCGGGAGCTGGCCCGACGGGTGCGCCTGCTGGCCGTTTCGCCCGTCTACCAGACGCCCCCCGTGGGGGCGCCGGGGACGCCGCCCTTTCTCAACGGAGCCTTGCTGGTGGAGACGTCCTTGTCTCCCCACGAGCTGCGTTGGCAGGTGCTCCGTCCCATCGAAGCGACTCTGGGCCGAGTTCGGGGCGAGGACCCCAATGCCCCACGCACCATTGACCTGGACCTGGTCCTGTATGAAGGCCGGGTCTGCGCCGAGCCTGATCTGGAACTGCCGGCCCCCGACTTGCTGCGCTATGCCCACGTCGCCCTCCCCCTGGCCGATCTGGTGCCTCACTGGGTCCATCCGGTGACGGGGGAGACGATGGCCCAGATCGGCGCCCGCTTCGCGGCGGTCGGCGCGGCTTTCCGCCGACGAGACGATGTGGCCTCGCTGCTGCGTGCTCTAGTCGTTCGGCCAGGTCCTGCGGAACCGTGATCCGTCTTGCCCCGCTCTTCGGGGCTCTTGCGGATCGCCGGTCCGCTGGGAGGTGAGGAGAGGGAGCGTCTGCCAGTCGGTCCTTAGATCAGCCAAGGGAAAGGATGGAGAGCAGATGAAGAGCAACGGAAGAATGACGATCGAACGGGTGCAAGCGCCAACGAGTTGGCCTACAGAACCGATGGAGGCGCTGGTTCGGGACTGGCTTCGGCTCATCGGTGAGGATCCCAACCGGCAGGGGCTGAAGCGGACTCCAGAGCGTGTGGCCCGAATGTACGCTGAATTGACCGAGGGCTACCGGGTGGACCCGGTGGCGCTGGTGAACGAGGCCCTTTTCGACGTTGCCTACGACGAGATGGTGCTGGTCAAGGAGATTGAGTTCTACAGCCTGTGCGAGCATCATATGCTGCCCTTCTTCGGCCATGCCCACGTTGCCTACATCCCCGATGGGCGGGTCTTGGGCCTCTCCAAGATCCCGCGCATCGTCGAGATGTTCGCCCGCCGTCTGCAGGTGCAGGAGCGGATGACGGAGCAGATCGCCCAGTTCCTGGACGACCTGCTGCACCCCTTGGGGGTGGGGGTGGTGATCGAGGCGGCCCATATGTGTGCAATGATGCGGGGCGTGAAGAAGGCTAACGCCCGGATGGTCACCAGTGCGATGAAGGGGAACTTCAAGCAGGACGAGCGTACCCGGATGGAGTTCCTGAGCTTGATCGGGCGCGGGGGCTCATAGGCCACAAGGTGGCCTGCTCGGCGGGCTTTCAAAGGGGGAGGCAAATCGGCCCGGTGCTGAGCACCGGGCCGATCTCTGTCAGGAGCGTATCGGGAGCGGCGATCAGGGCTCGATCTTCGTCCCCAGCACCTCTAGGAACTTGGCGATCCACTCGGGGTGGGCCGGCCAGGCCGGGGCGGTGACCAGATTGCCGTCCACCACGGCGTTGCTGAAGGTCTTGTTGACCTCGCCCAGGGTGGCCCCGGCGAGCTTCATCTCCGGCATCACCGCCGGATAGCCGATGGCCGTCTTACCCTCCAGCACGCCGGCGGCCGAGAGGACCTGGACACCGTGGCAGATGGCTGCGATGGGCTTGTTGGCCTCGGCGAAGTGGCGGGTGATCTCCAGGACTTTCTCGTCCAGGCGGAGGTACTCCGGGGCGCGTCCGCCGGGGATGACCAGGGCATCATACGACGCCGGGTCCACCTTGTCGAAGTCGTAGTTGAGGGTGAAGTTGTGGCCGCGCTTCTCGCTGTAGGTCTGATCCCCCTCGAAGTCGTGGATGGCTGTTCGGATCTGCTCGCCCGCCTTCTTGCCGGGGCAAACGGCGTGCACGCGGTGGCCTACCATCAGGAGCATCTGGAAGGGCACCATCACCTCGTAGTCCTCCGCGTAGTCACCGACGAGCATCAGGATCTTTTTAGGAGCCATCTCTTCCTCCTTCCTTCCCTTTTGGATAGAAGTATGAGAAGCTATCGGAGACATTACACCGATAGTGTATATCAAGAGATTGCCCCTGTCAATAGGGTTTCGGGGCCGCTCAAGCAAAACCCATATTCCCGAGGGCTCCGCGAGGTGACCTTCGTGGGTGCTCATCCTCTTGCGTTCGTCTCGTTCCGGTGATTACCCATATCTTGGAGATAGGGAGACTAGCCATCCACGAATGGGGCACGAATACACGAATTAAGGACCGCCTCATTCGTGGACGGCCTGCTACGGACCCCTCTCTCGCTCACTTGTGGGTAATCACCGCACGCACTGACTTGACATGATGGATTATGGGTTATCACCGATCTCGTTGACTTGCGCGACACGATTTCGGGTGGGATGCCACAGGGCTCTCGTCATAGCATCATCATAGGTGTGGTCATAGGTCTCCTCTAGCCTGGAGGTGGCTTGGCAGTCGGCCTGTCGCCTGTCGTTCCCCAGGCGAGGCCGATCTCTGAACTATGTATGCGCAGTTTCCGGGTTGCTGCCGATCTCCTGGCTGCCAGGCTTCGTTTCGTGTTGGGCCTAGCGCCGGTCAGGGATGGCAATGGTGTCTCCTAGGAGAGGAAGCACGATGTCCTACCAAGCCCTGGAGATGCTGGTTGGTGAGGCGATTATTGATCAGGAGTTCCGGTCCCGTCTCCTCAACGGCCAGCGCCCCCACATTCTACAGCAGTACGATCTGACTCCCGAGGAGCGCCGGATGCTCCTGAGCATCCAGGCCAATTCTCTGGAGGAGTTTGCCGCTTGCATTTACCATTGGCTGCAGACTCAGACTCACCCTGGCGGGGCAACGCCCTGGCTGGCCGCGTAACCGGGGAGCGATATGGCCGCTCGTATCCTCATTGCCGACGACGACCCCGACATGCGTCACCTGCTCCGGTTAATCCTCCGACGGCGAGGGTATCAGATCATCGAAGCTCAAGATGGCAAAGAGACGCTGGCGCGGGCGTCGGAGGAGAGACCTGATCTGATCCTGTTGGACATTATGATGCCCCGGATGAGCGGTTTCGAAGTCTGTCGCCGACTTCAAGCTGACAAGGGAACAATGCACATTCCCATCATCTTCCTCACAGCCAAGAGTGATCCCGTCAGCCGCAGCGAAGGACTTCGGTTAGGAGCTCGGGACTTCATTAGTAAGATGGTTGGTCCTAAGCAGCTGGTTGAGCAGATCGAGCGGATCCTGAGTCCGTGCCGGGACGATGCTGCTCATGCTTCTCTGGCCAGCCAGGCGTAGTCCCTGCCCTTAAGGTGAGCAAGCCCTTCGCCAAGCTGGCGAAGGGTTTCCTCTGTTAATGGGGGTTCTGTGGACACCTTTCAGGTTCTCTATGCAACGGACTTCCTTGAAGTTGCCCGATCTACCCGGCAGCGCCTGAACGTCTACATCCCCTCTTTGAAAATCCACCTAGTCAGTCCGGCTCATCAGGCCCTGACGTGGCTTGACGCGAGACCTTTTCACGTGCTTCTGTTGGAGCCTTCCTCCTCCGAGGAGGCTCTGTCTCTGTTACAGACCCTTCGACGCCAGTTTCCTGCTCTCCCCGTCATCGTCCTGATAGAACCGGCCTCTCCCCAGGTTGTCGAAGCGTTCCTGAGGGCTAGCGCTTACGATTGCCTCCCTCGGAAGGAAGTTCTCCCCTCCCGGTTGGCTTCTCTCTTAAAGCATGCTGGTCATTACGCCCAACTGCTCCGCCAGCAGAGGGAGCTAAACACCTGTCTGGATACCAATCGTCTTCAGATCGAGACGTTGCGCCAGCAACTGAGCAGCCTGATTCACGATCTACGCACCCCACTCTCCAGTATCAAGCTTCACCTCACGCTGCTCCAGCGGGGGAAGGAGGAACGGCGCGAGGACTATCTGGCGACGCTGAGGCGGGAGGTGGAGCGGCTGGAGAGCCTTGTCCAGACAGCTCTTGAGTCTGCCCAGCCGGACCCTTCCGCCTCACCGGCGGCAAGGCAGACGTGCGACATCAACCAGGTGGTTCAAGCTTTGGTGAGGGATCGCCAGGAGATGGCTCATCAACGGGGGCTACGCTTCACTTGGCATCTGGCGCCTTACCTTCCCCCGGTGACCGGCAATGGGCCGATGATTGCCCAGGCCATAGACAACCTCATCATCAATGCCCTCAACTACACGCCTGCGGGCGGGGAGGTTGCCGTCTACACGATGGGGCACCACTTAGGCGAAGAGAGGTGGATCACCATCACGGTCAGCGACACAGGGCTGGGCATCGCTCCTGAGGAGATCTCCCACCTCTTTGATCGGTACTACCGGGGAGAAGCAGCCCGACAGACGGGAAGGCCAGGCAGTGGGCTGGGCCTGGCGCTCAGTCGGGAGATCGTGGAAGCCCACGGGGGACGTATTGAGGTCGAAAGTCAGCTTGGGCAGGGAAGCTCCTTCACCATCTGGCTACCGGCGATCTCCTGAAAGGGCGTTTCACTCCAGGGTGAACTCCCCCTGGGACTGGACCAGCCGGTAGCCCACCCCACGCTCGGTGATGATCAGCTTGGGATGGGAGGGGTCCTCCTCGATCTTCTGGCGGAGGTACCAGATATAGAGTTTGAGGTATTGGCGCTCTTCCTCGTAAGCCGGCCCCCAGACCTGGCTGAGGAGGAAGCGGTGGGTCAGCACCTTTCCCTCGTTGCGGATCAGGGTGGAAAGCAGTTTGAACTCGATGGGGGTCAGGTCCACCGGTTTGCCATTCACCCGCACTTCCCGGCTTTCCAGGTCCACCGTCAAGGGGCCATTCTTGTAGACCCGGGCTTCAATGCCCGTTCCCCCTCCCTGGCGGGCTCGACGCAGGACCGCCTCGATGCGCGCCAGGAGCTCCCGAGGGCTGAAAGGCTTCACCAGGTAGTCGTCGGCCCCCATCTCCAGCCCCCGCACGATGTCTGCCTCCTTCCCAATGGCTGTGACGAAGATGATGGGCACGTCGGAGAGCTCGCGCAGCCGTTCGCAGACGGTCCAGCCATCCATATCCGGCATCATAATGTCCAGCACGACCAGGTCCGGTTGCCAGGCATAAGCCTGCCGCAATCCCTCAGCGCCATCGTGAGCCACGATGACCTGGTAGTCCTTTGCCTCCAGCTGCAACTGGATCAGCGAGGCAATGGCAGGATCATCCTCCACGACCAGGATGCGGGTTGGCATACCTTCTCCTCCCTCTCACCACACAAAAGGTCCGGCTCTCCCCATTATACTACCCTTGAAGCAGAACTTTGTCAACGCCTTTCCGCAATTTCCGAGCGCCCCCGACGCTCTCTCACCTTCCGCCAGTGCCGCCAGCGCATCCAGGCCAGCAGGCGGGGCATCACCGTCGTGTAAAGCCTGTAGAGCAGGGGCCTGGCGGGGTAGTCGTAGGCCCCGATGTGGGGCACGAAGGTGCCGCCAAACCCCTGCTTGAAGCGGTAGACCCCCCACATCGGGTCATCCTCGTCCAGCCGATCCGGCGCTCCCCACAGGTCGTACTCCAGGCACCCCTGGCGCTTCGCCCAGCGGATCGCCTCCCACTGGAGCAGGTGGTTGGGCATCCGGTTGCGGTGCCGGCTGCGGGAGGCCCCGTACAGGTACCAGGCCCGCCCTCCGAAGCGAAAGAGGATGACCATCGCCAGGGGCTCCCCTTCGTACTCGGCGATCAGGGGTTGGGCCAGCCCCGCCTGGATGAAACGGCCCCAGGCGTCCTGGTAGTAGGCGAAGGGACGGATGACGAAGCCATCGCGGTGGGCCGTCTCCTCGTACATCTGGTAGAGAAGCGGAAGGTCTTCCAGCCCGCCCTGGCGGACCGTCACCCCTTTCCGCCGGGCCAGCCGGATGTTGTAGCGCCACTTGCTCTTCATTGCCGCCAGCAGCGCTTCCTCGTTGGGCCGCAGGTCGAGGACCATCGTATTGCGGAACTGGACCTGCTCCGGCGAGAGCCGCCATCCCCGCTGGCGCAGCAGGGCCACGACCGCCTCCCCTTCCGCCGTGTCGGTCCGCACGTCGGGGTCTATCTTGACGAAGATCGCCCGCACCCGGCGCGCGAACGCCTCCAGGTGCCCCAGGACCCCCTCCAGGACGGGAAGGTCTCCGTAGTCCAGGATGGGGCCTTTGGGGACGTAGAGCACCGAGAAGGGCAGGGGGGAGGCCTGCCGGTGCAGAACGAGGGCGGCCGCCTTGGGCGCTCCTCCTTCGCGAAAGAGCCAGTAGGTCGGCTGCCAGCCGTGACGCCCTTTGAAAGCGCCCCACTCCCAGCTCTGCAGCAGGTGGGGGTGGGGCAGTGACCGGAGGGCCTGGTCCCAGGTTGCCGGATCGGCGATGGTCTCCCCGCGCATCCTTCCCTATTCCCACTCGATGGTGGCCGGCGGCTTGCTGGTGATGTCGTAGACCACCCGGTTGACGCCGGCCACCTCGTTCACAATCCGGTTGCTCACCCGGGCCAGCAGTTCCAGGTCCAGCCGCGCCCAGTCGGCAGTCATAAAGTCCTCCGTCGTCACAGCCCGCAGGGCGACGGTGTAGCCGTAGGTCCGCTCATCGCCCATCACCCCTACGCTGCGCACGGGTAGCAGGACGGCAAAGGCTTGCTGGGTCGCCTCCCGCAGCAGTCCCGCCGCCTCCAGTTCCTCCAGGAAGATGGCGTCGGCCTGGCGCAGCATGGCCAGCCGCTCTTCCGTCACCTCCCCCAGGATGCGGACGGCCAGCCCCGGCCCCGGGAAGGGCTGCCGCCAGAGGATCTCCGGGGGCAACCCCAGCGCCTCCCCCACCGCCCGCACCTCATCCTTGAAGAGGTAGCGCAACGGCTCGATCAGTTCAAAGGCCATCTCCTCCGGCAGCCCCCCCACGTTGTGATGGGTCTTGATGCGAGCCGCGCTCTGCCGCTCCGGCCCCCGGCTCTCGATCACGTCGGGGTAGAGGGTCCCCTGGGCCAGGAAGCGGAAATGGCCCAACCGGCGGGCCTGCTCCTCGAAGAGCCGGATGAAGGTCTCTCCGATGATCCGGCGCTTGGCCTCCGGGTCGGTCACGCCCCGCAGGGCCTCTAGGAAGGTGCGGCGGGCGTCTACCGCCACCAGCTCCATCCCCATCCCTTCGCGGAAGGTGCGCACCACCTGGGCCGGCTCCCCTTGCCGCAGGAGGCCGGTGTCCACGAAGACGCTGACCAGCCGGTCTCCGATGGCCCGGTGGACGAGGGCGGCTGTGACCGCCGAGTCCACGCCGCCGCTGAGGGCGCAGAGGACCCGGTCCCGCTCCCCCACCCGCTCCCGGATGGCGGCGATCTGCTGCTCGACAATGTTGCCCGGCGTCCAGGTGGGCCGACAGCCGCAGACCTGCAGGGCGAAGTTGCGCAGCATCACGCCCCCGTGGGGGGTGTGGACGACTTCGGGGTGGAACTGGACAGCGTAGAGCCCCCGGTGGGGATCGCCCATCGCCGCTACAGGCGAGTTGACCGTCCGGGCCAGGACCTGGAAGCCGGGGGGCAGCCGCTCCACCCGGTCGCCGTGGGACATCCAGACGGGCAGGCCCTCAGCCGGGGCGGGGAGGCCGGTGAAGAGCGGGGCCTCGGGCTCGACGACGGTCAGCCGGGCGGGACCGTACTCCCGTTGCCGGGCCGGGGCCACCCTTCCCCCCAGGGCCTGGGCCAGCAACTGCATCCCGTAGCAGATGCCCAGGACCGGCCGGCCGGAGGCGAGGACGTAGTCGGGCAAGGTGGGCGCCTCGGGGGCGTAGACGCTGGCCGGCCCCCCGGAGAGGATGAAGCCCCGGGGGCGCAGGGCCAGCACCTCCTCGGCCGGCGCATCCCAGGGGAAGAGCTCGCAGTAGACCTGGGCCTCGCGCACCCGCCGGACGATGAGCTGACTGGTCTGGGAACCGAAGTCGAGAACGATAAGGGTATTGGGCATGGTTGCAGTGAGGTGTGAGGTGTAAAACGTAAGGTGTGAAACGTGAAATGTGAAACGTGAAACGTGAGGCGTGAAACGTGAAGCGTGAGGTGTGGAACGTGAAACGTAAGGCGTTACTCCAGTCGGTAGGTGATCTCAGCTTCGCGCAAGGGGCGTCCCCGTTGCTGAGGGATCATCGTCAGCAGCAGTCGGATAATCTCGCTGAGCAGCGTCAGCCGGTGTTCGAGGATCTCATCTCCCAAGACGTAACGGGCTTTGAAGTACCAATCACGGCTCTCGCGGGCCGACCCCAGAGCGTACTCGTAAAAGCGTGCGCGATCTCTGCCCGTGCCACGCGAATATCCTTCCGCCAGGTTGGCGCTGATGGAGCCCACCGCCCGGTATAGCTGGTCGGCCAAGGCTCTCGTCCGCCGGTCCCCGATCAGCCGAGTGACGTCCCGCCACCCCAGGTCACCCAGAAACAGGGCCCGCCTGTACGCCTGCATCCTCCAAAGCGAATCTTTCTTGATCGCTGCCGGCACCTGGGCCTCCCACTCGGCGTATGTTCTCCAAACGCTGTTCACCTCCTCCCTCCTTTCACGCCTCACGCCTTACGTTTCACGCTTCACGTTTCACGCCTCACGCCTCACGCCTTACGTTTCACGCTTCACGTTTCATGCCTCACGCTTCACACCTCACGCCTCACGCTTCACGCCTCACATTTTCCGCCCCCATCTCCCGATAAACCCCTACCAGCTTCTCCTGAGCCATTTGCCAAGTGAACTCCCGGCGCACCCGCTGGTAGGCCGCTTCGGCCAGCTGGTCGGCCAAGGCCGGGTCGTCCAGGAGGCGGAGCACCACGCGGGCCAGGTCGCTGGGGTCATCGGGGGTGAAGAGGAGGGCATCCACACCCTCCCGCATCAGTTCGCGCACGACGGGGAGGTTGGCGGCCACCACGGGCCGGCGGCAGGCCATATACTCCAGCAGCTTGATGGGGCTGCACCCCTGGGTGACGTTGCGGTCGTTGTAGCCCAGCGGAGCCAGGCAGATGGTGGCCCGGTTGATGAGGTCGGGGATCTGATCGGGAGGCAGTGGCCCTTCCAGGCTCACCCAGTCGGCCAGCCCCTGCTTGCGAATCCGCCGGCGCAGCATCTTGAGGCGGACCTTGCGCCCCCCGCCGACGATGCGCAGCCGGACGGGGCGCTCGGCCAGGATGTGGGGCATCGCGTCCAGCGCCGTCTCCACCCCTTGCCAGGAGGCCAACGTCCCCACGTAGAGCAGGGTCGGCGGCTCCGTGGGCTCGACGGGCCGGGGGGCGAAGCGGGTTGGGTCCACGCCGTTGGGGATGACGACGATGCGCTCCGGGGGGATGCCCAGGCTGCGGATGTACTCCCGGGTCACCCGGCTGGGGCAGAGGATCCGGTCGGCCCGGTGGAGGGTGAAGACCTCCTGCTGGCGCAGCTTCTCCAGGAGAGGCTGGTGGCGCAGGGCCGGGTAGTGGTACTTGAGCTCGATGCTGGGAAGGCCGTTGACCTCGTAGATCGTCCGGTAGGGGGGGCGCCGTCCATCACCGGCCCGGACGGCCGGCAGCCCGCTCCAGATGGAGCGGAAGTGCACCACGGCGTAACCGGGGTGGGTCGCCAGATGACGGGCCACCATCTCGGAGAAGGCCATCGCCCGCCGCAGGAAGTTCGTGTCTTGGGAATGGAAGCGCCAGATGCGTGCGCCTTCGTAGGTCCCTTCGGCAGGAAGGCCAGGCGTGCCGGCCGTCAGGAGATGGACCTCATAGCCGGCCTGAACCAGCCCCCGCACGAAGTAGGTGATGTGGGTGCTGGCTCCCTTGGGACTGGGCACGACATCGAACGCGGCGTAGAGGACCGTTGGGTTCATCCGAGGGATCGGTCTACAGGGCAGGGAGGTGACGGGTCGGCGCGGTGGACCGTGGGCTCACGGGGCTTCCTCCAGCAGCCCGTAGAGACGGTCCAGGGCGGTGCGCAGGACCGGACGCGGCGGCCATTCCATCAGGGCCTCCTCCAGGGCGACCAGGGCGTCGGGCAGGGCAGTCCGGTCCTGGTCCATCGCAATGGCCTCTTCCAGGAGGGCCAGCCCCTTCGTCTCCTCCCCCCGCAGGAGCCAGAAGTAGGCCCGGTAGAACTGGTGCGAGGCCTGACGGGGGCTGGTTCCCCACTCGCGCTCCCCGTGCTCGATGGCCCGCTGGTAGGATTCCAGGGCTTCGTCCTGACGGCCCGCCTTCTCCAGCACGATCCCCCGGTAGGCCCAGGCCCAGCTCCGGTTGGGGATCAGGCGCAGCACCTGCTCCAGACTCTCCAGCGCTTCGTCGTAGCGCCCCATCAGGGCCAGCACCCGGCCCCGCCCCTCCCAGGGCCAGTAAGAGTCCGGTTCCAGGTGAAGGCGGTGGTCGAAGGCGTCCAGGGCCTCCTGCAGGCGGCCGGCCATGCGCAGCGCGTTCCCCAACTGGCTCCAGGCCCATCCCCAAGAGGGGGCGAGTTCGGTCACCCGCTGGAAAGCCTCGGCCGCTTCGGGATACCGCTTCATCGCCGCCAGGGCTTCCCCTTTGCTGGCCCACACCCAGTCGGCGTCCGGCGTCAGGGCCAGCGCCCGGTCGAAGGCCTCCAGGGCTTCCTGGTAGCGTCGGGCGAAGCGAAGGGTCTCCCCCAGTTGGGCCCAAGCCCAGGCGTACTGGGGCTTGAGCTCCAGGGCGCGGTGGAGGGCGTCCAACGCTTCGTCGTAGCGTCCCAATTGCTGGAGGGTGCGCCCCAGGTGGGCCCACCCCCAGGCGTAGTCGGGGAGCAGCTCCAGCGCCCGCTGAAAGGCGTGGCGGGCGTCGGCCGGCCGATCGGCCAGGCGCAGGGTCTCCCCCAGTTGGGCCCAGGCCCAGCCGTACTCCTCGTCCAGGTGGATGGCCCGCTGGAAGGCGGCGATGGCCTCATCGAAGCGGCGGAGCTGGAGCAGCGCCTGCCCTTTGCTGGCCCAGGCCCAGGCGTAGTCGGGGTCAATCTCCAGGGCGCGGTCGAAGGCATCCAGCGCCCCCTCGGGGCGTTCGGAGAGCCGGAGCGCCTCCCCCAGGTGGGCCCAGGCCCATTCATAGGCTTCGTCCAGCTCCACAGCCCGTCGAAAGGCGGCGATGGCCTCGTCGAAACGGTCCAGCAGGGCCAGGGTCTCCCCCTTGCTGGCCCAGGCCCAGGCGTAGTCGGGCAGCAGTTCCAACGCCCGGTTGAAGGCGTCCAGGGCCCTCTCGAGATCGCGGCTCAGCCGGAGGGTCTCCCCCAGTTGGGCCCAGGCCCAGCCGTAGTCGGGGGCGATCTCCAGGGCCCGCTCCAGAGAGGCACGGGCGGCATCGTAGTAACCCATCCGGCGCTGGAGGGCCCCCTGTCGGGCCCAGGCCCAGGCGTAGTCGGGGGCTGCGGTGACCGCCCGGTCGAAGGCGGAGAGGGCATCCTCGTAGGCTCCCTGGTCTCGGAGCGTCTCGGCCATCCGTCCCCAGGCCCAGGCGTACTCGGGATCAAGCCGGACGGCCTGCTGGAAGTCGGCGAGGGCCTCATCGTAGCGTTGCATCTGGTGGAAGGCTTCGCCCCGGCTGGCCCAGGCCCAGGCATCCTCGGGGTCCGCGTCCAGCACCCGGCTGAGGACGTTGACCGCTTCGGGCAGCCGCTCGGCCAGGCGCAGGGCTTCCCCCAGGTGGGCCAGCGCCCACTGGTAGTCGGGGTCCAGGGCGACGGCCCGCTCCAGAGCGGAGACCGCCTCGTCGTACCGCTCCAGGTCAATCAGCGTCACCCCCAGGTGGGCCCAGGCCCACTCGTAGTCCGGGTCCAGGGTCACCGCCCGCCGGAAGGCACGGCGTGCTTTCTTCGCCTGTCCGTGGAGGCGGTAGGCCTCGCCCAGGCTGCCCCAGGCCCAGGCGTATTGGGGGTCCAGTTCGACGGCCCGCTTCAGGACGGGGATGGCTTCCTCGAAGCGGTTCAACTGGTTGAGGACCTCTCCCAGCCGGCCCAAGGCCCAACTGTAGTCGGGGTTGAGGGCTACGGCCTGCTCAAAGGCTTCTCGGGCTTCCTCGTAGTTGCGCTGGAGGCGCAGGACCTCGCCCTTGTGGGCCCATGCCCAGGCGTACTCGGGGTCCAGGGCCAGGGCCCGATCGAAGGCGGCCAGAGCCTCTTCGGGCTGTCCCGACCGGGCGTGGGTCTCCCCCAAGCTGCCCCAGACCCACGCGATGTCGGGCTGCAGGTCAATGGCCTGGTACAGGTCGGCCAGGGCGTGTTCCAGGTGGTTTAGGAGGAGGTAGGTCTCGCCCCGGTGGGCCAGGGCCCAGGCATAGTCGGGCATCAGGGCCAGGGCCCGGTTGAAGGCGATGAGGGCATCCTCAAGGCGACCCAGGGCCAGCAGGGCCTCGCCCTTGTGGGCCCAGGCCCAGGCCGACCCTGGTACCAAGGCGATGAGTTCTTCGAAAGTGGACAGGGCGTCTTCCAGGCGTCCCTCTTCTCGCAGCCGGTGTCCCTCTTGGGCCAGATAGGCGGCGGTCTCCGGCAGCGGGCCTGCTGACGGCTCCCAACCCGCAGCTTCATCCTCTACGATCCGTCCCTGGTGAGAAGGTTTCTCCGCCATTCGCTTCCACCGCTCCTATCGTCTGACCAAACAACGACTTTCTGAACGGGAAGTGTACCACAAGTTGCACGGTAACCCAAGGCCTTTCAGGGCTCCATCCCTCGCAGTGACCCTCCCGCAGGTGCCCCCCGCAGCCTGAAGCGGTCGTAGGCAGCCTCCGATAAGCCTTGCTATCGCCGGGCACCGCGGGACCTGCGGGAGGGTGATGTTGAGGCCCTGGCGGTAACCCAAGGACCCTGGCCGCTTCATTCCCCTTCGCTGATTTCCCCTCCTATCCCTTCGCCGATCGCCTCCAGCAGGGCCGTCAAGGTGGGGTAATCGTCCCGCAGCAGCGTGGTCAATTCGGTGATCACCTGCATCCGCCAGGTGGGGCCGGCATCTGCCCAAGCTGCCTCGGCTTGGCGCAGGTGGGCGGCCAGCAACTGAGGGAGGGGGAGGTCCCGGGCGGTCAGGAGCAGCCGCAGGTAGCCCACCTCTTGGGTGAAGGTCCGCACCTCTTCGGGGTTGCAGAGGAGGACCTGGTCCAGACTCAGAGGGGGACGTGGGGGCAGGAGATGGTGGACCCGTCCGCGCTCGTCCCGGTAGCCGACGGTGACGATTTCCATTTCGATGGGGACACGCCGGTTGCGCCGCTGATCTTCGATGACCTCGGGGGAGACGTCCTGGGCAACCACGAGCTGGCGCACCAGCGGGTCATCCTCGATGTGGATGTCGGCGATGAGGCCGTAGACTTGGTAGCCCCCGTCGCGAGGAATGGCTTTGACCAGCGCGCCCAAGGCCGGCCCGGCCAGCTCGGTGACCCGACAGCCAACGGCGAAGGCAGTTGTGCTGGCCCGCAGGATTCGTCCGATCACGTCCACGAGCCCCTCCCCCTTCCTGCCGAAAGCAGGAGAACCTGATCTTCCCCAACAGATGCTCCGGTTCAGATTATACCCTACACTCCCGCTCTTGCCCAGCCCCCCTTGCCTTTCCCTGTTATCTGTGTTAAACTACCGGGCGCTCTGAGAACCCGTTGATCCGACCTCTGAAGTCTCGAAAGGGTCCTGTCGGCGGCGAAAGGGATGGTTCTTGGCTCACCCCTTGAAGCCTTCAGAGGTCCAGAAGGACGCGATGGTCGAGGGAATGGCATTGGGCAGACGAACGCTCCCTGTGGGGATACTCCTGCTGGTCCTGATCACGGTTGGGCTCCCCGTCCACGCCAGCCCGCTCCTCCAGGCCGGCGGCGTGGCAGAGATCACCTCCCCCAAGAATGGGGAACGGCTGAGCGGCGTGGTCCAGATCATCGGCACCGCCACCCATCCTCAGTTCCAGCGCTACGAACTCCACTTCGGCCCGGTGCCCAACAACACCGATCAGTGGTACGGCATCGGTGACCCGGTGCCCACCCAGGTCGAAAACGGCTTACTGGCCGTGTGGGACACCACCTACATCCCTGACGGCACCTACGCCATCCGGCTGAGGGTGGTGCGCCAAGACGGCAACTACACCGAGAAGATCGTCCAGGTGGTGATCGTCAACAGCGAGCCGACGCCGACGCCGACGCCGGCCGAGCCGACGGCGACGCCCCTGCCCACGGCGGTGGCGGCCACCCCCACGCCGGTGCCCATCGAACTGCCGCCGACGGAGACCCCCCGCCCCTCGCCGACGCCAGGCGGTCCCCCCACCCTCACCCCCACGCCTTCCGCCTCGGTCCTGGCTGCCGTCAACTTCCGGGGCTGGCGGGATGCCTTCTGCAATGGCGCCCTGCTGACGGTGCTGCTCTTCGCGGTCTGGGGCATTCTCCTCTTCTTGCGGGAGGCGATCCGCTTCCTCCTGCGCCGGGGGCGCGAAGACCAACTCCTCCCCCCACCCTGATCCCGCCTCGGTGGTTGCCCACCGGGAGGCCATTTACCCAATTGCCCTACTTCCTGTGGCTTTGGCTCTTCTCCCCATCCGAAGTATAATCCCTGTATCGGAGCCTGGTGCTTCGTCAAACGGATTCAGAATCCCCTTGATGGACTGACCATACCTGGAGGGGCCGGTCCGTGGTGACGCCTGTTGAGTTGATTCCCTATCGAACGACCAGCGACGACTACAGGCTGACCGAGGATCTCAAATCCCGCTTCGCACGCCTACGCCTGCAACGTCGCCCTTTGTATCTGACCTGTGATGAGTTCGACCAGATTTTGAAGTGGAAACTGGGAAGGCAGTATGGTAGACAGCGGGAAAGGCGCAAAGCCAACACAGAAGAGGTGATACGTACAGTTACAAGCGCCGCGTTTGCCATCGAGCATCCCGATGAAGAGTACGAATTGGAACTACGGATGAGCATTCTTTGCTCGTTGCGTGGGGTAGGCGTACCTGTCGCTTCTGCCGTTCTGGCGCTAGTCTTTCCCGAAAAATATGCGGTGATTGACTTCCGAGGATGGAGACAGGTGTTTGGCGAAGAAAAGAGGATCTTCTCCATCCCGGATTACAAACGGTATCTTCGCGAAGTGCGGCGACTGGCCGATGAGCTGGGATGGCCTGTTCAGGAAGTTGATCTGGCGATCTGGGAGTATGACCGAGCAAATTCAAAAAGGTGAATTTCTAGGATGTTCGAGGTAAGGCCTAAGAGGTGATCGCGCACGAGCCTTGCTGGCTTATCGTCGGGCTGGGGAATCCCGGTCGTCGGTACGCCCGCCACCGCCACAACATCGGCTTCCGCTGCCTGGACCGGCTGGCCGCCCGCCACGGCCTGGTCTTCGACCGGGTGCAGAACCGGGCGTTGCTGGCCACAGGCCGCATCGCTGACCGGGCCGTTGTCCTGGCCAAGCCCCAGACCTTTATGAACGAGAGCGGGCGGGCCGTTGCCCCCCTGGTCCGTGCCTACCACGTGCCGCTGGAGCGTCTGCTGGTCGTCTACGACGACCTGGACCTGCCCCCGGGCACCATCCGCCTCCGGCCCGAGGGGGGAAGTGGTGGCCACCGGGGGATGCGCTCCGTCATCGAGGCCCTGGGGTCCCAGGACTTCCCCCGCCTGCGGGTGGGGATCGGGCGGCCACCGGGCCGAATGGACCCGGCCGACTATGTGCTCCAGGACCTCTCGCCGGAGGAAGAGGAACGCTTCGACCGGGTCTGCGAGCGGGTGGCCGAGGCCATCCACTGCTGGCTGACAGAAGGGATCGTGTTGGCGATGAGCCGGTACAACGGGCCGGCCATCCAATGATTCTGAGATGCCTAGGAGGAAAGAGAAATGAACCGGGAGAAGGTTAAGGAAGCTCGATTGCTTGGCCGTTATCTTATCGCTGACCCAAGGGTCTGTCACGGTCAGCCAACTTTTCGTGGCACGCGCGTCTTGGTGTCGGACGTGCTCGAACAGGTTGCCAATGGAATGGCCTGGGAGGCCATCATTGAGGAATGGAATGGTAGCATCACCGAAGAGGCCATTGCCGAAGCTGTCCAATTGGCCATTGTATGAACCTCTCGCCTCTGCTTGCTTTGATCGCCCAAGCGCCGGGCTATGCGGAACTGAAGAGCACGTTGCAGTCGGAGAAGGAGTCGGCACTCCGGCGCGGCCGGCCCCTGGGCCTGCTTCGGGCAGCCCGACCGGCGCTGCTGGCGGCCCTGGCCCAGGACCTCTCCCGTCCCCTCCTCGTCGTCGTCGCCACCGCCGAACGCTCCCGCGCCCTGACCGAGAGCCTCCGGGCTTGGATGGCCGATCCGACCCGCCTCCACCGCTTCCCGGAGCCCAACGCCCTCTTCTACGAACGCGCCCCCTGGACCCAGGAGGTGGTCGTCGGCCGGCTCCAGACCCTCGCCGCCCTGCTGGAGCCCGGAGACCGCCCGCCCATCGTCGTCACCTCCGTCCGCGCCCTGATGCAGGTCACCCTGCCCCCGCGCCAGTTCCGGCTGGGCACCCGGACCCTGCGCCAGGGCCAACTCACCTCGATGGAGAAGCTGGTGGCCGCCTGGCTGGGGCTGGGCTACCGGCCGGCCACCGTCGTCGAAGTGCCGGGCCAGTTCAGCCGCCGAGGCGGCATCCTGGACGTCTACCCACCTACCGACGAAGGACCGGTGCGCATCGAGTTCTTCGGCGACGAGGTTGAGAGCCTGCGTCGCTTCGACCCGGCCACCCAGCGCTCCCGAGAGCGGCTGGAGCGGATCACCATCCCGCCGGCCAGCGAAGCCCTTCCCCGCCTCGGCCCCGCCATCGCTCCGAAGCTGACCCCTTGGGACCTCTCCCGGCTTCCCAAGGACGAGGCGGAGCCGCTGCGCCGTGACCGTCAGCGGCTGGCGGAGGGCAGCTTCTTCCCGGAGCTTCCCTTCTACCTGCCCTACCTCTACGCCCCCACCCCCTCCTGGCTGCTGGACTACCTGCCCCCGGAGGGGCTCATCGTCGTCGAAGAGCCGGAGGCGCTGCGTGACGCTTGGGCCGACCTGGAGCAGCAGGCCCACCGCCTGCGGGAGGAGGCCACCCGGCAGGGCCGGCTCCCCCCCGGCTATCCGCCCCCCTACCTCCCTTGGGAGCGATGGCAAGAGGCCCTGACCCGCCGTCCCTGGTTGAACCTGGGCTACGGGGAAGAGGAGGAAACCCATCCCCATCCGCTCTCCAACGCCTTCATCCCCGGCCCCCGCTTCGGCGGCCAGATCAAGCCCCTGCTGGGCCACCTGCGGAGTGCCCAGGCCGTCGGGGAGCCGGTCATCCTGATCAGCCGCCAGGCCCCTCGGCTGGCCGAACTGTGGACCCAAGAGACGGGCCAGGACGCGCCGCTCCAGGACGCGCTCCCCATCGCCGACGGCCTGCTCCCCCCGCTCACCTTCGTTCAGGGTGTTCTGGAGGAAGGGTGGAGCTTGCGCACGGAGAGGAGGGGAGGAGCCCCGGCCCGGACGATCCACCTCTTCACCGACGCCGAGCTTTTCGGATGGCGTCGGCCGGCCCCCCGTCGGCGTCCCCGCCCCCGCCCCATCGCCCCCGAATCCCCCTTCACCGACCTGGAGCCGGGCGACTACGTCGTCCACATCGAGCACGGCATCGGCATCTTCCGGGGCCTGACGACGCTGCACAGCAACGGCAGCGAGCGGGAGTACCTGGTCATCCAGTACGCCGGCGAAGACCGGCTCTACGTCCCCATCCACCAGGCCGACCGGGTCAGCCGCTACATCGGGACGGAGGACCGTCCGCCCCGCCTCCACCGGCTGGGGACCGCCGAGTGGGACCGGGTGAAGCGGCAGGCGAAGCAGGCCGTCGAGCAGGTGGCCCGGGAGTTGCTGGAGCTCTACGCCGCCCGCGAACTGGTCCCCGGCCACGCCTTCTCCCCCGACACCGACTGGCAGCACGAACTGGAGGCCGCTTTCCCCTACATCGAGACGGAGGATCAGATCCAGGCCATCGAGGCGGTGAAGCGGGATATGGAACGGCCCCGCCCGATGGACCGGCTCATCTGCGGCGACGCAGGGTACGGCAAGACGGAGGTGGCCCTGCGGGCCGCCTTCAAGGCGGTGATGGACGGCAAGCAGGTCGCCTTCCTGGTGCCCACCACCGTCCTGGCCCAGCAGCACTACAACACCTTCCGCGAGCGGCTGGCCCCCTTCCCCGTCGAGGTCGAGATGCTCTCCCGCTTCCGCTCCCCCCGCGAGCAGCGGGAGATCCTGGAGCGGCTGGAGGCCGGCCAGGTGGACATCGTCATCGGCACCCACCGGCTCCTCAGCCCCGACGTCCGCTTCAAGGACCTGGGCCTGCTCATCATTGACGAGGAACAGCGCTTCGGCGTGACCCACAAAGAGCGGCTGAAGCGGATGCGGACCCAGGTGGACGTGCTGACGATGACGGCGACCCCCATCCCCCGCACCCTCTACATGGCCCTCACCGGCGTGCGGGAGATCAGCACCATCGAGACGCCGCCGGAGGAGCGGCTGCCGGTGACCATCCACGTGGGGGAGTACGACCCCAACGTCGTGCGCCACGCCATCCTGCGGGAACTGGAGCGCGGGGGGCAGGTCTTCTACGTCCACAACCGGGTCCAGACCATCGCCACGGTGAAGCGGCGGCTGGAGCGGCTGGTGCCGGAGGCCCGGATCGCCATCGCCCACGGCCAGATGCGGGAGGCGGACCTGGAGCGGGTGATGCTCCGTTTCGTGGATGGCGAGGTGGACCTGCTCCTGACGACGACCATCATCGAGAGTGGGCTGGACATCCCCAACGCCAACACCATCATCGTCGAGGACGCCGATCGCTTCGGGCTGGCGCAACTCTACCAGCTTCGGGGCCGGGTGGGGCGCGGCGCGATGCGGGCCTACGCCTACTTCTTCTACCGTCGGGGGCGGATGACGGAAGAGGCCCGACAGCGGCTGGAAACGATCCGGGAGACCGGGGGGAGGCTGGGGGCCGGCTTCAACATCGCCATGCGCGACCTGGAGATCCGGGGCGCGGGGGAGCTGTTGGGCGTCCGGCAGCACGGCCACATCGCCGCCGTGGGCTTCGACCTCTACACCCGGCTGCTGGCCCAGGCGGTCCAGGAACTGAAGGCCCGACGGGGGGAGACGCTCCGAGAGCGGGAACGGGGGATGCCCACGTTGCCCCCGTTGGTGACCATAGACCTGCCCCTGCCGGCCTACATCCCCGAGGCCTACGTGTCCGACCAGACGCTGCGGCTCCGCCTCTACCGGCGGCTGGCCCAGGTCGCCCGGCTGGAGGAGGTGGAGGCGATGGCCGAGGAACTGGCCGACCGCTTCGGCCCCCGGCCCCAGGAGGTGGAGAACCTGCTCTTCCAACTGCGGATCAAAGTGCTGGCCGGACGGGCCGGCGTGCGGGCCATCCGGCTGGAGGCGGGCAAGCTGGCCGTCTACTGCGACCGGCTGGCGGAGGTGAACCGGCCGGGGCTGCAACGACGGCTGGGCCACGGCATCCGGGTGGGTCGGCGGGCCATCTGGATCCCCTGGCTCTCCCGAGAGCGGGCCTGGGCCGGGAAATCGGCGATCTCCTGGCAGGAACTGCTGGTGCGGGTGCTGGAGACGCTGGCGACGGAGCGGTGAGCGGTGCGCATCGGCATAGACGCTCGGCTGCTGGCCTACCGGATGGGGGGGATCAGCCGCTACACCTGGCACCTGATCCAGGGCTTCGCGGCGATGGCGACGCCCCATCAGTTCGTCGTCCTCCAGAGCCGGAAGCAGCGCTCTTCCCTGGTCGAAGCGCCCCAGGTGCAGACCGTCTCCCTCTGGACCCCTCCCCACCACCGCTGGGAGGGATGGGCCCTCTCCCTGGAGCTCTGGCCCCGCCGTCTGCACCTCCTCCACAGCCCCGACTTCATCCCCCCCCGTTACGGCTCCTTCCGGCGGGTCATCACCGTCCACGACCTGAACTTTCTCTACTACCCCGAGTTCCTCACCGCCGAGAGCGCCCGCTACTACGGCCAGATTGACCGGGCCGTCCGGCAGGCGGACCACATCCTGGCCGACTCCCACGCCACCCGGCGGGACCTGATCGAGCGGCTGGGGGTGCCGCCGGAGAAGGTGACGGTCGTCCACCTGGCCGCCGACCCCCGCTGCCGACCGCTGGCGCCGGCCCAAGCGCGGGCGGTGGCCGACCGCTACGGGCTGCCGGAGCCCTTTCTGCTCTTCGTGGGGACGCTGGAGCCCCGCAAGAACGTGCCCACGCTGCTGGAGGCGATCCACCGGCTGCGACAGACCGGCCTGGAGGTGCCCCTGGTCCTGGTGGGCCGGCGGGGCTGGCTCTACGATGAGATCTTCGCCCGGCTGCAGGCCCTGGGGCTGGAGGGGCAGGTCCGCTTCCTGGAGGGGGTCTCCGACGAGGACCTGGTGGGGCTCTACAACGCGGCCCGCTGTCTGGTGCTTCCCTCCTTCTACGAGGGGTTCGGGTTGCCGGCCCTGGAGGCGATGGCTTGCGGCACGCCCGTCGTCGTCTCCGACCGGGCCTCGCTGCCCGAGGTCGTGGGGGAGGCGGGGCTGCTGGTGGACCCGACCTCCCCGGAGGCGCTGGCCGAGGCCATCGGGCGGGTGTGGGAGGACGAGGCGTTGCGCCGGCGGATGCGTCGGCAGGGGCTGGCCCAGGCGGCCCGCTTCTCCTGGGAGCGGGTGGTGCGGGAGACGTTGGCCGTCTACGAGGATGTGGGGCGGTAGAGGGCAGCCACCGATGCCCCCTCCGGTGGTCTCCCCATAGACGTTGTCCGCCGGGCCCTCCTGGCCCCTTCACCTTGGTGTGAGGAAATCCACGTCTCGTCCGTGAATCCATCCATAGACAAACCCGCCCTGGCGTGGTACTCTGGGTCCGAGCGCGGAGGTCAGGTAGCTCACCGGCAGAGCGCACGTTGAACGATCGTGAGGCAGTGGGTTCGATTCCCACCCTGACCACCATCGAGGTTAGCGACGAGGGGTGGGGGATCAAGAAGCATCGGGGCGACCCAGAGGGGTCGCCCCAATGGTTTGGGGTTTTCCTACACCTCGGCGGACCTCAGCAGCTCGATGGCGATGGTCACCACTAGGCTGGCGATCTCGCCCTGGTGCTGGTCAATCTGTTCGTAGATGCGACTTCCCCATCCCCTCTGGGCGGCCTGCTCCCGCAGCACCGCCTTCAGCGCCTCGGAGGACTCCCCGCCCCCTCGAGCCCGCTCCAGGACATCGTCCAGCCCTTCCAGGATCGGGTCGGTGATCAGGGCCTGCAGCCTGTCTACCAGGGTGTAGTACTGGGTTCGGTAGCTCTTTTGGAGCTGGGTGTATCGCCCCACGTCTAGCAGGCCCTGATCGTACTGCCGTCGGGTCTCGTTCAACACATCGTCCAAGGCTCGGAGTTCGGCGTAGAGCTGGCTCAACCGCTCTACCGTCTTCGCCCGCGTGACTTCTCGCTCGCCTCTTGCTAGGGTAGTCGTGACCACCTCTTCGAAGTAGGGGATGTCGAAACGGTTCTTCTCGATGAAGTCCACGATCTGGAACTCTTTGAAGGCGACCCGAACCACCTGGATGGTCCCCCGACCGCTGACGATGATGCAGCGGGTGTTCTCGTGGTGGTGGCGGATGTGGTTGAGCAGACGCTGCCCTTCCAGGAGGGGCGTGGCCGCATCCAGCTCTAGGTCCAGGATGACGAGGGAGAAGGGGGAGACCTCTTCGAGGGCCTGTCGGGCCTGCTGATAGGTGCTGGCCAGGCTCACCCGGTATCCCAGGTCTTCCAGAATCTCCCGCAGGATCGCCTGCCACTTAGGGTCGTCTTCCACGATCAAGATTCGCGGTGCCTCGCTCATCGAGGTCCTCTCTCACAGGGCTCGGAGGGCGGTGGCCATCTCCCCGGCGGTCTGGTAGCGCTCCCCCCGGCGCTTAGCTGCGGCCTTGAAGATGATCGTCTCCAGGGCGGGTGGAATGGCGGGGTTGAGCTGGCGGGGAGGCGGCAGAGGCTCAGAGATGTGCTTGATCGCCACCGCCACGGGCGTGTCCGCCTGGAAGGGTACCTGTCCGGTCAGCATCTCGAAAAGGACGATGCCCAGCGAGTAGATGTCGGCCCGGTGATCCACCGGCTCTTCCATCGCCTGCTCTGGTGACATGTAGTTGAAGGTGCCCACGATCCCTGTCCGGGTCAGTTGCGGCCCTTCCACCAGCTTGGCGATGCCGAAATCGGTGATCTTCACCTGATCGCCGGGCAGAAGGATGACATTGGAGGGCTTGATGTCGCGGTGGATCACCCCTTGTTGGTGGGCGTAGTCCAGGGCATCGCAGATTTGGATGGCGATCTGGACGCTCCGTTGGACGGACAACGGCCCCTCCCGTTCGATGACCGTCGCCAGGGTGGGGCCGTCCAAATACTCCATCACCAGGAAGGAGGTTCCCCGGTCCTCCGCCGCGTCGAAGACGATGACGATGTTGGGGTGGACCAATCGGCCCGCCGAACGGGCCTCCCGTCGAAAACGCTGTTGCAGTTCCGGGTGGGCGCTAAGGGCCGGATGGAGCACCTTCAGGGCCACGATGCGGTCAATGTTGGGATCACGGGCCTTGTAGACGATCCCCATGGCCCCCCGGCCCAGCTCCTCCAGGATCTCGTAGCGCCCGATGTAGCGTCCATCGGCCCGTTGCTCCTGCCGTTGGGCTTCCATCAGGGCCTTGTAGACGATCTCCCGGAACTCCTGGAGGTCGAATTGGTCCTTGGTGATGAAGTCGAAGACGTTGTAGCGTTTGAAGAAGTCCCGCACCTGCATCGTGGAGATGTCGGGCCGGCCTGTTACCACGATGCAGAGGGCCTGGGGGTAGTGCAGGTTGACGTAGTGGACAATGCGCTGCCCTGCCTTGACCTGAGGATACGAGGTGCCTTCGATGTCGGATACGCTGCCTCCTAGATCGGGCAGGCCGATGTCCACGGTAACCAGGTGGAAAGGGCGTCCCTCGTCCTGGGCTCGGGTCAGGGCTCGCTTCGCCTCTTCGTAGCTGGAGGCCAACTCCACCTCGCAGGTGTCCTCTAGCGTCTCCCGCAGCACCTGCTGCCAGTAGTGTTCATCCTCCACCACCAACACCCTACCCCAGTGCGCCGAGGCGTTCTCTTCTCCCGTCATCATCTTCACCTAATACAACACTTGATGCAAAATGGTGATGTACTCGAGGAGGTCAAACCGGCTCTTATCCAGGAAGGCGAAGGGATGGAAACGCTGTACGCTGGCCTGGGTCACCTGGCGCGATCCGCTGACCACGATGGTGGGAATAGCGCGGCCCGATCGCGCGATGTACTGCAGGACCCTCTCGCCATCCCGATTGCCTTGAATGCCCGTCAGGTTGATGTCCACGACGGCCAGGTCGAAGGGCTGGGCCTCCAACGCGGCGATTGCTTCCTGGTAGCTGCGGGCGGTGGTGATCAGGTGGCCCTCTTCTTCCAGAGGCTCCCTCAGGATCTGCTCCCGCCATTCCTCGTTGTCCTCGACAATCAGGATTCGGCGCTGCTTGGTCATCCTTCACCTCTCCTCTCCCGCGCCTGCCTCCCTGTCTTCCGTGCTCCCCTCCCGGCCTGGGGAGACTTTACGGATGGGTATGCGCACGATGAAGGTGCTTCCCTTCCCGACCTCGCTCTCTACCAGGATGTCCCCCCCCAACCGTCGCATAAACATCCGTGACCACCAGAGGCCGTAGCCCAGTCCTCCCTTCTTCGTTGTGGTCCCCATACGGAAAATTTCCTCTTGCTGGTCCTTAGGGATACCCGGTCCGGTGTCGGAAACGTAAACGCTCACCCAGTTTTCGTCGGTCTGCTCCGTCCGTATCCGCAGCGTGCCCTCATCCCCCATCGCCTCCAGCGCGTTGGTGATCAGGTTTAGGAAGACTTCGCTCAGTTGAGGGGTGGCCATCACTGGCGGCAGGTCCTCGGCGTACTCTTTGATCACGGTGATGCCCGGTGGCATCGAAGGGATCTCGGTCCAGGCCCGGATGATGGCGCTGTTCACCTGGATCGGCTCCAGCGTCATCGGCTGGAAGGGGCGGCGGATCCGTCGGGCGATCTCCAGCGTCTGTTCGGCGTTCTCCCGGATGGCCTGGAGCTTGTCCCGCAGGTAGGCGTTGGTCAGGGTGCCCTGCATCATCTTCAACTCGATCTGCTGGAGCATGGCCCGGATGGCCCCCACGTTGTTGTTGATCCGGTGGACCATGTTGCCGGCGATGTCGGCCATCGCCGCGATCTTCTCCGCTTCCATCTGCCGCCGTTGCGACTCCCGCATCGCCTCCAGGTAGCGGGCGTTCTGGATGGCGATGGCGGCCTGGCTCGCCAGCGCCTCCAGCAGCCGTTGATCGTCCCGAGTGAAGGCACCGGGCTTAGGGCTGCCGATGTTGATGACGCCGATGGGCTCTCCCTGAGGGCCGCCGAGAATGGGGACCGAAAGGGCTGACCGGGCCTCGGGGATGATCTCTCGATACCAATCGGCCCAGCGCCAGCTTTGCCAGGGGGGACGGGTGACGTCAGGCACGATGGTGGGCCGCTTCTTCTCGATCAAGCGGGTGACGCCCGTCTCGTCCAGCTTCAGCCGGATGGTGCTCTTGCTCAGCCCCCGACCGACCTTGGAGACCACCTCACCGGCCAGCCGGTCCAGGAGCATAATGTTGCCGTAGGGAGCCCCGATGATGTTCAGTGCACCTTCTAGGATCCGGTCCAGCACCCGGTCAATGTCCAGCGTGGAGGTGATCGCCTTGTCAATCTTCTGCAGTTCTTCCAGTTCCCGAATCTTACGGTGCAGCTCCGCGTTGGCCCGCTCCAGTTCCAGGTTGGCCTGGAAGAGGTCCTGGTTGAGCTTCTCGAAGAGGCGGGACTTGTCAATGACCAGCGCAGCCTGGTTGGCGAAGATCCGCAGGGTGGTCAGTTCGTCCTCGCTGAAGGGGTGGGGCTGCCGGAAGTTCACGTAGAGGATGCCTAGGGGGTGGTCGCCCACGGCCAGGTGGAAGCCGGCAAAGGCCCGGATCTGCTCCCGGGCGATGAAGGGCGTCTCCAGCAGTTCGGGCGCTTCCCGTTCCAGGTCCTCATAGCAGAGGATGCCTTCCTGGCGGACCCGGTCGGCGGGATCGCGGACTGCCGTGCCCCCTTCCGTCAGCGAGAGGGGATAGCGGGTCCCGTAGGTGGCGACGTTCTGCACGTCGTAGACGTCGCCCCGGCCGGAGACGTAGGGGTAGATAACGGCACAGTCGGCCCCCACCACCTCACACGCCCCTTTGACGATCTGCTCCAAGACCCGCTTGGGGTGCTCCGAGACCGCCTGGGTCACCGCCTGGCCCACCTCCAGGAGCGTTTCCATCTCCTGGATGCGTTTGCGTTCTTCGTCGAAAAGGCGGGCGTTCTCCACGGCGACGGCCACGGAGGCGGCCACCAGCCGCAGCAGGTCCTCGTCCTCCTGGTCGAACATCCCCCCGATCTTGTTCACCACCTCGATGACGCCGATGACCTCCTTGCGTCCGATCAGGGGGACGCAGAGAAGGGATTTGGTCTGGAAGCCGGTCATCTGGTCCAGTTGGGGCGAGAAACGCTCGTCCCGCTGCACATCCGGGACCAGCGCGGGCTCGCCCGTCTTCACCACCCAGCCGGCGATGCCCTCGCCCACGGCCAGTTGGATGTCGGGGCACTGGTTGCCCAGGCCGGGGGAGTGGGCGGCGACCAACTGGAGGACCGGCGGTTCCCCGCCTGGTTTGGGGGTGGTCAGCCAGATAGAGATCCCCTCGACCGGGAGGATCTCTCGGACGCCCTGGAGCACCCGGTCGAGCACCGCTTCCCGCTCCAACCGGGAGGTGAGCGCCTCGCTGATCTGGTGGAGTGTCTTGAGGCGCTGGAGGAGACGGGCGTTCTGGATGGCGATCCCCCCCTGGGCGGAGAAGATCTCCAGCACCCGTCCGTCGGCCTCGGTGAATCCCAGGTTGTCCCGCTTGTTGGAGACCTGGAGCACGCCGATGGGGGAGCCGCCGGCCCGGATGACGGCCAGGATGGTGGAGCGGACCCCCACCCGGCGGGCCAGGTGATCCAGGCGCATAGCCCGCACCATGGGATTGGTGGAGACGTCGTTGATGATCAACGGAAAGCCGGCCTGCCAGGCTCGCCAGATCTGGATGTTCCTCCGCAGGGGAATCTGGTAGTCCTGGAGAGCTTCGTCCGGCACCCCGTACCCGGGGGGGTGGTAGACCAGGCGCTCCTGCTCGGCGTCGTAAAGCAGGATGGCGGACATCTCTGCGTCCAGGAGGGTGGCTGCCTGTTCGTTCAGCTTTCGGTAGATGTCCTCGATGGCCGTTCCCAGGCTCATCTGGCCCAGGCGCAGGGAGATCTGCTGCAAGCGCGTCAGCTCCTCCACCCGCTGTTCCAGCTCCTCGAAGAAGGCATCCCGCTCCTGGCGCAGGCGGGCCTCTCCCAGGACTTTGCGCACGGCATTCAGCAGATGCTCCAGGGATTCGAAGGGTTTTTTGATGTAGTCTCGCACGCCCAGTTGCAGGGCCTGGATGGCGATCTCCTCGTTGCCGTAGGCCGTGGTGATGATGGTCGGTGGGGTGAAGCCGTAGCTGCTGAGGGCCTGTAGGAGCGAGATCCCCAGGAGTTTGGGGCTGCGGTGGGGGGAGGGAATGCTATCGGCGGGACCGGGGGGGATCCGCAAGTCCAGGAGAAGCAAGTCGGGGCGTTCGTGGAGCGCCTTTTCTAGCCCTTCCCTCATATTGTGCGCGATGACAACTTGATAGCCGTTCTGCTCGAGCCAGAGGCCCACCATACGGGCCTGATCCACCTCATCCTCGACGATCAGAATCTTCTCACCAGTCACCGCTTCCTCCCGTTCCTATGCAGATGACCTGGAGGGCGGAACCTCAAGCCTGCCACCCCCGGCAGATGTGGCAGACATCCCGCCCAGGTGCGAGGGGGGCAGGGACCATTATACCCCGAAGCCAGGGGGTTGGCAATGGAGCTCGCTGTGATGCAGGCTTTCGGTGCTCTCTTGTCACCCTCCCGCAGGTCCTGCGATGTCCGGCGACCGCTATGGTGTATCGAAGGCTCCCTACGAGGTGCTTCAGGCCGTGGGGAGGGCCTGCGGGAGGGCTTCTCTCAAGGGGTAGAGCGCTGAAAAACCCTGGCTGCGATGGCGGTTTATAGCGCCTCCAGCCGGACCATCAGGAAGGGGACCAGCATCTCCTCAGGGGTCAGGCTGCCGTGGTGACCCCGCAGCAGGTGGGGTTCCTCTTCCCGCCGCTTGACCATCAACTGGGCACCACCCTGGGCCAGGGCCAGCAGGTCGCCGATGCGCCGGGGCACCCCGCGCGCCCACCCTTCGGAGCCGTTCCCCCGACCGAAGAGGCCAGCCTCCAGGGCTTGTGGAGCCTCGACGACGACGAACTGGTCAGCCAGCCGCTCCTGGAGGTAGGCGCGGACCTCCTCTACCGCCCCCTGCCGGGCGTGCAGGTAGGCGGCCCGAGCCTCCCCCGTCGGTGGGATGAGAAGCATCTCCTCCAACTCAGGGTGGTCCTCCATCCAGACGATGGCCTCCGGCGGCGTGCTGACCTGGCCGTGGTCGGCCATGAGGATCAGCAGCGTGCCGGCCCGCTCCGAAAGAGAGAGGTCGCGCAGCAGCTCCCTTTCCAGCACCCAGGAGAGGCTGCGCAGCTCGGCCTCCCACTGGGGGGAGTCGGGGCCGTAGAGGTGCCCAATGCTGTCCGGCCCGGCCCAGTAGACGTTGAGGAAGAGGGGAGCGTCTTGATGGGCTGCCAACATCTGGCGCAGGTCCACCCACATATCGGTGGCGTGGAAGTAGCCCACCGAGTCGGCGACACCCCGCAGGAAGAGCTCGTTCAGCCCGCCCTCCAGGTAGCCGACGTAGGTGAGGGAGTGGGTGACGATGCCCCGCTCTTGGAGGCGCTGGCCCAGCCCCGGGACGGGGACGAAGTGGTCCAGCTTCAGCCCCCACTGGAGGAGCAGCCCCGGCACCTTGGTGGCGGCAGGACTCAGGCGGATCATATCGCCCACAGCTCCCTGCTCGTAGAGCCAGAGCTTGGTGCCCAAGTAGCCGTGGACGGCCGGCGGCTGTCCCGTCCAGAGGGTGGTTAGGGCGGCCATCGTGGCCGAGGGGAAGGTGGAGGTGAGGGGGATGAGGCGACCGGCCTCCACGAGCCGGTGGAAGACGAGGCTCCCGTCGTCGTCCAACGCCTGGAGAAAGGCCCGATAGCCCACGGCGTCCAGCAGCACCAGGACGATCCGGCGCACCCCCTCGGCCAGGTCGGCCCAGAGTTCCTGGGGCAGGGGCGGGGCCAGATCGGGGAAAGGGGCGCCCAGCATCATGGCGACGGTGGCGGGGACGTTGGCGATGGAGAGGCCGTCGTAGTGGGGCATCAGGAAGCCGTCGGCCAGCAAGGGCTCCAGCCCGGCCAGGCGGTGGCGGTGCAGCCGGGCTTCGATCTCCAAGGTAAGCGCTTCGTTCATCCTACTCTCCTCTTCTCGTGTGCTTCGTGTCCTTTGTGTCTTTGGGTCCTTGGTTCCCTTACGGTACGGTGAACTCTCCCACGATGACCCGGTCTCCCGTCGCGCGGCCCTCCCGATCCACCACGGGCAGCCGCTGGAGGGTGGCGAGCAGGTACCAGCCCACCTCAACCTGGTAGCGCCCCGGCGGGGCGTCAGGCATAAGGGGAACTTGGTAGGGATCGTCCACGACCACGCCGGGTGTCCACCGGCTGGTGGGCAGCGTCCCCTGGACCGGCCAGGCGTCCACCTGGCCGTGGAGCCGTCCATCGGGGCCCAGCAGGTGGACGAAGACGGTGTAGTCCTCTTCCATCGTCTGGAGCCCCTGCCAGCGCAGCACCACCGGCAGGGCCTCGCCCGGGCGCAGGCTCGTGGCCCCCACCTGGGCCTCCAGCAGGAGGATGCGGTTGTCGAAGTTGGCCAGGGCAGAGGCAGCCCGTTCCTCGACCCGGAGGCGGGCCACGGCGCAGCCGGTCCATGGCGGCCCCAGCCGCAGCCAGCCGCAGCGGGCCGGCAGCAGCTCCCCCGCCTCGTCCTCCAGCCCGACCCAGAGGGTGTAGCGCCCCGGCTCGGCAGGCGCGGTGAGCTCCAGCCGCTCCGACCAGGGCCGGCCCACCGGCCACCGGGCCTCCCGGTGGGGGGCGATCTGCCAGGTCCAGCGCGCCTCCTGCTGCTCCGGGCCCCGGAGCAGCCGCTTCCCGGCCCCCTGCTCCCGCCCCCAAGTCACGACGACCGAGGTCGCCCGGCCCTCCCCGCCCCACTGCTGCCAGGTCAGCGTGACCTCGACGGGGCCGCCGGCAGGAACTACCTCCGGCACGTCGGCGCCCAGCAGGAGGCGGGTGGTCCCAAAGGCGGCCCGCAGGGGACGGGCCGGGGGCGGCGGGGGCGGCGGTTCCGGGGAGAGGTCGAGGAGGGAGGCGTAGACCCCACCGCCCGGCAAGACCTCCAACCCCTCCTCGCTGAAGGGCGGGAAGAGGCCCACCTCCAGCCGGTAGGAGCCGATGGGCCGGGCCGGGTCGGGGGGCAGCTCGTGATAGTCGGGCACGATCTCACCCGGCTTCCAGGCGATGGTGGGGTAGAAGTTGTTGGCCGGATGGCGGCCCTCCTCCTCCCACCAGACCTGTCCCGTCCGGTCCACCAGCCGCAGCCGAACGTGGTAGACGGCCCCGACGGGGGCGTCCGCCTGCCAGTAGAGGGTGATCCCCAGCCCCCCGTTGGGGCCGGGCGCCGGCCCTTCCACCCCGCGCAGGCGGATCACCTCCCCGAAGCGCCAGGGGAGGGGCCGGGCTGTGGGCGGAAGATCGGTCAAGGGGGCCGTACCGACCTCCGTCAGGGGGCCGAGGGCACGCAGGTGGTAGCTCCCCTCCAGGCCGGGCAGGTAGCGGGCCAGGTAGACGGGCTGCCCCTCCCCCAGCCGGCGGGTCAGCTCGGCCCGGTAGAGGGCCTCGTTGCCCAGCACCAGCAGGTCCAGATCGGGCCGCACCCCCTCGATCCGCTGGAGGTAGTAGAGGGGGGCGATCTTCTCGCTATCGGCCAGGATGGCCGCGCCCGGGGGGATGGGCAACTGGAGCACCCGCCGGCCCCAGCGGTAGGCCGCCCGTTGGCCGCTCTGGTCTACCGCCGGGCCGTTGGTCCAGAAGAGGCTAAGGGGGAGCAGGGCGAAGCCGGTCAGGAGGAGGGCGCGGAGGGTGGGCCGGTGGGCCAGAAGGTGGGCGAGGGCGCCGAGGGCCAACCCGATCCAGAGGGCGAGCACCAGATGGGCGGGCAGGAGGAAGACGGCGATGTCGGGCACGTAGTAGCTGAGGCCGTACCAGGCGTAGGCCAGGAAGAGGAGCAGCGTGGCCAGGGCCATCGGCCAGCGCCGCCGGAACAGCCAGAGCCAGCCCACCAGGGCCAGGAGCAGCCCCGGCCGGCCGAAGGGCTCCGCCAGCAGCCGCCCCACGATGGCGTAGCGGGTCGGGTCGGTCCGCCAGGCCGCCGGTTGGAAGGCCCCGCTGAACTGCTGGCCGGTGACGTAGGCCCAGAACTGGCCCGGCGACATCCAGACCCCCTGGTGGAGGGCCGGCCAGCGCAGGGGGATGTAGAGGTAGAGGCTCAGCCCCAGAGCGAGGAGGCCGATGGCGACGGCCCCATCCCGCCAGCGCATCCGAGGGGGGGCGAGGACCAGGGCCAGGAGCAGGGCCGGCAGGAGCAGCGCCGTCGTCAGGTGGTTGGCGAAGCTCAGCCCCACCAGCAGCAGCATCCCCTGCCACAGCCGCACCCGCTTCCGCGCCCCCTCGTCCTCGTCCTGATCCGGCGTCCCCGGCGGTGCGGCGGCAGGGGCAGCCCAGCCCTGGGGGCGGGGGGCTTCCTCTCGCTCCCGGCCGGGGGATGGGAGGAGGGAGGCAAGCCCGGTCAGCAGGAGCACGACGAAGAGATTGTGCAGGGCGTAGACCTCGGCGACGATGGCTTGGGACCAGAAGGTGCGGGAGAAGGCGAGGGCGAGGGCGGCCAGCAGCGGGGGGAGCCAGCCGGTTGCCTCCCCCTCCCGGCGGATGAGGCGGTAGAGCAGCACGACGGTGGCCGTGGCGAAGGTGGCCGAGGTGAGGTTGACCCGCCAGGCGACGTGGCCCACGGGGAGGCGGGAGAAGAGCCAGCCCAGCAGGATGTAGAGGGGGTAGCCGGTGGGGTGGGCAACGCCCAGGGTGGGGGCGACGACCTGGAACTCGAAGGTGTCGGCCTGGCCGACGGTGGGGCCGAGGGTGCGCAGGTAGACGGCGAAGGTGAGGGGGGCCAGCAGCCAGGGCACGGCCCGTCCTGTCGCGATGACCTCCCAGGCCGGGAGGACCGTCAGGAGGAGCCCGGCGGTCACCAGCGTCCAGCCGGCCAGCAGGTCTACGCGGGGCCAGAGGGCGTAAAGGCCGGCCAGGAGCAGGGGCAGCGGGAAGGTGGGGGTGGGGGGCCGGCTGAACCGGGCCACCATTCCGGCGGTGACGGCGGTCAGCCCCAGGACGAGGAGCAGCGGAGGGATGAACCAGGTCCTGGCGGGGAAGCTCTCCACCAACACCCGTCCCAGCCCCAACCCGAAGACCAGGCTGCCTCCCAGGAGGCCGGCATAGGCCCGCCACCGCCCTGTCCGGTGCCCGCTTACGTAGTCCACAGTCCGCAGTCCGCAGTCCTCAGTCCGTCGCTAAGCCGGCTAGGTCGCTTGGTCGGGTGATCCTTGCCCCCCACCCCTTACCCCCTGCCCCTTGCCCCTTGTCCCTTGCCCCCTGCCCCTTGCCTCCTTGGTCGCTTAATCACTTGCTCCTTGCCCCTCCCCCGTCCCCTTCTCGGCCCGTTGGAAGTAGTAGCTCAGGATCTCTTGGGCGATGGGAGCGGCGGTGGCGGACCCCTCCCCTCCGTTGAAGACCCAGACCACCAGGGCGATCTCCGGCTTCTCCACCGGGGCGAAGGCGGTGAACCAGGCGTGGGTGGGGAGTGGCGGTCCCATCCGGCAGATGCCCGCCTTCTCATCGTCGGGGCCGCAGAAGAACTCGGCGGTACCCGTCTTGCCCGCCACCCGTATGCCCGGCACCTGGGCCTTCTGGGCTGTGCCGTAGGCGACGGCGGCTTCCATGCCCTGCCGAACCAGGGCCAGGTTTTCGGGAGAGACGGGGACCTGGCGGATCACCTGGGGCTGGAAGGCGTATAGGACGTTGCCCTCTACGTCGGTGATCTGGTAGAGGAGCTGGGGACGGTAGAGGATCCCGCCGTTGGCCACCGCCGCCGTGGCGTTGAGGATCTGGAGGGGTGTCGCCAGCAGGAAGCCCTGCCCGATGGACATATTGTAGGTGTCGCCGGTAGACCAGGTCTCGCCGTAGGTTCGGCGCTTCCAGGTGGGGTCGGGGACCAGCCCGGCAGCCTCGGCCGGCAGGTCTATCCCCGTCGGCTCCCCCAGTCCGAAGAGGCGGGCGTACTCGGCCAGCTTCTGAATCCCCAGCCCCTCGATCTCCTGTTCCTCGAAACCTCCGCCGACCTTGTAGAAAAAGATGTCGCAGGACTGGGCCAGGGCGTCCACCACGTTCAGGGGGCCGTGGGAGCCGCCCCGGTTCAGGTAGATCCAGCAGACGAACTTCTGGGCCCGGCCCGGGTCCTTGGGGTAGTACTTGTTGGGCAGGTAGACGACCCCCTCGCCCTGGATGATGGTGCGCTCGTCTATGACCCCTTCCTGAAGGGCAGCGGCGGCGGTGACGATCTTGAAGGTGGACCCCGGCGGAGGCTGATCTCCGATGGCGTGGTTGAGGAAGGGGTGGTGAGGGTCCTGGAGCAGGGCCTGATAGGTCTCCGGCGGGATCCCCTGGGTGAAGAGGTTGTTGTCGTAGGTGGGCAGGCTGACCAGGGCCAGGACTTCGCCCGTCTGGGGGTTCATCGCGATGACGACCCCCCGGCGGGCACCCACCTTCTCCATCCCCCGTCGCAGGGCCATATAGGCCGCCCGCTGCAGGTCCAGGTCCAGGGTGAGCACGACGTTGTGGCCGGGGACGGGTTGGATCGGCTCACCCAGAGTGCGGATGACCTGCCGCTGGACGTTCTCCTCGACGTAGCGTCGCCCTTTGGAGCCCCGCAGTTCCTTCTCGTACTGATACTCGATCCCCGTCAGCCCCACCAGATCGGTGTCGGGATCGTACCCCAGGGCTTCGTAGGCGTCGGCCTGCTCCTCGGGGATGCGCCCCACGTAGCCGATCGCGCTGGCGGTGAGGGGACCGGTTGGGTAGGCCCGACCGGGGGCCACCTGGACGTAGACGCCGGGCATGGTCAGGGCCTCTTCCAGCAGGATCATCGCCGTCTCTCGATCCACGTTCCGCTTGAGGACCACCGGTTCGTAGGGGACCAGCAGTCCTTCGTTGACCCGCTCTCGGATGCCCTTCTCCCCGGCCCCCTGGGGGGAGGTGGTGGCCGTGCGGTTGGTGACGGGGATCTCCAGCAGTTCGCTGAGCCGGCGGTAGATGCGGTCGAGGGCTTCTTCGTCGTCGGGTAGGTAGGCGGGGACGACGGCTACCTCGAAGGAGGGGACGTTGCGCACCAGGGGCCGGCCGTGGCGGTCGTAGATCAGCCCCCGAGGGGCCTCAATGGGGACCACCCGCAGCCGGTTTAGGGTCGCCGCCAACTGGTACTCCCCGCCTTCGAGGATCTGGAGCTGCCAGAGCCTCACGATGAAGATGAGGAGCACCGCCAGCATCACCCCACCGATAAAGAGGATTCGGTGGGAGGAGCGGCCTGCGTTCTCCGGTGGGTTCTCCCGTTCTGCCTTGAGCGGTAGCCGATTGAGGATCACGGCAGGAACCCTTGAGGTGCCGATCGCCGATGGACCCAGAGCAGGAAGCCGTAGAGGATCGGCATAGCGAACCCGTTGACCAAGAGTAGGGGGGCTACCACCCGAAACATAGCGTAGCCCCAGTTGACCGGATAGCCCAGCACCTGCAGGAGGAGCAGGAGGAGCGTGTGAAAGGTGACGGTGGCGACGGTAACGCTCAGGACCAGGAGCAGCGCGTGACCCCGGAAGAAGCGCCCCTCGTCCAGCCCCGTCAGCAGGCTGACGGGGAGCAGGGCCAGGGCGGAGATGCCGAAGGGGCCGGCCGAGAGGAGGTCCAGCCCCATCCCGCCGATGACCGCCCAGACTGCTCCCTCCCGTGTCCCTCGCAACAGACTCCAGCTCAGGACGGCCAGGGTGACCAGGTCGGGGTGGACGCCCAGGGGCCGCACGTAGGGGGAAAGGGTCGTCTCCAGCATGGCCAAGAAGAGCAGGAAGGGAACGGTGAAGTAGAAGCTGATCACGGTCCTGTTCCCTCCTCGGCGGGCGGTTCTTCCGGCGACACCGGCGTGAAGTCGGTGATCACCAGCACCATCTCCACCCGGTTGAAGTCCACCGCCGGACGCAGGCGGGCGCTCTGGGCCAGCTCGATCTCCTGTCTCTCGACGGCGATTACCTGACCGATGATCAGGCCACGGGGTAGGTTGCCCCCCAGACCCGACGTCAGCACCAGATCGCCGATCTGGACCGTCTCCTCCTGGGGGATCCAGACCATCCAGAGGCTGCCATCGGGGCGACCTTCCACCGGGCCGGTGACCCGGGAGCGCTGGATGAGGCCGCTGACCCGGCTGCTCGGATCGGTCAAGAGCTGCACCTTGGCCCAGCGCAGCCCCACCTGGGCTACTCGCCCGACGAGGGTCCCGCCTTCGGTGACGACGGGCATCCCTACCGCTACCCCATCGGTCTCCCCTCGGTCAATGATCAGGTAGCGCAGGTAGGGGTTGGGATCGCTGCCGATGACATCCGCTACCTCGACACCGGCCTCGGCCCGGTCAATCACCTCGCTCCCCAGCACCCGGTAGGTGGGGTGGGCCTGGGCGAAGCCGAGGAGTTCCCGCAGCCGTCGGTTCTCCTCGCTCAGCCCTTGGAGCCGCAGGTTCTCGGCCACCAGGTTGTTATTCTCGGCCTGCAGCCGGGCGATCTCCTCCTGGAGAGCTTGGATGTCCCGCGAGGTCTCGAAGAGGCTGCTGAGCCCCCCCACGGCGTCGGCCAAGGTTCGCTGGAGCGGGCTGATGACCAGCAGGGCCAGGTTCTCCAGGGGTTGTAGCTGGCCCGCCTCGTGGAGCGCCAGGCTGAGGACGGTCAGCAGGGTCAGGAGCAGCAGGGTCCAGGTGCGGCTACCGGAACGGTTCATCGGACCTGTCTGACGAAACGAGAGCCCGATCCAGGACCGGGCTCAGGCAGCAGGAGGGGCTGGACGGGATCGGTTTCTCGAATCTCAGGACGGGAGAGTCGGGCCGGACGGCGCCGCGCTCTCAGGGCCGACCGATGTCACAGGCCGGTGGGATAGCCGGAGTAACGGGCGTAGGGAGAGGGGGCCATCGCGCCGCTGTGGCTGCGCCGGTCAGTCCCCACCAGAACCTGGCGCAGGGAGTCCAGGTCCTCCAGGACCTTGTTGGCCCCTCGGGCGACGCAGGTCATCGGGTCTTCCGCCAGCCAGGCGCGTATCTTCGTCTCCTCGGAGATGCGCTGGACCAGGCCGTGGAGCTGGGAGCCACCGCCCGCCATGGCGATGCCCGTTTCCATCAGGTCGGCGATCAGCTCCGGCGGTGTCTCGTCAAGCGTGCTGCGCACCGTCTCGACGATGGTGTTCACCGAGTTGGAGAGGGCCTCGCGGATCTCGATGCTGCTGACCTCGACGGCATCGGGTAGACCGGTGACCAGGTTCCGGCCTCGCAGCACCATCGTTTTCTCCTCGGGGAGAGGGTGAGCCGAGCCAATGGCGATCTTGACCCGCTCGGCCATACGCTCGCCGATGAGCAGGTTGTACTTCTGGCGGGCGTACTGCATGATCTCCTCGTCCATCTCATCGCCGGCCACCCGGATGGAGCGGCTGACGACGATTCCCCCCAAGGCGAAGACGGCCACTTCCGTCGTTCCGCCGCCGATGTCAATGATCATGCTGCCCCGGGCCTCGGTGATGGGGAGGCCGGCACCAATGGCCGCCGCCATCGGCTCTTCGATCAGGTAAGCTTCGCGGGCTCCGGCGGAGAGGGCGGCGTCGTAGACGGCCATCTTCTCCACCTCGGTGACACCACTGGGGATGCCCACGACGACCCGAGGGCGGGGGATGGGGATCAGCAGGTGCTCGTGGGCTTTGGTGATGAAGTAGCGGAGCATCGCTTCGGTGATCTCGAACTCGGAGATCACCCCATCGCGCAAGGGGCGGATGGCGACGATGTGGGCCGGCGTCCGTCCTACCATCTCCTTGGCCTCTGCTCCGATGGCCAAGGGCTGGCGGGTCTTCTTGTTGATGGCGACCCAGGAGGGTTCGTTGATGACGATCCCTTTTCCCCGGACGCTGACCAAGGTGTTCGCCGTGCCCAGATCAATGCCGATGTCCAGGGAGAACAACCCCAGGAGGGCGTTGATAGGGTTCCACACAGATCGCTCCTTCGCTGCGCAGACCTGACGGCGTCAGGCGCGTGGGCTTTTGACCAGCCGATGATTATACCACAAATCCAGGGGAGAGCCAAAAAGGCAATGGCGACCGTCACGAGTTTGGGACATCATTCTGAGTTGCCTCCAAAGGCCAGACAACGCTCAGGCCGGCGCAAAGGGAAGCCATCGGCACCTGGCTGATGTCGTAGCCGGCCAACTCCAGCGGGCA
>Ga0256830_1000052_pt1 | contig 101141 bp, 95 predicted proteins | sample 128326metaG_FD_190537 | JGI IMG/M metagenome (GOLD analysis project Ga0256830, IMG submission 190537) | Hydrothermal vent microbial communities from Lau Basin, Pacific Ocean - 128-326 | ecosystem: Environmental > Aquatic > Marine > Hydrothermal vents | place: Pacific Ocean: Lau Basin...
GCAAGGTGCGCAGAAGACGCGGTTCGAGCGGAGGTCGCAATCCCTTCTGAATCAGGTCAGTGGTTCCTACCGAAGAGGACGAGGAGCTGGAGTCCCACATCCAGTCGCAATCCCTTCTGAATCAGGTCAGTGGTTCCTACGTATTTCTTCGCGACGGACGACGTTTCATGAACAAAGACATGTCGCAATCCCTTCTGAATCAGGTCAGTGGTTCCTACGAGCTCACAAAGACGTCCCCACCCATCCGACCCCGTCGCAATCCCTTCTGAATCAGGTCAGTGGTTCCTACCTGGAGTCCCACATCCAGTTCCTCGAGGAAATCCGTCGCAATCCCTTCTGAATCAGGTCAGTGGTTCCTACGAAGCAGTGGAGAAAGTTGAAGCTGCGTGGGGGGTCGCAATCCCTTCTGAATCAGGTCAGTGGTTCCTACAACATGTGGCAGACGTCTGTCCGGCTTGCGGTTCGGTCGCAATCCCTTCTGAATCAGGTCAGTGGTTCCTACCTCGAGGAGGTCTCCCAAAGAGAATCACTTGGGACGTCGCAATCCCTTCTGAATCAGGTCAGTGGTTCCTACAGCAAGGCCCCTCCTATGTGACCCCCGAATCAATGTCGCAATCCCTTCTGAATCAGGTCAGTGGTTCCTACACTCAGAAGTAATTCACCTACCTAGCGCCCTTTCGTCGCAATCCCTTCTGAATCAGGTCAGTGGTTCCTACGGCACCGTCATTTTTTCCTCCATGATTTCAAAGAGTTCCAAGGACACATGTCGGGCCTGTCCGGAATAAAACGGATCTCCGCGCAGCGCAAAACAACTTGACTTTTTGGGTCGAGAACAAAGTGCAGTCATTTCAACATGTTGCAAAACGCACGGGTTTGTGAAAGTGTGCATGTGACAAGCGTTCCCAACCCCGCCCCGCACCCACCGTTTGGTTCCACACCTCGCAAGTCGTCAACGGTGGGGGGCCGAGTCAAGCTCCTCGCCCGGCGCATCCCCTGTCCGGCGGCCAGGGGCCGCCCTATGAACTTTGGGTCGGCTTGGACGTGCGGACGTTTGGACGTGCGGACGGAAACCCCGTGGCGCCCCGCGCATAGGGCGCGCCGAACACGGGGCGGTTGGACCGCCGTCTCCGCCACCGGGTCCAAGACTTCATCGCCGATCCCGCACGTTCGTTTGCCCGCGGCTGGGCGCCACCGCAGTCACCGGCCCCGCTTTTCCCTCAATAGAGCCTCGAGTCGGTCCACGTGCTTCTTTTTTTGGGCCTTTACCTTCTTTTTGTAGTACCCCCACGCACGAAATTTCCCCCTCAGCACCAGCAGTTCCTCGAGTTCCATACTCTCCAGGGGTCTCTCGTTGGACAACTGCAGGTAGTCCTCCCAGCTCTGGAGGGCTGAGACGGAACCCCCGGGGCCCCCGTGTTCGCTCCCCGACTCATCTTCTCCGCCGGTCATGGCGGGGACGGTCTCCCATTCTCTCCCTGCCCGGGCGAGCCAGTCTGCCACCATTCGGTCCCGGTCCGCGTCCCACTTCTTTTTTCGCATCTGCCGAGCCTTTTCCTCGACCACTTCGGCCACTTCTGCCTCGCCGAGGTGTTCGGCCAGTGGCCCCTCGGCCATCTGTCGCAGTTCGCCCCAGTTGTCCGCCTTGCGAAGCCGAGGCAGGAACTCCCGCCAGGGATGACGCGCAAGCTCTTCGGCCCGACGAAGTTCCTCGATCGCCCTACTCCGCGCCTCTGCCGCTTCAACATCGAGTTCGCCGTACCCGTAGCCCACCCGGGTCTTTGCCCCAAGCCCCAGGTCGCGTACAGCGGGTTCGGCGATCTCTTCGAGCAGTGACTGCCAGGAGTTGCGGAAGGGAACCAGCGCCTTCCCCTCCCGCATGGCCCACGATACCCGGAGCGTCAGCCTGCAACCGGGCTTCAGAACCAAAAAATATACGGGCACCGGATTCTCGGCGTCATCGGGCGTGGCGTCTTCTGGAGACTGCCCTGAGTAGTACTCCTTGTGGTGGGGGTTGAGGATATCCACCCCCATCTCGGCGTTGGGCGAAGGGAACGCGTCGTGAAACACCAACAACCCTCCCCAGTGGACGGAACGCGCCACCTCAGAGCCATTCCCCGCGAAAGCGCGAAAGATCTCTCGCACGTCCTTGTCTCGCCAGCGCTTCGGGAGCTGGGGCCGGATCACCTCGACCCACGACGCCGCCTCGACTTCGACTTCGCTGCTCCACCGAGCGGCGCACCAGGCGAGATACCCCTCGCATGCTTCCGCCGCCGGGTCAAACCACTCCGCGGTGGCATCGAACCCAAACAATGCCCACACGCGCACGGGATTCCAGGGCGACTCCTCTTCCAGCCCCGCCAACTCGGCCGCCCGCCGGAACACCCCTTTCACCGCCGACCCCGCGAGGAAGGGCACCCCGTAGGGTGGACAGAACGAGAACCCGTTCTCTACGGGATGCGGCAACCCGAGCCCCGTGGCAAGGGGCGCTAGAAGTCGCACGTCGCAGGTCCACGCCTCTCCCCCCGCCAGCGCCGCCCCCCGGGCTTCCAAGGCTTTCAGGATCTTTTGGACCTCGACGCCCATGCCGCAGGCCGCTTCGAGCGCCACCCTCTTCTTGTCCTTGAGGGGACCCCGGCTTTTGAGGACGCCCCCCTCTTTCTCAAGAACCGACCAGTTTCCCTGACTGGCCGCTTCGCGCACCCTGTCTTTCTGCTTCTTCCAATGATCCTCGTCTCGGTATCGGAGTTCCCCGAAGTCGGCCCACCCGTGAAAGTAGAGTTGGAACCGGTGGCCGGGCGGCACGTCGCACCATTCGGTTTCGGAGAAAGCAACGGCGCTGAGGTACCCCGGGACTGCTCGGCACGGAATTTCAAGCTTCACCGGCCGCTCCCATTGTGCGTGCGTCATGACTCACCCCTCTCCGCCACGGGCATCGGCAAACTGCCGGATCCATTTCAGGATGGCCAGGGTTTCTTCCGTAGCGCGTCGGTACTCGGCCGGTTCTAAAGCGACGAGTTCCTGGGTTGCTGCCACCCAGTCGAGTCCCGCCTCCGGCAGCACAGCCACCTCATCATTCCCCAGCCAGTCGGCGATGTCCTGGAACAGCCAGTCGTGCTCGTTGCGCCCCTTGCTCTTCAAAAACGCCAGGGCCTGAAGTAGACCGTTGGTCATGACCAGTGCCGGCATCCCCTTGGCGAGGTTACGGTACTCCTTGGAGCCCGCCCGTCCATCTTGGCCGAGCCGTTCCCACGCATACTGGGCCCGAACCTGATCCAGCGTCTTCATGCCCCACCTCCCGCGAACCTCACCGCCACCTGCCCCCGGCCCGTGGTAGCGTCGCCGCCCACCTGGAGCACCTTTTCGTGAAACGCCTGGCGCAAGGCGGCCAAAATCTGGTCTCCGCTCTCCCTCCCGTCTTTCCGGCCGGTGCGCTCCTCGGACGCCATCACGAGCGACGCGAACAGGCTCTCGGGGGGCACGTTCTCCGTGTAAAAAAGCCCCCGGTCGTCGGCCGTGCCGGTCGCGTCGTTGATCCGCACATGGGCCTCGACGCTCGTCGCGTTGCGCACGAAGTGGGAAAACCAGGTCTCCGGGAGCAAGACGAGATGTCGCCGGAGCTTCTCGCGGAAGAAATCCCACGCGACCCGTTGGGGAAGGGCCGTGGCGGCCAACCACTTGGCAACGCCGGCGAGTGCGCCGGAGTCGCGCTGCGCCCTGAAGCGGTAACTCCCGAGAACCAGGGCATCCCGCACGAGGAGCGAGTCGTCGATCACGACGGCCGCGTCCTCTTCGGGCTCCGGGAGCGTCGCGTCCGGAACACCGTCAAGGCCCGCGATCCGCATCAACCGGAACGCCCGCCCCAGGGCCACGGCCGATGTGGCGTACACGTAAGCCCCTTTCAGGCTCCGCACCGGAAAGGCCACGAGCTGGGCGTCGCCCACCGAAACCGCTCCCGCGTGCTCAGAGGCGTTCGTGGCCCCGTTTTCCGAGACGTCTTGCCCCGGCCCAAACCGGCGCTTGATCTCGGCCTTCGACCACCCCGCCGCCGTGCGCGCGAAGTCGCGCATGGCCCCCTTGAGACCCGAACCGGCGAGGATCGGGTGACCGGTGTGGACCTCGCGCTGGATCGGGTTGTCCACCACCCCCACGGCGGTGCCGGCCCCCATGTGGACGGGCGAAACGGCGTACAGGAACATCAGCGAACAGCTCGTGTACATGACGTCATGCCTCCTTTGGACCCCAGTATCCGAACCACACCCGGTTGAATCCCTCGCGCTTTCTCGCAGGAGACACCCGCTCGGCTTCCGCAGTCCACAGGCCTTCGCTCCACACCGCCTGAAGCGCCGCAGTGTCCCCTTGTTCGACCCGAAACCAGTACACGCTGCCCCAAGGCGCCACCTTGACCGCAGGTTTCGGTGCTCGTTTCGCGACGTCCCAGCCCGAAACCACGTCGTGACGGCCCACCTTGGCGGCAACCAGCCTGGCCCGCAAACCCGGCAACTCCCACACCAGATCGTCGTCCACCCCGGGGGGCCGCCATCCCTTCGGGAACACGCCGGGCGTCGCCAACACCATTCGGAACCCCGGCCAACCGGGTTGGGGCCTGCCCATGTCGTCGAAGAATGCCCCTTCCTCCGGCCGGGCTGGCTCCATCATCGCCCCACGCCCGTCGCCGCCGAGACGAAGGAGCCCCTGTTCCGGTACGTTGCGCCCCCGGAAGGCGGCCACGAACGCCACCCCGTCATTCAGATGCACCGCATCGGTCGTGTAGATGCGGCCCTTTTCCGCGGTGCGGCGGTCCTCCGACAACGCGATACCGAGCCGTGCGTCCACGCCCCAGAGTCCCCGGGCTGGCACGAGATGCTCGGCCAGCGGGACTCCGCCCGCGAGGTGCCTCCGTAGCCCCTCGGCCGAAAGCCAAAACCCTCCGATCGGTTTCGCTCCGCGGTTTTCGCGGCGGTCGAGCACGGGCACCCACTCGGACACGCCCGGACCCCACTTCGGCCCCGCCCCCCCAGGCAAACGCCGGAGCGCCCAGCGAGCGACACGGATCGCGCCCTCCGCCCGCCCGTCGGGGTAACAGCTCAGGTCTGCCGGCAACGGTACGCACACCTGCCCCCCCCGGGAGAGCCCGAGCCCCACGAGCGCGAATTCCGGCCCCAGAATTTCGGCGAGAACCCGTTCGGCCTGGTCCGGGGCGCGGGCAACCTCTTCCAGCCGGCCGGCATCCACCAGGGCGCGCGAGGCGGCAGCGCCGGAAAACACCGAAGGCCACGGCGGCATGATGGCATCGCCGTGCACCCCCGCACCGAACAGTCGGTTCCCCCGGGGGCAGAACACGTCCAACGGCGTAATCGTGCGCACGATCATGCTTCGCCTCCTTCCCGACGGGTGGGAGCGCGGCCTTCGCGCGCCAGGAACTCGGCCACGGTGACGACCTGCGCGAGCCACCGGGCGGCAAAGCGCTCCTGACTACGGCCGCCGCATTTGGCGAGCGCCCTTTCCGCCAGCGACCTCGCAACCCGCTCGAGCCGCTCCCCGTCGGCTGCACCCTCGACGTGCCGGCGGAACTGGTACAACAGAAGGGAGGTCAGGGCCTCCTGCGTCTCAGGAATGCTTTGCAAGGCGTCGATGATCTGGTAGGCCGCCCGGCGCGCAACCGGACCGGCGAAGAGGTTGCGCAATCCCAGCAGGGCGGCCATGTCACCGCCCCCGGAATCCTCCAACGCCCATTTGCCGATCAACCGGGTGGCCCCGCCGCTTCGCTTGTGAACGGCGATGCAAAACGCGTCTCTGCCACCCGCGTCCTTCGCCGCGCGCTCGGCGTCTCGAAGCTCCCCCAGCACCCGGCCCAAGGGCGCCTTGTGGTGGCCCACCACCGCACCCATGGAAGCGGTTGCGCGATCGCCCATGAGGCGAAGCAGCCGGACGGCGGGTGCCTTGTCCCCATCCGGGTTGCCGTTGCCGGGCTCGCCGTTGGGCACCCGGGCGAACCCCTTGCGCAGGAGAAACTTTTTCACGGGGTAATCGCTCACGACCTCCCAGAATGCCTCCGGCCGGTCACGAAACGGTTTTGGCAACTCCCCGGCATAGGCGCAACGAAGCGTCCACATGAGGCCGGGCAGATCGCGCACCGACACGAGGGCGAGCAGATCGTCGCCGCCGGCGTAGATGAGCTTCCCAAGGAACAGCTGCTCCACCACGTAGCGGGCGACGCGCAAGGCGAACCCGTTGAGCGCCGTGGACACGGCCTGGTGCCACGCCGGACTTGGAGGGCGCGGTGCCATTAGGTACTGCTCGAGGTCCTGGACCCCTTGCAGGGTGGAATGCGTCTCGCGGTGGAACCGCGACCCCAGGGTCACCGGCTCCTCTTCGAAGGCGGCGCCCCCTTCGGAGAGCAACTTGCCCAACCGGTCGCCGTCCATGAGCACCAGGCCGTAGTAGGTTTCGGGCGGGGCGCCGAAGAAGTCCTTGATCAGTCCGGTCAGGCGCCCTCGGCCCTCCCCCGCGTCGTCGAGGTCCTCCTCTTCCACCAGATCGAGAAGCGCCGGAAGGGCGGAAACGAAGTCGCGTTCGCCGGCGGGCAACCGCCCCCAAAGACGTCGGGGCCACGACGCGCGGGGCCAGCGTTTCTCTCGCTCGCCAAACGCGCCCACCAGCGAAGCCCGCAGGGCTTGCTTTGCTCTTTCGGCCCGGGTGGCGACTTCCGGGTCGCGCTGTCTCGCTTCCCGTGCCTCGAGCCAGCCCCACAGCGTGGTCGAAAGCGCCATCGCGCGCGTCGAGACGTTGTAGCGCCTCACGCGTCCGGCCCCGTCGCCGCCTTCACCGAGGCTCGATGCAAACACGTCCGGCCAGGCGCGCTTGAGGGAACACCAGGCGCACAACCGCTCGCCCTCCTTGGCGAGGTACGGCGCGTTACGGGCAATGGGGCCCCAGAGGGGCTCCCCCTGGCCTTCCACCTGGCCCGGCCGCACGTGGAGCAGCGCTCGGTCGGCCGTGAGCCACTCGCGCTCGCCGCACAGGGTACACCGGTAGCCTTCGGCCGGGGCCCCATCGAAGCGGCGCGCGCTCTTGGCCGCGTCGAGCAGTTGGTTCATCGCCTCCATCAGTCCCGGGTACGCCACGCCCGGGTTCGGCCGGAAGAACGGATGGCCCTCCACTTCGATCTCCCGGCGCACGATGCCGTCGATCCGGGGCTCCAGGTAGCGCTCGCCCAGCCCGAGGATCTTGCGAAGGTCACGAAGAGCCCGGTCGTCCAAGATGTCGGTTCCGGCCAAATGCCAGGGAACAACCGCCCAGTACACTTCCGGGAACCCGGCCATCTGCCCCGTCACCTGTTGTTCGGCTTCGGCCGGGATCCCCGTAAACTCCGCCGCCTCCGCCATGCAACGGAGCGCGGCGAGGGCCTTTTCGCGTGCCCATTTCCGCACCCGCGCCTCTATGGCCCGGGCGAGATCGGGCGCCTCGTCCTCGGGGACCACGGCCACGAATCGGTTGGGAAGCGCCGCAACGAACACCGGGTGGGTCTCGTCGGTGATGCAGTCGGGCACAGGGACGAAGGCTTCCGGCCAATGCTCGCCCAGTTCCGCCTTCAACCAAAGATCCACAGCGGGCACGCCCCGCAGGCTCGGGTACACCACCACGTCGGGTCCGTATCGTTCGCACACCACCCGGATGGCTTCCCAGGCGAGTTGCGAGAGGAAATGGGACCCGGCCCAGAGGTCCGAGAGGCTTCGCGCCTGGGCGATGAACCTTTGCACCGGCCCCAGGCTCACCGTGAACAAAGCCGGCCCGCTGCCGGTGAAAGCGCCGGCCAGGGCGGAACTCAGGCTCAGGTGCTCCCAGATGGTGTGGTCGGGGCTGCGGGTATCGGCCGGCAGGATCTCCCAGAACGCCCTAAGACCCGGCGCGGGGTTTTCGGGGGCGAAGCGCCAGAGGGCGAGGAAGGTTTTGCGCCAGTCCACGTCGCCGCCGCCGTCGCGCACGATGAGGCCCTTGAGGTGATCGAACCCCAAGGCCTCCACCCGGGCCACCCCCATGTCCTCGTCGCTTGCCAACTCCGGCAGCTTGACGCATTCCCCCGTCAGGGGATGCACGATCTGTGGGTCGTGAACGAACGCGCGCTGGGGTTTCAATCTGGCCGGAAGGGATGGGCGGTCAGCCGCCGACGACCACCAGTCAGCCCGCTTTACGACAGCCTCGCACCCCGGAGCCAGACGCCCGCGGAGAGCGAATAGCTCGTCCCCCAAGAGCTCACGCCGCATCTTCTCCACGGTGCCCTTGTCATGGGCCACGCCGCGCAGGAGGATCAGCGCCTTCTCCCCGGGATCGTGCAGAAACGCAAAGACCTTGTTCTTCCACCTTTCCATTGGATCCGCCATGGCAACCCCCGTTCATGGAAGACGGGTCAACATCTCGTCCAACTTGCTGTGCACCGCCGGCCAGACCTCGAGTTCCATCCGGCGCACCCGATCCCGCTCTTCAGAGGGGATTCCCTCGCGAAGCCTGCGCGGGAGGGCGTGCGGCAGATGGGCGGCCAGGCCGACGTAGCGGTCGCCGGGAAGAGTTAACACTTTGAACACCAGCTGGTTTGCGCACCGATGCCACGGGTGGTCTCGTAGCGCACCACGGTACGCGTGCCGGGTAATCGGGTAGGCGAGCAGATGGCGCCTGTGGAGGCCGGAAGCCGTCGTGCTTCCCGGGAACCGAAACTGCGTGCGGAATTCGATCTTCGCTGCCCCCCAGTCGGCTAGCACCTCCTGCCAGGACGATCGCTCCGGAGTACGCCACAGCAGCAATCCCGTCTCGTCGGCTCCCACAGCATGACACCAGTCGGTGTCTGCTTGGACGGCCTGGTCCCACGCCCTGGAGTAATGTCGCACCCAGTCCCTCGCCGTGGAGTCGGCTGGGTCGAGGAAGCAGTCCATGTCGAGGTACTCTGTCGGGCCTCCCCCAATGTTCAGCGAGCCCCACCCGTTCCGACTCCGCCCACCCAACACGCCAAACACTTGGACCAAGCGAACAATCTCCGCAAACTGCTCGGCCTCTCCAAGCGGCCACCCAACCCGGAGCGTCTGCCGCGCGCCGGGCGGCAGAAAACTTCTTTGCGCCCCCCGGCGGCCGATCGGTCCGTAGCCAAGGTACAAATCTGCCGAAACGGGGCGGTTCACTTCGGGATGCCGCAGGCGTTGGAAAGAATACTCTTGCCACGTCGTCTGGGGTGCCGCCTCGGGCCTCCAGTCGAGCCGGAACCGCACGCGGCTCGCGGTGGTGCCGGTATCGGCGGCGCGACCGAACAGGGCAGACTCCGCCCGAAAGAGGTCGGCCGGTACCGGAGCGCTCCCTTTTGCGTAGACCACCCGCCACCACCGCCGGAACAGCGCCTTGAACGGGGGGGTGCGCCATTGGGCGTTGCCATCCGGCCCCCCCAAAAAGACCGGCGTCGTGAACGAAACCTTCAGTTCCCACCACTCGACTCGACTCATGGCCGGTTTTCCTCCTGGCTCGGTTCGTGCTCGGCCCAATCTCCTCGATCCGTGCTCCCCGCCGCCACCCCGGCAACGTTGCCGTGGGTTGCCGGAGGCCCTGAAACGAAAACGGCCACGCGCGCGCCCCGGGTGGGCGCGTCGCGTGGCCGCGTGTGTCGTCTCCTCCCCGTCCCCGCCATCTTCCCCTCCCTGCAAACGGCGGTTGTCGATCATAGGGGAACCGCCGACCCGTTCGCAAGCCGCTGCCCAGCCGCTACTCCGCCCGGGCCTCGTCAGCCACCATGAGGCGCCCCGCGCCGCCCACCCCCACCAACACCACGCCGGGGGGCAGCGGCGAGGCCTTGCCCACGGGAATGACCTCCACCCCTTCGGGCAGGGTGTAGATGCGCACGTCGTCCTCGTCGGGGTCGATGAGCTCCTCGAGCCCCGCCGCCAGGGACCCGCGGTCCGCGTCGGTGCCCTCCATCACGAACACGCTGTACTGGAGGGCCAGGCCCCGCTCCTTACAGAACCGGTGGACCTTTTGGAGCCGCCGGGGGTCGCGGATGTCGTAGCTGGTGAGGTAGAGCTTGCGGTTCATGGCGCCCTCCGTTCCCGCGGGGGCCTGCGGGCGTCGAGGCTGGGCTGCCAGTCCCGGGCGAGCCGGGCCACCTCGCCAAGCCGGCGGCCGAGGTCGCGATCGAGCCACTCGCGGTCGCCCTCGAACCGGGCGGTCCAGCGCCGCAGTTGGGCCGGGGTGAGCTCTGCCCCGCCGCTGTCGGCCCGGGGCAGCAGCCCGGCCCGGGCTCCGGTGAGCACGCACCCGTCGATCCAGGGGACGAACGGCCGGGTCATCTCGCGCACGAACCCGTAGCGCTGCCGGGCGTCGAGGACGCCGGCATGGGGGTCGAACCCCTCGGCCAGAACCCGGGCCGTGACCGTCTCCCACACCAGGCCCCGCAGGTACTTCCACACCGGGTCCACGCCGGGCTCCAGGGGCTCGAGCCGGACCCGGCGCCAGGCCTGCCAGTCGCGGCCCCGCAGCCCCCGCTCGCACCAGCGCTCGGCCGTGGCAGGGTCGAGCCGGCGCACCAGGTCGAGCCGGGCCTCGCGTACCCAGGCGTCGAGCCGGCGGCGGTAGGCCTCGCGCCACTGAGGGTCGGCCCGGCGCGCCGCCAGGAGCAGGGCGGGCCGCGCCAGCCGCTCGGCCGGGGACCAGGCGATGCCCAGGGTCTCGCCGCCCCGGGCCACGAACGAGATCGGCACGTTGCGCCGCAGGAGGAGGCCCAGGGCCTCGGTGTCGAGGCGCACGCTGCCCCACACGACGGCCCGCTCCACCCGGGCCGCGGGCACGTACCACGGGGCCTTGCCCTTTTGCTCAATGCGCAGCGCGCCGCCCTCGGCGCCCATGAACTCGAGCCCGTCGCTTTCCACGAGGTAGAGACTCTTCATGTGCCACCCCCTTTTGGGCCTTCGGCCCGTTGGGACGTTGGGACGCGCGGACGTTCGGACGGCGGAAAGGCCGTGAATAGTGAAGTCGTGAATCGTGAATCGAGCCGGCGCGTGGACCGGCTGCCTTGCTTGGAATCCACGCGCCGTCGCCAACTCCGGGCGTCGCTTGTTCGGCGACCGCGGGCCGCCCCATGGCGTGCGTACGTTGGGACGCGTGGGCGTGCGGACGGAAACCCCGTGGCGCGCTACGCATAGGGCGCGCCGTGCGCGCCGGACATCCGGCGGTCGGACCGCCGTCTCCGCCACCCGGCCCGAGAACCACCCCGGGCCCACGCATTCCCCTGTCCGGCGGCCACGGGCCGCCCTATGGGGCTCCGCGGACCACCCGCACCGCTTCGGGGCCGATGCCCACGGCGTAGCGCACCGGCGACCGGCCGACTCTGCGGATCTCGAGCCGGGCTGCCACCGCCGGCGGAAACGCCCGGCCGATGGCGGCGTTGACCTTGGACACCGCCGAAACGAAGTTCCTGTCGCCCTTTTTCGACAGGGCCAGGGCCTCCAGACGGTCCGCCAGGTCCCGGGCCTCCTCGCCCCGCAGCCCCAGGGTACGCGCCCGATCGGGCCATAGGGCCTCGACCCGCGGCTCGGCCACCAGTTCCAGGAACGGGAGGGGTTCGGGGGTCTCCCCGGCCACGAGCACCAGGTGCAGGTACAGCGCGAACCCCTGGGGCCGCAGCCGGCACTCCCGGCCCGCGGCCCGCAGGGTGTGGGTGGCCGGGTCCGCCTCGAGCCGCAGCCCCCCGCACCGGGCGGCCAGGGCCTGCTCGGCCCCGGACACCATCTCGGAGAACGAGCCCCGGAGCACGTTGGCCGGCACGAACTCCCGGAGCCGGACGAACGGGATGTCCACCAGGTCGATCCGGGCGTCGGCCGTGCTCACGCGTTTGTCGGCGCCGGTCCGGAGCTCCATCGACCGCGGCGGGGGGTAGAAGAACTCCGGGTGGCCCTCGAAGTCCTCGCTCACCAGCACGTGGGTGAGCCGGTCGCCGGGCCGGCCGAACAGGGACAGGGCGTAGCCCAGGTAATAGGTCATGGTCTTCCGCCCCCCCGCGAGGCTCGCGTGGATGCGCACCCCCGGGTCGATCGCGAGGTCCCGCACGAATTTGGCCAACTGGTCGGCCACGGCCGCGTTCTCACGGGCCGTGCGCAGGTCCTCCACCGGCCGGCCGTCGGGCGTGACGAGCAGGTGCACCGTGCCCAGGTCGAACCGGATCCGCCGGTGGTCGATGCCGTAATCGCTGCAAAACCGGTAGAACGCCCCCCGGTGCGGGTCGAGCAGAGCCTCGCGCACCTTCTGCCGGCCCGGAAGCGTGGTGAGCACGTGGATCTCGGCCGGCAGGTCGCCCTCGCGCCACAGCGCGTAGAGGGTCTCGGTGACCACCTGGGGCGTGAGCCCGGCCAGGGCCATCATCACGGTTCGCGGCTCGCTCATGGGGCCTCCGCCAGCACACGGTACACCTCGGCATCCACATCCCGGAGCAAGGCCCCCCGGTCGGGAAGCGGCAGGAATGCCGCCTGGAACCCCGTGCGTACCAGGGCCAGGAGGGCCCACCGGCTCAGGCCCCCGGGCGTCATGGCCGCGGCAGCCCAAAGCTCCTCGGACCAGGTGGTGCGCGAAAGCCCCGGGTTGTCGGTGCACACGCACACCCGGACGCCCTGCCGCAGGTACTCGCCCAGGGGATAGACGGGCCCCTCCGGCCCGCGCGGCCCGGCGAAACCGACCACCTGGTCGTTGCTGGTGGGGCACATCTCCACGGCGGTTCCCCGGTCGCGGAAATGGGCGAGCAGCTCGGGGTGATCGAGGAGCTTGAGGCCGTGACCGATACGGTCGGCGTTCAGGTGGTACACCGCCTCCCACACCCGGTCCACCGGCTCGGTCTCGCCGGCGTGGATGGTGATCTTGCGGCATCGCCGGAAAAGCGGCTCGAACCGGCCGCGGAGCTCCATGGGGGATCTGGTGGACTCTTTGCCTGCCACGTCAAACCCCAGGACCCGCGGGCTCGGGCCGTCGTCGTCGACCGCTGCCAGGGCCACGTGCTCGGCGAAGCGCTCTGGCGCCTTGTGGCGCGTGCCGATGATCAGCAGCTCCACCCACGGCGCGCCGGGCACCCGGTCGCAGGCCGCGCGAAACCCGGTCCGGACGGCCTCGAGGGCCTCGGCGGCCGTAAGGCCCCCGCGGGTCAGGTTGGCCGGGGAGCACCGGACCTCCAGGTAGCGCACCCGGTCGGCAGCCGCCCGCTCCACGAGAAGCCGGCAGGCCTCGGCGATGGCCCGCGGGCCCTGGAGCAAAGAACTCCCCTGGAGGTCGCCGGCCGCGAAATAGGCCCGGAGACGGTCCTCGGCCGATCCGCCCCTGTCCGCCCAAGGGTCCGTCAGAAGGTCGAGCCACGCCGGCACGGCCGAAAGCCCCAGGATCACCGCCGCGGTGAACGCTTGGGGCGGGAGCCCCGCCCCCACCCTGGCCTCCCGGATCCGCTGCCGAGCCTCGGCCCCGCGCTCCGCGGCCGGGGGGGTGCCCCGAAACCACGCCATTAGATCGGCCGCGGCCGCCTCGGCCTCGGGAAAGGCCTCCCCGGCGTCGGCCGCGGCCGCCCGGGCGAGCCGGGGGAGATCGTCGGGCCGGGCCACCCCGCCCAGGTGACAGTGGAGATCCGCTTTGGGAATCTGCCGAAGCCATGCGAGCTCTTCCGCACGCCGCCGGGGGTCCACACCGAGCCGATCGTCGCGCAGGGCCTGGATGCGGGAGGCCGGCAGCCGGTAAAGGCTCCGGAAGTTCTCTCGGACCTCCCGCCCCAGGAGGTGCACGAAATAGTTTCCTGCGATGCGGTGGGCCTCGCGCCGCCGGCGCTCCACCTCGCGGTAGAGGCTCCCGTCGAGCCCCTCCACCACCTCCACCCCCGCGCGCCGCTCCGACACCCGGATCGGGAACCGCTCGGCCCGCACCGGCTCCGTGCCGTCGAACCGCCAATCGAGCCCCTCGAAGGCCGCCTCCCGACCCAGGTCCACCGGCACGATGCCCGCGGCCGTCGCGGTGTCGAACCCCCTGCGGGCGAGCACCTCGGGGGTGAGGCCCCGCGTGGCGGCGTCGGCTGCCTGCGTGGAGGCAACGTGGAACACCCGCTCGGCCCCGAACACGCCCGCGGCCTTCTGGAGCAGGCTCGACATGGTCTTGCGGCCGCCCGCCAGGCTGTAGAGGGTGGTCCCCCCGGTGGCCCGGGCGGCCAGACCCAAGCGATAGATCAGCTCGGCCATGGGATCGTCTTCGGGGGCGCCGGCCACGTCGGTGACTCCCTCGGGGGCGAACACGCGCAACGTCGGCGCGCCGGGCCCCAGGAGCTCCCAATACCGCCGCAGGGCGTTCACCCCGGCCAGGGCCAGGTCGCCCAGGGTGGTGGCCGCCCACACCTCGGCCGGAGGTCCCACCCCGGCCGGCGCCCGCTCGCGCCACCACGAAGCCGGGTACACCCGGAACCGTTCGGGGTCCAGGTAGCCCAGGAGTTCCGGCACCACGAGCCACGTGGTGCCCAGGGTGTACAGGAGCAGCCCGTCCCGCGGGGGGATCTGTTTCGTCCTCGTTCGCGCACGGTCGGCCATTCCGTTCCACCTCCCCTTTCCCGAACCCTGCGGGCCGACCCACCCGTTCACGACGTGTCGTGCCCGGGCGCCTGCGCCTCGGCCGCCCGCTCGGCCAGCCGGGCGGCCAGGTCCCGGGCCTCGGTTCTCCACGCGCCCCGCAACGGCTGAGCCCAGCCTTCGAACCCCAGGTAGAAGCGCCTCCTCGCCGTCGGCTTCAACCAGCAGCCGGCCCGAGCGCCTCCGCGGGCGAAATCGGTGGACCGGAACGCGCGCTCCCGCAGTTGCTGCACCACCCACCGGTCGTAGGCGGGCCGCCACGGCTCCACCAGATCGCACACGAGGGACGGACGGCCGAACTCCAGGGCGTGGTAGAAGCCCACGGCCGGGTCCAGGCCGACCAGGCGCACCAGGCGCTCCCACTCGGCGTGGAGCAGGGTGTAACCCAGGCTCAACAGAGCGTTGACCGGATCGGTGGGAGGCCGGCGGGTCCGGCCGGAGAACCCGTACGAAGACGGGATCACCCGGGCCAGGGCCTCGAAGTAGGCCCGGGCCGCCGCCCCTTCGTGGCCGAGCAGCGACTCCGCAGAGGCCGCCGGCACCCTCGCGGCGATCTCGAGGACGCCCGCGGCGGCCGCCCGACACGCCTTGGCGTCGGCGGGGCGCGCCCCCTCGGTCCACAGGAGCAGGTTGTCGGCCTGGGCCCGGAGTTTTCGCTCCACGATCTCCCGGGCGATCGCCGACCGGGTGGGCCCCTGGTGGTACGCGGCGAACTGCCCCACCCGAACGCCGGCGTCGTTGTGCGCCGGCCCCACCAGGGTGGCCCGCCACTGGCCGTGGCGGCCCGAGAGGAAGTGGACGCTCACCCCCTGGTCGGCCAGCAGGTGGAGCGCCCGGGTGTCCACCCGGAGGCCCCCCTGGAACACCACCCGCTCCAAGGGGGGCACCGGCACCCGGCCCTGGAGCTTTCCGCCCTTGTAGAGGGTGAGGGTGCGGCCGTCGCGCCGCACCTCGTCGATGGAGGAGTCGACCACCAGGGTGCCCACGGGGGTCAGCCTCCCACGAAGAAAAACGCGGGGTCTTGGGGCGGCACGGCGCGCCCCAGGCAGGTGACCTGGCAGTTTCGCCGCAGCCGCACGAAGTGGGCCCGGTCTTCCTTGAGGTCGAGCACCTCGGAGAGTTCGGCCACGAGCCGGGCCCGCTCGCCTTCGGTCAGAAAGCACTCGTAGGCCGACTTCTGGCCGCCCGCTGCGTAGGACACGACGACCTTGTGGGCCCGGTGAAGCCGCCGTTGGTTCCGGACGTCGTAAGCCACGAAATACAGATCGCGTTCCATGGTTCACCCTCCCCAGTGGCTTCCGCGAGAAGGCTGGAAGGCTAGGACGCTAGAAGGCTGAACCCCTTCAGGATTCCAGGACGCTCTAGGAACCACCACACCTTTTCGCCTCCACATCACGGTCCGGCGGCAAGGGGCCTGCGCCCGGCGAGGGCGATGGAAGGCTGGAAGGCTAGAAAGCCGGGAGGCTGGGAGGCCTGAAACCCGTTGTAGTTCCAGCCTGGTAGCCCGAAGCCTTCTTCTGGAAACGGCCCCGGGACCGTCACGCATCCCCTGCTCGGGCCTGCGGCCCGGGTGCCCCCTCACCCCCGGCCCCCCTCCCGCTCGATCTCCACCCGGCCCAAGCCGAACGACGTGGCCTTTCCCAGATGAAACCGCTCGGCCCAAGCGAGCCACGGCACGAGCTCGGCCACGTCGCCCTCGATCTCCACCCGGCCCACCACGCCGCCGAGCTGCATCCGGCTTCGCTGGCGGTTCGAGTAGCGGGTCCAGTCGAGCCACCGCAGCTCGGAACGGCCGAACCGCACCCGCCCCCGCAGCCCCAGGATCGCCCGCACGCCCGGCTCCGGGTCGATGCCGCCGCCGTAGTACCGGGCCAGGTCGCCCCACCGCCGCGCCAAGGCCACCAGCAGGTCGTCGGCCGATAGCTCGTCCACCAGCCGGCCGTTTCGTTTCAGGCGAAAGGGGGTCACCAGCCGCACCGCCACCCGGCCGTCGAGCCGGGCCGGCGGCACGGGGGCCGGCGCCTCGACCAACGTCCCGGTGAGCGACTCCCACCCTTCGGCGTACACGGTGCGCCACCCGTCCTCGGCCAGGGCCTCCACGCGCCGAAGCGCCAGGGGCCTGCGCTCGCGCGTGAGGCCCCGGCGGCCCACCTCTTGGAAGGTGTACACCAGGTACGGAAGGGTGCCCCGGGCCGGGCCCATGAGCAACAGGGTGCAGGCGAGCTCCCGGCCCGGGCCCGCCTCGCGCTCCTCGCCCAGAGGCGGCACCAGCACGTAGGGGTGGGGGGCCCGGTCCACCCCGGGCTTTGGCCCCTGCTCGGGAGCCACCTGGGTCTCGAACAGGCGCTGGTACGTGCAGGTGGCCCGCACCAGGCAGGTGGGGCAGCGCTCGTCGCGCAGGGCGCAGGCCACCCGCCGCAGGCTGTGGCCGAACACCCCCCGGAAGGTGGAGCCCTTGTAGGCGGGAAGTCGCATGGGTTCCAACGGCTCCAGCGCGAAGCGGTACAGCTCGTGGGGCAGGTCGTTGAGCATCATCCCTTCGTCCCCTTGTGTTGGTTTGGACGTGCGGACGCTATTACTAATTCCAACGAAAGTATTGCCAGGCCCGTGCCCCCTTCCCCTTGGGGAGTGCGGGGTGGGGGCCTGCTGGAGCGCCGGGTGCAGCTCCGACAGTCGCTGCCTCCGGCACTCAGCCTACGCCTGGTGCTCTTCCGGCCTGGGGGACTCCGAACCGGTGCCTCCGCGTCCTCCGTGCTGCCGCCTCCCCTCACGGCATCCGGGGAAACACGAGATCGTCCCTCAGGCCGAAGGTCTCCCGCAGTAGGGCCTCGAACCGCTGCGGGAGGTCGGCCTTCACCGGCTCGAACCCGTGGGCCAGGATGGAGTGGTTGCGGGCATAGAGCAGCGCCTTGAACTCCTCCTCCCTCTCCCGAAGCCGCACCCCCTCGGGCCGCCCCGCCTCGGCCAGGGCGGCGAACGTGGCCATCAGCGGGATCTGGCACGCCCCCTTCTCCTCGCTCCAGTACTTTTTTCGGTAGGCCTCGCGGATCGCCTCGGGCAGCAGCCCGGGGTCGGCCGCTCCGGTCTCGCAGCCGAACGTCTCCTCAAAAGCGATCTGGCCCAGCAGCTCCAGCGCCCGGTACAGCCGCGCCACGGCGTCGTCGTGGCGGCCCACCTCGGCCCGCCGCCGGGCGTTGGCCAGGAGGTCGATCACCTGCAGCCGGTGGCGCCGCCGGAACCCCCGGGTGCCCTGCTGGAGTCGGCTCAAAAACTCCAGGTTCGTCCGGGCCGCCTCGCCGACCTCCCGGTACCCCGCGTCGGGCCGGTACGCGACCCACTCCTCGATCCGGGCCACCCCCTCGCGCAGGCACTCCTTGGCCTGGGTGTGACGGAAAGCGTCCCAGTGCTGGTAGCCCCGGGTGAGCGTCAGAAGCCCCTCGAGGAGCCGCCGGTCCTCGGGATCGTGGCCCAGCGCCCGCTCCAGCACCTCGGCGGCCGAGCCGTAGAGGTGCCGGTTGAACAGCGCCGCGAACAGCCGCCGCTCCTCTACGGCGAACAGCCTCCAGGGGCTCCACCCCGTGTGCACCCGCTCGGTACCGGTCTCCACGACACCCAGCCCACCCTTGTCGCGGCGGTCGCCGCCCACGTAGGAGAACCGGTACCCCCGGCCCACCGTGGCGAGCGCCAGGGCCGCGCTCATGGTCTTGGTGCCGCCGGTGTAGTCCACCATCACCTCGGCCGGCGGCACACCCTCGGCCTCCAGCACCTCGGCCGCTTGCAGGGCATCGGCGTAGCACCGGGCCAGGTCCTCGGGGTCCGATGCCAGAACGAGCCGGTAGTGGTAGTCGAGCCCGCTCTCGGCCGTCAGGGCCCGCACCTCCCCCAGCTTCTCCACCGACCGTTCGGAGCAGAAAAAGCACACGACCTTGGGCCGGTGCGCGGCCACGGCCGCGGCCACCGGCTCGGCCGTACCCCCCACCGACACGAGAAGCCCCTGAGCCATGGATCCCTCCGTTGCCTCGATTTTTGCCACACGCCGCCGCCCCGGCAGACGTCGGGTGCCGGGAACGCCGCCCGGCACCCCATACGACGCCGCCCGCCCCAAAAGAGCAAGGCCCCGCGAGCCGGGAATCATGCTCCGGCAGGGCGGGTTCCGGGGCCAGGGCGGCAATGCTGCCGCCGGTTGCCGGCTGGGCGCGCGGCCCCGAACACACGAGCGGCCACCCCGCACGTCCTATGCGCGCGAGGTGGCCGCTCCTCGTTTCGTCTCGGTTCCCGCCGCCGTCATGGGCTGCCCTCCCGCATCTTCGCCGCCTGCCATGGTAGCCGAGACGGTGGATGCCCAGCAACGAAACGACCAGAACCATCTTTATGCCGTGGGCCGGTGCAGGCTCACAGACGCCAACCGGGGCGCCTGCCCAGCGAGGAGCGGGGCTTCACTGTGGGTGGCCCCTCCCCTGGGTCGAAACAGCGTGCCCCAAGCGGAACCGCGTCTGACGATCCGGCTAGCCAGGGAACAGGCAAGGGGGAGAAGGTCACGCCTTCGTGACCCTCACCCTCACCCCCCGGAAGGCCACCTGGCCGGAGACCGGGCAGCGCGCCTCCAGGTTGGTGACGTGGTTGATGGACCGCCAAGCCGTGAAGGGGCTCTTTTCGCCGTAGGAGTAGGGCACGAACACGGTGTCCCTGCGGATGTCCGGCGAGACCACGGCCCGAGCCTCGGCCTCGCCGAACGGGGACCGCACCCTGACGCGGTCCCCGCTTCGGATGCCCAGCCGAGCGGCCGTGTCCTCGTGGATCACGCACACCTGGTCCGGTGCCAGGTCGTTGAGCCGTCGGATCCAGTGGGACGTGTGGCCCATGATGGCCCGGCAGGGGCGGCCGGTTGCCAGGTAAAGGGGATAGCCGTCCGGCTCCTCTCGTTTCCGGGTGAGCCGCACCCTGCGGGTGTACGTCCGGCCCTTCTGGAAGGGGGAGGGCACGACTGCCGAGCGGTCATAGGCGATGGTGAGCTCACCCGCCGGGGCCGCATCGGGGTCCGTGTAGTAATGGGGAACCGCGCTCAGCCCGTAGGCCGCGAACCGGCTCTCCAGCTCCTCGGTCCAGATCTCGATCCTGCCACTCTTCGTGGGAAACCGCTTGTCGAGGAACAGGGTGCCCCGCTCCTTCACGGCGTTGCCGTCGACCCGGATCGGCGCCCTAAGGGCATGATCCGGCCGGGCCGTGAACCGATCCACGGTGTAGCCTCCGGCGGCGCCGGCGAGGTTCTGTAGCTTCACCGGGTCCTTCAGGTCGTCGGTGAACACCTCGCCCCACCCCATGCGCTGACCCAGCTCGACCCACCACCACCGGTCCGGCCGGCACTCGCCGGGGGCCCGGACGATCTGCGGCACCCAGACGAACCGGCTGTCGTCGCTCACCGGGGCCAGGCCCCCGGCCTCGATCCACGTGGCCGCGGGCAAGATGTAGTCGAAGTAGTACGCGTTCACGTTCTTCGTCAGGCCGTTGTAGACGCTGATCACGAGGCGGTCCATGAGCCGGCGGAGCCGGGACTGGTCGGGCCACTGGGTCAGGGGGCTTCCCGTGGCGATGAGGCCGCGGAGCGCGTAGGGGTACGCAGGGTCTTCGATGGACTCGAGCCAGCCCACCGGGTTCTTGCTGAGCTCCATCTCCGGCGGGGGCAGCTTCTCCTCGGGCAGGGGGATCCGCCCCGTGGACCGCCCGCCGTTGTTCAGGCAGCCATAGCCCATGGCCTTCTCACCGAAGTGCCCGGTGATGGCCGCCAGCAGGTAGAACGCCCGGTGGGTCTGGACGGCATTGGTGTGGTGGCTCAGACCCGAATTGCCGATCACAATCGCTTTGCGGGTGCGTGCGTAGAGCTCGGCCAGGTCCTGGATCTGCCTTTCGGAGAGGCCCGTGACCCCCGCCCCCCACGCAAGGGTGTACCCCCGGGCCAGGATCTCGGCCCGGAGGCGTTCGTAGCCCACCGTGTGGTCTCGGATGAACGCGTGGTCCACGAGGCCCCGGCTGATCAGGTGGTGGATCAGGGTCAGGGCCAGGGCCAGGTCGGTGCCGGGCCGGATCGGGAGCCACGTGTCGGCGTGCCCGGCGGTCTCGGAGCGGCGGGGATCGACGACCACCAGTCGGCACTTCCCCTGGGCCCTGCGCTCCCGGAGCCGGGAGTGGATCACGGGGCGGGTGGCGGCCATGTTGCTGCCCACGAAGACGTAGAGATCGGCGGCGAAGAAATCGTCGTCGGTGTAGGTCCACGGGGTGTGCCGGGCTCCCACCACGGAGACGCCGGCCGGCTTTGCGGAGTAGTTGCAGAAGGGGCCGGTCTTCTCGTAGTTGGGGGTGCCGTAGAGCCGGGCGAAGGCCGCGTTGAGCTTGCGGCCGTCCGAGGCGCTTCGGCCCGAGGCCCAGATCCCCAGGGCCCGGCCCCCGTGCCGCTCGCGCAGGGACCGGAGCTTGGCCGCGATCTCGTCCAGCGCCTGGTCCCACGAGATCCGCTGGAACCGGGCGCCGTCCCCGCGGGGGCCGACCCGTTTCAGGGGATGGGTGAGGCGAAGGGGGCTCTGGAGGAGCTCCAGGCTCCCCAGGGGCTTCACGCACATGCGTCCCCGGGTCACGGGATCCGCGGGGTTTCCGGTCACGTGCACGGCCTTGCCCTCCTTGACGTGGACGACGAGGCTGCATCCGCTCTGGCACCACATGCACCCCGTCACGTGTCGCTCCACATCTCCCTCAAAGGAGAGCAGAGAGCTTGCGTCCGCATAGGACAACACCGGGTGGACTCCTGCGGCCAGGGCCGCCTGCACCGCCAGCCCCACGAACTCCCTCCGATCCATCCGCATCCCTTCGTCCTCCTTTTCCCTCGGATCCAAGCATTCCATTGGATTTCTACAGGTCTAGGATCGGGATATCCAATCGATAATCCGGATAGGAGACGGCGGGGGACATCGACGCCGACTATGCCTGGCCAAGGCCCCCCATCCATCCTCGTGTCGGGGGCGGGGCCCTGGAGGCGGCTCGGGCCGGTTTCGGCAAGGGGCCACGCACCCCCCTTCCAAACAAAAGGGCGCGGGTCGCTCCCCAGGGCCGGCCGCCGCAAAATCGTACAAGACCCCTCCGGACCCGTGCGGTATGGTTATTACTGAGACCTTTCAAACGTATTGCCAGGATGCGGGGTGGGGGCCTTCTGAAGCGCCGGGCGCAAGCGCGGCGTCCGATCGCCGCGCCTTCTCATGCCGCCGCTTGCGCGTCTTTATCGCCGCCGGGTTCATGGTAACGAGGAGCTCAGCATGAAGCAGACGGCGCGGTACTGGCGGGACCCCCGTCTGGGAGGGATGGCCTTCCTGGAGGCCGCCTTCGTCAGGCACTCCTTCACCCGGCACTACCATCAGACCTTCGCCCTGGGGGCGACCGCCCGGGGAACCGGAGCCTTCTACTACCGCGGGGGCGAGCGCACCACTCCTCCCGGGAGCCTCATCGTGATTGCGCCGGGGGAGATGCACACCGGCCGGCCCGTGGGGGATGCCGGATGGGCCTACAGGCTCTTCTACCCGGAGCCCGAGGTGCTCCGCCGGGCAGCGGAAGAGCTCGACGCCCGCCCCCGGGGCGTACCCCGCTTCTGCCGGGGGGTGGTGGAGGACCCGGACCTGGCGAGACGCGTGCTCCGCTTCCACGCTGCGGACGCGGCGTCCCCGATGGAGCGGGAGACGGCTTTGATGGAGGTCCTGGCCCTGCTCATCCGGCGTCACGCGGACGGCCGGACGACGTTGCGGCCCCCGGGCCGAGAGCGGCGGGCCGTGCGCCTCGTCAAGGAGTACATCGAGGCACGGTTCGCGAAACGGATCCATCTGGCGGAGCTGGCGCGGGTCGCGGGGCTCAGCCCGTTCCACCTGGTCCGGACCTTCCAGCGCGAGGTGGGGCTCCCTCCCCACGCGTACCTCACCCAGGTCCGAGTGGAGCGGGCTAAGGCGATGATCGCCAAAGGGACACCCCTGGTGGCCGTCGCGAACGCGGTGGGGTTCGTGGACCAGAGCCATCTGACCCGCAGCTTTCGCAGGATCGTCGGGGTCACCCCGGGGCTCTACGCCCGGGTGACGGCCCGGTTCCCCGCGGCCCCGGCCACATGGGCACGGGGCGCGGGGGACGATCGCCTGGGAGGCAGGGAGACGTCATGAGCAGACGATACTTCGAGGACCTTCGCGAGGGGGAGCGCCTTCCGTGCCGTAGCGTGCACCTCACCCTGGAGGAGATCGTGGGGTTCGCCAGGCGGTACGACCCCCAGCCGTTCCACATCGATCCGGCCGCGGCCGAGAGCTCCATCTTTGGGGGGATCATCGCCTCGTCGCTCCACACGCTCTCAGCCTGCACCCGGGTGGTGGTGGAGGCCCAGGGGGACATCGTGATCCTGGGCGGGGTCGGGCTTCACGAGGCCAGAATGCTCGGGCCGGTGAGGCCGGGGGACACCCTGACGGTGAGCGCGTCGTGGTGCGACCTCAGGCGGTCGAGAAGCCGGCCGGACCGTGGCCTCGCGTCCATCCGGTGCGAGGTGACCAACCAGAGGGGGGAGCGGGTGATCGGGTACGGCTACCGTTACATGGTGGCCTGCCGCCAAGGAGCCCGGCTTCGCTGAGGCTTGGCGGCTCTTGACTTCCACGAGGAGAGGTCCATGGACTGGGAGGCATACATCGACGCGACCGTGGCTCGGTACGACCGGTGGATCGCCGAGGGGAGGATGGTCTGCTCCTCCAAGGTGGTGCCGGTGGGCGAGTCGCTCCGGCTCCGCCAGTGGGTCATGCCGGGGGAGCAGGTGCTCGAGTACCTTCGGGCAAGCCCCTCCATCGCCCTGGCCGACTGCAGGTGCCGGGCCCTCGCCCGGCGGTGCGACAAGCCCCTGGACGTGTGCCTGTACCTGGGGCCCTTCGCCGAGCGCAACGTCGCAAGGGGGAGGGCCCGCGCGGTGAGCCTCGACGAAGCACGCGCAGCCCTTGGCCGGGCCGACGAGAGCGGCCTGGTTCACCTGACCCTGTACAACGAACACCGCGCGGTGTTCGCCGTGTGCAGCTGCTGCGAGTGCTGCTGTCACGACCTCCATCTTCTCAAACGCCGGGGCCGCGTGGATCTGGTGGCGCGCTCGGAGTACGTGTCCGTGACAGAGCCGGACGGCTGCGTCCACTGCGGTGCGTGCGTGGATCGGTGCGTGTTCGGAGCGCGGGCCCTGGAGGCCGATCGGATGATCTACTGCGCCGACAGGTGCTACGGCTGCGGGCTCTGCGTGAGCGTCTGCCCCGCCGGAGCCACCCGCATGGAAGAGCGCCCTCGGCAGCCCACGGGCCCGTCCCCAGGGACCCGCCCTTGACCCTCGGCGATGCCGGTGGGCGGCCGATCAGGGGTCCGGGGGCCCCGGAGCCGGCTCGTCCAGCAGGTACCGACGGGCCTCGGCCTCGATCCAGGCCCGGAACGCCTCGTCCCCCATGAGGGGCACCCAGCCGGCCGAGGGGTCCGTCCGGATCTCGAAGAGCCAACCCCGGCCGTAGGGATCCTCGTTGATCCACCCGGGGCGGGCCTCGGTCTCCCGGTTCACGGCGCTCACGGTGCCCCCGCACGGGGCGTAGACCCGGCCCACCCACTTGCCCGTCTCGATGCTGGCCACGGCGCCGCCGGCAGCGGCCCGGGTGCCAGGGGTGGGGAGCTGCAGGTACAGGATGTCGCCCCGGGTGTCCTGGCCGAAGTCGGTCAGGCCCACCCGCACGGCAGACCCCCGGAACAGGGCCCACTGGTGGTGCTCGTCGTAAAGGCGGTCCTCCGGGAAGTACCATCTGCCCACTCTCACGGTAGGGCCTCTCCTCTCCGCATCGGGTCAGCGGCTGCGGGCCCGGGAGCCGGCCGGAGCTCAGTCCTCAAACGCCTCGCCCACCAGCTGCACCACGTCCACCACCCGCAGCCGGGCCCGCAGCCGGCGCGCGGCGTCGGCCAGCACCTGGACGCACTGCTGGCACGCCGTGGCCAGCACCGAGGCGCCGGTGTCCAAGGCCTCCCGCACCCGCCGGCCGGCAAGGGCCCGCGCGAGCTCCGGGTCGAGGGCCTGGAGGTTCCCCCCGCCGCCGCAGCACCGGGCCAGCTCCCGGGTGTGGGCCATCTCCACGAGCCGCACCCCGGGGAGCCTCCGGAGCACCTCCCGGGGGGCGTCGTACACCCCCAGGTTCCGGCCCAGGTCACAGGGGTCGTGGTAGGTGACCACCGCGTCTAGGGGCTCGGCCTCGGCCGGGTCCAGGGCCCCCTCGTCCATGCACCGCAGCAGGTACCGGGTGAGGTGCAGCACCTCAAACCCCAGGGCGCCGCCCGCCGCCCCGGGGTAGGTGTGGGTCCAGGTGTGGAGGCACGAGGGGCAGCCCGTCACCAGGGTCCCGACCCCCGACCCCCGGACCGCCTCGATGTTGTGCCGGATCACCTCCCTCGCCCGAGCCCCCATGCCGGCCGCGATCAGGGGGAACCCGCAGCAGCGCTCCCGGGGCCCGAGCACGGCCACCGGCCGGCCCATCCGGGCCGAGAGCCCGGCGAAGCTCACCGGAATGCCGGTGACCATGGGGTAGAACGAGGCCACACACCCCACGAAGTAGCCCACCGGCGAGGCCGGGTCCACGGCGGCCCCGGCCTCCTCCACCTCGTCGAGCCAGTCCGCCCGGCAGGCGTTGTCGAAGGGGCTCACGTTGCCCCGCTCGGCCACGGCCCCGGCCAGGGCCAGGTAGGGCTCCGGGGACCGGCCCGCGGCCCCGATCTCGCGGCGAAGGTCCAGCAGGAACCGTCGGGTGTCGATCTCCGCCGGGCACGCGTGCCGGCAGCCCCCGCACAGGGTGCACTCCAGGGCCCTTCGGACCGAGGCCGGGTCGAGGCCGCCCCCGCCCCCCAGCGCCCGCCGGGCCAGCTCGACCCGGCCCCGGGGGCTCGCCGACTCCCACCCGATCTCGGCGTACACCGGGCACGCCATGCGGCAGGCGCCGCACCGGGCGCAGATCCGGGCCTCCTCCGGAAGACCCCGGTAGGGGTTCCCGCCGGCGGCGGTCACCGGGCGCCCCCCAGGGCCACGGCGAGCCGCCGGAGCCCCGACAGGAGCCCCATGGCCGCCGGGAAGACCACCGGCCCCAGGAGGAGGGGCGGTCCGTACACCTTGCCGGGGTTCAGAAGCCCCCCGGGGTCCAGCAGGGCCTTGCGCCTCCGGAGCTCCCGGAGCTCCCCGGCCCCCCGGGCCCTGGCGACGTGGGGCGTGTTCCACAGCCCCACGCCGTAGGGAGCCCCGCCGAGATCGATCCCCGCGTCGTAGAGCCCCTTGAGCAGGCTCAGGTCCATCAGGTACCGGGCGGACCGGCGCCCGTCGGCAGGGTACAGGGTCACGACCAGAGCCCGGTCCCGGGACACCACGTGGGCGTAGCTGGCCATCCCGGTCCGGTGGCGCCGGCCCAGCGACCGGCACCGCTCCAGGTAGGCCGGCAGGCCCCCGAGGGGAAGGAGCAGCTCCGCCCCCAGGAGCCCCGGGAGCACCCGCTTGACCCGGAGCGAGCGGAACCGGGCCCCCCACTCCCCCCGGGCGGCCGGCTCCGGCAGGAGCGCGGCGCCGTGCCGGGAGGACAGGCGCCGGACCAGGTCCCCTGCCGCGGAGACGGCCCCGGCCGGTCCCTCCAGGTCCACCGCCAGGGTGGCTGCGGCCCTGTCGGACACGAGCCGGTTGTAGCCCGGGCCGCTGAGGTGCAGGTTGAACAGGGCATCCCCCGCCCGCTCCGCCAGGTCCCGGGCGAGCGCCACCAGGGGGGCCGGGTCCGGCGCCTCCACCAGGTGGTGGCCCTCCGCCTCCGGGACCCGGCGCACCCGAAGCCGCACCCCGGTCACCACCCCGAGGGTCCCCTCGGAACCGGCGAACCAGCCCAGGGGTGGCTCGCTCCGCCCGGTGACCCGAACGACCCACCCGTCGGCCAGCACCACCTCGGCCGCCTCCACCAGGCCGGCCAGGGGGCCGTGGCGAAGGCTCCCGATCCCGAGCCCGCCCATGGCGAGCCACCCCCCCACGGTGGCCGTGGGGGCGCTGCTGGGGTAGGAGCACACCGCCAGCCCCCGGCGCCGCAGGTCCCGGTCCAAGTCGAGCCACGCCGTCCCCGGCGCCACCCACGCGGTGCCCCGCTCCGGGTCCACCTTCCCCAGGCCCCGGAAGCCGTTCATGTCGAGCACCACGCCCCCACGGAACGGAACGGCGTTCCCGTAGGCCGTGGACCCTCCCCCCCGGGGGACCACCGGGGTGCCCGTGGCCGCGGCCCACCGCACGATCCGGGCCACCTCCCCGGTGCTCACCGGCCGGACCACCAGGTCCGGGACGGGCCGCGCCACGAGCCCCATCACGGCGCCGGGCACGTCGGCCATGTCCCGGGCGTAGAACCCCCGCTCGAAGGCCGAGTCGGTGGCCCGGTCCCCGAGCTCCCGGAGAAGCTCGGCCGTGCCCGGGATCCGGCCCTCCGGCACGCCTCAGCCCTTTTCCGCGTGCCGGGCGATCTCGTCCCGGAGCCACGCGGCCGCCCGCTCTCCCCCCGGGATCAGTTCCGCCAGGTCGGTCTCGAGGTCGTCGGGCTCGAGCACCGCGATCCAGCCCTCGCCGTAGCAGTCCCGGTTGATCAGGCTGGGCTCGAACACCAAGGCCTCGTTCGCCTCCACCACCGTGCCCTGCACCGGGGTGCGCAGCTTCCCCGCCCACTTGCCCGACTGGATCGAGAAGAACACCTTGCCCCTCCGGAAGCTCCGGCCCACCCTGGGCACCTTCACAAACGAGATCTCCCCGGCCAGCTTCTGGGCGAAGTCGTCGAGCCCCACCCGCACCCGTCCCCCCTCCAACCGCACCCAGGCGTGCTCGTCGGTGTAGTAGAGGTCGTCGGGCAGCTCGTACCCATCGATCACGGCCATGGGCCCTCCTTCCATGTAACTTCCGCTGGGACGCTAGGACGCTGGGACGCGGGGAAGCATGAAAACCTCTGGGATTCCCACGCGTTCTAGGCATCACTCTTCCATGTAACTTCCGCTAGGACGCTGGGAGGCTGGGACGCTGGGACGCTTGAAATCCTCTGGGATTCCCATGCGTTCCAGGCATCACCATACCTCTTTGCCTCCATCTCATGCCCGCCACGGGCGATGGCCCCGGACCAACGCAAGTTACCCTTCTCCGTTGTAGGGTCGCGCAGCGCCCGAAGGGGGCTTCCATGGAACTTCATTGCCCGGGGCCCCTGCGCCCCCGGGCTTTGGCGCCGGTGGGGGCTGTGGGTGGGCCGCCCGATCCGGGGGGCGCGAATCCGGCATTCGAACCGCCGCGGCAACGAGGCTTCGGATGCCCGGGTGCCACAGTGGATCGACAACGGCGCCTCCGGGACACGGCAGGCCGCGGCGGCACTGGAGGTGGTGCACCCCCCTTCCCAGGTGACCCACCCACAGCCCAAGGGTTCCTGTGCGGGTGGAAACGTCGGCCGCCAGGCCCCCCCTACTGCTGCTGCAGAGAGACCTCGAGGTTTTTTCTAGTCTCTAGTCTCTGGACGGCCCCGCAGGGGCCCGGGGCCTTCCCGGAAAAAGTCCCGCCACAGATCACGAGGCCGTCCCCGCGGAGGCGCTCGGTCCGGGCAGCGGGATCAGGCCATGCTGCAGCACCGCTCCACGAAACGGCACCGAAGCCCCCGGCCCGCCGCGTGACGAACCGTGTCCTCGGCCGGGAACGCCAGGCTGTTCACCCCCGCGTCCACCAGGCACCGCTCCAGGGCCTTCCTGCCGGGGCCGTGGGGCCGGGCGCACCCGAACGAGACCCGGGCCCGTGGGCTCGTCACCCTGGCCAGGGCCGCCAGGGCCGCCACCGCCCCGGGCTCCGGGCCCTCCACCCCCTCCATGGGGGTCCCCGGCAGGGGCTTCAGGGCCACCAGGACGAGCCGCTCCACCCCAAGGCGCCCCAGGGCCTCCAGGGCCCGGGGCTCCCCCCGGATCCGCCCGAAGTGGAGGCCCACCACCACGTGGGGGGCCACGGCGAGCCCCGCCTCCACCAGGTGCGCGAGGCTCCGGAGGTGGTCGTCGAGGCCCCGGTCCAGGTGCAGGACCTCCCGGGCGGTATCCGGGTCGCCCACCACGTCCGCCAGCACCTGGTCCACCCCGGCATCCCGAAGGGCCCCGGCCTCGGACCGGGTGACCAGCCCGGTGTGGGCCAGCACCGTGAGCCCCAGGGCCTTGAGGGCCGGCACCGTGGGGAGGAAGGGCCCCAGGGGCACCCGGCCCTGCTCGTCGCACCCCCCCGTGAGGAGGATGCCAGAGGCGCCCCGCCGGGCCAGCACCGACCCGACCCGCTCCAGGTGACCTGGGTCCCGAACCGGGATCATGCCCTCCAGGAGCCGGCCCCGGCAGTGCTCGCACCCCAGGCGGCACCCCGCGCCGGTCACGCTCACGGCCGCGAAGGACTCGCGCCGGTTGGTGTGGGCCGAGGTGTCGTACCGGATCATCCCGGGCACGGCAAACGTGATCTCGTCCGGGAAGTGGGCCCGGCGCACCGCCCACGCCCGGGCCAGGGCCCGGTCCAGGGGCTCCCCTGGAGCCCCGGTCACGGTTCCGGCCCTTCCAGGCCCAGCTCCCGGGCCACGGCCTCCAGGTCCTCCGGGCCGGGCCGGAAGGGGTAGTTGTAGAGCACCCCCCCGGGCCGCTCGTTCCCGTAGGGGCGGTTGCACGCCACCCCGCCGTCGGGCCCCGGGCATCCCGAGGTCATGAAGGCCGCCCCGTCCCGGAGCAGCGGGCCCGGGTCGGCACCGAACGAGACGATCCGGCCCGACCGGTCGAAGGCCATCTCGTCGGGCCCCAGCCGGTGCTCCACGATCAGGTGCCGGGCCACCTGGACCCGGCGGTACCGGTCCACGGGGGGCTGCCCCCGGCGGGCCAGGCGGCTTCCCGGCTCGGGGAAGAACGAGAACAGGTGGGGCACCGCCCCGGCGTCCCGGGTCCGCCGGATCGCCCCGACCATCTCGCGCTCGGTCTCCCCCAGGCCCACGATCAGGTGCACGCTCACCCGGCCCGGGCCGAACGTCCCCACGGCCTCGTGCACCGCGGCCCAGTACCGGTCCCACCGGTGGGCGCCGCCCACCCCGCGCCCCCGGTGGCGCTCGAAGAGCTCCGGGGTGGCCGCGTCCACGGCCACCCCCACGCAGTCCGCCCCGGCCCGCCGCAGCGCCTTGGGCCAGCCCGCCCCCGGGAGCGCCGTGGGCGCCACCAGGGCGCTCACCGCGAGCCCCGTGGCCCGCCGGACCCGGCGAATCACCCCCAGCGCGTCCTCGAAGGCCCCGGGCCGGGTGACCATGGACACGCACGCCCGCCGCAGCCTGCCCTGCCTGGCCCGGGCGCGGGTCAGGATCTCGTCCAGGGGGTAGGCGGGCCACCCCACCCGGATGAAGGTCCGGCCGGCACCCTCCGTCCGGCGGTCCCGGGCCAGCCCGCAGTAGCTGCACCGCCCCGTGCACCCCCGGGCGTAGGTGAGGAGCAGGTTCAGGCACCCAAGCCGTGCCCCCCGGTGGAACCGGCCGGGCTTGAGCCCCAGGGTCATGGCCGCCGCCAGGCTCGTCCGGACCCACTCCGGGCTCTCCCCCTTCCCGGGAACCCCGCCCCCGCCCGCCGTCAACGTGACCACCTCTCGGCTCTCTCCTTCCCAGCGCCCTGGCTGGAAGGCTGGGAGGCCGAGGACCTCCTCGCTTCCGCAACGCCGGAGGCGGCCCCGGCCGGGTGCCCCAGACCGGAAACGCCGCCGCCCTGCCGCCTAGCCGCCCTGCCGATAGTACTCCCCGAACGCTGCCCAGGTCCGTCGCACCAGGTCGTCGTGCGGCCCACCGGACCGGCAGCCCTCCCGGTACAAGGCCCGCCGCCGGACCGCCCGGACGAGGGTCGGCCCGAGCCGCTCCGCCAGGGCCGGGGCGTACTCCCCCAACGCCCTGGCATCACCCCCGGCCGCCCGGGCCGCGAGCCTGCCCGCCAGGATGCCCCCCACCAGGGCGTGGTGGATGCCCGCCCCGGTGACGGGGTGGGTGTGCCCGGCGGCGTCGCCCACCAGCACGACGTTGCCCCCCTGAACCCGGGGCCTGGGGCCCCCAACCGGGATCCACCCGCCGGTGCGGCACACGGGCGCACCGGCGCGCACCGCGCCCCGGGCCGTGAGCAGGGCCAGAAGGGCCTCGAGACCCTCCCGGGGGCCCGTGCCGAGACCCGGCTCCACGGCCGCCCCGGCGTTGGCCACCTCCCCCTTGGGGAAGAGCCAGCCGTACCCCCCGGGCCACCGGGGCCCGAAGAAGACCTCCGCGTCGGCCGCGGGCCGGGCCAGCCGGACCACCGCCTGGACCCCGGCGGCCCGGGGCTGGGGAGGGTTGCCGATCCACCGGGCCACCGCAGAGGTCGGGCCGTCGGCCCCGATCACCACGGCCGCCCTCACCCGCACCGCCGCCCCCCCCACGGCCACGAGCACGTCCCCCCCCTCGCGGCCCACCGCGCGCGCCCCGGTCCACACCACGGCTCCGGCCGCCACCGCCCGGCGCACCAGGGCCCGGTCGAGCCGGTCCCGGTGGAGAACATACCCGGGGGCCCGGGTCACCTCCACCGCACCGGACGGCAGGTGTGTCACGAGCCGCGCCACCCGCCCGGCCACCGCCCCCGGAGGGAGTTCCATCACCCCGGCCGCGGCCAGGGGCACGTGCTCGGCGCACCGGACCGGTGCCCCCACCCGGCGCCGCCGCTCCACCAGGAGCACCCTTGCACCGGCCCGGGCCGCCTCCCGGGCCGCGGCCGCGCCCCCGGGCCCGGCCCCCACCACCAGCACGTCCACCTCGTGCCGCCGGGCGCTCACGCCGAGGCCGTCCCCTCCCGGCCCCGGAGCCCCGCCCGGGGGCCCGCCACCCGCCGCAGTACCTTCTCCAGCAGCCCCACCTTGAGCTCGGTCCGGCGCCGGAAGGCCCCGGACTTGGCCTCCCCCAGGAGCCCCAGCTCGTAGCAGGTGGTGCTGTCCACGTCCACCAGCACCCCGGGAAGGCCTGCCTCCTCGAAGTCGTCGGCGTGCTTGGCGTAGAAGGCCTCGCAGCAGCAACCCACGAACCCCGAGGTCCCCTGCCTCCGCTCCCGCTCCAGCACCTTCCGGAGCTCTTCGTAGCTGGTGATGCTCACCGCCCTCAGGCCCAGGGCCTCGGCCAGGCCGTAGGCCTCCCCCACGGTGCACTCCCCGCACCTGGCGCACCCGTCGCGGCTGCGCCAGGGGCACCCGGGCCGCTTGGCGCAGTAGGGCAGCAGCACCACCACCTCCCCCCGGGGCTCCAAGCCCGGGCTCGCGGCAAAGCTCAGGGCGTTGGCCTCGTCCACCGTGAGCCCCTGCTCCACCAGGGCGAGCCGCGACAGGGCCTTCTCCACGGCCCGGCAGAAGTCCTCGGGCGCGCACCCCGTGACCCGCACGCCGCCCCTGTGGAAGACCCGGCCCACCGCGTCCCGCAGCGCCCGGGGGTGGAACGGGGCGTCCTTGAGGGCGGCCTCCAGGTCGAGCACGGCCCGGGGCGGGCTCGTGAAGAAGTCCCCGGTGATCAGGACCTGGCGGATCCGGCGGGCCCGGGCGTCGGCCATCAGGCTCACCCGGATGAGCCCCCCGGGGGTGGGGTGGACGGCCCGGAGCTCCAGGCGGTGGAGGAAGGGCCGGCGCACGCCGTACACCCACCGGGCGGACCCGAACCGGGGAAGCAGCTCCCGGAGCAGCCGCTCCTCCCGGGGGGACGGGCCCGCGGCCCGCAGCGTGATCCCCAGGACCCTCCGGAACCCCGAGGCCAGGGCCCGCTTGACCGCCCCCGTGTCCGGCGCCGGTCGGAGCTCCCGCCCGAGCCAGGTGACCCGCTCCCGGATGGAGTCGATCTCCTTGTCCCGGAGCTTCTCGGCCGGCACCCTCAGGGCCCGGACCATGGCCTCCACGTCGAAGTCCACGAGAAGGGTCCCCTGGAACAGGAACGCCCGGCGCCCCTCGGTGCCCCCGGTGCCCGAGATCTTCCGGCCCCGGACCTCGATGTCGTTCCGGGGCCGGAACGACGCCGGGAGCCCCAGGGACCGCAGGCCCTCCACGGCGGCCTCGCACAGGAGCCGGTGGAGCCTCTCGGGCCGGGCCGGGAGCCCCGCGGCGTCCCTGGGGGCGATCACCTCCCAGCCGAGCTGGCCCGGGCCACACAGGATGGCCCCCCCTCCGGTGATCCGCCGGTTGATCCCGATCCCCCGCTCCCGGCAGTAGGCCTCCCGGACCTCCAGCTCCACCGCCTGGTTGAACCCCACCAGCACGCAGGGCTCCGACCACTCCAGGAACCGCAGGGTGGCGGGGCTCGCCCCCTCGTCGCAGGCCGTGAGCAGGGCCTGGTCAAAGGCCATGTTCTCGGCCGCGCCCAGGGGGCCGGTGTCCAGGAGCCGCCAGGGCCGCACCGGGGCGCTCATGCCGTCACCGCCGCGAGCAGACCGGCGACCGGGCCCGGCACGCCGGCCCCGGCCTGCCTCCGGAGCCGGTCCACCAGGAGCCGCCGGCCCAGAAACCTCCCGGCATCCACCGGGGCGCCGCCGCACCGGGCCACGGCCACCCGCCCCCGGCGGGTGACGATCACCACCGGGGGCCGCCCGGCCCGGGGCACCGCGTACACCACCGTGCCCTCGGCGATCTTCACCTCCCGGTACGGGAGCCTCCGGCCGGGCTCCAGGAGCCACCCCGGCGACAGGAAGACCGACTCGAGCTCCCGGGCCTTGTCCAGAAGCTCCGGGTCGGCGGCCACCGGCTCGAGATTGGGGAACACCCGGGCAAAGGCACGGACCAGGGCCTCCTCCACCTCCTCGGGCCCGGGGCACGCCGGGAGCTCCCGGGCAAGGGTGGTGAGGGCCCGCTCCATCTCCCCCTGCACGATCTCCCGCACGGGCTCCCCCGGGAGGTTCAGAACCCGGGCCATGGCCCCGAAGTCGAAGTCCAGGAGCAGGTTGCCCACGAGCACCACGTAGTCCCCGATCTCCCCGGCACCGTTGCCCGAGATCTTCCGGCCACCCACCTGAATGTCGCAGGGGGGCACGATCCGGGCCGGGAGGCCGAAGCTCCCCAGGGCCTCCACCACGGGCCCGAGGAACCTCCGGAAGAACGCGGCCCGCCGCAGGGGCACGGCCGGTTCCCGCCGGCGCAGCACGAGCTGGTAGAACACCTGCCGCCCGTCCAGGTACACGGTGCCCCCGGCCACCTCCCGCCGGAACACGGGGACGCCCCAGGACCGGCAGTGGCCCAGGTCCACCTCCTGGCGCAGATCCTGGTGGTACCCCACGCACACGTAGGGGGTGTCGGGCCGGCACAGCACGAGCCCCTGCCGCCCCAGCCGGGGCAGGGCGTGGTACAGGAGCTGGGACCAGGCCCAGGGAACGGCTCCCGGCCGATAGAGCTGCACGGCCCCCGCTCCCCCTCAGCCCTCGAGGGCGGCCCGGGCCGCCTCCACCAGGGCCTCGGAGAAGGTGGGGTGGAGCCGCATGCCCCGGGCCAGCTCGGCCACGGTGGCCTCGAGGTCCATGGCCAGGAGGGCCTCCCCCACGAGCTCGGTGGCGCCCGGGCCCACAATGTGCACCCCGAGGACCTCGCCGGTCCTGCCGTCCGCGACGATCTTCACGGCCCCGTCGAGCTCGTCCCGGGCCAGGGCGAGGCCGTTGGCCGCGTAGGCCGCCTCCCCCAGAACCACCTCGATCCCCTCGTCCTCGGCCTCCTCCTCGCTGAGACCCACCGAGCCCACCTCGGGAAGCCCCCAGATGCCCCGGGGCACGCGAAGCTCCGAGAACGTCCGGCTCCCTCCCAGCGCGTTCTCGGCGGCCACCCGGCCCATGGCGCTCGCCGCGTGGCTGAGCATCCGCCCCCCGGTCACGTCCCCGGCGGCGAACACCCCGGGAACGCTCGTCTCGAGCCGGCCGTCCACCCGCACGGCCCCCCGGCCGTCCACCTCGACCCCGACGGCCTCCAGGCCCAGCCCTCCGGTGCGGGGGGCGCGCGCGCCCGCCACCACCGCGTCCACCTCGACCTCGGGGGCCCCGGGGCCGGTCAGGGAAACCGCCCACCGTCCCCCCCGGGCCTCGACCCTGGCAGGGCCGGCCCCGGGGAGCACCCGAACGCCCTGGTCGAAGAGCGCCTTGGCCACCCGCTGCCCGGTGTCGGCATCCTCCCGGGGCAGGAGCCCCTCCGGCCCCGGGGCCAGGTGCACCTCGGCGCCGAAGGCCCGCAGGATGCCCGCCACCTCCACGTCCCAGGGCCCGCCCCCGAGCACCAGGGCCGCGGCCGGGATCTCCTCCGCGTCCAGGAACGCCTCGGCCGGGATCACCGCCGGCTCCAGGCCCTCCACCGCCGGGAGGTCCGGCCGGCTCCCGGTGGCGATCACCACCGCCCCGGCCTCGATCACCCGGCCGCCCACCCGCACGCGGCCCGCGCCCGCGAGCACCGCCTCGCCCGGGATCACCTCGATCCCCCGGCCCCCGAGAACGGCCGCCATGCCCTCCCGGATCCCCTCGGCCACCGTGCGCTTCCGGGCCGCCACCGCGGCAGGGTCCACCCCCTGGACCGCTGCCCCGATCCCGAAGGCCCCGGCCCCCTGTACCGTCCGGAGGACCTCCGCCGCCTTGAGCCACACCATGGTGGCGATGCAGCCGCGGTTCACACAGGTGCCCCCGAGGTCCCCTGCCTCCACCAGGGCCACGCTGCCCCCCAGGTCCGAGGCCCGGAGCGCGGCCGCGTAGCCTGCCGGGCCTGCGCCAATCACCACCAGGTCGTGCATGAGGTCGTCTCCTTGGGTGCGTTCGGACGTCGGGACGTCAGGAGGTTGGGACGTTCGGCGTGGCGGGGCACGGGCGCCCACCCCGGCGGCGGGGGGCCAGCACCCCCCTTCTTGCCGCAGCGGCCATGGTGCGCTCCACGTCCACCACCCGGGGGCCGTGGGGCGAGAGCCGGATGGAGACCCGCTCCCGGCCGGTCACCTCCACCTCCCGCTCCCCGTCCAGGGCCACCACGGCCGGGGCTCCCCGGACCTCCACCCGGTCGCCGACCCCCAGCACCCGAAGGGTGGTCACCCCCACGGTCTCGATCAGGCCAGGGGCCACCGGGGCCGTGACGGGCCGCCCCCCCGGGCCCAGCTCCAGGTACAGGCCCTCGGGGGCGTCCGGCGCCACCGCGTGGAGCAGACCCCCGATGGACGAGAACCCGATGCTCCCGGGCGCGGCCCGGTTGAGCACGATCTGGCGGACCTTGGCGATGTCCCACACGGCCCGGGAGCCCAGGAACACGTCGTCACACACCACGGCGTCCACCAGGGCCAGGTCCGCGGGCTCCCCGTCCCGGAGCACCTCAAGCTGGGTGGACCGGAAGGTGGCCTCCTCCTCCGGCACGAGGCCCCGGGCCACGAGCGCCGCTGCGAGCCCGGCCACCGTGGCCTCGATCATGGCCGGGAACACGTTGTTGGTGCCGGTGGAGATGGGCAGCACCGGGACCGCGCAGCTTCCCTTGGCCACCACCCGGTTCGTGCCGTCGCCCCCCAGGGTGACGACGCACCCCGTACCCAGGGCCTCCATGACCCGGGCGGCCTCGGTAGAGTCGGAGGGCTCCCCCCGGGCCCGGAAGTCCGCCGGGAAGACCTCGAGGGGCACCTGGATCCGGCGCAGGGCCCGCTCCACGATGTGGTAGGTGTCGGGCATGTAGCACACCCGCTCCATCCCCATGGCCGCCAGGCCCAGGAGCACCCGCCGCACGATGCGCACCTTCTCCTGGTTGTCGAACACGCTCCCGAACGCCACCAGCCGCCGGATGTCCTTTCCCGAGGCCGGGTTGGCGATGATGCCCACGAGTGCCACGTCGGTCTCCCCGTCCGCAGGGTGGCTGCGACCCGGCCGGCTCCGGTGCCGCCCGGGGTGCCGGAGCCCGGCCCGCTACGCCCCCACCACCTCCCGGACCGCCTGGGCGATCCGCTCCTCGCTGGGGATGAACGCCTGCTCCAGGGGCGGGGAGAAGGGCACCGGGGAGAAGGGCGCCGCGACCCGCAGGATGGGCGCGTCCAGGTAGTCGAAGGCCTTCTCCGCTACCATGGCGGCGATCTCCCCGCCGGGCCCGGCGAACTTCACCGCCTCGTGCACGACCACCAGCCGGTGGGTCTTCTTCACCGAGGCCAAGATCGTCTCCTCGTCCAGGGGCAGCAGGGTGCGGGGGTCCACCACCTCCACACCGATCCCCTCGGCCGCCAGGGTCTCGGCCGCGGCCAGGGCCTTGGGCACCATGGCCGCGGTCGCCACCACGGTGACGTCCTCGCCCTTGCGCTTCACGTCCGCCTTGCCCAGGGGCACGGTGCACTCCCCCTCCGGCACCTCCCCCTCGGTGGCGTACAGGAGCTTGTGCTCCAGGAACACCACGGGGTTGTCGTCGCGGATGGCGGAGATCAGGAGGCCCTTGGCGTCGGCAGGGGTGCTGGGCATCACCACCTTGAGGCCGGGCACGTGCATGAACCAGGCCTCCAGGCACTGGGAGTGCTGGGCCGCGGCCCCGATGCCGGCGCCGCACGAGGCCCGCAGCACCAGGGGGATCCGGGCCTTGCCGCCGAACATGTAGCGCATCTTGGCGCCCTGGTTGTAAATCTGGTCCAGGCACACGCCGATGAAGTCCACGAACATGAGCTCGGCCACGGGCCTCAGGCCGGCCGCGGCCGCGCCCACCGCACACCCCACGAAGGCGCTCTCCGTGATCGGGGTGTCCCGGACCCTCATCTCGCCGAACTCCTCCAGCAGGCCCTTGGTCACCCCGAAGATCCCCCCGTAGATCCCCACGTCCTCGCCCACCACGAACACGTTGGGGTCCCTGCGCATCTCGATCCGGTGGGCGTCGTTCAAGGCGTCTGCAAAGGTCATGGTCGCCATGGGAGCCTCCTCCTCTCGGTCTCGGGGTTACGCGTACACGTCCTCGGTGACCTCGCTCGGGTCCGGCAGCGGGCTCTCCTCCGCGAACCGCACCGCCTCCTCCACCTCGGCCAGCACGCCCGCCCGGATCTCCCGGATCCGGTCCTCCGCGAGCACGCCCATCTCCAGGAGCTTTTTCTCGAGGCGCGGGATGGGGTCCTTGGCCTTCCACTCGGCCACCTCCTCGGGGCTGCGGTAGCCGGCTGGGTCCCCTTCGAAGTGCCCCCGCTGGCGGTAGGTCTTGCACTCGATCAGGGTGGGGCCGGCACCGCGCCGGGCCCGCTCCACCGCCTCGGACGCGGCCTCGTACACGGCCATGAGGTCGTTGCCGTCCACGCTCACGGCGGGCATGTCGAAGGCCGCGGCCTTGTCGGCGATGTCCGTCACGCACGTGGCCCGGTCCACCGAGCAGGAGATCCCGTAGCGGTTGTTCTCGTTGACGAACACCACCGGCAGCTTCCAGCACGAGGCCAGGTTCATGGCCTCGTGGGTGGTGCCCTGGTTGGCGGCCCCGTCCCCGAAGAAGCACACGGCCACGTCGTCGCGGCCCAGGTACTTGCAGGCGAACCCGGCCCCGGCCGCCAGGGGCGGCCCGCCCCCCACGATGCCGTTGGCCCCCATGATCCCCAGGGTCATGTCGGCGATGTGCATGGAGCCGCCCTTGCCCTTGCAGTAGCCCGTGCGCTTTCCGAACAGCTCGGCCATCATGCGCTTCACGTCGCCCCCCTTGGAGATCAGGTGGCCGTGGCCCCGGTGGGTGCTGGTGATGTAGTCCGAGTCCCGCAGGGTGGCGCACACCCCGGCCGCCACGGCCTCCTCCCCCACGTACAGGTGGACGAAGCCCGGGATCTTCCCCTCTGCGAAGAGCTGTGCCGCGTGCTCCTCGAACGTGCGAATCTTGACCATTGTGGTGTAGGCGTCGACCAGCTTCTCTCTCGTGATGCTCATGCCTGCTCCTCCTTCCGGTGGGGGGTCGTGTGAGCCCCGGCAGGGGAGTGCGGGGCCTCCACGAACACGGTGACGGCGGCGTTGGCCACGACGATCCGGTCACACCCCTCGGCGAACCGGGGGACGCAAAGGCCCGGGGCGGTCATCCCCCCGGCCACGGCCCGGGCCGTAGGCCGGCCGATGGGCACCTCGGCCCTCACGGCCGCCAGGTCCACGGCCTCGGGGTCCGGGCAGGCCACCAGGATGTCCACCCGGACCCGACCGAGGTCGTCCAGGGCCAGGATCTCCACCAGGCCGCACAGGCAGCTCCGGGACACCGCGTCCCGCACGGCCCGGCACGCCGCCTTGGTGACGTCGGCGCCGTGGAGGTCCGCGCCCGCGCCGAGCTCCACGATGAACCGCTTTCCCTCGGCCATGGGTCTCCTCCCGGGGGCCCGTGCCCCCGATCCGCTCAGGCCAGCAGGGTGGCCGGGTGCTCCAGGTACCCGCACAGGGCCCCGAGGAACTCGGCGGCCGGGGCGCCGTCGATCACCCCGTGGTCAAACGTCAGGCTCAGGGTTACCACCGGCCGCACGCACACCTCCCCGTCTCGGGCCACCGGCCTGGGCACGACCCGTCCCACCCCCAGGATGCCCGTCTCCGGGGGCCGGAGGATCGGGGTGAACCCGTCCACCACCGTGCCGGCCAGGCTCGTGACCGTGAACGTCCCCCCGCAGGTCTCGTCCACCTCGAGGGCCCCCTGCCGGGCCCTGCGGGCCAGGTCCCGCACCTCCCGGGCGATCTGCTCCAGACCCTTGCGGTGGGCGTCTCGGAGCACGGGCACGATGAGGCCCTCGGGGAGAGCCACGGCGATCCCCACGTGGACCGCGTCGTGGACGCGGATCTCGTCGTCCACCAGGGAGGAGTTCATCCGGGGAAAGCGCCGGAGGGCCCGGGCCGCGGCCAGCACCACCACGTGGGTCAGGGAGAACCGCACCGCGTCGTCCCCCGTGCGGGCCTGACGGAGCCGCTCGATCAGGGCCAGGGCCTCGGTGACGTCCACCTCGGTGTGGAGGGTGAGCTGGGACGTGCGCCGGAGGCTCTCGCGCATGTTCTCGGCGATCGCCCGCCGCATCCCCTCCAGGGGGATGCGCTCCGCCGGCTCCCCGGCAGAGGCCTCCGGCCCGGCCTCGGCCCGGAACGCGGCCCGGAGCACGTCGTCCCGGGTGATCTTTCCCCCCTCGCCGGTCCCGGTGACGCTCCCCAGGTCCACGCCGTGCTCCCTGGCCACGGCCGCGGCCAGGGGGGTGGCCCGGGGCGGGGGCGGGCCCTCCTCGTGGAACCTGCACACGTCCTTCTCGGTGACCCGCCCGCCGGGACCGGTGCCCGGGACCCTGGAGATGTCCACCCCGAGCTCCCGGGCGAGCCTGCGGGCCGCCGGGCTGCTGGGCACGAACGGCCGCTTCCCGCCGGGCGCCCCGGCTGCCGTGGGTCCCCCGCCGGCAGCCGCTGCAGATGTCTCGGGAAGCCCCTCCGGGGACAGCGGAGGGGCCTCGATGCGCTCCGACTTCTCCCCGGGCTCGGCGATGATGGCGAGCACGGCGCCCACCGGCACGTCCTTGCGACCCGCCGGCACCAGGATCTGGAACAGAATCCCCGTGGCCGGGGACTCGATCTGGTTGGTGATCTTCTCCGTCTCGACCTCGTACAGGGGCTCCCCCTTCTCCACCCGGTCCCCCTCCTCCTTGAGCCACCGGACGATCCGTCCCTTCTTCATGGTGAGGCCGAGCTTGGGCAGGATGACCTTTGTCGCCACGCTCCACTCTCCTCTCGGGTCCCGTGGTCCGGGGGCGGGAGCCCCGAGCCTTTCTCACGGATCCAGCAACTCCCATGCCAAGAAAAAAGAAAAGAGATTACAGTATGTTAAAGATCTTCTGGCCTCATCCCTGTCCGAAGCCGCTTTCGGTGTCCCGTTTTCGAACAAGCCCGCCCCGGGTGCCGCGCTCCGGCCGGACGGGCTGTGCAGCTTCTCTCGATGCCGCCCCCAGGCCCCACAGCGCCCGTGCGCAGGGCTCCCAGGGCGGTCGAAAGCCGAACACCCTCCAGCCGGCAGGGTGTTCGGAACTCGAACAAAGGGAGGCAAGGGACCGGCAGGGGCGGCCCCCACTGCCGGGAACCCCGATTGCAAGGCTCCACGGGCAGACCCCCGGCCGCCGGGCCGGGCAACCTTGCCGACGGGAGAAGGAACCATGACACTGAAGGCGGCGTTCGTGTTCGTGGCCCCTGACGCGGACCCCCGGGAGCACCGGGCGGTCGTGACCACCGGGGCGGTGGAGCTCACCGTGGTGGGGGTGAAAGACTATGCCGAGGCCGAGTCGGTGGCCCGGGAGCTCGTGGCCGGGGGGATCCGGGCCGTCGAGCTGTGCGGGGGGTTCGGGCACGGGGGAACCGCACGGGTGGCCGCGGCCGTGGAGGGGAAGGCGGCGGTGGGGGTGGTGCGCTTCGACAGCCACCCCGGGCTCGGCGGGAAGAGCGGCGACGGCATCTTCGGGTAGCCGCGTACTGGAGGCCCCGTCCGCGGTTCCTGCAGCAGCGCCTCAGCGGCGGATGCCGTACCGCCTGATCTTGTCGTAGAGGGTGTTCCGGCCGATGCCCAGGGCCCGGGCCACCTTGGTCAGGTTCCCCCGGTAGCGCACGATGGCCTGCTCGATGGCCCACTTCTCCAGGGAGGCCAGGGGCACGACCTCGTCACCGGGGGCGGTCGGGCCCGGGGGCCGGGCGCCTCGGACCGCCTCGGGCAGGTGCTCGGGGAGGATCACGTCGCCCCGGGCCAGGTTCACGGCCTGCTCGATCACGTTCACCAGCTCCCGGACGTTCCCCGGCCACGGGTAGGCCTCAAGGGCCTCCATGGCCTCCGGGTGGAAGGATCGCACCCGCCTGCCCAGGCTCCGGGAGAGCCGCGCCAGGTAGGCCCGGGCGAGGTCCGAGACGTCCTCGGGCCGGTCCCTCAGGGGAGGCAGGGCGATCGTGACCACGCTGATCCGGTAGTAGAGGTCCCGGCGGAACCTCCCCTGCTCCACCTCGGCCCAGAGGTCCCGGTGGGTGGCCGCGATGAGGCGCACGTCCACCGGGACCGGGTCGCTCCCTCCCACCCGCACCACGGCCCGGTCCTCGAGCACCCGCAGCAGGTTGCCCTGCATCTCCAGGGGCATGTCCCCGATCTCGTCCAGGAGCAGCGTGCCCCCGTGGGCCCTCTCGAACCTGCCCGCCCTCCCCCCCGGCCGGGCCCCGGTGAAGGCCCCGGCCTCGTACCCGAACAGCTCGCTCTGGATCAGGTCCCGGGGGATCGCCGCGCAGTTGAGGGCCACGAAGGGGCCGTCGCACCGGTCGCTCGCGTTGTGGATGGCCTGGGCGAACAGCTCCTTTCCGGTCCCGCTCTCCCCGAGGAGCAGCACCGTGGACCGCCCCCGGGCCACCATCCGGGCCCGCTCCGCCGCGGCCCGGATGAGCCTGCTGCGGCCGATGACGTCGTCGAGGGTGTACCGGGCGCCCGCGGCCGGCCGGGGCTTGGGCACGGCCAGGGGCCGGCGGCGCACCCGCAGGGCGATCACGGCCCCGGTGGCGCCGGCGCTGCCGTACTGGAACGGCCGGGACGTGGCGATGCACGGCACCCTGCCCCGTCGGGTCTCGAGCACCAGCTCCCGCTCGGCCCGCACCTCGCCCCGGCGCAGGAGCCGCCCGGTCCTGGCGGCCGGGCCCAGCACGGACGCTGCCGGCCGGCCGAGTGCCTCCTCCCGGTCGAGCCCCAGCAGGTCGGCCGCCGCCCGGTTCAGGTTGGTGATCCGTCCCTGGGCGTCCACGGTAACGATGCCGTCCTCCACCGTGTCGAGCACGGCCAGGAGCTGCTCGTGGGCCGCCCCCAGCTCCTCGTGGCTGAGCTGGAGACGCAGCCGGTTCTCGATGGAGCGCACCGCCGCCAGCACCATGCCCATGATGTGGGGGTGGGAGTTCTCCCGAGGGCCCGAGATGTCGAGGCACCCGAGGACCTTACCGTGGGGGTCCCGGATCGGGGCCGCCGAGCAGGTCCACAGGTGGTGGCTCTCACAAAAATGCTCGGTGCCGGTCACCTCGATGGGGCGGCCCAGGGCCAGGGCGGTGCCGATGGCGTTGGTGCCCACGCTCGCCTCGGCCCAGCTCACCCCGGGACCGAAGTTGAGCCGGTCGGCCCGTCGCAGGGTGCGGGTGTCCCCCAGGGTGCGCAGGATGTGGCTCTCCGGGTCGGTGAGCACGATCACCATGCCCGTGCCCCGCACGCACTGGGCCAGGGTCTCGGTGATGGGGCCCGACGCCTCCAGCAGGTGGGCGTGGGCGGACTCCAGCTCCCCGAGCTCGGTGAAGTCCCACCCCGCCCCTGCAGTGGGATCCACCTGGGCGTGCCGGCACCGGTCCCAGGACCGCAGGATGGACTCTCGGACCAGGCCGGGCTCCACAGCCCCGGTCCGGACGTAACGGTCCCACGCCTCCCGCTCCACGGGCGAGCACCGCTGCCACACCCGCCTGGGGTCGGCGAGCAAGGGGGAAAGGTCGGCGGAGTCTACCCCGGCCCCCACGGTCTCGGTGCGGACCATCTCGAACCGGTTGCCCCTGCGGACCAGCTGGTACATCTCCCGGTCCTTCCCGCCCCGATGGGGGGCCTCGGCCCCGGGCGAAGCGATGAAAAACATATTTTTCAAACCTACGTTCTTCCTCCAGGATTGTCAAACGGACACGCCGCGACCGACTCCCCGGGCCAGCGGGGATCAAAGGCCGTTTGTCGACCCAGGGGGGCGGCCCGATCCCCGAGCGACGGCGGCTCGGGCGAGCAGGGGGGCCCGGGGACGGCGGCCGGCTACGCGCCGACCATGGCGAGCACCGCCGCGAGGATCAGGACGAGGAGGGTCAGGGCGAGGCTCGCGCCCACCGGGGCCCGGCGGATGCCCCGGGCCGTGAGGTCCCGCACCCGGTCGGCCAGGGCCCGGGCCGAGCGGTTGGCCAGGGCGTCGCAGGCCGAGAACACCCGGTTGACGCCCCCCACCACGAGCCGGTCGGCCACGGGGGCCCCCTTCCGGTAGAACCAGTCGGTGTCCAGGGCGATCCTGTCCTCGCCGGCGAGCTTCTCCCGCAGGAGCCAGAACGCCACGAAGGTGAACACCAGGATCTGGGCGGTCTCGGCCAGGTGGGGCACGGTGTAGGGCCGGTACGCCATGGGGAACGGGAGGATCCCGTACAGGAGCCCGGGGGCCACCCCGTACAGGATGCACAGGGCCGCGACCCCGGCCATGGCCGCCAGCATGTTCCGGGGCGCGGGGGCCGGCACGATGCCCCGGTCCCGGCCGAACCAGGTGAAGTACGGCAGCTTCAGCCCCGTGTGGAGGAACGTCCCCACCGAGGCCAGGATCAGGAGCACCATGGCGGCGGTGTGGCCGCTCTTGCCGGCGGCGCTCACGATCACGGCCTTGCTGATGAACCCGTTGAACAGGGGGAACCCCGAGATCGAGAACGCCCCGATCATGTACAGGGCCACGGCCAGGCGCTGGCGCTTGGCGAACCCCCCGAGCCGGGTGAGCTTGCTCCGGCCGGTGGTCTGGATCACCACCCCGGCCCCCATGAACAGCAGCGCCTTGTACAGGATGTGGCTGAACGCGTGGGCCGCGGCGCCGTTCAGGGCGAGCTCGGTGCCGATGCCCACGGCGGCGACCATGTACCCCACCTGGCTGATGATGTGGTACGCGAGGATCTCGCGGATGTCGTTGGCCAGCACGGCGTAGACCACCCCGTACAGGGCCATGATCACCCCCAGGGGGATGAGCACGTCCCACCCGGCGAACAGGGTGGCCAGCACGTACACCGAGGTCTTGGTGGTGTAGGCGCTCAGGAACACCGCGCCGGTGACCGTGGCCCGGGGGTACGCGTCGGGAAGCCACGCGTGGAGCGGCGGCAGGGCCGCGTTGAGCGCCACCCCGGCCAGCACCAGCCAGGCGGCCGCCGACGCGCCCGGGCTGAACGGCGCGAGCGCCAGGGACCCGGTGGCGGCCACCTGGAGCGCGATCCCGGCCAGGAGCAGGCTCCCCCCGAACAGGTGCACCAGGATGTACCGGCGGCCCGCGGCCGACGCCTCGGGGGTGCGGGCCGCCCACACCAGGGCGGCCGAGGCCACCGCCATGACCTCCCAGCCCAGGAACAGGCTGAGGTAGTCCCCGGCAAAGGTCACGGCCAGGGCGCCCCCGCCGTACAGGAGCGCCGCCGCCTGCTGGCCGGTGTCCCGCACGTGCAGGGCGTACACGCCTCCCAGCACCCCGATCAGGGTGAAGATGGCGCCGAACAGCCGGCTCATCCGGTCCACCTCCAGGGGGACCAAGCGAAAGCCCAGGTAGTCCACGCTCCACAGCACCCCCTCGGGCAGGGCCCACACCAGCGCCAGGGCGGCCAGGGGGAACAGGGGGAACACCGCCGGCCGGAGCCGGCGCGGCACCAGGGGAAGGGCGGCCGCGCCGAGCCACAGCACCAGGGCCGGGGGCAGCTCAGGAAGCATCGTAGTAGTCCTCCGGCCGCTGGAGCAGCGCCTTGCCGAGCCTCTTGGAGACGACCACGATGGCCACGCACCCCAGGAAGCCGAACAGGGCGTAGGAGCCCGGCACCAGGTCCCACCACCGGGCGTAGGGCGGGTGGGGCCCGAACGCCTGGGCCAGCACGGACCCGGCGGCCACGAGCCCCAGGGCGATCCAGCGCGTTCGCGTCATGGCCCGATCCCCGCGGTCACGCCCCCGCCCGGACCGGCCAGCACGCTGGCGGTCACGGCCGTGGCGAGGTCGAAGAACTGGTTGGGAAACAGCCCCAGGACCACCGAGAGCACGGCGACCACGGCGATGGGGATCACCATCGAGGCCGGGGCCTCCCGGCCCCGGTGCGGGTCCCTGGACGGCCGGAAGAACGCCCGGTGGACGATGGGGAAGAAGTAGGCCGCGTTCAGGAGCCCGCTCAGGAGGAGCACCACGAGGGCGGCGATCTGGCCGGCCTCCAGGGTGCCCACGCACAGGAGGTACTTGCTCGCGAACCCGTTCACCGGGGGCACGCCGGCCAGCCCCAGGGCGGCCACGGTGAAGGCGCCCATGGTCCAGGGCATGTCCCGGCCCACGCCGTCGAGCTCGGAGACGTTCTTCTTGTGCAGGCTCACGTAGATGGCGCCGGCGCAGAAGAACAGGGTGATCTTCATGGTGGCGTGGTTGACGAGGTGCAGGAGCGCGCCGCTCAGGCCCGACGGCGTGAGCAGGGCCGCCCCGAGCACGATGTAGGACAGGTGGCCCACCGTGGAGTAGGCCAGACGCTTCTTCAGCTCGTCCTGCCGCAGGGCCAGCACGGACGCCAGCACCACGGTGGTCCCGGCGAACACGGCCAGCACGGTGGCCAGGCCCAGACCCCGCATCAGCTCGGGGCCGAACACGAACCCCACCAGGCGCAGCACCCCGAACACGCCGGACTTGACCACCGCCACCGCGTGGAGCAGGGCGCTCACCGGGGTGGGGGCCACCATGGCCGACGGGAGCCACCCGTGGAGCGGCATGATGCCGGCCTTCACCCCCACCCCGGCCAGGGCCAGGACGAAGATCGCCCGGATCGTGCCGGGCCCGGCCCCGGACCCGGCCAGGATGCCCCCGGGCCGGAACTCCAGGGTGCCGGCCGCCTGCCACGTCCACGCCGTGGCCACCAGCAGCAGGCCGCCGGCCGTGAGGGCGTAGGCCAGGTACTTGCGGCCCGCGGCCAGGGCCTCGGGGGTCTCCTTGTGGATCACCAGGGGGTAGGTGGCCAGGGACAGGATCTCGTAGAAGACGAGGAAGGTCAGGAGGTTGGCCGAGAAGGCGACCCCGATCGTGGCCGACAGGCACACGGCGAAGCTCGCGAAGTAGCGGGTCTGGTTGGCCTCGCCGCCGACGCGCACGTACCCGATGGAGTACACCGAGGTCACGACCCAGAGCCCCGAGGCCACCAGGGCGAAGAACACCCCCAGGGGGTCGGCCCTGAGGGCCAGGGCGATGCCCGGGGAGATCTCGAACAGCGTGACCTCGGCGGCCCGGCCGGCCAGGGCCCCGGGCAGGAGGCCCAGCACCAGGGCGAACTTGAGGGCGGCCGCGGCCAGGGTCCAGGTCTCCCGCAGGGCCGGCCGCCGGCCGCTCGCCACGATCAGCCCGGCCGCCACCAGGGAGACGAGCACCGCGAGGAGGGGGACCGCCGAGGGGTAGGTCTCGTAAAAGGTCACGTCAGTGTCTTCCGTGTAACTTCCGCTGGGACGCTAGGACGCTGGGACGCTTGGAGGCTTGAAAACCTCCGGGATTCCCACGCGTTCCAGGCATCACTCTTCCATGGAACTTCATTGCCTGGGCCCCTGCGGCCCGGGTTTTGGCGCCGGTGGGGGCTGTGGGCGGGCCGCCTGATCCGGGGGGCGCGAATCCGGCATTCGAACCGCCGCGGCAACGAGGCTTTGGACGCTTGTGTGCCACGATGGATCGACGATCGCGCCTCCGGGATACGGCAGGCCGCGGCGGCACTGGAGGTGGCGCACCCCCCTTCTCAGGCGACCCACGCACAGCCCAGGGGTTCCTGCCCGGGCGGAAACGTCGGTTCCTCTTTCCGTTGTGCGGCTCCCGGCCGTCACAGCCCGGCCGGCAGCATCGGCCGGATCAGGTGGGTGACGAGCCAGGCGTTGCCGAGCCCCAGGACGAGCAGGCCTCCGGCCAGCGCCACGGTGGGCACGAGCATCGAGACCGGCACCTCCCCCTCCTCGATCGGCGCGGGCGCGGCCGCAGCCCCCTCGGAGGCGGGGACCAGGTACATCCGCTCCAGCACCCGGAAGAAGTACACCGCGTTGAGCAGGCTGCTCGCCACCAGGGCGGCCAGCAGGAGCCAGTTGGCCTGCTCCAGGGCCCCCAGGGCCAGGTACCACTTGCTGAAGAAGCCCGCAAAGGGGGGGATGCCGATCATCGAGAGGGCCGCCAGGGCGAACGCCGCCATGGACCACGGCATGGCCCGCCTGAGGGACCGGTCGAACCACGGGATGTCGCTGTGCCCCCGCTGGGCCCGGAGGTTCCCGGCCACCAGGAACAGGCAGGCCTTCATGAAGGCGTGGTTGAGGATGTGGAGGACGGCGCCGATGAACCCCAGGGGCGAGGCCAGGCCGATGCCGGCGGCGATGTAGCCCACCTGGGACACGCTGCTGTAGGCGAGCATGCGCTTGAGCTCGGGCTGGAGGATCGCCATGACCGAGCCCCACACGACCCCTGCGGCGCCCAGGTAGCCCACCGCGGCGAGCAGGGGCAGGCCCCGGGAGTACTCGGGCGCGAGCACGAAGAAGAACAGCCGCAGCAGCACGTACGCGGCCACCTTGGTGCCCAGGGGCGCCACCAGGGACGTGCCGGCGGACGACGCGTCGGTGTAGGCGTCGGGCAGCCACCCGTGAAGCGGGAACAGGGCCATCTTGAGGGCCATGCCCACACCCATCAGGGTGATGCCCATGATCACCGGGGAGCGGCCCTCCACGAGGGTGAGGATCCGGCCCATGTCGGCCATGTTCAGGGTGCCGGTCTCCAGGTACAGGAAGGCCAGCCCGAGCAGGTACAACGACGCCCCCGCCGTGCCCATGGTGAGGTACCGGAAGGTGGACAGGGGGGCCTGCCGGCTCCCCACGGCCAGGAGCGCGTACGCGGCCAGGGAGCTGATCTCCAGGAACACGTACAGGTTGAACAGGTCCCCGGTGAGCACCATGCCCGTGAGGCCGGTGAGGAAGATCATGGACGCGCTCATGAACGGCACCACCCGGCCCGGGGTCTGGGACCGGGCGGTGTGTGTGCCGTGGGCCAGGGCGGCCAGGCCCACCACCGCCACCACGGCCACGACGAACGCCGACAGGCCGTCGAGCACGAACTCGATCCCGACCGGGGGCGGCCACCCGCCCATCCCGTACGAGAGCGGGCCGGACGCGGCCACCCGCACCAGCCCCCCCAGGGCGAGCGCCGCCCCGGCGGACGCGCCGGCCAGGGCCATGCCCGGGGCCAGGGAGGGCCGCCAGGCCCCGGCCAGGGGGATGAGCAGGGCCGTCACCAGGTAGGTCAGGGGGATGAGGGCGGGCAGGTTCGCGGCGATCATCGCATCCGCTCCAGCAGCTCCTCCTCGTCCAGGGTGTCGTAGGAGCGGTGGATCGCGATCAGCAGGGCGAACGCCACCCCAAGGGTCACCACGGCCACCACGATGGCCGTGAGCATCAGGGTGTGGGGCAGGGGGTTGACGTACAGGCCCGGGTCCGCCGTGCCCAGCCGCTCGTCGAGGATGGGCACGCTTCCCCGTCTCTTGTAGGCCCCCACCAGCCAGAACAGGATGATCGAGCTCTGGAGGATCGTCATCCCGATGAGCTTCTTCACCAGGTTGCGCTTCGCGAGCATCCCGTAGAACCCGATCACCGTCAGGATCGCCAGGAAGTAGTAGGCGTAGTGGCCCTGGAGGTTCTCAATCATCGTCTTCGCTCCCGAGGAGCTCGTCGTAGATCGCGGTCAGGACCGCGGCCACGGCGATCGCCACCCCCACCTCGATCACCAGGATCATCACGGAGCGCAGCTCGGCCGGGGCGAACCCCGGCACGGGCACCCGGCCGTGGTCCAGGAGGTTGCCGCCGGTGAGGAACGCCGCGGCGCCCACGGCCGCGAACAGGAGCACCCCGGCCGCCCCCAGCAGCGGCCCGGCGCGGCGCGTGATCTGGTGTCTGCCGGTCTCGTATCCCCCGGCCAGGCGCACCAGCACGAACGCCGCGGCCAGGAGCACGCCCCCCTGGAACCCTCCGCCGGGGCTGTAGTGGCCGTGGAACACCACGTACAGGGCGAACAGCTGGATCACCGGGGCCAGGCCCCGGGCGGCCAGCACCACCACCAGGCTCCGGGAGGTCTCTCTCATGATCGCCTCCGGAGGATGAGCAGGCACGCGATGCCGCCGGTGAACACCACGAGGGTCTCCCCCAGGGTGTCCACGCTCCGGTAGTCGGCCAGCACCACCGTGACCACGTTGGGGGTGGCCGCGTCCTCCAGGGCGTGCTCCAGGTAGTAGGTGCCGGCGCCGGGGGTGCCGGCGGGGCTGGTGCGGCGGTGGGCCGGCGCGGACGGGTCCCCCCTGCCGGGCAGGTGCCCCACGGCGTACAGCAGCACGGCGGCCAGGCCGGCCAGCACGAGGGCGTGTCGGAACTTCAATCGGCGCTCCTTCGGGTGGTGCGGAAGATGGCGACGATGTAGAACACCCCCACCAGGCCCGCCCCCACCACCGCCTCGGTGAACGCCACGTCCACCGCCCCCACCGACAGCATGAGCAGGGCGCACACGAAGCTGAACGCGGTCAGGGTCACCGACGCGGCCAGGAGGTTCTTCACCTCCAGGGAGGCCAGCGCCGTCAGCACGAGCACCACGTACAGGACGAGCTCGATCGGCCAGGTCATCGGTCGGGCCCCCCCTCGTCCGGCGCCCCCCGCCAGGGCCTCAGCCCCGAGCGCACCGCGGCCCGGGCCAGGGCGTGGGCGGCCACCGGGCTCGACACGGCCACGAACGCGATCACGAGCAGCAGCTTCACCCCGCTCAGGGTGGGGCCCTCGTGGACCGCCAGTCCCCCGAGGCACAGCATCATGCCCACACTGTCCACCTTGCCCGAGGCGTGGGTCCGGGTGAAGAAGTCGGGCAGCCGCAGCAGCCCCAGGCTCCCCACCAGCATGAACAGCACCCCCGACGCGAACAGCACGATGGCCACGACCTCCTGCAGGATGCTCACCGGCCCGCCTCCCGGGAGGAGAAGTACTTCTCGATGGCCACCGCGCCCACGAAGTTCAGGACCGCGTAGCCCAGGGCGATGTCGAGGAACATCTCGATGCGGCCGAACGCGTACCCGAACAGGCACGAGATCACGATGGTCTTGTTCCCGACCACCGAGGCGCCGAGCAGCCGGTCGAACACCGTGGGCCCCCGGAGCACCCGGTACAGGGGGGGCAGCAGGATCACCGCGAGGAACGCCGCCAGGGGCGCGAACAGGACCTCCACGGCGTCACTCCTCCCACCGCACGTCGTACACGGCGCGGCCCGGCCGGTCGCAGAACAGGCGGGCCACCTTGGCCTGCATCGTCCCGTCCAGCAGGCCCCGGGCCGTGGCCTCGGTCAGGGCGTGGACCGTGAACGCGTCGCCCTCCACCTCGACGGTGAGGGTCCCCGGGGTCAGGGTGATCGAGTTGGCCAGGAGCATCCGGGCCACGCCGTTGGGCTGGTCCGACCGGAACCGCACCACCCTCGGGCTCACGGGCATCCGGGGGTGGAGCACCACCCCGGCCACGTGGAGCGCGGACAGGACGATCTGGCCCAGGAGCCACCCGCAGTAGGCCGCGAACCGGAGCACGTGCACCTCGGCCTCCCCCCGGGACGCCCCGGCGGCCCGGGGGAGTCTTCGGTCGAGCCACAGCACGCAGGCCACGGACACCACCCCGAGTCCCAGGTGGAAGGGGTCGTAGAGACCGCTCAGGGCGAGCCACAGGGCCATCAGGAGCAGCGCCCGGCCGACCAGGCCCAGGGACAGGCGCCGCGCGGGAGCCGGGGAGCGGGGCACGTCCGCGCTCCTCACCGGCCCCCGGCCGGCGCGGCCGCCATCTCGGCGAACCGCCGTGCCAGCCGGGCGATGCGGGGAAGCCGGCCCCTGGGCTTGTCCGACTGGTGGCGCCGGAGCACCTCGGGGGCCCTGCGGGCCAGCAGGAGCACCAGCAGATGGTCCGAGCTGCCGGGGTCGAGCACCACCCCCCAGTCGTGGGTGCGGAGCTGATGGGCCCGGAAGGCCTCGAACAGGTTCCACGACTCCCGCTGGTAGTCGCCGACCAGCAGGTGCTCCTCAATCTTCTCCGGGGTGGTCAGCCCGAACGCCCGCAGCTCCTCGAGCAGGGCCAGGGCGTGCATCTCGAAGTTGTGGGCCATGGGGAAACGCTCCCGCATCCGGGCCACGAAGTCGAAGGTGTCCGTGAACTCGCCGGTCCGCCGGGCCAGCCGGCACCGGGTGGCCGCGATCAGGGCGTTCAGGACCTCGTCCCCCTTCTTGGTCAGCGCCCCGAGGGCCGACAGGAGCTCCATCTCCTCGTCCGAGGGCTCGCCGTTGGCGGCCTTGTACACCAGGTTGTGCTCGATCTCGTTCCACACGTGGGCCAGCAGGCTGCACACCTGGATCTCGCAGCTGGTGCCCTGGAGGTTGGCCCCCCGGCCGGTGAGGTCCCGGGAGGGCAGGATCACCTGGCAGTGGATCGCGCGGTAGTGGCGTGAGGGGTCGGCCTTGACCTCCACGTCCACCTCGCCCCCCTCGCCGGGGCCGTCGAACGCCAGCCGGATGTCCTCCACCACCTTGTCCCGGTCGGCCTCCACGTAGGTCTTGACCCGCACCCCGGCCAGGTCGCTGACCATGTCCAGCAGATCCTCCGGGGCCCGGGCGGCCGGGGGCTCCCCGGCCAGGAGCTCCTCGAGCTTGCGCTCCAGGCTCTCGAGGGTCTTGGCCCGGGCGTCCACGACCCCCAGGATGGCGTTGGCCTTCAGGAGCCGCCGGCACTTCTCGGCCACCATGTTCGCCAGCTTGACGTACCGGTCCTGCTCCCGCCGGTACCGGGCCACGGCAGCCGAGACCAGGTCTCGGGTGTCTGCCGCAGCCGTGGCCCTGCCCCCCGCCAGCCGGCGGGGCGGTCCCCACCCGCAAGCCAGGGGAAAGCCTTGGTCTTTGGCCTGGTAGGGGCTTCCGTTCGGAGTAGGGTGCCTCACGTGATCTCCTTACCCATGCCTGGAGGTCCCCCCGGCTGTGGGGGCTCCAGCGGCAGGCTTGGGGAGGCCGCCATACGCCCCAGGGCTACAGAGAGAAACAGCCGGATCCGCCCCCGCCTTGGGGGACAGACCCGGCCGTCGGGCGCCAAGGGAAAACCCCCTGCGCCGTTGGGCTGGGCGTCACGGCGACAAAAAAAGCCGGACGAGGGCCTCTTACCCTCAGTCCGGCCTATTCCTCGACCGACTCCCCTGCGGCGGGGAGCCCTTCCAGGAATCTGCTCTTTCGTTTCTTCTACCGGATCGTCTCCGGGTCGTCAAGGCGGCGAGGCGATCTGCTCCGTCTGTCGATGGATGTCAGCAACCCCGGGGGGCGGTCGCCGAGCCCCTTGGGGAAGGGGGGTCAGCAGCGGGGCGGGCCGTCCAAGGTGAAGACGAAGATCCGCTCCCCGGTCTGGGTACTCAGGTCCGTGTGCATGGCCACCACCCGCCTGCAGGTGACGTCCTCCACCACGGTGTATACGAGCTCCTTGGCCCCTTCGATCAGGTTGGCCCGCATCTTCTTGACAAGATCGATCCCCTCGGGGTTCTTAGCGAGGTGCTGCTCCGCCGGGGTCAGCACCCCGTTGAGGCGCACCAGCACGATGTCCCCGATCACGTGGCAGGTGGCCTCCTTGGGCCCCCGGCCCATGTACTCCTTCTCGAAAACCACGAACGCCTTGGCCAGCTCGTCCTCAATGCGGCCGTAGGGGCTGCGCGGCATCCCGCATCTCCTCCGCCCAGGGTGGTAACGTTCCCCTTCTTATGCCACCGCCAGCGGGGAAGTCCAGTGCCCGGCCGGTCGAAGGCCGATCCCGCCCGGGATCTCGGCCCCGGAAGAGCCGCCGGGACGCCGCCGCGGCCAGGGATAACCGCCCGGGGCTTCTTGATTTTCCACGGGTCCGTGCGGTAGCGTTACCGGCTTCGTGCGTGGCATCGCTTTTCGAGCCGAACCGGGAGATCTCACCGATGCTCAACCAGATCCGGAAAAACGTTCGGAACCCCTACGTACAGGCGGTTCTCGGCCTCATCATCCTGGTGTTCATCTTCTTTTTCGGGTGGGGGGTGCGGTCCAAAAAGGCCACATACGTAGCCAAGGTGAACGACACCGAGATCGACCTGGCCACCTACCAGAGGGCCTACGGCAACCTGACCGACCTGTACCGAAAGGCCTACGGCGACCGGTGGAACCCCCGGATGTCCAAGGAGCTGGGGCTGGCCCGGCGGGCCTTGGACCAGCTGATCGACCAGACCCTGCTGCTGCAGGAGGCCGACCGACGCGGCATCGAGGTCACGGACGAGGAGCTGGCGGCCGCCATTCAGGCGGTGGACGCGTTCCAGGAGGGGGGCCGGTTCAGCAAGCAGAGGTACCTCCAGATCCTCGACGCGAACCGGATCACTCCGCTGGAGTACGAGGAGTCCACCCGGCGCGAGCTGCTGCTGCGCAAGGTGGAGCAGGCGATCCGCTCCCAGGCCCAGGTCTCGGACGCCGAGGTGGAGACCGAGTACCGGGACCGCAACACCAAGGCCCGGATCGCGCTCGTGGCGTTCCGGCCCGAGGCGTTCGAGGCTGACGTGAAGGTGACCGACGCGGTCTTAGCCGATTTCTATGAGGCCCAGAAGGAGCAGTACCGCACCCCGGAGCGGCGGTCGGCCCGGTACATCCTGTTCGGCCCCGAGGCGTTCGAGAAGGACGTGGAGGTGACCGATGCAGAGGTCGAGCAGGAGTACAACTGGCGGGCCGGGGAGTTCACCGTGGCCGAGGCGGTGCGGGCCCGGCACATCTTGCTGAAGGTGCCGCCCAACGCGGACGAGGCCAAGGAGAAGCAGGTCCGCGAGCGGATCGAGAAGCTGCGCAAGCAGGTTCTGGACGGTGCGGACTTCGCGGAGCTGGCCAAGAAGTACTCGGAGGATCCGGGATCCAAGGACCGGGGTGGGGACCTGGGCTACTTCGAGCGGGGGAAGATGGTGCCCGAGTTCGAGAGGGCGGCGTTCGCGCTCCAGCCCGGGCAGGTGAGCGAGCCGGTGAAAACCGCCTTCGGGTACCATCTGATCCTGGTGGAGGACCATCGCCAGGCCCGGCAGCAGCCCCTGGAGGAGGTCCGCGACCGGATCGAACGGGACATTCGCCGGCGAAAGGCCCTGGAGCTGGCGTTCACGGCCGCGGACAACACCCTGATGGACCTGGAGGACGGGAAGGTCACCTGGGACGACCTGGCCAAGGACCACGAGGTCAAGACCACCGGCCTCGTGGCCAAGACCGACCGGATCCCGGGGGTGGCCAAGCCCGACGAGTTCCGGGACCTGCTGTTCTCCACCGACCCCGACGGGCCGGGGGAGATCCTGGAGACCCCCCAGGGTACCTACCTGATCGCCGTGGCCGAGGCCAAGCCGGCCGAGATCCCCCCGCTGGAGGCGGTTCGGGACCGGGTGGAGGCCGCATACCGCAAGGCCCAGGCGGCCCGGCTGGCCCGGGAGAAGGCCGGGCAGTTCCTGTCCGAGGCCCGGGCAAAGGGCTGGGACGAGACCCTCAAGGCCTGGAGCCTCGACGCCGAGACCACCCAGCCCTTCGCCAAGAAGGGCGGTGCGGTGCCCAAGATCGGGTGGTCTCCGGAGCTCAAGGAGGCGGTGTTCGGCCTGGAGCCCGGCCAGGTGGCCGATGCTCCGTTCGAGGTGAACGGCGTGGTGTACGCCGTGCGGCTCGTGGAGCGAATCGAGCCCGACATGTCGGGGCTGGAGGAGGCCCGGGAGCGGATCCGCAAGGAGCTGCTGTCCAAAAAGCAGGATGAGTACTTCGAGGAGTACCTCAAGAGGCTCCGGGCCGAGGCGGAGATCGAGATCAACGAGGACCTGCTGAGGCTGTGACAGGCTGCAAGGCTAGGACGCAGGGAGGCGGGGAGGCGAGAAAGCTAGAAGGCTGAACGCGGACACGAATGCGACGGCCCGGCGGTCAGCGCCGGGCCGTCTTGCGTGCCGGCGCCGCCCAGGACACCACGGCATCGAGCTCCCGGCCCGGCGGGAGCCTCGGCGGCAGGAGCGCCCGGAGCCGTGCCGTGAGGGCCTCGTAGCCCCCGCCTCCGGGGCCACCCCAGCGAGCCGAACCCTCCCCCGGCAACGTTCCCACCAGGAAGCACGCCACCCCAGCGGCCCGAAGCCGGCCCCCGAGCCGGTCCGCCGCGGCCAGGGCGTGCAGATTGCCCACCAGCACCACCGCCCGCGGGGCCCCCTCGGCCAGCACCCGGAGAACCCGCGAGGCCATGAAGGCGTCCCGATCCCCCCGCCGGCCCCAGGGCAGGTCCAGGGCCACCAGCCGAAGCCCGCCGCCCCGGGCCTGCCGGCCCAGGGCCAGCAGGAGGTCGCGGTACGACGGCGTGCCGATGACCCGGGGCAGGAGCGCCGGAGGGACCGGCCCGGCGCCCAGCCGGTCGAGGAGCGGCTGGCGGTCGGCCGGGATCTCGAGGCCCACCACCGTGCCAGGAAAGCGGCGACCCGCCTCGGCCGCGATCCGGCCGAACAGGGCTCGGCCCGGCGCGAACCCGTGGCGCTCGCCCATCACCACCACCCGGTGGGTGACAAGCGCCGCCAGCACCTCGCCCTCGGCCGGAGCGGCCGCGCAGGGCCCGGCCAGGCCCACCGCGGCCAACAGAGAGGCGGCCCCAGCGGCCGCCCGCATGCCTCCGTGCAACGAAACCTCCTCGTCCGGCACTCGGGCCCCCCTGTCGGGGGGCAAGGGCCCTCCGGAGAAACAAGCCTATTCTGTCGCCGGGTTGAACACCGCGTCCTTCACCCCTTCCGGTCCAGGAGCGTCCCGAGCATCTCGTCCTGGCTGCGGAGCACCTGGAGGTTGGCCTCGAACCCCCGCTCCCCCTCGATCCGGCGCGCCGTCTCCTGGACCAGGTCCACGTTGGACCCCTCGGCGGGCTCGGTCTCCGGCGGAACGGGCGGAACGGGAGCGCCGGGGGCGTCCGAGCGGGTGGCCTCGGCCCGGACCCCGGACGGGGTTTCGGAGAACGTCACCTCCACCCGCTTGTACCCGCGGGTGGAGACGTTCGCGAGGTTCTTCGAGGCCGCGTTCACCTGTGTCTCACGGGCGAGCGCTCCGGCCAGCGCGGTGTTCAAGGCTCGAATCATGGAAACCTCCCGCCGTCTGGTGTGACGTCCTTCTTCCCTTCTCGGCCTCGCCCTTAACCGGCTTGAACCCAGGAGGGAGCGGGCTATGTTTTCTTTGCGTGACGCCGACCCCCGGTCCTCGGTCGTGGGGGCTCCCCGGGAGCCACGGGCGGCCTGTGACCAACGACAAACGGCGCCGGAGGGAGACCAACAATGGACCGAGGCCGACTCCTGGCCGTGGCCAGGGGCGACGAACCCGCCGACCTCGTGTTCCGGAACGCCCGGGTGCTCGACGTGTTCCTGGGGCGTCTGGAGGACGCCGATGTGGCCGTGGCCGAGGGCCGGGTGGCAGGGGTCGGTCGCGGGTACCGGGGCCGGGAGGAGGTGGACGTGGGGGGGCGTGTCCTCGGCCCCGGCCTCATCGACGCCCACGTGCACCTGGAGAGCTCGCTCCTGCATCCGCGGGAGTTCGCTCGGGCCCTCGCCGGCCGGGGGGTCACCACCGCGATCACAAACCCCCACGAGATCGCGAACGTCTGCGGGCTCGCGGGCCTGCGGTGGCTCCTGGGGGAGGGCCGCGGGGCCGACTGCGACCTCCTCGTGACCCTTCCCTCCTGTGTCCCTGCCACGGATCTGGCCACGTCCGGTGCCGAGGTGCTCCCGGCGGACCTGCGAGAACTCCGGGATTGGCCCGGCGTGGTGGGGCTTGGGGAGATCATGGACGTGGCCGGCGTCGTGGAGGGGAACCTCCGGATCCTGGAGGAGATGGCGTTGGGGTTCCCCCATGTGGACGGCCACGCCCCAGGCCTCACCGGCCCGAGCCTCAACGCCTACATCGGTATGGGCCCTTCCACCGACCACGAAGCCGTGGCGCCCGAGGAGGCCCGGGAGAAAGCCGCCCGGGGGATGCGGATCCTGATCCGGGAGGGCAGCGCCGCCCGTAACCTGGAGGCGCTCCTCCCCGCTGTGAGCCCTCGCACCGAGCGGCGCTTCTGCCTCTGCACCGACGATCTGTCTCCGGCCGACCTCCGGGACCGGGGCGGGGTGGACCACGCCCTTGGCCGGGCGATCGATCTCGGGCTCGACCCGTTCATCGCCTGGCGGCTCGCCACCCTGAACGCAGCCGAGACCTGGGGGCTCACCGACCGTGGGGCCGTGGCCCCGGGCCGTCGGGCAGACCTGGTGATCTGGGAAAGCGTGGAAGAGCCGAGGGCCGTGGCCGTGTATCGACAGGGTCGAAGGGTGGGGCCGGGAGAGCGGGGCCCCGGCGAGGCCCGGCCGTCGGGGGTGCCGGAGGAGCTGCTCCACACCGTTCGGATCGACTGGAACCGGGTAAGCCTCGAGGTTTCGGCGAGCGGCGACCGGGCCCGAGTGATCCGGGTGCTCCCCGGCCAGATCGTGACCCCCTGCGAGGTGGTGGACCTTTCCCCGGCCGAGCCGGATCCGGCCCGGGATCTCGCCAAGCTCGCCGTGATCGAGCGGCATCGGGGGAGCGGCCGGGTCGGGCTCGGGTTCGTGAGGGGTTTCGGGCTCCGGCGGGGCGCTCTGGCAACCACCGTGGCCCACGACCACCACAACCTGATGGTTCTGGGCATGGACCACGTCTCCATGCTCACGGCCGCCCGGGCCGTGGCGGAAGCCGGGGGCGGCATGACCGCCGCCCTGGGCGACCGGGTACTGGCGCAGCTGGAGCTGCCCGTGGCCGGGCTTTTGTCCCTCGCGTCCCTGGACCGGGTAGCCCGCGCCCAGAAGGCGCTCGACCGGGCGGCTCGGGATCTCGGGGTCTCGATCTCGGAGCCGTTTTGGAGCCTGAGCTTCCTTGGGCTCGAGGTGGTCCCGGAACTCAAACTCACCGACCGCGGGCTCGTGGACGTGGGGTCGGGTCGGGTCGTGCCGTTGTTTTTGGAGAGGTAAGCATGAGCGGGTCGATCCAGGTCCTTTACGACGAGGCCTCAATCCGGCGTCGGGTGGCGGAGCTGGCCGACGAGGTGGACCGGGACCACCAGGGAGCGGGTGAGCTCGTTCTCGTGGGAGTGCTCAAGGGGAGCTTCATCTTCCTCGCAGACCTCGCCCGGACCCTCACCGTGCCCCGGAGGGTGGACTTCCTGGCCGTCTCTACCTATCCGGGGGAGACGCGGGAGCCCGGGGCTGTGCGCCTCCTGATGGATCTCCGCATCGACATCGCCGGCCGCCACGTGCTCCTGGTGGAGGACATCGTGGACACCGGGTCTACATTGGCCTACCTCCAGGGCCTGTTGGCCGCGCGCAAGCCGGCCGCGCTGCGCACCTGCGTGCTTCTGCGCAAAGGCGTCCGGCTCCGGCACGACGTGACGCTCGACTATGTGGGGTTCGACATCCCGGATGTCTGGGTGGTGGGCTACGGGCTCGACATGGCCGAGCGGCTCCGGTGCCTGCCCTACATCGGTGCTGTGGAGCCCCCGGTGACCAACGCCAACCCAGCCTGAAACGCCCGTGCAGGGTCCAAGGCCGCGAGGCAAACGGGCTCGGCGCACGCGATGGCCCCGCCCGTCGCACAGGGAGCGCAGGCTGCGGCCGCGGTCACCACATGCACCCGTCCCCCCAGGGGCCGCCACAGCCGCGGATCGGTGGGGCCGAAGGCTGCCACCGTGGGCACGCCCAGGGCCCCCGCCAGGTGAGTGGGACCGGCGTCGTTCCCGAGGTAAAGGGCCGCGTCGCCCAGAACCTGGAGGAGGTCCGGGATCGTCTCGCACACCCGGACCTCCCCGACCGCGCCCCACCCGGCCGCCCCCCTCTCCACCTCGATCGGCCCAAGGATCACGCGGACCGGCAGACTGAGGGCCTGGGAGAGCTCCCCGCAGACCTCGGCCCAGAAACCGAGGGGAAAGCTTTTCTTGGGATCGCCGCTGCCCGTGTGGACCACGAGCGACCGGGGCGCTCGATGGGGCAGCGCCTGCGCCCTCCACCTCCGGAGCAGGGGCACCCGCGGCCGGGGCACCCCGGCCTGATCGAGCTGGAGCGCTTGGAACCGGGGGACCCAGGGCCCGGCGGGCGGGGGAAACGATGCCACGCCGAGGCTTCTGGCCCCCGCGTGCCGCAGCCACTCCGGAGGCCTTCGTCCCCCGAACGCCACGACCTGGTCGAAGCCGGCCAGGGTGCGGAGCACGGCCTCCGAGGGCGCGTCGCCCCACAGCTCGTGGCCCCGGCGGAGGAGCTCCGCAGGGGCCGGCCCAAACCCTGGGAGGAGCTTCAAGCGATCCGAAGGCCCCCAGAAGACCCTTTCGCCCCGAGCCCCCGCCCCAACCCGGAGGACGGCTGGCAGCGACAGAACGAGGTCCCCCAGACCCCCTCGGTGATAAACCAGCAACTTACCCAACGCGACACCTCCCTCGGTTTCGTTCCGATCCGTTGCCAATGCTACCCGGCCGTGGCAAGCTTCGGCCACCCACACTTCGAGTACCGCAGGAGGACGTCCATGCCCATCGTGAACATCGACTGGCTCGAGGGCCGCACCGTGGAGCAGAAGCGGGAGATCTCCCGCCGGGTCACCGAGGTCATTGTGGAGGTGAGCGGGTGCCCGCCCGAGGCGGTAACCGTGATCTTCACCGACCACCCCCGCCACGACATCGCCAAGGCGGGAAAGCTCCTCTCGGACTGAGGTGGAGCCCCGGCTCGAGACCGTCCGGTACCTCGCGCCCAGCGGGTTCCGGCGGCTCGCGCTCTGGGACTGGGGAGACCCGGTCAACCCGGAGGCGGTGGTCTGCGTCCACGGTCTCACCCGCACCGGGCGGGACTTCGATCCCCTGGCCCGGACCCTATCGAGAAGGTTCCGGGTGGTCTGCCCCGACATGCCCGGCCGAGGCCAGAGCGACTGGCTCGCCGGACCGGAGGAGTACGCCTACCCCGTGTACCTCCAGGCACTGGCCTGTCTGCTGGCCCGCCTGGGCGTCCGGGAGGTGAGATGGGTGGGCACTTCCATGGGTGGGCTCCTGGGCATGATGCTGGCGGCCGAGCCCGGTACCCCTTTGTGCCGACTCGTCCTGAACGACATCGGCCCGCTCGTGCCGGCGGCCGCCCTTGAGCGAATCGCCGGGTACGCCGGCGCTGACCCCCGGTTTGCCGACCTGGCCGAGGCCGAGAGCTACCTGCGCCGGGTCCATGCCCCGTTCGGTCTGCTGGCCGACGACGAGTGGGCCGAGCTTGCCCGCCACAGCGTCCGGGTCCTTCCTGAGGGCGGGTACGCCCTCCACTATGACCCTGCCATCGGGAAAACCCTGGGCACGGGCCCTTGGGAGGACGTGGACCTCTGGGAGGTGTGGGAACGGGTGACATGCCCCGTGCTCGTGCTCCGCGGCCGGGAGTCGGACGTGCTGCCTCCTCCCGTGGCGGAGCGGATGAGCGGGGGGGCGGGCGTGGACCTCGTGGAGTTCCCAGGCGTCGGACATGCGCCCGCGCTTCGCGCCGGGGATCAGATCGAGGCCGTGGTCCGGTGGTTGACCCCGGACCCGAATGTTTGACCCCGCAAAATCGGCTCTGGAAATCTTCTCCCGGATCCCCTATCCTCCGCGCGGACCTTCCCCGCCCCCCTCTAAACCCGAGGGAGAAGCCGTGAGCGAACGCGCCCGAAGAGTGCTCGGCGTACTGGCCGTCCTCTGCCTCCTGTACCTCTTCCTGGTCAGCATCGGCATGGTGGGGACCGCGTTCAAGCTGGCGGGCAAGGGGCTTGCCAAGGAGATCTTCGGGTTCGCCTCGAACCCCCTGACCGGCCTGTTCATCGGGATCTTCGCCACCTCGCTGGTGCAGAGCTCCTCCACCACCACCTCGATCGTGGTGGGGCTGGTGGCCGGGGGGATGCCGGTGAACACGGCGATCCCGATCATCATGGGAGCCAACATCGGCACCAGCGTCACGAACACCCTGGTGAGCCTGGGCCACATCTCCCGCACCAACGAGTTCGAGCGGGCGTTCGCCGCCTCCACGGTGCACGACTTCTTCAACCTGCTGTCCGTGCTCGTGCTGTTCCCCCTGCAGTACGTTACCGGGTTCCTGGGCCACCTGGCCCACGGGCTGGCCGGGGCCGTGACCGGCGGCTCCGACCTCCAGTTCCACAGCCCCCTCAAGGCGGTGGTGAAACCCACGGTCCACCTGCTGGTGAACCTGGTGGGCGGGCTCACGCAGACCAAGATCCTTCACGCGGCCGCGGTGGTGGTGCTGGCCGGGGTGCTCCTGTTCATCTCCTTGAAGTACATGACCGCCATCCTGCGCGGCCTGGTCATGGAACGGGCGTCCGGGTTCTTCGAGCGCACGATCTTCCGCAACGCCCTCACCGCCTTCGTGGTGGGCATCCTGCTGACCGTCGGCGTCCAGAGCAGCTCCATCACCACCTCGGTGATCGTGCCCCTGGCCGGGGCCGGGCTCCTGACCCTGGAGCAGATCTATCCCTACACCCTGGGCGCCAACGTGGGCACCACGGTGACCGCGATCCTGGCTTCGCTGGCGGTGCCCGAGCACTTCACGGCGGCCGTGACCACCGCGTTCTCCCACCTGCTGTTCAACGTGTGCGGCATCATCGCGATCAACATCCTCCCGCCCATACGCCGGCTTCCCCTGCGGTTGGCCCGCACGCTGGCCGGCCAGGCCGCCCGGAGGAAATGGGTGCCTGTTTTGTACATTCTCGTGGTATTCTTTCTTATCCCCCTTTCCCTGATTCTTGCGACCCGGTGAGCCCATGTGGAAGGAACTGATCAAGATCTGGACCTCCCAGAGCCTGCTGGACCAGGCGTGGAAGGAGTCGTTCGACGCCCTGGAGATCGACCGGAAGATGTTCCTGGAGGCCGTGCGCATCCTCCGGGAGAGCGACGACCAGGAGCTGGCGTCCGAGATCCGGGAGATGGACCGGCAGGTCAACAAGTACGAGCGCGACGTCCGGCGCAAGGTGATGACCCACTGCGCGGTCACCGGGACCGGCACGGCCGACCTGCCCAGCGCCATGGTGCTGGTGTCGATCATCATCGACATCGAGCGTATCGGCGACTACTGCAAGAACATCGTGGACCTGGCCCGGCACCATCCCCAGACCCTCTCTGCCGGGCCTTACGAGACCGACCTGGGCGAGGTGGAGAAGGAGCTCAAGGACCGGTTCGCCCGCACCATCGAGGTGCTGCACCACCACCACGTGGAGGGCGCCCGGGAGCTGATGGCCACCTACCGCACCGAGGTGGGGTCGGTGTGCGACCGGATCGTGCACGGCGTGGTGGGCGGGGAGAACCCCGAGTTCTCCGCGGCCGACGCGGCCACCCTGGCCCTGTACGCCCGGTACCTCAAGCGGATCACCGCCCACCTGAAGAACGTGGCCTCCAGCGTCGTGAACCCGTTCCCCCGCATCGGGTTCAAGGAGAAACGGCCGAAGAACCCTTAGGACCCCTGGCCTGGGAGGCGATGCGGGCCGCCCTGGGGGCGGCCCGCTTGCGTTTGGCAAGGTTGCACGGGCCGGAGGCCCGGGTACGGTTCCCCCCACACCCCAGCCCGGAGGAGCCCCCCATGGCCACCCTGGAGATCTTCTTCGACTACGTCTGACCCTGGTGCTACTTCGACACCGTGGGTGTCGCCGCTGTGGAGCGCGATCTGGGAGTCGAGACCCGTTGGCTTCCGTTTCCCCTGCATCCCGAGACTCCAGACGAGGGGCTTCCGTTGGACGAGCTCTTCGGTGGCCGGGTGGACGTGCCCGCCATGCTGGAGCGGGTGCGTCGCGTGGCCCAGGCCCTGGGGCTTCCCGTGGGGGAGCGGGCCCGGACCTTCAACACTCGCAGGGTGCAGGAGCTGGGGCTCTGGGCCGAGGACGAGGGGAGGGGGGCGGCATTCCGCGACGTCGCGTTCCGAGCATACTTCGCCGAGGGTCGAAACCTGGCCGATCGTGAGGTGCTGAGGGATCTCGCTGAGACCGCCGGCCTCGACTCGGCAGAGGCGTTGAGGGTTCTGGGCTCCAGCCGCTATGCCCCGGCCCGAGAGAGGGCCTGGGCCGAGGCCTGGCGGCGGAGGGTGCGGGCCGTGCCCACCCACTTCCTGGGTCGGGCCGTGGCCGAGGGGTTTCACCCGCCCGACGAGCTGGCAGCGTGGGTCCGCCGTTTCCTGCCGGCCTGCGACCCATAGATCTGTGGCCAAAATCTCTCCACTGGGCTCATGGTACTATTAACCTGGCAGCGATAAAGACGCGCTCTGGGGCGCGTCTATTTAGCCGGGGTATCAGTATCCTTGGGCACCGAGAGGGGCAGGATTCTCGGATCGGGGTCCCATGCGTCTGTTCGTGTTCCTGGGCGTCGCCTTGTCCGTGTACGCGGCGATGCACGCGGTCGTGTACTGGGCCTTGCGGCCGATCTGGGCGGGGGCACCCCGGGCGGGAGCAGGCGTTGCGGCATGGATGGCCGCCATGGTCGCGGCGCCGGTGGCCGTGCGGCTCCTGGACCGGGCAGGCCTGGAGGCCGTGGCCCGGCCCCTGGCCCGGGCCGCCTACACCTGGCTCGGGCTCGTGTTCCTCGCCTTCTGGCCGGCGGCGGCGCTGGGGGTGGGGCAGCTCCTGGCCTCCGGCCTCGGCGCCCTCCTGCCCACCGAGCCCCTGCGGCTCCGGACCCCGGCCGTGGCCTGGGCCGTCCTGGCCGGGGCGGTCGCCCTGGGGGGGTACGGCGCGTGGGAGGCGACCCGTCTCCGGGTGGAGCGGGTCCGGATCGCATCGACCAAGCTCTCCCGGTCCCTACGCATCGTTCAGGTGTCGGACCTCCACCTGGGGCTCCTGCTGCGGAACCAGACCCTGGACCGGGTGCTCCGGACGGTGGAGGCCCTCGGGCCCGACCTTTTGGTGGCCACGGGCGACCTGGTGGACGCCCAGATCGACCACCTGGACGATCTGAGCCGCTCGTGGGCCTCGTTCACCCCGCCCCTGGGCAAGCTCGCCGCGGTGGGCAACCACGAGGTGTACGCGGGGCTGGGCCAGAGCCTGGCGTTCCTGGAGAAGGGCGGCTTCCGGGTGCTTCGCAACGAGGCCGTGGCGGTGGGGTCCGACCTCGTCGTGGTGGGCGTGGACGACGAGCACGCCCCGGGTCCCCGACCCGACCCGGAGCGGCTGTTCGCCCGGATCCCCGCGGGAACGTTCGTGCTCCTCTTGAAGCACCGGCCCACGGTGGTTCCCGGTGCCGCGGGGCGGTTCGACCTTCAGCTCTCGGGCCACACCCACCTGGGCCAGATCTTTCCGTTCCGCCTGTTCACGAAACTGGCGTACCCTATGCAGCACGGCCTGTACGCCCTGCCGGAAGGAGGCCGCCTGTACGCGAGCCGGGGCACCGGCACCTGGGGGCCGCCCATGCGGGTGCTCGCGCCCCCCGAGGTGACCCTGATCGAGCTCGTGCCGGAAGAGCCGTATTGATCCGGCGACAAAACAGGCCCGTGCCCCCCCTTCCCCTTGGGGAGTGCGGGGTGGGGGTCTGGTGGAGCGCCGGGCGCGGCCCCTTAGCTCGCCGCGCCCTCCGAACGTCCGGATCGCCTCAGGATCCCAAGGGTTCCGCTATCGGGGCCTGGATCGACGCGCAAGCGGCGGCATGAGAAGGCGCGGCGATCGAATGCCGCACTCGCGCCCGGCCGGAGCCAGGCCCCCACCCCGCACCCTGGCAATGCGTTTGAAGGGCTTAGCAATAGGAGCCGCACCGTGGTCCCGGTCCGTGTGGAACCGTTCCGGAGCTTCGAGGTGAGCGTGCCGGCCGCCCTGGAGGCGGTGGGGGCGGCTGCGGTGCTGGCCCGGCAGGAGCTCGTGGTGATCAAGCCCAACCTGGTCACCGCGAGCCCGCCCCCCGTGACCCTGCCGGCCGAGGCGGCCGCGGCCCTGGTGGAGTTCGTGCGGAGGAACTCCCGGGCCCGGGTGGTCATCGCCGAGGGGTGCGGGGACGCCGGGCTCTCGACCCCAGAGGTGTTCGAGGCCCTGGGGTACCGGGGCCTCGCCCGGGAGTTCGGCGTGGAGCTCGTGGACCTCAACACCGCGCCCACGGTTCGGCTGGAGAACCCCTCGTTCCGGGTTTTCCCCGAGGCCTGGGCGCCCGAGCTCCTCACGCGGGCGTTCGTGGTCTCGGCCGCGGTGCTCAAGCGCCACAGCCTGGCCGAGGTGACCCTGTCGCTCAAGAACATGATGGGCGCGGCCCCGCCCGGGAGGTACGGGAACCCCGGCGGCTGGAAGAAGGGTCGGTTCCACGCCCGGATGCACCGGGCCGTGTTCGAGTGGGCGAGTCACCTCACGCCCGACCTGGCCCTGGTGGACGCGAGCGTGGGCCTGGCCGAGTTCCACCTGGGCGGCCCCGCGTGCGATCCGCCGGTGGGAAAGATCGTGGCCGGGTTCGACCCCGTGGCCGTGGACACGGCCGGCTGCCGGCTCCTGGGGCTGGACTGGCGAAGGGTCGAGCACCTGCGGCTCGCCCATGGGGTGCTGGGCCGGGCCGATCGGGAGGAGGAGGTTGCCCCGTGACGCGTGCCATCCTCATGTCCGAGCGGCAGAAGCTCCCGGGGCATTGCCGGCGGCGGAGCCATGGAGCCTGCTCTGGGATCCCGACCCGGTCCCCCCGGTTCGGGATCCTCGGCATTCGCTGCGGCCCTGTGGTATGTTAGCGGCTTTCCTTTTGTCGGGGTGATCGATGGTCGCAGAGTCCCAGGACCCTTGGGTGGAGGCGTTCCTGACCCACCTCCGGTACGAGCGCAACGCCTCGGACCACACGGTGCGCAGCTACGCCGGGGATCTCCGGCGGTTCGCCGAGTGGGCCCGGGCTCGGATCGAAGGTCGGGGGCCGCACCTGTGGCAGGCCGTGGAGCCGGGGGACATCCGAGCCTACCTGGCCTCGCTCCACGGCCGCAGGGCCCGCACCACCATCGGCCGGGCCCTGTCGTCGCTCCGGGCGTTCTACCGGTACCTGGTGCGCGAGGGGCACCTGGACGCGAACCCGGCCGCGTCGGTGGCCGCGCCCAAGCAGCCCCGGCGGCTTCCGGGGGTGCTGTCGGTGGACGAGGCGTTCGCCCTGGTGGACGCGGTGTCCGGCGAGGGAGTCCTGGCCCTGCGGGACCGGGCGATCCTGGAGACGCTCTACGGCACGGGCGTACGGGTGTCGGAGCTCGTGGGGCTGGACGGCCGGGACGTGCGCCTCGCCGCGGGGCTCGCCCGGATCCGGGGCAAGGGCCGGGTGGAGCGGGAGGTGCCCCTGACCGAGCCGTGCGTCCGGGCGCTGGAGGCGTACCTGGAGGCGCGGGCCCGGGCCGGTCGGCCCCTGGAGCCGGCCGGGCCCGTGTTCCTGAACGCCCGGGGAGGCCGACTGACGGACCGGAGCGTTCGGCGGATCATCGACAAGTGGATCGAGCGGGCGGCCCTGGCCCGGCGGGTGCACCCGCACCTGCTGCGTCACAGCTTCGCCACCCACCTGCTGGCGGGTGGGGCGGACCTGCGGGCCATCCAGGAGCTGCTGGGCCACCGCAGCCTGTCCACGACCCAGAAGTACACCCACGTGGGCATCGAGCGGTTGATGCGGATCTACGACGAGGCCCATCCCCGGGCACGCGGGGCGGGAACCAGGCGAAAGACGACAACGGACAACCAAACCTGACGTCCGGAAATCCCAACGTCCGCACGTCCGAACGGAAGACCCAGATGACCGATACGATCCGAGGCACCACCATCGTGTGCGTGCGCCGCGACGGCCGGGTGGCCATGGCCGGCGACGGCCAGGTCACCTTTGGCGCCACCGTGCTCAAGCGCACCGCCCGCAAGGTGCGAAAGCTCCGGGAGGGGAAGATCCTGGCGGGGTTCGCCGGCGCCACGGCCGACGCGTTCACCCTGCTGGAGCGGTTCGAGGGCAAGCTCGACGCCCACGGCGGCAGCCTGCACCGGGCCGCCGTGGAGCTGGCCAAGGACTGGCGCACCGACAAGTACCTGCGCCGCCTGGAGGCCATGCTGCTGGTGGCCGACCGGGAGGCGACCCTGCTCCTCTCGGGCACCGGCGACGTGGTGGAGCCGGAGGAGGGGGTGGTGGCCATCGGGTCGGGCGGGCCGTTCGCCCTGGCCGCGGGCCTGGCGCTGTACGAGCACACGGCCCTGGGCGCGGCCGAGATCGCCCGCGAGGCGCTGCGGGCGGCGGCCCGGATCTGCATCTACACCAACGAGTCCGTGGAGCTCGAAGAGCTGGGAGGATAGACCCCCATGGCCGTGTTCACCCCCAGGGAGGTGGTGTCGGAGCTCGACCGGTACATCGTGGGGCAGGACCGCGCCAAGAAGGCGGTGGCCATCGCCCTGCGCAACCGGTGGCGGCGGCGCCAGGTGCCGGACCCGCTCCGGGACGAGATCACCCCCAAGAACATCCTGATGATCGGCCCCACCGGCGTGGGCAAGACCGAGATCGCCCGGCGCCTGGCCCGACTGGCCGGGGCCCCGTTCGTGAAGGTGGAAGCCAGCAAGTTCACTGAGGTGGGGTACGTGGGCCGCGACGTGGAGAGCATGGTGCGCGACCTGGTGCGGGTGTCCGTGGCCATGGTGCAGGAGGAGGAGCAGGCCCGGGTGGCCGCCCGGGCCGAGGAGCTGGCCGAGGAGAAGATCCTCGACCTGCTGCTGCCGGGTCACACCGGCGACACGGCCACCCGGGACCGGCTGCGGCAGATGCTCCGGGCCGGGGCCCTGGACGACCGGGTGGTGGAGGTCGAGGTGGCGGCCCAGGGGCCGGCGCCGGCCATGGAGATCTTCACCGGCCAGGGCATGGAGGAGATGGGCATCCAGCTTCAGGACATGCTGGGCAACCTCTTCCCCAAGCGCCACAAGCGCAAGAGCATGAAGGTGCCCGAGGCCCGCGAGGTCCTGAAGGAGCAGGAGGCGGCCCGTTTGGTGGATCAGGAGCGGGTGACCGAGCTGGCCCTGGAGCGGGCCCAGAACGACGGCATCATCTTCATCGACGAGATCGACAAGATCGCGTCCCGGGAGGGGGGGCGGGGTCCGGACGTGTCACGGGAGGGGGTGCAGCGCGACATCCTGCCCATCGTGGAGGGAAGCACGGTCCACACCAAGTACGGGGTGGTCAAGACCGACCACATCCTGTTCATCGCGGCCGGCGCGTTCCACATGTCGAAGCCCTCGGACCTCATCCCGGAGCTCCAGGGCCGGTTCCCGATCCGGGTGGAGCTGGACGCACTGGGCCGGGACGACTTCGTCCGGATCCTGACCGAGCCCCAGAACGCCCTGACCCGGCAGTACCAGGCCCTGATGACCACGGAGGGGATCGAGCTCACGTTCACGCCCGACGCCATCGAGGAGATCGCCGAGATGGCCGCTCGGGTCAACGAGAAGACCGAGAACATCGGGGCCCGCCGGCTCCACACCATCATGGAGAAGGTGCTGGAGGAACTGAGCTTCACCGCCCCGGACCTGCCGGACCGGGAGGTGGTGGTGGACCGGGAGTACGTGCGCGACCGGCTCCGGGACATCGTGGCCGACACGGACGTGTCGCGGTACATCCTGTGAGTCGGGGGTCGGAATTCAGAGGACAGAAGACAGAGGACAGGGAATCCCGCGACCCCGACGGCGCCGGTGTCGGTCGGAGAACCTGCACCATTTCGAGGTTCGTGGGGCCAGCCGCCCAGCCAGGACGTGCCATGGAAGCCCCCATCGGCCCTGGGGGGCTCTACGGTTCAGGGACCAGGGATCAGAGGACAGAAGACAGCGACAAACCGCGCACTCGGGGCCCCTGTCCGCTGAACTCTGAACTCTGCCTACTGACACGGCCGCGCCCGGCGCTCCAGCAGGCCCCACGCCCCTCTAGCGCGTCTGTTTGGCCGCCGGAGCAATAGCTTCCCAGCCTTTTGACTTTCCAGCGGGCCGAAGGCCCCAGACCGGAGACCGATGACCGGAGACCGAAGTTATCGAGAAGAGCTGATCCAAAAGGCCCAGGTGCTCCACGAGGCCCTGCCGTACATCCGGGCCTTCTACGGCAAGGTGGTGGTGATCAAGTACGGCGGCCACGCCATGGTGGACGAGGCGCTCAAGGAGAGCTTCGCCCGGGACGTGGTGCTCCTGAAGTACATCGGGCTCAACCCGGTGGTGGTCCACGGCGGAGGGCCCCAGATCAACCGGGTGTTGGAGCGCATGCAGATCCAGAGCACCTTCGTGGACGGCATGCGGGTCACCGATGCCCCCACCATGGACGTGGTGGAGATGGTGCTGGGGGGCAAGGTCAACAAGGAGATCGTGAACCTGATCCAGCTCCACGGCGGCCGGGCCGTGGGCCTCACCGGGAAGGACGGGGGGCTGATCCGGGCAAAGAAGCTCTACATGGAGCGCCGCCGGGGCGACGACCTGCCCCCTGAGATCGTGGACATCGGTGCGGTGGGCGAGGTGGAGGCCATCAACCCCCGGGTGATCGAGACCCTCGACCGGGGCGGGTTCATCCCGGTCATCGCACCCGTGGGGGTGGGGGAGAACGGCGAGACCTTCAACATCAACGCCGACCTGGTGGCCGGCCGGATCGCCGGTGCCCTCAAGGCGGAAAAACTCGTGCTCCTGACCGACGTGGAGGGCATCCTGGATTCGGACGACCGGCTCATCTCCACGGTGCGGGCTCCTGAGGTGCCCGGGCTGATCGAGTCGGACGTGATCCGGGGCGGGATGATCCCCAAGGTCCGCTGCGCCCTGGATGCCCTGGAGGAGGGGGTGGGCAAGGTGCACATCGTGGACGGCCGGGCCCGCCACGCCGTGCTGCTGGAGATCTTCACCCGGGGCGGGGTGGGCACCGAGATTGTGAGGTGACGGATGGGAAACCAACAGATCATGGACCTGGCCGCAACCTGCCTCATGCCCACTTACGCCCGGTTCCCCGTGGCCCTGGTGCGGGGCCGGGGCATGCGGGTGTGGGACGCGGACGGCCGCCAGTACCTGGACTTCCTGGCCGGGATCGCGGTGTGCAACCTGGGCCACTGCCACCCCAACGTGGTGGCCGCGATCCGGGAGCAGGCCGGCACCCTGCTGCACGTGTCGAACCTGTACCACATCGAGCCCCAGGTGCGGCTGGCCAAGCTCCTGACCGAGGTCACCTTTGCCGACCGGGTGTTCTTTTGCAACAGCGGGGCCGAAGCCAACGAGGGCGCGATCAAGCTCGCCCGCAAGGTCCAGAAGGACCGGGGCGAGCCCGAACGCACCGAGATCGTGTCGGCCACCATGAGCTTCCACGGCCGGACCCTGGCCACCCTGACGGCCACGGGCCAGGACAAGGTGAAAGTGGGGTTCGACCCCCTGCCCCCGGGCTTCACCTGCGTGCCCTACGACGACGTCGAGGCCCTGGAGGAGGCGGTGGGGCCGGAAACGGCCGCTGTCATGCTCGAGCCGATTCAGGGCGAGGGGGGAGTGCGGGTGCCGTCGGAGGGATACCTGCGGCGGGTCCGGGAGCTGTGCGACGTGCGGGGGGCCCTGCTCGTCCTGGACGAGGTCCAGACCGGGGTGGGCCGCACGGGTACGTTCCTGGCCTGCGAGCACGACGGCGTGAAACCCGATATCTGCACCGTGGCCAAGGGCCTGGGCGGCGGAGTGCCCATCGGCGCGGTGCTCGCCACCGAGGCCGTGGCCCGGAGCTTCGGGCCGGGCACCCACGCCTCCACCTTCGGCGGCAACCCCCTGGTGTGCGCGGCCGCGCTCGCCACGGTGCGCACGATCCTCCAGGAGGGCATCCTGGAGCACACCCGGCGGACGGGAGCGTACCTGATGGAGCGCCTGTCCGAGCTGGCCCGGGGCCGGCCGGGCATCTCGGCCGTGCGGGGCCGCGGGCTCCTGATCGGCATCGAGCTGGCCGGGGACCGCAAGGCCAAGGACGTGGTGACCGCCATGATGGACCGGGGGTTCCTGGTGGGCTCGGCCGGGGAGCAGGTGGTCCGGCTCGCCCCGCCCCTCATCGTGGAGCCGGAGGAGATCGACGCCCTGCTCTCGGCCCTGGAAGAGGTGGTGTGAGGCGGTGTCCGGTCCACGGTCTTCGGTCTACGGTCGTCCGACCGAGAGCCCGATCGAAGCTATTTCGACGGGCGCTTCTGCAGTGAACACAGCGCTACCCATCGGGAATCCAAAAGGTTTTAGGCTTTCCAGCTTTCCGGCTTTCTAGCCTTCCAGCCGCAAGGTATCCGCCATGCCCAAGCACTTCTTGAAGCTCACGGACTTCGGCCGAGACGAGCTCCTCGGCATCCTGGAGCTGGCCCGGGATCTCAAGGCCCGCCAGGCCCGGAGTGAACCCCACCGCCTGCTGGAGGGCAAGACCCTGGCCATGCTGTTCGAGAAATCGAGCACCCGGACCCGGGTCTCGTTCGAGGTGGGCATGTTCCAACTGGGCGGCCACGCCCTCTTTCTCTCGCCCCGCGACACCCAGATCGGCCGGGGTGAGCCCGTGCGCGACACGGCCCGGGTGCTGTCGCGGTACGTGGACGCGATCATGGTGCGCACTTACGGCCAGGACGTGCTTGAAGAGCTGGCGCGCTGGTCGTCGGTACCGGTGATCAACGGGCTCACGGACCTCGTGCACCCCTGCCAGGTCATGGCCGACCTCCTGACCGTGCTGGAGCGGAGGGAAAGCCTGGAAGGGCTCCGGGTCGCCTGGATCGGCGACGGGAACAACATGGCCCACTCGTGGATCCACGCGGCCCGGGTGCTGGGGTTCGGCCTACGGCTGGCCTGCCCCGAGGGGTACGAGCCCGACAGGGCGATTCTGGACGCGGCCCGGAACGCCGGAACCGACGTGGAGGTGGGCCGCGAGCCCGAGTGGGCCGCGCGGGGCGCCCACGTGGTCACCACGGACGTGTGGGCCTCGATGGGCCAGGAGGAGGAGCAGGAGGCCCGGCGCCGCGCGTTCGCGGGGTACACCGTGGACGCCCGGATCATGGCCGCGGCCGACCCCTCGGCCGTGTTCCTCCACTGCCTGCCCGCCCACCGGGGCGAGGAGGTGACCGACGAGGTCCTGGAAGGCCCCCGGTCCGCCGTGTGGGACGAGGCCGAGAACCGCCTGCACGTGCAAAAGGCGATTCTGGTGCATCTGGTGCGGGGGGAAAACTGATCCCGAAAGGGAGGTACGGATACCGCGGGGGAAAAAATCGACGAACGACCTGCGACGAACCACCTCCGACCTCCCGGCTTTCCAGCATTCTAGCGCCTTCAAGGGAGTGAACAACCATGGCAAAGGGCAGCGTGAAGAAGGTGGTTCTGGCGTACTCCGGAGGCCTCGACACCTCGGTGATCCTGAGGTGGCTCGTGGAGACCTACGGGTGCGAGGTGATCGCGTTCTCGGCCGACCTGGGCCAGGCCGAGGAGCTCGAGGGGCTCGACGAGAAGGCCCGGCGCACCGGCGCGTCCAAGGTGTACATCGAGGATCTGCGGGAGGAGTTCGTCCGGGACTTCGTGTTCCCCATGTTCCGGGCCGCGGCCGTGTACGAGGGCTCGTACCTCCTGGGTACCTCGATCGCCCGGCCCCTGATCGCCAAGCGCATGGTGGAGATCGCCGAGGCCGAGGGCGCCGACGCCGTGGCCCACGGCGCCACGGGCAAGGGCAACGACCAGGTCCGGTTCGAGCTCACGGCCTACGCCCTCAACCCTGACATCCGGGTGATCGCCCCGTGGCGCGAGTGGGACCTGAACTCCCGGGAGAGGCTCATCGACTACGCCGAGCGCCACGGCATCCCCGTGCCGGTCACCAAGGCCAAGCCCTACTCCAGCGACCGGAACCTGCTGCACATCTCGTTCGAGGGCGGCATCCTCGAGGACCCCTGGCGCGAGCCGGATGAGGACATGTTCGTGCTGTCGGTGAGCCCGGAGAAGGCCCCGGACGAGCCCGAGTACGTGGAGGTGGAGTTCGAGGCCGGGGATCCCGTGGTCGTGAACGGGGAACGGCTGTCGCCGGCGGCGCTCCTCCAGCGCCTGAACGAGATCGCAGGCCGCCACGGCGTGGGCCGGGTGGACATCGTGGAGAACCGGTTCGTGGGCATGAAGAGCCGGGGGGTATACGAGACCCCCGGCGGCACCATCTGGCGGGCGGCCCACCGGGCCGTGGAGAGCCTGACCCTGGACCGGGAGGTGATGCACCTGCGGGACTCGCTGGTGCCCAAGTACGCCGAGCTCGTGTACAACGGGTTCTGGTACGCGCCCGAGCGGGAGACCCTGCAGGCGTTCATGGACGAGGCCCAGAGGAACGTCACCGGCACCGCCCGGCTGAAGCTCTACAAGGGCAACTGCACCGTGGTGGGGCGCAAGAGCCCCCACAGCCTCTACGACCCCGAGACGGCCACCTTCGAGGAGGACACGGTGTACGACCAGGCCGACGCCACCGGCTTCATCAAGCTCAACGCCCTGCGGCTCCGCACCCTGAAACGGCTCGTAGGGTAAGGGCTACGCGATAAACGATGGCGGGTGAACGGCTGCGGGTCCCTGTAGCCGTTCACCCGCTTCAGAGTCCCCCCTTGCCGTCAGCGTCAGGGCTTGCCAGGTGCTCGGCACCGATTGGTTTGCCCGGCGTTGTGTGGCAGCCACCCAGACTTCACGAGCCAGTCCCAAGCGACCCGGATGTGGTCGGGCCGGAACATTCGCCGCTTCCTATCGTTCCAGGCCCCCATGCCCCGAACCGCCTCCTCCGTCGTCCTCGCCGGCGGGTCCGCCTGCGTAGCCAGCCAGTGCACGCTCGAAAGCAGCTCCATCCCATAGGGCGTCTCGAAGCCGGCGATCAGTTCCCCCACGCGTTCCAGTCGCTCGTGCACGGCCGGATGCGTTTCCAGAAACCGGTCCGCCTCTTCCACGGCCCCCGGCAGCAGCTCGATCTCCACGTCGGGGCGTTGGCTGTCTCCGTATCCCCGGATGAAGTGCCCTTCCAGGAGTTCGAGCACCTTGTTCAGGTTGGGGGCGTACGGCCCGTAGTGACCGGCGGCGTACCGGAGACGCAGGGGTTCGCCGGCAACCTGCAAGAAGTACGCAAGCTTCTGGATCTCGAGCAGCGTCAGCCGATAGTCGAGCTGGAGGTACTGCGCCATCAGCTTGATGAACAGCGCCCGGGCCACCGTCATTTTGGGGCGCGGGGTCCCCACCGGCATCTCCCTGGCATCGGGCGCGCCGGTCGGCTCGAACAGCTGCACCTCCACCTCGGGCAGCTCGGCGAAAGCGGCCTCGATCATCGGGCGGACCCGGTTCCAGTCGAGCCCACCCAAGCCGCAGCCGAGGGGGGGGAGGGCCAGGGACCGGATGTTCCGGCGCTTGACCTCTTCCACCAGGGCGGCGAGCCCAGACTCGATGTACTCGTACCGCGACTTCCCGCGCCAATGGCGCTTTGTTGGGAAGTTGATGATGTACTTCGGACCAAACATGTCGCCGGTCTCGAAGACGAACATCCGCCCCGGCTCCACCTCCCCGGCCCGACACGCCTTCTCGTAGGCCGCGAAGTTGTCGGGAAACGCCTTCTTGAACTGCAAGGCGATGCCCTTGCCCATGTGGCCTACGCAGTTGACCGTATTGACCAGGGCCTCGACCTTCGCCTTCAAGAGGTTCCCGCGTCTCAGCCTGACCATCTCACCACCTCCGCCGGGAACCTAATAGTACCACTCCCGTCTCACCTTCACAGGCCTCAACATGTCCTGCCCGTACCGCGCGAGCACCCCCTCCACCTGCCTCTTCGTCCGGCTGCTGACCACGCCGATCTCCCGGATGAGCGCCCACGGGCAATGGCGGTAGACCAGGAACTCCGCTTGCTTGCGCCGCTTGCGGTCCATGTCGTCGATCGTGTCCGCCCAGTACCTTGCATATACCGTCTCCCAATCCACCCGATCGAGGTCGGCAAGCTTGCTGTACCAACTTGTGAACCTGGCAATCCCGTGGCCGTCCGAGAACACGAAATCCAGCCCTGCGGCCGCGACCGCCTGAACCGTCGATACCAGGTAGATCAGGGGCTCCTGGCCTTCGGTGTACCCGGGCACACCGCCGCGGTTGAGTTTGTAGAGCATGGGGCTGCGGGGGCCCAGATAGAACGCGACATAGTCGTGTACCGTGCCGCCGGGGCCGCACTCGATGACCCACACCCGTCGCTCGGCCTGGATCTCAACGTCGTGAATCGTCCGGTACCCTAGCCCGTCGTTCGGCGTGTGGTGCGGTGCGTGGAGCCCGCCCCGACGCAACAAGGTCCCCAGGTTGTCCACATGGGTGAGTCGGTAGATCTGGGTTGGGACGGGTACGGGCATCAGGCCGCTGCCTCGCTCTCTTCAATCCGCCAGAGTATTTTCGGGCATCCGGACACGGCCCGGTTACGAATCTGCTCCTCCATGCCAGGCGTGGCAACATGGTTTTCGTCTCGCTAGCCGGGCGGCCCCGTGCATCCTTAGGGTGTTCTACTATCGGGGAACCCCAGGTTCAAGCATAGGGCGGAGGGCTTCCACCCACGTTGAGAACCGCCCCGTCCCGGCGCCGTCGGATTGACGCCGGAGAGGGGAACTGGGTATGTTCCGGCGGCCTGCGTCAATCCATCCGGGAGCAGTCGAAATGGCCGAAAAACCCTGGGGCGGACGGTTTCGCGAAGAGACCCTGAGGATCGTGGAGCGGTTCACCGCGTCGATCGGGTTCGACCGGCGGATGTACCGCCAGGACATCCGGGGCTCCATCGCCCACGCCCGCATGCTGGCCTCGGTGGGCATCCTCACCGAGGAGGAGGCCGACACCCTGGTCCGGGGCCTGGAGCAGGTGCTCGCCGAGATCGAGCGGAGCGAGCTGGAGCTCACCGAGAGCCTCGAGGACATCCACATGAACGTGGAGCACCGGCTCACCCAGATCGTAGGGCCGGTGGGCGGCAAGCTCCACACGGCCCGGAGCCGGAACGACCAGGTGGCCCTGGACCTGCGGCTGTACTTGGCGGACGAGGTGCCCGAGATCCTGGACCTGCTCCGGGGCCTGGGCGAGGTGCTGCTGGAGCGGGCCGAGGCCGAGGCCGACCTGCTCGTGCCCGGCTACACCCACCTCCAGCGGGCCCAGCCCGTGACCTTCGGCCATCACTGGCTCGCCTACTTCGAGATGTTCCTCCGGGACATGGAGCGGTACCGGGACGCCCTCGGGCGGATCCGGCGCTCGCCCCTGGGCGCCGGCGCGCTCGCCGGGTCGCCCTACCCCCTGGACCGGGGGCGGGTGGCCCGGGACCTGGGACTCGACGAGGTGTGCCGGAACAGCCTCGACGCCGTGTCCGACCGGGACTTCGCCCTGGAGTTCCTGTTCGCCGGCTCGGTGGTGATGATGCACTTGTCCCGGCTGTCGGAGGAGCTGGTGCTGTGGTCGAGCCAGGAGTTCGGGTTCATCGAGCTCTCCGACGGGTTCTGCACCGGCTCGTCCATCATGCCCCAGAAGAAGAACCCCGACGTGCCCGAGCTCCTGCGGGGCAAGACCGGCCGGGCCTACGGCAACCTGATCTCGCTCCTGACAACGCTCAAGGCCCTTCCGCTCGCCTACAACAAGGACATGCAGGAGGACAAGGAGCCGGTGTTCGACACCCTCGACACGGTGAAGGGGAGCCTCGCGATCACCGTGGAGATGCTCCGGAACCTCAAGGTGCGGCCCGACCGGGCCCGGGCCGCGCTCAAGGCCGGGTTCCTGCTGGCCACCGAGCTGGCGGACTACCTGGCGGCCAAGGGCGTGCCGTTCCGCCAGGCCCACGAGGCGGCCGGCCGGCTGGTGGCCCTGGCCGAGGCCCGGGGCTGCGGGCTCGAGGACCTGGACCTGGAGACCCTGCGGTCGGTGTCGCCGCTGTTCGAGAAGGACGTGTTCCAGGCGCTCGACCCCGAGGCGAGCGTGGCCCGACGCACGGTGCTGGGCGGCCCGGCGCCCGACAACGTGCGGCGCGAGGCCCGGCTGGGTTGGGAGCGGCTCGATGCGATCTGGCCCCGGCGGGACTGACCTTGCACAACCCGCCCCTTGGACCCTGCCATCAGCCTGGCGGGCGAATGGGTCCACCGACGCGCGCCTCCCTATTATTCCGGCGGGTAAGCAGGCGTTATCGCCCCCTGACCGGGGAGCGAGGGGCTTGGTGGAGCGCCGGGCGTGGCTCCGACAGCCGCTGCCCCCGGCACTCAGCCGATACCCGCTCCGCCGGTGACCCGAAATGCATTGCCAACGTTCGCGTTCCTGGCGTTCGTGGGGCACTCGGGCTGAGTGCCGGGGGCAGCGTGAGTCGGATGCTCCACTCACGCACGGCCGGAACCAAGCCCCTCGCCCTGGTCGCCGATGAGTGCACCTATTTTGTCGCCGGGTTAACAGCGCCGCGCAGCACCTTTGGCGATCGGATCTCGAAAGGCCTCGGATTTCATCGAGTTGCCATGAAACCGCTCTCCTGTCTCGTGCCTGCGCGGCGAATCTCGACGCCCGGCTTTGCGCCCGGCCGGAGGTAGGTCCCTTGTCCCGCCCTCCGAGGCACCGTGCCTACTTTGCCGCCGGGTTGATGATTGTGGGACTGATCATCGTCGCCGCCATCCTGGGCTGCGGCCGCCGGGGCGAGCCGGTGCCGTCGAGCCGCAGGCTGCCGGCCGCGCCCGCCGGGGTGCGCCTGTCGGCGCCCGCCGGGGTGCTCCGGGTCTCCTGGGACCGGCCCCGCCGCGACGCGGCCGGCCGGCCCCTTTCGGGCGTGGGCGGGTATCTGGTGCTCCGGGTTGCCTGGCCGCCGGGCCAGGACGCCTGTACCGGCTGCCCCGAGGACGCCAGGGTCGTGGCCCGGGTCGACCCGTTGGCCCGGAAGACCCGGGGGCTGCCGGCCGAGGCCTGGGAGGACCCGGACACCCGGGCCGGGTGGACCTACCGGTACCGGGTGCGAGCCCTGGACCCCGAGGGCCGGCCCGGCGCGGTGTCCGGCCCGGCCGACATCACCTGGGTTCCGCTGCCCCCCCCCGCCGCGGAGGCCCGGCCCGGGGACGGACGGGTGCTCGTGCGGCTCACGCCCGCCCCCTGGCCCGAGGGGGTCGAGCCCCTGGAGCTCAGGGTGTACGCCTGGGCCGGCCGCCTCCTGGCCCGGGCGCCGGCCTCCGAGGCCGGGGTGACGGTGGAGGGGCTGGAGAACGGAACCGCATACCCGGCCGAGGCCCGAGTGGCCGGCCGCACGGCCGAGGGGTGGGAGGTGGAGAGCCCGGGCACGCCGGTGACCCTGGCCCCGGTGGACACAACCCCGCCGGTGGTCCCGGCCACGGTGACCGCGTTCGCCGAGGACCGGGGGGTGCTCCTGGCGTGGGTGCCGGAGGGACCCGAGCCCTACGCCCGGGTGCGGGTGTTTCGCCGGGCACCGGGGGAGGATCCCCGGCAGATCGCCGAGCTCTCGGGAGGCCGGCTGCGGTTCCGGGACGGCTCGGCCGTGCCGGGAACCCTTTACACCTATTGGATCGTGGTGGAAGATGCGGCGGGCAACCGGAGCCTCCCCTCCCGGGAGGTCGTCGTGCGGGTGAGGGAGCCATGAAGACCGCCATCATCGGCGCCGGGGCCATGGGCTGCCTGTTCGGGGCGCACCTGGCCCGGGCCGGCGTGGACGTGACCCTGATCGACATCGACGCGGACGAGGTGGCGACCCTCCGCGCCCGGGGGGTACGGCTGCACCAGGACGGAACGGTCTCCGACGTGGCCGTGGCCGCCCACACCGACCCTGCCGAGGCCGGCCCGGCCGACCTGGTGATCGTGTTCGTGAAGGCCCACCAGACCCGGTCGGTGCTGCCGGGGCTGCCCCCCCTGCTGACCCCGAAGACCCGGGTGCTGACCCTCCAGAACGGCCTGGGAGCGGCCGACGTGCTCGCCGAGGCCGTGCCCCCGGACCGGCTCCTGGTGGGGGTCACGGCCCAGGGCGCCACCCAGCTGGGCCGCGGCGAGGTCCGCCACGGCGGCCGGGGGGAGACGATTCTCGGCCCCTACCGGCCGGGCCCGGACCGGTTCGCCCGGCGGGCGGCCGCCGTTCTCACGGGCGCCGGGCTGCCTGCACGGGCCGTGGCCGATCCCTGGCCCCCGGTGTGGAAGAAGCTTGCCGTGAACTGCGCCATCAACCCGGTCACGGCGCTCACCGGCATCCGGAACGGCCCGGTGGCCGCGTGGGAGCCCGCCCGGGAGCTCGCGGCCGCTGCGGCCCGGGAGGCCGCGGCCGTGGCCCGGGCCGAGGGGGTGGACCTGGGCGACCCGGAGGGCCTGGTGGGGTTCGTGGCTGCCGTGGCCCGGGCCACGGCCGAGAACCGATCCAGCATGGGCCAGGACGTGGACCGCCGGGCCCCCACCGAGATCGAGTTCATCTGCGGGGCCGTGGTCCGCCGGGGCGAGGCCCGGGGGGTGCCCACCCCGGTGAACCGGACCTTTTGGCGGTTGATCCGGACCCTGGAACTCGGCTACCGTACCGCCGCCCCGATTCCGGAGGACGCCCATGGCCAAGATCACAATCCCTGAGATCCGCGACCGCAAACGCCGGGGACCGCCCCTGGTGATGATCACGGCCTACGACTACCCCACGGCGCGCATCGTGGACCAGGCCGGCGTGGATCTGGTCCTGGTGGGCGACAGCCTGGGCATGGTGTGCCTGGGCTACCCCGACACCGTGCCGGTGACCTTGGAGGAGATGATCCACCACACCGCGGCCGTGGCCCGGGGGGCCGAGCGGGCCCTGGTGGTGGGTGACCTGCCGTTCCTGACCTACCAGGTGAGCCCGCAGCAGGCCGTGGAGAGCGCCGGCCGGCTGGTCAAGGAGGCCCGGGCCGACTGCGTGAAGCTGGAGGGGGGCCGGACCCAGGCCGACAAGATCAAGGCCATCGTCACGGCCGGCATCCCGGTCATGGCCCACATCGGGCTCACCCCCCAGACCGCCACCCAGCTCGGAGGCTTCAAGGTCCAGGGCCGGGACGCCGAGGCGGCCCGGGCCCTCATGGAGGACGCCAAGGCGGTGGAGGCGGCAGGGGCGTTCGCGGTGGTGCTGGAGTGCGTGCCCACCAAGCTGGCCACCCGCATCTCCCAGGGCCTCTCGATTCCCACCATCGGCATCGGCGCGGGCCCGCGGTGCGACGGCCAGGTGCTGGTGCTCCACGACCTGGTCGGCCTGTTCGACCGGTTCGTGCCGAAGTTCGTCAAACGCTACGCCGAGCTGGGGGCCGAGATGCGCCGGGCGGTCGAGACCTACTGCACCGAGGTGCGCGAAGGCGCGTTCCCGGGGCCGGAGCACGGCTTCGGGGAGGAGTCGTAAAGGGGTTCCTTTTCTCACGAGGAGGTGTGTGCCATGCGCAAGACGTTGTTGGGAACCGTTGCGATCGTATCGCTCCTGCTGACGGGGCTGGCGTTCGCCCAGAACATCGAGGTGTTCTCCATGGGCGAGCCGGTGACCGTGGGCGAGCTGGTCTACCGGGTGAACAAGGCCTGGTGGGAGAAAACCCCGGACGGCTCGGACCAGTACCTGGGCGTGGCCGTGACCGTCACCAACAAGGGGTCCGAGCGGGTCCAGCTTCCGCCGTTCCAGCTCATCGACGCCAACGGCCGGCCCCACGAGGTGAACTTCTCCAAGATCGTGTGGCCGAAGATGGCCCTGAACGCGGGCGAGACCCTGAGCGGCAAGCTCTACTTCCACCTGCCCGAGGGCGAGGGGTTCCGGATGGTGGTCTCGGGCGGCTACGACGAGGGCGAGTTCGCTTACGTGGAGATCAATGAGGTGAACTGATACCACGTTGCAATCCGCCGGATACGTACCGACGGCCCCGAAGGCCCTACCATGGACGCGACCTGGTAGGAGCCCCGGATAAGTGCAAACCCAAGCGGGGACGCGACGAATCGTGCCCCCGCTCTTGGTCCGGGCGGAGGTCATGAGCACCGGACTGGAGGTCCCATCACGCCCTTGCGGGGCCAGGGGACCTCTCGGGGGCCCGGTGGAGAAGCGGCTTCCACGCCCCGACCCGGGCAGGGGTCCGGAGGGCCTTTTGGAGCAGGGTAGGGGGTACGAACGGCCTCCTGGATCAGGCCTCGGGTAGAAAGACCCGGAAGATCGTTCCCCGGCCGGGCGCGCTCTCCACCTGGACCTCGCCGCCGTGCTGTCTCACGATGCCGTAGGCAGCCGCCAGCCCGAGACCCGTTCCCTTGCCCACCTCCTTGGTGGTGAAGAACGGATCGAAAATCCGGTCCAGGTCGCTGGGCACAATACCCGTACCCTCATCAGAGACCTCCAGGACCGCCCACCGCCTTTCGGAGCGAGCATCGCCGGCCGGGCCGGCCTCGGCCGAGCCCGTGGCGATCGTCAGCGTGCCCCCGTGGGGCATGGCGTCCCGGGCGTTGGCAGCCAGGCTCACGAGCACCTGGCGAAGCTGCTCCGGGTCGGCCCGCACCGGGGGCAGGCCAGGGCGGACCTTGACCTGGAGCCGGACCTTCTCCCCGAGGCTGTTTCGCAGGAGCGCTGCCGTGTCCTCCACGAGGCGGTTCACGTCGAGCCGGCGCTTTACCAGGACCTGGCGCTGGCTGAAGGCGAGGATCCGCCGGGTCAGGGCGCCGCCTCGCTCGGCAGCCTCAACGATGGTCCGGAGCCGCGGGGTCACGGGGTGGTCGGGCTCGAGGCGACGGAGCCCCATCTCCGCAGCGGCCAGAACCGCGGCCAGGAGGTTGTTGAACTCGTGGGCAACGCCGGCCGCGAGCTGGCCCACCGCCTCGAGCCGCTGTGCCCGCAGGAGCTGCTCCTGCAGGGCCCGGTTCCGCTCCTCGGCCCGGCGGTGAGCCTCAATCTCCCGCTCCAGCTCCAGGTTGGCGTCCTCCAGGCGACGGTGGGACTCCTCCAGGTGGTCGAGCATGCGGCCCAAGGCCTCCGCCACCCGGGCCACCTCCCCCGTGCCCCTCACCACGGGCCGATGGCCCCACTCTCCCCGGGCCACGGCCTCGGCCACCTCGGTCAGGCCTTCTAAAGGCCTCATCACCCGGGCGACGAAGAAAATGGCCAGGAGCCCCGCGCCGAGGACCACGATCCCGGCCAGGCCCACGGTTTGAGAGGTCAGCGTCTGCGCCGCCACTTCCACGGGGCCGGCGTCGAGCCCCACGTGCACCACGGCGAGCCCGTCGAGCACCGGCGCGGCCGCATGGAGCACCGGGCCCTCAGGCGTCATCAGCCTGAGGATGCCCTCGGTAGGAGCTGCCGATCGAAGGCCCTCCGGGACCCCCCGCTCGAAGGTGTGGGCCAGCACCCGGCCGTCCTGCTCCAGGTAAACATACCGGACGCCCGGCTCCTTCTCCTTGGCCTCCGCCAGGACCATGCCCAGCTGGAACCGGTTCTCGGTCAACACCGGGTCGGCCACCTCACGGGCAAGATGGCGGGCCACAACCAGGGCTCGCAGCTCCAACTCCCGCTCGAACGCCCTGCGCACCGATAGGGCAGAGAGCCCCACCCAGGCCACCCCCACGACCGCCACAAGGCCCACGGCCGCTAACTCCAGGCGGTGCCGGAGCCTCACCGGCCCGCCTCCTGCCGGGCCTCGAGCCAGGCCCGCATGGCTCGGATGCTGTCGTAGGCTCGATCGTCGCCGGTTACGAACCGGTCCACGCCCATCCCAGCCAGGATCCGGCGGCCCTCAGGATCCTCGTGGGCACCGAGCAGGGCGTCACGTACCCGGCGGACGAGCTCTGGATCGGCCCCCCGTCGAACCACCACCGGCGGAATGCCATAAGAGGGCGACCGCCAGATCACCCGGCACCGGGCCGCCGTCTCGGGCTCCCGCCGGGCGAGGTAGTGCCAGATCAGGCTATCCACGGCCGCTCCGTCCACCAGCCCTCGGGCCACAGCACGGATCGAGGCGTCGTGGGCGTGGGTGTACACCACCTCGCCGAAGAACGACTCCGGCGTCTCCCCGCGCTGGGCCAGCTCGTACGTGGGGACCAGACACCCGGTGTTCGAGAGCGGATCCGTGAAGGCGAACCGTTTGCCCCGCAGATCCTCCAGGGTCTTCGCGGCGCTGTCCTTGGGAACCACAACATAGGAGTGGTAGACCGTCTTTCCGTCCACCATGGGAACCACGAGGATCTCCACCCCGAACTCGTCGTGGGCCTCCACGTAAGGACGACCACACACGAAGGCTATGTCGACCTGACCGGTTCTCAGGAGCTCATTGGTCTCGGCGTAGGTGCCCCGGTCCACGAGCTCCACGTGTCGCCCTACCCGGTCGGCCAAGTAGTCGGCGAGGCGCCGATAATAGGCGTACCCCTCCCTCGGGGTAATCACGGAACCCAAGGCGATCCGGACCGCAGACCCCGGAGTGGGAGGAGGGGACGGACCGGGCCTTACCGCCGGCTGGACCGAAAGGTCCACGAACGGCTCATCGCCCCCGGAGCAGGCGACGAGGGCCACCGACAGAAAAAGAAAACCGTAGGCGGCCCGCAACGCGCTAGGGAACATCATCACCCCCTTCTGAGGGTTGCGAGCAGGTCTCGGCGGGGCCCGTCCTCTAAACGGATGACCCCAGGGGCTCTCGACCCATCAGGCCCCAACCGACCGGTCGGCCGCCCGCGCCGCCTCTGCCAGGGCCTCCCGCAGCCCTGGCGTGGGCACGAACGCGCACCCCTCGGCTGGGCTCACCCGCCAGCCCCTGCGCTCCCGCACGATCTCGATCCAAAGCTGCTGGTCCAGGTTCGGCTCCACCACCACCACCCGCACCATGGCCCGCTGCCGCGCGGGGTCGTACATCACCTCCTTGAACGCCACCGTGGTCTCGCCTCGCACGGTCCGGGGCTCGAACCGTCCCGGGTCGAACCCCCTCACCGGATACCGGATCACCTCCACCTCCTCGGGCACCGGCACCCCGGGGTGCCGCACCTTGACCAGCCGGATCTCGTGGAAACGCTCCTGGCCGCCCTCGACCCACTTCTCCTCGAACCGGGTCTCGAGCCCCGGCCGGATCTCCCGGCGCTCGGCCCGCAGGGGCCCGCCCCGGGCCTGCTCGCAGATCCAGTCCGCGTAGGGCCCGTGGTCCGTAACCAGGACCGCCTCGCCCCCGTCCCGCAGCCGGGACGCGACCAGCTCCTGGAACGCCCTTCCGAACAGCCTGCGGCCCTCGTGCCGGTCTTTGGGCCAGGGGTCCATGAACAGGGCCACCACCCGGTCCACCGACCGCGTCGGGGCCACCCGGTGGAACACGAACCGGGCGTCGGCCAACGTGCCCCGAACGTTCCGGCACCCCGCGCGGCCCGCGCGCTCCAACGCTCGGGCCAGCCGGCCCCACTGGAGCTCCAGGCCCAGGTAGTTCCGGTCCGGATGGGCGGCCGCCTCCCGGACCAGGCGCTCCCCCGTGCCCGGACCGATCTCGATCTCCACCGGGCCGACTCGACCGAACAGGTCCGACCAGGCCTGGGGACGGTCCAACCGCCACCACGGCACGAAGCCCTGGGGCACCGGAAAGAACGTGCGACGGCTGCCCCCCACCTACCCCGCCCCTTTCAGGTCCTGGAGCACCCGCTCGGCGTGGCCCCTGGCCCTCACCTTGGGGTACACCCGCTCCACCCGGCCGTCGGGGCCCACCACCAGGGTGGTCCGCAGCACCCCCATCGTGGTCTTGCCGCAGGCCTTCTTCTCCCCCCACGCCCCGCAGGCCTCGTGGAACGAGTGGTCCGGATCGGAGAGCAGGGGGAAGGTGAGACCGTGCCTCTCGCGAAACCGAGCGTGGCTCTTGAGAGTGTCCCGGGAGATCCCAATCACCCGGGCCCCCAGCTTCTCGAACTCTCCGAGGCGTTCCTGGAACTCCAGGGTCTCGGCCGTTCACCCGGAGGTGTTGTCTTTGGGGTAGAAGAACAGGACCGCCTGGCTCCCCCGCAGGCTCTCCAAGTTCAGGGGCTCGCCTGTGTCGCTCTCAAGGGAGAACGGGGGCAGGGGATCGCCGGGCCGAAGCATCTCTCGACTCCTTTGGAACGGGTCGCGAAGGGGTGCGTTAGGATACCGCAAGCGTCCTCTTCGCCCAAAACGCTTGTGGCGCCGGGGGTGGCCGTGGTAGAGGATGCGACGCTCGCCTCCTCAGACTTTGGTACAGGATCGCGAATGCGCAGTTACGAAACCCGCTACCGAGACCTCACCCCCTGCTCCGCCGGACTCGACCGCCGGGCCCGGGGCCTGATGCCCGGCGGTATCAGCCACAACCTGCGAAGGTTCGATCCCTATCCCCTTTACGCGGACCGGGCCAGGGGAGCGCGGGTGTTCGATGCAGACGGCAACGCCTACCTGGACCTGTGGATGGGCCACTACGCCCTCGTGCTCGGACACGCCTTCGCGCCCGTGCGCCGGGCCGTCGAGGAGGCGCTTGCAGGCGGATGGCACTTCGGCATGCCGGTGGAGGCCGAGGTGGAGCTGGCCGAGCGGCTGCGGGCCGCCGTGCCCGCCATGGAGAGGATGCGGTTCTGCACCAGCGGCACCGAGGCCACCATGTACGCGGTGCGCCTGGCCCGGGGGTTCACCCGGAAGCCCTGGGTGCTCAAGGCGGCCGGGGGGTGGCACGGCGCCAGCACCGACCTGTCGTTCGCCGTGAAGCCGCCGTTCCGGGGCGCCGAGGGCCCGGGCCTGCTGCCGCCCCGGGAGCAGGGGGTGGACCTGATCGCGTTCAACGACGTGGAGGCCACCGAGCGGGTCGTGGAGGCCCACCGGGGAGGGATCGCCGGCATCATCGTGGAGCCCATGCTGGGCTCGGGCGGGTTCCTGCCGGCCGACCCGGCTTACCTGCGATACCTGCGGGAGGTGTGCGACCGCGAAGGGGCGGTGCTCATCTTCGACGAGATCATCACCGGGTTCCGGTTCCGATACGGAACCCTGGCCGACGCCTACGGGGTCCGACCCGATCTGAGCACCCTGGGTAAGATCGTGGGCGGGGGGTTCCCCCTGGGCGTGTACGGAGGCCGACGCGAGGTCATGGACGCGGCCGACCCCCTCCAGGCCAAGGCCCCGGACCGGCCGGTGCTGGTGGGCGGGGGCACCTTCAGCTGCCACCCCGTGACCCTGGCCGCGGCCCTGGCCACCCTCGAGGCCCTGGAGGCGTCCCGAGCCGAGCTGTACCCGGCCCTGGAGGCCCGGGGCGAACGCCTGCGCAGAGGGGTCGAGGAGCGGCTCGCGGCGGCCGGGGTGCCGGCCGCCTGCACCGGCCGGGGGAGCCTGTTCATGACCCATCTGCTGCGGGGCGGCGACCGGAACCTGCGCACGCCGGCCGACCTGGCGGCCAAGACTTTCTCGGCCGCCAAAGACCGGGAGCTTCGGCTCGCGCTCCTCGCCCACGGGGTGTTCGCCGTGCACGGCGGGGGGGCGCTCTCGGCCGCCCACGGCGAGCCCGAACTCCAAGCCCTGCTCGAAGCCTATGCCCACGCGGCCGAGGACCTGGCCCGGGAGGGGTTCGAGCCCGCATGAGGCGCGCCAGCGCGTGCCTTCTCACCCCCCAGTTCTCCGCTCCACCCGCCGGAACCCGCCGGCCTCCAGCACCTGGATCCCGGGCTCCAGCGCCGCGTCCAGCAGAAGGTTCAGGCCCAGGTTGTCCGAGGCGATGTGGCCGGCCAGCACCACGTTGAGGTGGTGCTTCTTGGCCTCCTCCACGTGCTCCTTGGAGAGGTGCATGCCCACGACGGTGGACACCTCGGTGGCCTGGGCGAACTTCTGGTACATCTCTTTGGCGCCCTCGGTGCCGCCGGTCATGTCCACGAAAATCTTGCCGGCCCGCGCCTTCTTGTCGCCGGCCACGATCACCGGGCCGGCCTGACCCCGGCGGGCCTCCTGGTACTCGGGGATGGCGTGGAGCAGGTCGAGCACGTCGCCCAGGGTGCGGGGCTGCTCCCGGTCGAACAGCCGGGTCAGGAACGTGGCCACGCAGTTGTCGGCCGGGGTGTGCACGCACACCAGGGGCACGTCCAGGAGCCGGGCCGCGTCCACCGCGCGCTGGTGGTTCACGGGCTGGATCCGCTCCGACACCTCCCGCAGCCGGGGTCCCAGGATCCCCTCGGCCTGTCCCACGGGCACCCCCAGCCCGGCGTGGATGCCGGCCTGGATCCGCATGACCTCGGGAAGCTGAGCCAGCGCGTGGCCCCGGGGATGGTGGGCCGCCACGGCGTCCACCGGCCGGCCCCTCTCCCGGAGCCGGTCGGCCAGCAGGATCTCGTCGCCCTCCACGTCCACGGCCACCATCACGGCCCGTAGCTCGGTGACGGGGTCGCCGTGGAGGATCCGGGTGTCGGCATAGGGGTTTTCGAGGCGCTCCCGGTCAAAGAACTCCCGGTCCTTCTCCGGAAGCTCCTCCCACTCCTCGGCCGCGGCCCTGAGGTCGGCCTCGGCCGCGGCCCGGCCCCGGGGGTCCTGGTCCATCCCCTTCTCCACGGCCCTGCGGTACAGGTCTGCGAGCGTCATGGGTTCGTCCCTCCGCGTAACGGGTTCGGCGAGAAGCTCGCCGCCAGTATGCCTGGTCCGGCACCTCGGACAAAAGGCCCCATCCGGGTGGGTTTCTTGACCGACCCTGGGGCGTCTCCTAGAATTTGGGCTTTCGGCCCGCTGGGCAGCCGGGCGGCTTGGCTGCCCCTGGCTCCTGGCCTTGGTGGCCCATCCCTGCGCGGGTGCGGCGTCCGGATCTGTAGCGGCGCCCCTGCCCGGGCCTTGCGGCCCGGGTCGTGACCGCAGGGCCGGTCCTACTCGCAGGGGCCTGATTCCAAATTGCGTTCAAACCAAGATCCTTACGAGGAGCCGGAGCAAGGGGCCTGGTTCCGGCCGTGCGTGAGTGCAGCATCCGACTTACGCCGCACCCGGCACTCAGCCCTATGCTCCTTGGACACTGGAAAAACGAACGTTGACAAGGCATGTTCGGGCTTGTCGCGAGGCAAACATCGGCTGAGTGCCGGGTGCAGCGACTGTAGGAGCCACGCCCGGCGCTCCACCAGGCCCCTTGCCCCGCCGGTTCAAGGGTCTGATGGCTTTGAACGCAACTTGGTATGAGGGGGCTTTCGAGGGTTTCTCTGTCGGGCGCGGGGTTTCGCGCCCCTTCCGGGAGCGGCTCCATGCGCATCGTGCTCGCCCTCCTTCTCTCGATCCTTCTCGCCGCTCCGGCCGGGGCAACGGACCGGATCCGGGTGGTCACCACCCTGCCCGACCTAGCCGACTGGGTGCGGGAGATCGGGGGCGACCGGGTGGAGGTCCGCTCCCTGCTCACGGGCCTCGAGACCCCCCACACCTACGAGCCCCGGGTGTCCGATGTGAAGGCCGTGGCCGGGAGCCGGGTGCTCGTCATGGTGGGCCTGGGGCTCGAGGCGTGGGTGGAGGGGCTGGTGCAGAACGCGCGGAACAGCGAGCTGATCAGGGTAGAGGCAGCCCGGGGGGTGCCGACCATCCAAGGGGACGACCACGACGGCGGACCGGGCAACCCCCACGTCTGGCTCGATCCGGCCCGGGCCGAGACCATGTGCCGAAACATCGCCCGGGCCCTCGAGAGGGCCGACCCGTTCGCCGGCGATTACTACGAGGTCCGCCTCCAGGCCTACCGGGCCCGGCTCCGGCAGACCGCCGACCGCATCCGGGCCCGGGTGGCGGGCCTTCCGGACCGGCGGTTCCTGGCCTACCACCCGGCCTGGCCCTACTTTGCCGAGGGGCTGGGGTTCGAGCTGGTGGGCACGGTGGTCGAGCAGCCGGGCCGTCAGCCCTCGGCCCGGGCCCTGGCAAGGCTGATCAATCGGATCCGCTCCGAAGGCATCCGGGTGCTCGTGACCGAGCCCCAGCTTCCCTCCAAGATCCCGGAGCTCCTCCACCAGGAGACCGGGATCCGGGTGGTCACGCTGAGCCCGTTGCTCGGGGCCTCGCCCGTCCAAACCTACCTGGAGCTCCTGGAGCACAACGCCCAGGCCCTGATCGAGGCGCTCTCCGAGGAGCCGCCGTGACCCAACTGCCCTCGGCCCCGCCCCCCGCCGTCCGGTTCGAAGGGGTGACCGTGGCCTACGACGGCTCGCCTGCCCTGGAGGAGGTCACCCTGGAGATCCCCGCCGGCGCCCTGGTGGGCGTGATCGGGCCCAACGGGTCGGGCAAGACCACGTTCCTCAAGGCGATCCTCGGCCTCGTCCCCCCGGTCCAGGGACGGATCTTCGTGGGCGAGGAGTGCTGCCATCACCTCAAGCGCATCCGCCGGGAGATCGGGTACGTGCCCCAGGCCTCCCGGGTGGACCCCCACGCCCCGTTCCGGGTCCTGGACGTGGTGCTGATGGGCCTCTACCCGGGGCTCGGGCCCCTGCGCCGGCCGGGCCGGGAGGGGCGGCGCAAGGCCCTGGCCGTTCTGGAGGCGGTGGGCATGGAGGGGTTCGCCCTTCGGCCGGCTGGCCGGCTCTCGGGCGGGCAGCTCCAGCGGGTAGCCATCGCCCGGGCCCTGGTGCGCGACCCCCGCATTCTGCTCCTGGACGAGCCGTTCACGGGCCTCGACGTCCGGAGCCAGCACGCCGTCCTGGACCTGGTGGTCCGCACCCACCGGGGCCGGGGTCTGACCACGATCCTCGTGACCCACGACGTGAACCTGGTGTACCCCCACCTGGACCGGGTACTCGCGCTGAACCGCAGGGTGTACGCCTACGGCCCGCCGCAAGAGGCCCTGGTGCGGGAGACGCTGGAGCGCATGTACGGCGCCGAGGTGCAGGTGCACGAGGCCGAGGGCCGACCGTTCGTGTTCGCCGGGGACCACCACCATGGGTGAGATGTTCTCCTACGCCTTCGTCCAGCGGGCCCTGCTGGCGAGCCTGCTGGTGGGCACGGCCTGCTCCCTGGTGGGGGTGTTCGTGGTGCTCCGGGGCCTGGCGTTCATCGGCGCGGGCATCGCCCATGCCGCGTTCGGCGGGGTGGCCCTGGGGTTCCTGCTGGGCTGGAACCCGCTCGTGACGGCCGTGGGGTTCTGCGCGGCCACGGCCGGCGCCATCCACGCCACCAGCCAGGCGGGCCGGATCCGCATGGACGCCTCGATCGGCATCTTCTACGCCCTGACCATGGCCCTGGGCATCCTGTTCGTGGGCCTGATGAAGACCTACGACGCCCGGCTCTACGGGTACCTGTTCGGCAACATCCTGTCGGTCACGACCACGGACCTCAGGATCATCTCTGCCCTGACCGCGGTGGTGGCCGCTGTCGTGGCCGTGTTCTTCAAGGAGTTTCAGCTCTTGTCGTTCGACCCCGAGGTGGCCGAGGCCCTGGGGCTGCCGGCCGGGCGGTACTCGTTCGTGATGCTCCTGCTGGTGAGCCTGACCATCGTGCTCAGCCTGGACGCGGTGGGCATTCTGCTGGTGTTCGCCCTAATCGTGACCCCGGCCTCGGCCGCTTACCAGCTCACCTACGACTACCGGGCCCTGTTCGGGCTGTCGATCCTGTTCGGCAACCTGTCCTGCTTCCTGGGGCTGGTGCTCTCGTACGGGCTCGACGTGCCCAGCGGGGCCACCATCGTGCTCACCGCCACGGGGCTCTTTTTCGTGTGCCTGGCCCTGTCGCCCAAACGCCGGGGAGGACGCCCATGACCCTCACCGACCGCGCCTGGTCCGAGCTTCAAAGGATCTTCCCCCCCGACCGGGTCAGCCGGGGCCCGTCGGTGCTGGACCTTCACAGCCGGGACGAGTCGTTCCACGAGCCCTGCCGGCCCGAGGCCGTGGCTTGGCCCACCACCACCGACGAGGTGCGCCGCGCCGTGGTGTGGGCCGGGGAGCACGGGGTGCCCGTGACCCCCCGGGGCGCCGGCACCAGCATCGAGGGCAACCCCATCCCGGTCCGGGGCGGCCTGGTGCTCGACCTCACCCAGATGAGCCGGATCCTGGAGGTGCGGCCCGAGGACTTCCTGGTCACGGTGGAGCCGGGGGTGCTCTACACCGACCTGAACGTGGAGCTGAACCGGCGGCGCACCGGTCTTTTCTTCCCCCCGGACCCGGGGGCCGCGGCCAGCGTGGGCGGCATGGTGGCCAACAACGCCTCGGGCATCCGCACCGTGCGCTACGGGCCCACCCGCCGGTTCGTGAAGCGCCTGGAGGTGGTGCTGGCCGACGGCCGGGTGGTGGAGGTCGGGACGCTCGCACCCAAGACCTCGTCGGGGCTCGACCTGGTGGGCCTGCTCGTGGGCAGCGAGGGCACCCTGGGGGTGTTCACCCGGATCGTGCTGGAGCTCGCGCCCCTGCCGCCCGAGGTGCTCACGGCCCTGGTCCCGTTCGCGGACGCCGAGCCGGCCACCCGGGCCGTGGCCCAGATCATGGGCTCGGGCCTGGGGGTGGCGGCCTGCGAGTTCCTGGACCTCCACACCGTGCGGGTGGTGGAGAGAGCCGGCCGGCTGGGCCTGCCGGACCGGCCGCTTCTGTTCCTGGAGTTCCACGGCACGAGCCGCCCGGGGCTGGAGGCCGACGCCCGGCTCGTGGAGGAGATCTGTCGGGCCGAGGGCGCCGAGTCGTTCGAGGCCGGCGTGGGTGCCGACGAGCGCGCCCGGCTGTGGGAGGCCCGCCACCGGGCCTACCGGACGATCCGCGAGGCCCACGTGGGCGAGGGCATCCTGATCGTGGACGCGGCCGTGCCCCGGAGCCAGTACCCCGAGCTGGCGGCCCGGGCCCGGCAGATCCTGGACCGCCGGGGGCTCACGGGATACATCTTCGGCCACGCCGGCGACGGGAACCTACACTGCCTGATCCTGGGCCGGCTGGGGGACGAGGCGCTGTGGGCCTCGATCCACGAGGCCAACGCCGAGATCGTGGAGACCGCTCTGGCCCTGGGGGGCACGGCCACGGGCGAGCACGGGGTCGGCCTGGGCAAGCGCCGGTTCCAGCGCCGGGAGCACGGCGCCGGCCTCGACCTGATGGCGGAGGTGAAGCGGCTGCTGGATCCCACAGGGATCCTGAACCCCGGCAAGATCTTCCCCGGGGACTGATACCGGGGTTCGTTCCCCCTGGGACGAATGCGCACGGCCGGGGCGGGTGGAGGCCCCTGACCGTGGACCCACGGCCCGTCGACCGCAGAGACAAGGACAACCATGGACCCGTTGAAGGCCCTGCTGGGCACCCACCTGTTCGACCTCGTGCCGGAGCCGGTGTTCGCCCTGAGCCCCGAGGCCCGGTTCCTTATGGTGAACCAGGCCGCGGTGCGCTACCTGGGCCGGCCGGCCGGGGAGATCGTGGGCCGGGAGGTGGGGGAGCTGTTCCCCCCCGAGCAGGCGGCCCGGCAACGGGAGGTGATCGGCCGGGTGTTGGCCACGGGCGAGCCCTTTCTCGAGGAACGGGAGACCCCCATCGGCTCGCAGACCTTCGTGTTCCAGTACGCCGTGTGCCGGGTCGACGACCCCGAGGGCGGCCCGCTGGGGGTGCTGGGCATGGTCCGGGACGTCACGGCCCTGGTGCGGCTGGAGCGCTGTTACGCCGAGCTCTATGAGCGGGCCACGGACGCCCTGTTCGGGGTCGACCGGGAGGGAAGGATCCGGGTGATCAACCGGGAGGCCGAGACACTCTCCGGGTACCGCCGGGACGAGGTGGAGAGCTTCCACTTCTCCAAGATGGTCCCCCCGGACGAGGCCCGGCGGCTGCGGCGGTACTTCGAGGCCCGGGTGCGGGGCGAGGACGCACCCACCCAGTACGAGGTCCGGTTCGTCCACAAGAGCGGGGAGGAGCGGTGGGCCGAGGTGCGGATCTCTCGGGAGACCTCGTCGGTGGGGGCGTTCCAGGCCTCGGTGCGTGACATCACGGAGCGCAAGAAGCTCGAGGCCCTCCGCCGGGAGTTCCTGCACCTGGTCGGCCACGACATCAAGACCCCCCTGACCGTGATCCAGGGCTTCGCCGGCGCCCTGCGCTCGGGCCTGTACGGAGAGCTGCCCGAGCCCCAGCGGCAGTGCATCGAGCAGATCCTCGACGCCAGCCGGCGGGTGGCCTCGATGGTGGAGCGGTTCCTCCTGGCCGAGCGCCTGGCCCAGGAGGGCGCCTGGGAGGCGAAGGCAGGCCCTGTGGCCCCCGTGTTCGAGGCCGTGGTTCGGGCGCTGGCCCCTGCGGCGCGGGACCGGGGCATCCGCTTGGAGATCGGGTCGCTCGTGCCGCCGGACGCCCGGGTGCCCGACGCCGAGGGGTTCCGCCACCTGGTCGAGAACCTGGTGTCCAACGCGGTCAAGTTCACTCCAGGCGGCGGTCGGGTGGAGGCACGGCTGGAGGCCGATGGGGGCGGGGTGAGCCTGGTGGTGAGCGATACCGGCCGGGGCATCCCGGCCCAGGATCGGGAGCGGCTGTTCGAGCGGTTCTTCCGAGCCTCCAACGCCGGCGGGACGGCCGGCTCCGGTCTGGGGCTCCACATCGTCAAGCTCCTGGTGGACCGGGCCGGCGGCCGGCTCGAGGTGGAGAGCGAGGAGGGAAGGGGAACCACGTTCCGGGTGTGGGTGCCGGGAGCGAACGACCCTGGCAAGCCCCAGGGTCCCTGAGCCCCTGTTTCAACCGAGCGTTTGACGCCGCGCGGCCCCTCCCGCCATACTTCACCGTCGATCCGAAACCTTGACAGCTAATACCAAGTTGCATCCAAAGACATTGGATCCCTGAGCAGAGGGGCAAGGGACCTGTCGGAGAGCCGGGCGCGGCTCCCTAGCTCGCCGCGCAGCGCCTCTGACGATCGGACCGCGAAATGGTTCGGATTCCAGCGAGTTGTCATGAAACCGCCTCTTCGGTTTCGTGCCTGCGCGGCGAATCTCAATGCCCGGCTTCGCGCCCGGCCAGAGGCAGGTTCCTTGCCCCGCCCCACGAAAACTCTCAGTTTGAACGCAACTCGGTATAAGGAGAACACCCGTGTCCGACGAGATCGTTCGCAAGACGGCCGAGACCGCGAAGCTCTACTTCGAGGGGGTGGAGGGGGAGCGGCCCTACGACCTGTGGAAGGGCTTCGACAAAGGCCTGGCCCGGGATCTGTCGCTGTTCATCACGGGCCAGATGTACGCCCGGGAGAGAATCCCCCACCCCGTGCGCCAGATGATCACCGTGGCCGCTCTCACGGTGCTGGAGAAGACCGAGGAGCTGGAGCTCCACCTCCAGGCCGCCCTCAACGTGGGGTGCAAGCCCCGGGAGCTCGCGGAGGTGATCTTCCAGACCGCCGTGTACGGCGGGGTGCCGGCCATGAACCAGGGGCTCAAGGCCCTGCGCCGGGTGCTCCAGGCCCGGGGCCAGTGGCCCATCCCCGACGAGGGCTGAGCCCGTGGCCCGGGCCCGCCGGAAGCCCGCGCAGGCCACGGCCGAGCCCCGGCCCGGATCGGCCGTGCTCAACAAAGTGAAGCTGGCCGTGGCCATGGGGCTCATCGGCCTCCTGGCCGTGTTCGGGGTGCGCAGCCTCGCCCCCCGGTTCGTGGGGCTGGCGCTGCTGGCCATGGCGGTGGGCGTGCTCTCGGCCCTGACCACGGCCGGCCCCACCTACGACGCCACCTGCCCCGCCTGCGGCCGCAGGTTCGCCTTCACCCGGGCCCTGGGCATGCGGACCCTGCGCTGCCGCCTGTGCGGCCGCCGGCTGCGGCTGGAGAGGCGGGACGGCGGCCTGCGCCTGTCCGCTTACGCGAAGAAGCTGGGAAGCTAGAAAGCTGGAAGGCTAGAAAGCTATTAACCCGGCGGATAAACAGGCGCTAACGCTCCCTGCTCGGAGGGGCAAGGGACCTGCCGGAGAGCCGGGCGCGGCCCCTTCGCTCGCCGCGCAGCGCGTCCGACGCTCGGATCGAGAATAGGGTTCGGATTCCACCGAGTTGTCATGAAACCAGCTCTTCGGTCCCGTGCCTGCGCGGCGAATCTCATGCCCGGCTTCGCGCCCGGCCGGAGGCAGGTCCCTTGTCCCGCCCTCCGAGGTGCCGCGCCTATTTTGCCGCCAGGTTAATAAAACCCCTCCCTCGTCTCCTGGGGGCTTCCAGTAATTGGCCCGCCCGCAGGCTCGGAGACAGGGGGTCTGCTGGAGCAGCACTAGGCGCGGCTCCCCTGTTCGCCGCGCGACGTCTGTACTTGTCCAAGGGCTTTTCGCCTTTCGCCTTCTAGCTTTCCAGCCTGCTAGCCTCCCAGCGGGCCGAAGGCCCAAGGTCACCCCGCCGGCCAGACCCGTTCGCCCGTGGCCACGTCGAACCCCACGAGCTCCCTTGGGCTCAGGTACAGGAGAACGCCCTCCCCCGGTTGCTCCCGGGCCTCCGGCGGGCGCTCCACCGTGATCCGCTGCCCTCCCGCGTCCAGGTGGAGCAGGACGGCCCCGCCCAGGTACTCGCGCTCCTCGACCCGGGCCCGCAGGGGACCCAGGCCCGGTCCGCTTCCGAGCCGGGCCGAGTGGGGCCGGAAGCCCAGCTCCAGGGGGCCGGGGGGCGGGGGCCCGACCCCGCACCCCGCGGGCCACGGCAGGGCCTGGTCCCCCACGTGGAGCACGGCCCCGTCTCCGGTACGCTCCACGTGGATCCTCAGCAGGTTCATGGGCGGCGAGCCCACGAACCCGGCCACGAACCGGTTGGCCGGAAGCTCGTAGACCTGGCGGGGTGTGCCCACCTGCTGGAGGCGCCCCTGCCGGAGCACGGCCACCCGGTCCCCCAGGGTCATGGCCTCCACCTGGTCGTGGGTCACGTACACCGTGGTCGTGCCGAGCCGCTGCTGGAGCCGGCGGATCTCGGAGCGCATCTCCACCCGGAGCCGCGCATCCAGGTTCGACAGGGGCTCGTCCATGAGGAACGCCCTAGGCCGGCGCACGATGGCCCGGCCCAGGGCCACCCGCTGGCGCTGTCCGCCCGAGAGCTCCCGGGGCCGGCGGCCGAGCAGCTCCCCGATGCCCAGCAGGGCGGCGACCTCCCGGACCCTGGCCTCCTCCTCCTCCCGGGAAACCTTGCGCACCCGCAGGGGGAACGCCAGGTTCTCGGCCACGGTCTTGTGGGGGTACAGGGCGTAGGTCTGGAACACGAAGGCCAGGTCCCGGTCGCCGGGCTCCACGCCGTCGACCCGCCGGCCGCCGATCCACACGCCCCCGGAGGTGGGCGCCTCCAGCCCGGCCACGATCCGCAGCGCCGTGGACTTGCCGCACCCCGAGGGGCCGAGGAGCACCAGCAGCTCCCCTTCGCGCACCCGCAGCGTGAGCTCCCGCAGGGCCTCCACCCGGCCGAACCGCTTGGTCACCCGGTCCAGGAAGATCTCGGCCACCCTCAGGCCCCCTTGACCCCGCCGGCCGTGAGACCGGCCACGAGCCGGCGCTGGAACACCAGGAACAGCGCCAGGACCGGCGCGGTCATGAGCACCGAGGCGGCCATGACCCGGTCCCAGGCCGTGTGGTACGAGCTGAACAGGTGGTACAGCCCCTTGGCCAGGGTAAACCTCTCGGGCGAGTCCAGAAGGATGTAGGCCAGCAGGAACTCGTTCCACGCGATCAGAAAGGTGTACACGCCCACCCCGGTCAGAGCCGGAGCCGACAGCGGCAGCACCACCCGCACCAGCACCCCCGCCCGGGAGCAGCCGTCCACCCGGGCCGCCTCCTCCAGCTCGGGCGGGAGCGCCCGGAAGTAGTTGGCCAGCATATAGAGCGACACGGGCAGAGTCTGGGCCAGGTAGGCCACCACGAGCCCGGCCAGGGAGTCCCGAAGCCCGAGCCGCGTAAGCAGGACGAACAGGGGCACCACCAGGAGGATGGGGGGGACGAGGTAGATCAGCCCCAGGACCATGCTGGTCCACCGCCGGCCCCGGAACCGGAGCCGAGCCAGGGCGTAGGCCCCCGGTGCCGCGATCGCGAGGTCCAGCGCCACCGTGGTCCCGGCCACCACGAGGCTGTTGGCCAGGTACCGCAGGAACCCCTGGGTGAACAGCACGTCCCGGTACGCCACCAGCGTGGGGTACCGAGGCCAGAGCCGGGGCGGCAGCGCGAAAAGCTCCGAAAACGTCTTGGTGGACGACAGGGCCATCCAGTAGAACGGGAGCGCCACCGCGGCCGTCAGGAGCGCGAGCACGGCTGCGGTGCCCAGGGCCGGGCGCCTCACGGGAGCCACCTCCGGCACAGGGGGATGCCGGCCCCGAGCAGCAGGGCGAGGAGCAGGGCGCTTCCGGCCGCGGCCGTGCCGAAGTCGTGGAGCCGGAACGCGGTGTCGTAGATCCACAGGGGCACGATCCGGGTGCCGGCCGCGCCCCCGGTCAGCAGGAACACGTCGTCGAACTTGTTGACGGTCCACAGGAACCGCACGGCGAACACCAGGGCCAGCATGCCCCGGAGCTCCGGCCAGGTCACGTGCCGGAACCGCTGCCACGGCCCGGCGCCGTCGACCCGGGCGGCCTCATAGAGCTCCGGCGGCACGGCCTGGAGCCGCGCCAGGACGAACAGCATGGCGAACGGGAAGTAGCGCCAGCCCTCGAACGCCACCACCGTGGCGAACGCCAGGGGCTCGGTGGAGAGCCAGGCCACGGGGCCCTCCACGGCCCCCGCCCGCTGGAGCGCCCAGTTGACCGCTCCGTACACGGGGTCGAGGAGCCACCGCCACACGAACGCCACCGACACGGCCGGAGCCACGTAGGGAAACAGGAACAGGGCCCGGAACACCCCCCGGCCCCGGAAGGGCCGGTTCACGGCCAGGGCCGCGGCCAGCCCGAGGCCCACCGACAGGGCGACCCCGGCCAGGGCGTACGCCACGGTCACGGCCACCGCCCGCCACAGCTCCGGCTCGGTCACGGCACGGACGTAGTTGGCCAGCCCGGCAAACGGGGCCGGTCCGCCCAGGGTGCCGAGCCGGACCTCGTGGAGGCTGGTCCATAGGTTGTAGACCAGGGGAAACGCGACCACCCCCACCACCGAGACCAGGGGCAGGGCCAGCAGGGCCCAGGCCAGCCGCTCCTCGGCCCGCCGAAGGGCCTCGGCCGGATGGGGGTCGGCGCCCGCGGGCCTCATCGCCGGGCCGCCAGGTCCGCCACCTTGGCCCGGAGCCAGCCCAGGGCCTGCTCCGGCGGCTCCCGGTCGTCAAGCAGGCGGCCGATCATCTCGGGCACCCGCTTCGAGGCGTACACGTCCCCGATGAGCCGGGCCCCCCCGGGCTTTCCGAACCCCCATCGCGCCAGCCGGGTGAACCCCTCGGCCAGGGCGTCGGGCAGCCCCGGGTCGTAGGGCCCGAACAGGGCCTGGTCGCGCCAGCGGGCCAGGGCCCGGCGCCGCACCGGCATCTTGCCGCCGGGGGCCATGGCGAGCCAGTCCGGGTAGCCGGGGCCCAGTAGGAAGGCCACCCACTCCTTGGCCTCCGGCCGGGCCCCGGCCAGCAGGCCCAGGGCGTACACCTCGCCGTAGGCGGCCGGCCGACCCGCCGGCCCCCGGATGGCGGCCACGAACCCGGTGCGGCGGGCCAGGTCGGGCACGGCCGGCCGGTGCTCGGCCACCAGCCCGGCGATGTCGTCGAGGATGTAGGGGGAGTAGAAGATCATGGCAGCCCGGCCCGTCAGGTAGTACTGCCGGGCCTCCCGCCAGTAGGTGTGGCCGGGGGCGGCGAACGCCGCGAGCTCCCGGTAGAACCGGAGGGCCTCGAGGAGCCGGGGACCGAGGGCCGGCCGGCCGACGTCGTCCAACAGGCGCGCCCCGGCCGCCAGGGCCAGGTGCTCGAACACCTGCTGGGTGTAGATCTGCTGGGGGTGGGTACCGAGCACGATCCCGAACCGGGGCACGGACGGGTCGTGGAGGGCCCGGGCCGCGCCGAGGATCCGGTCCCAGGTGTCCGGCGGGGGAAGCCCCTTCCCGGCGAACCAGTCCTTGCGGTACCAGATCCCCTGGACCCATCCGTCCAGGGGCACGGCCGCGTACCCGGAGCCCTGGGCGCGAACAAGCTCCAGGGGCCCCCGGTAGAACCCGTCCTCCCCCAGCTCCCGGATCACGGCGGTGGCGGCCGCGGCGTCCAGGAGGCCCTCTGCCGCGTACTGGCTGACCTGGGTCAGCCCCAGCTCCACCACGTCGGGGAGCCGAGCAGCCGCCCGGGCCGAGGCCAGCTTCTCGGGCAGAACGTTCTCGTCCACCGGCACGACCCGGACCTCCACCCCGGGACGAGTCTCCGAGAACCGGCGGGCCAGCACCTGCTGCACCTCCATCCGGTCCTGCTCCACCTCGGCCGTCCAGAACACCACCTGGGTGGCCTGGGGGGCGGGGCGACATCCCCCCAAAAGGACGAGCGCACCGATAAAGGCGAAAGCAGAGCAGGTCCGGTCCATTCCATGCACCTCCAGAAGGGGGGCGAACGCGCCGGAATGTACCTCGGCTCCCGAGGCCGTCAAACACCGCCCATCACGACGGCGCGGGAGGGGGAAGGGGCTCTTGGGCCACGGCAGCGCTAGCCCGCACTCTTCATGAAGCCTTCTACCGCAACCGCCGATTGCACGCCATCTCGGGGCGTGCTCGCGCCTCGGGGCTCGACGTACCGTCCCGTACGCCTGCACCCCTCGTGCGCTCGTGCTTGCCCGATCTGACGCACACTCGACAGTTTCGCGACGAACGCTCATAAAGAGTGCGGGCTAGGCCGTGGCCTTTTGGCGCCCCACGGGGCAGCTCGCCAGGCAGTTGAAGCAGAAGTACTGGAACCCGATGAACCCGGCCTGGTACAGGCGCCAGTAGTGGGGGTCGTGGAGCATGGCCTTGCGCTCGTCGGGGCCGACGCCACCGAACTTTTTCCAGAACCGGATGGCCCCGGCGATGCCGTAGGGCTGGGAGTTCTTGAGACACTTCCCGAGGTCGGTCCTGCCCTCCTCGTCCAGGGCGGAGGCGGGGCAGTTTTCCACGCACAGCCCACACCGGGTGCACAGCTCCTCCTCCACCGGCGGGTCGGGCGACAGCTCCGCTTCGGTCACCACGGCGGTGAAGATGACCCGGGTCCCGAACCGGGGGTGGATCACCAGGTTGTGCCGGCCGACCCGCCCGAGGCCCGCGGCCACGGCCGCGTGGCGAAGAGATAGCTCACCCACCGAACCCTTGGTCTCGAGGCTCATCTCCATGGGGTAGGAGACCGGCACCGTGGCGGCCCGGGTGCCGGTCTCCCGCTCGATGAACCGGGCCACTTTGTAGTTGCACGACCGAGAGAACTCCATGAGGTCGAGCCGGCCGTTCATGGCGATCTGGGGGCTCGGGCTCTCGCAGGTGGAGAGCTCCCGGTAGGTCAGAACCACGAGCGACCGAGCCCCGGGCAAGAGCTTCTCCAAGGGCGGGGACAGGGGGCTCCGGTAGTCGGCCGCCGCCGCAAACCCCACGTCGTCTACCCCGGCCTCCAGCGCGATCGTACGAATCTTCTCCTTCATGGTCTCTCCTCTCGGGCGGGCTCGCCGCGTGGGGGGACCCCGGCACCGTCGAGGTCCATTTTCTAGCATTCAAAGTATTTGAGCCCCTCACGGCCGGTGCGGCCCTCCCGCACCGGCCGCACCCCACCTAACTACTCCGGTGACTCGATCGACGCGCTTGGGGGCGTGGGGCCTGCTGGAGCGCCGGGCGTGGCCGTACCAAGGGTCAGAGTTCAGAGGACAGCGGGCAGGGAAACCCTTCCGCCGTGCTATTAATACCAACGGAAGTATTGCCAGATCTCCGGCGTTCACAAGGGAACCAGCGGGTGGGCGGCTGGTGGAGAGCCGGGCGCGGCCCCTCACGTCGCCGCGCCCTCACCAAGCAGGAATCGCCTTGGAAGTTCCGGAACTTCCGCCACCGGCGCCCCG